>Ga0316222_1001782_pt1 | contig 24887 bp, 22 predicted proteins | sample TBH18011metaG_FD_206008 | JGI IMG/M metagenome (GOLD analysis project Ga0316222, IMG submission 206008) | Freshwater microbial communities from Trout Bog Lake, Wisconsin, USA - TBH18011 | ecosystem: Environmental > Aquatic > Freshwater > Lake > Hypolimnion/Profundal zone | place: USA: Wisconsin... | reverse complement strand
GCCCGATTGGGCGCTATTAACCACGGTTAACTCTCTATGACGCATGACGCATTGCTGTTTAATCAGGCTTTCTTGCTGTTGTTGGCGGCGGTTACCGCCACTCGTTGGTGGTTGGCCGTGCGGCAAATTCGCCACGTCAGCGCGCATCGCAATCAGGTGCCCAGCGCCTTTCAATCCCGCATCAGGCTAGCCGATCACCAAAAAGCGGCCGATTACACCTGTGCAAAAGTTGATCTGCGCATCATACACACCCTGGTCGACACCCTGCTACTGTTACTGTTCACCGTGGGCGGCTTACTGGATACCTTAAACCTGCAATTGAACACCCTGCTGGGCCCAGGCTGGGCGCATGATTTGGTCTTGGTGGGCAGCGTGTTGTTGATCAGTGCCGTCATTGAAATGCCCTTAGGTCTGTATAGCACCTTTCGTTTAGAGGCGCGTTTTGGCTTTAATCGCATGACGCTGCGCCTGTACCTAATGGACCTGCTGCGCGAATTATTGGTCACGCTCATTATTGGCGTTCCCGTGTTTTTAAGCGCAGTGTGGATGATGAACTCCTTGGGTTCGCTGTGGTGGTTATGGGCCTGGGTGGCCTGGATGGCGTTTAATATTTTGGTACTGGCCCTCTACCCCACGCTCATAGCCCCGCTCTTTAATCGCTTCTCGCCATTGCCCGAGGGTGAGTTGCGTGAGCGTGTGGAAACCTTGTTGCAGCGTTGCGGTTTTCGCTCCAGCGGTCTATTCGTCATGGACGGCTCAAAGCGCTCCAACCATGGCAATGCGTACTTCACAGGCTTTGGTAAAACCAAACGAGTGGTTTTTTTCGACACCTTGTTAGAGCGCCTAACCCCTTCCGAAACAGAAGCGGTATTGGCCCATGAGTTGGGTCATTTCAACGGTCGCCATGTGTTGCAACGCATTGCCTTATTATTTGCATTGAGCTTGGTGTTTTTAGCCGCCTTAGGCGCGCTCAAAGAAGCGCTTTGGTTTTATCAAGGGTTGGGGGTCAGTACATCGGGCACAGCTTTATGCTTAATCCTCTTTATGTTGGTGGCGCCACTGTTTACCTTTGTGCTGCAACCCCTTATGAGCCTCTATTCCCGTCGTCATGAGTTCGAGGCCGATGCTTACGCTACCCGTCACGCCTCAGCCGCTTTGCTCGTCAGTGCCTTAGTTAAACTGTATCAAGACAATGCTTCCACTCTAACACCGGATCCTGTTCATTCTGCGGTGTACGATTCACACCCCCCCGCTTCGGTGCGTATTGCGCGTATCGAAGCCTTATCACAGGCGTGAGCAACCTTTTTACGGGAACAGTTATGGCGTCTTTCGGGCGCCGCTTTGAGGTAACGTTGCAAGAAGGTGCGGCCCTAAAATGCGTGCGTCGCGGCAAGCGCACCGACGTGGCCTGCGGGGATAAGGTGGAGGTGGCATTAACCGGCCCAGGCGAGGGGGTTATTGAAAGCATTCACGAACGGCGCACCTTGCTGTACCGCGCTGATGCTTGGCATGAAAAACTATTGGCCGCCAATGTGGACCAAGTGCTGGTTGTGGTGGCGCCAGAGCCCTCCTACAGCGACGAATTGCTTACCCGCACCTTGGTGGCTGCCGATGCGGCAGGAGTAACACCCGTCATTGTGCTCAACAAAACCGATCTCACAGATGCTGCGGCGCGCGCCAAGGAATCCCTGCAGTATTACGTTGAATTGGGTTACCCGCTCATCACTTTATCGGCCAAGCAAAACAGTGACGCTCTGCGCCCCATTCTGCAAAATAAAATCAGCCTCTTAGTAGGGCAATCCGGTATGGGAAAATCCACGCTCATTAATGCGTTGCTGCCCGATGCGGGCGCACGCACCAATGACATTTCCACTGCACTGGATTCAGGACGCCACACCACCACCAATGCACGCTGCTACCCCTTGAATGAGAGCAGTGCCATTATCGACTCGCCCGGTTTGCAAGAATTTGGCTTACACCACTTAAGCAGCAATGCCACAGAAGGCTATTTTAGAGAATTTTCAGGATTACTGGGGCAATGCCGTTTTCAGGATTGCCGCCATCAAAACGAACCCGGATGTGCGCTTAAAGCCTTTGCGGCCAATAACCCACAGCGCGAAACGCGCTTGCGCTACCTAATTGCCTTGCAACAAGTAGACCGTACGCCCCACTACTGAATTAGCCGCCCACCATGGCCGCAATCGTCATCAACCCAATCACCACCAACCACACCACCAAGGTGCGCCAAAACATGCCCTCCGCACTGCGCAGATGATCGGTGTCGGGGGCTTCACCCACGCCCAACTCCAGCCCGCCATATAAGCGTGAGGCTTGCGTAGAGTCGCCCAACCGAATACCCAAAGCCCCTGCCGCGCTGGCCAAGATAATGCGCGGTGATGAGCCGCTGTCTGTGGCTTGTGAGCGCCAGCAAAATAATGCGTCCTCAAAATTACCCACAATGGCAAACGCCATGGCTGTGAGATGCAAGGGCAACCAATCTAAATAGTAAAAAGCCTTTTGTGCAAAACGTCCAAAATCATTGCTTCGATCATCGCCCCATTCGCGGCTTAAAAGCATGGCCATCACATACAACAAGGCCCCCGTGGGGCCGGGCAGCAAGCAGTACCAAAATAAAATTGCCAGCAAGTGAGCATGAATGTCCAGCACAGCCAATTCAATGCCACGCGCCACCAGTTCCGACAAACTGGGGGGGCTTAATGCCGGAAACCCTAAGCGCTGGGCCACCACTTCAAGGTGATGTTGGCGCAGGTCGCTTTGCAGGGCGGAGAGGCGCTGTAACACGCTCTTAAAATCGATAACCAAACTCAATACCACCACATCGGCCACCCAACCCAATCCCAATCCCATGCGACCCAGTCCAAAGCTAATGGCTTCAGCCACCATCAACACCGGCAACACAGCCACCCACCAGGCCAAAATGCCATGATGTCGCTCACCTGAATTAAGCAGTGCATCTAGGCTGCGAATGTAGCGCTGAAACAGCGCAAAAACCCGGGGCTGCGCCGCTGCGCCACGGTGCTGCTCAACAAATAATGCGATCAAGATCGAAATAAAATTCATGGTTCACCGCCCCATTAGATCCGTTGAGGTTAGCACAAACCGCTGGTTTGCTCATGGCGGAAGTTTTCGCGCGCTCCAAATCTTCTTTTTATACTGACCCGAGGCACTGGGCACCAACCCAACGGTAAAAACCTCCACACGATCGCCGATATTGACCTCTTCACGCAGCAAAGCGCGCTGCAAATCCACCCCTGTATGACGAACGGTTTGCCCCTCATCCTCCAACTCTGCAAAAAAAGTTCGGTATTTTCGCCCTGAGGGATCGACGCGCTCCACATAGCCTGTTTTACGCAAAATGCCATTATGCTGCACCACTACCGGCGGCACTATCAGATTGGGATAGATTTTTTCTGGCCTGGCGGCTCTATTACCCCGCTCCTCTTGGGCCCTTATTTCAGCCAAGGTGCATTCATGCGTGGTGGTGCGTTTCTGCACATCGCTGGGTTCGCCACCCGGGGCCGCGCAAGGCGGTAATAAGCGCCATGGTTTTTGATTCACTAAGTTATCAGGAATCTCGGCTTCAATGAGTTGCGTGGCCTCTGTAAGGGAGCGCTCCATAAACTGCACCACTGAGAGGTCCTGCAAGGATTCAAATTGCAACGCTTCATCGGGCAAAGCCACACGCCCCCACTCTTGTGCCACAGCACCGGGCGCACTGCCCTGTCTGCGCAGTCGCGCGCCCACTTCCCCTGCACGCAAACGCAGACGACGCACCACAAACGCCCCATGACGACGCTTCAAGGCCTTATAGTCCAGCCAAATCACGCGCGTAACGCGCCCTTGTTTGCGATAAAAACGCCCCACCACGCTAAAGCCTGCGCCATAGCGAATCAATACCTGACCGGGATGGGGTTGCGTATCCACAAGCTCCGTCGTCGCCACCCTCTCAAGCGACGGTGACGCTGTAACGCTGGATTCATTAAGGCGGGCTGAACCCTTTGCTTGCACCGCCACAGCGTCACGTTGCACCTTCATTTGCCGATCCCAATCTGCAGGCCGTAAGGAGTGGCGCCAGCGCTGACGCAAGACTTGGGTGCTGTACCACGCACCGCGCATCAGGGTTTGAACCAAGGCGTAAACAATCATGAATCACTGTAAGGCAAGTGCGTTATGGGCAAGGGTGCAAACAATTAAACGCTGTAACGCTGTTCGGTGGGTACAATTCCCCCATGACCGCCCTCACCCCCGCCCGACTCTTGTTTGACCATGGCGTGCCCCGCTCTGTGGACTTTGATGATGTGTACCATTCTGCGGATGGCGCTGTGGCGCAAGCTGAAACCGTGTTCTTGGGCGGCAACGGTTTGCCCGAGCGTTGGCAAGATGGCGGCTCGTTTCAGATTCTAGAAACTGGTTTTGGGCTGGGTCTTAATTTTTTGGTGACCTGGCACCATTGGCAAAACCTAGGGGTAAACCTAGGGGTCAGACCCCCTTTGGGGTCTGACCCCGCTTTAAACCCCGCTTTAAACCCCGTTCTGCACTTTGTGTCTTTTGAAAAACACCCCCTCACCCACAACGACTTGGCGCAGGCCTTAGCCCCCTTTATACAGTTGGCCCCGCTGGCGCAACAGTTACTGGCGGCTTGGCCGCCCCTGGTGAGCGGCTATCACCGCTTGGAATTTGATCAAGGCCGAGTGGTATTAACCCTCATCCTGGGAGACATTCAAAAAACATTACCGCAATTGCGCATGGCGGCAGATGCCATTTATTTGGATGGTTTCTCCCCTGATAAAAACCCACACATGTGGAATGCCCCCTTGTTTCATAACCTAGCCCGTCAATGCCTGCCCACCACCACCTTGGCCACCTGGACCGTGGCGGGTCATGTGCGCCGCGCCCTAGAAGCCGAAGGATTTACAGTTAGCCGTGAAGCGGGTTTTGGGCAAAAGCGTGAACGCTTGGTGGCATTATTTAATAAAATCCCTGCTGCAGCCTTTACTCACATGGCCACCCCCGCACGCAATGCCGTGGTGGCGCATCACGTAAACCCCACCAGAAACACCCGTCATGCATTGGTGGTGGGAGCAGGGTTGGCGGGATGCCTTACGGCCGAAGCGCTGTCGCGGCGGGGTTGGCGCGTAGACCTATTGGACGCGCACAGCGGCCCGGCGCAAGAAGCCTCAGGAAATCCTGCAGGCATTCTGCGCCCCATGCTCTCACAAGACGACAACCGAGCCTCACGCTTGAGTCGTGCGGCCTTCTTGCACGCCGCGCGGCTGTTGCAACGTCTCAACCGTACCGGAATACTGCAATACAAGTTGTGCGGTGTATTGCATTTGGCCGAAGACGCAGAACAAGAAACATTGCAGCGTGCCGCCATTGACCATCAAGGTGTGGCACCTCTGTATGCACAATTCCTAGAACGCTCTGAAGCCAGCGCCTGCGCAGGCATTAAAACCGAACATGGTGGTTGGTATTTTCCACAAGCGGGTTGGGTGAACCCCATAAGCCTTTGTCAGGCGGCGTTGCGCGCGGCAGAAGACCGGGTACAGAGTCATTGGAACAGTCCCATCGCGGGATTGCACCGTGAGGGCGGGCACTGGCACGCCACAAATTCAGAAAGCGCCGTATTGGCAAAAGCCCCGGTGGTGATTTTAGCCACCGGTTCTCACGTTTTGCCGCAAGCTGCCCATTTACCGCTGGAATCCATTCGCGGACAAATCACCCAATTGGGGTCAGACCCCTTTGCCCCGGGCACACCTGTGTTGTGTTTGTCGGGTTACGTTATCTCAGGTTTGCCCTCGGGTATTTGCATTGGTGCCACTTATGACAACGACACCAACCCCATGCCCACGCTGAGCAGTGAGCAAGAAAACCTAGCGCGACTCAAACGACTATTGCCCGACTTGGCAGATTTGGGGTCAGACCCCAAATCGGGGTCTGACCCCAAGAGCACCAAGAGCGGTCCCAAAGGTGCCCGTGTGGGATTTCGTGCGGTATCACAAGACCGAATGCCCATTGTGGGCGGCCTGCCCACGCACGAGGGGTTGTATACCCTAATGGGGCTGGGGTCGCGGGGATTGGTGCTGGGCGGGCTTTGCGCTGAGCTGATAGCGGCACAGCTCAACGGTGAGCCGCTGCCGCTGGAAATTGAACTGGTGGAGGCGCTCTCTTCTCAACGTTTCAGTAAATGTTAAATAGAATCATTCATGAAACATCAGAAGCCATTATGCGGACTTCAGCATCTCTGCGGCATGACGGCGTGTGGTGGCGGTGATGGATAAGCCGCCCAACATGCGCGCCACTTCTTCGATACGCTGGGCACCATCCAAGCGCGCAATGGCACTGGTAACGCCTGAGGCGGTTTCGCTCTTCGTCACAGTAAAATGATGCTGGCCCCGTGAGGCCACTTGTGGCAAATGGGTGACGCACATCACTTGGTGGCGCTGACCCAACTCTTCCAGTAAGCGCCCCACAATTTCTGCCACGCGCCCACCAATACCACTGTCCACTTCATCAAAAATCAGCGTGGGCACAGCGGCCACTGCTGATAAGGCGGCTTGAATGGCCAAACTGATGCGCGACAACTCACCACCGGATGCCACGCGCGCCAATGATGCGGGGACTTGCGCGGCGTGAGTAGACACCAAAAACTCGACTTCATCCAAACCGCTGGCGCTACCCGCCTCGACCCGCGTCAGTTGCACGACAAATTCACCATTACCCATAGCCAACCCCGCTAGGGTTTCGGTAATGGCTTTCCCCAACTGCACTGCGGCCTTCACGCGTCGAGCAGACAATGCCTCCGCCATGACGCGGTAGGCTTTTTCAGCGGTGCGTGCATTGGCTTCCAATTCTTCACCAGAACCCAAAGCACTTAAGGCTTCCAATCGTGTTACAGAATCATGCAATCGTTGCCCCAACGCTTCTGGCGCCACACGGTAGCGACGAGCAGCGGCCATAATGGCCGCCAAACGCGCTTCCAATTGTTTTAAGCCGGCGTCATCGCTTTCCACGCCCAGGGCGTAACGACGCAAGGCATGAACGGCTTCATCCACTTGAATATGGGCCGAAGTAATGAGATCAAGACTGTCTTTTAAAGCGGGGTCGAACGCCACCAGCTCCTGAAGTTTCTGGCTGGCGGCCTCTAGGCGCGCCAATCCTGACCCTTCTCCATCGGCTAATGAATCTAAGGCAAACGCGCCGCCCTCAAGAAGCGCGTTGGCATGAGCTAGGCGTGCGTGCTGCACTTGCAAGACAGCCCAACCATCCGGGCTAACATCCAAGGCTTTCAATTCACGCACCTCATCTTGCAGATGGGCGCGTTCTTCGTTTAACGATTGGGCACGCGTACTCCATGTGGCCAATAATTTTTCAGCTTGCTGCCAGGCATTCCAGCCTTGCCGCACCGACTGCACATCAGGCGTGACACCGGCATAAGCGTCTAATAAATCCCGTTGGTTGCTGGTTTTTTGTAAGGATTGGTGGGCATGCTGACCATGAATATCAATCAGCCATTCGGATAAGGTTTTCAACTGCTGCACCGGTACGCTACTGCCATTAATGAAGGCTCGTGATTTTCCTGCGCGATCTACTACGCGACGCAACACGCAAGCACCGTCCGCCTGTAATTGATTTTCATCCAGCCAGGCATAAGCAGGACTGTCCACAGCGATGTCGAACTCAGCACTGATCTCAGCGCGCTCGCAACCCGCGCGCACCACGCCCGCATCTGAACGCGCGCCCAGAGCCAAGGAAAGCGCTTCAATGAGGATGGATTTTCCAGCGCCCGTCTCGCCGGTGAGCACCGTGAAACCATGATCAAATTCCAAATCCAGCGCGGGAACAATTACAAAGTCGCGAATGGAGAGCGCACGCAGCATAATATGTGGGCTAGAGTTTGGTTCCCCAACGCAACTTTTCGCGCAACATGGCGAAATAGCTGTGCAGGGGCGGATGAAGCAGGTGTATGCCGTCTTCGGCGGGAGTAATAATCAAGCGATCATCAGGCATCAATTCAAAATGGCCTTGCACATCAAAATTGGCAAAAGCGCCTTCGCCCTTTTGCAAAATAACTTCCACGGTACTGCGCTCGCTTAACACAATGGGCCGATTGCTTAAGGTGTGCGGGCAAATGGGCACCAATACGATGGCCCCCAAATCAGGATGAATAATGGGGCCCCCGGAAGACAGCGCGTAAGCAGTAGAACCGGTGGGTGTGGCTACAATAAGTCCATCCGAGCGTAAGCTGTAAACAAATCGCCCATCCACGTACACTTCCATTTCAATCATGCTGCCGCGCGCACCCTTGGTGATCACCACATCATTCAAGGCCACTGTTTGCAACACGTCTTTTCCATCACGCCACACATGGGTTTTAAGCAAGGTGCGCCTTTCTTCCTGAAACTGTCCCGCCAATACATTGCTTAGCATGGCCTCCATGGACTGGGCGGGAATGTCGCTTAAAAAGCCCAGTTTTCCCAAATTAATGCCGATCAGCGGCACATTTTGGCAGGCCAGTGCGCGCGCTGCAGAGAGCATGGTGCCATCACCCCCCAATACCACCACTAAGTCCGCGTGGGCGCTAATTTCCTCCAAATCCACCACGGGGGCTCGGTTGGGGGCTAATGCCGCTGCAGAACGATTATCCAACACCACAGACAAGCCACGCGCTTCAAGAAAGGCAATTAATTTCTCTAATGGGCCCGCTAGGGATTGACTATCGTACTTGCCAACCACGGCAATACGTTTAAAAGAGGATTCCATCTGCGGAATTAAACCACAGATTGGGGTAAAATGAAGTGATGTTAAATGACCGCGCCCGCTCCTTACTGAAAGCCCTGGTAGAACGCTACATTGAAGATGGCCAGCCCGTGGGCTCCCGGGCCCTCTCCAAAGTGTCGGGGATGGATCTGTCTGCGGCCAGTATTCGCAATGTCATGGCCGATTTAGAGGAATTGGGCTTCATTGCCAGCCCTCACACCTCCGCCGGACGCGTTCCTACCCCGCGCGGCTATCGGTTTTTTGTGGACAGCCTGCTGACCATCAAACCCATCGCCGCCGATACCCTTAACCAATTAGAAGAACATCTCCATCCTGCCGACCCGCAACAATTGGTTTCGGCCGCTTCGCAAATGCTCTCCGAGCTGACTGCGTTCGCTGGTATTGTGCGCACACCCAAACGCCGCGTAGAAGGGTTTCGCCATTTAGAATTTTTACGCTTGGCAGAAAAGCGCTTGCTGTTGATTATTGTTACTTTGGAAGGGGATGTGCAAAACCGAGTGATGATTACCGAACGTGCGTACACCCAAACAGAGTTAACGCGCGCAGCCACTTACTTAAACGAGCATTACACCGGCAATGATTTTCTAAAAATTCGCGATAGCCTGCACACTGAATTACAAAGCCTCAATCGCGACATTCAAAGCCTCATGGAAACCGCCATGGAAGTGGGTAGTGCGGCGTTGCGTGAACGGCAAAATGATTACGTATTAACCGGCGAAACGCGCCTCTTGGTGCATCAGGATGCATCGCAAAACATGGTTCATCTGCGTCGCCTCTTTGACGCCTTCGAACAAAAAACCGACCTCATGCAGCTCTTGGACATGAGCCAGAGCGCTGAGGGGGTTAAGATTTTTATCGGCGGCGAATCGGGTTTGATCACCTTCGATGAATTCAGCGTGGTCACGGCCCCCTACGAAGTGGACGGTCAGGTGGTGGGCACCTTGGGCGTGGTGGGCCCCACCCGCATGGCCTATGAGCGCATCATCCCCATTGTGGACGTCACCGCCAAATTACTTTCTAGCGCACTCTCTCAACATTAATCATGGCACGCTACTTTCCCGAACCCGATACTGTTCATGGCACACCACTTAAAACCGGTGTGTTGGTGGTTAACCTTGGCACGCCGGACGCCCCCGAAAAAGGCGCTCTGCGCCGTTATCTCAAGCAATTTTTAAGCGATCCGCGGGTGGTAGAAATTTGGCGCCCTCTGTGGTGGCTTATTTTAAACGGCATTATTCTCAACACCCGGCCGGCAAAATCGGCGCATAAATACGCCACCATTTGGACTACTGAGGGTTCGCCCCTGCGCGTGAATACCGAGCGTCAAGCCATGGCGCTGGCCACCCGGTTGCGCGACCATGCGGCCTCCCCTGTGGCGGTGGCTTATGCCATGCGCTACGGCCAACCCTCCATTGAGGCGGGTGTGGCACAACTCAAACAAGACAACTGTGATCGTATTTTATTGCTGCCGCTCTACCCGCAATATGCCGCCAGCACCACCGCCTCCTCCATGGACGCTCTCTTCGCGGCCTTGGCACGCTGGCGCAACGTGCCCGGCATTCGTGTGGTGCGCCATTACCACGACCACCCCGCCTACATTAGCGCCCTAAAAAACAGCGTCGAAGCCTATTGGGCCATGCATGGTCGCCCTGATAAATTAGTCATGAGTTTTCATGGGGTGCCGCGCTACACCTTAGACAAAGGCGACCCCTACCACTGCGAATGCCTTAAAACCGGGCGCTTGCTGGCGGAATCTTTGGGGTTGAATGCCGATCAATATGTGGTGTCATTTCAATCCCTCTTTGGTCGCGCCGAATGGGTTAAACCCTATACCGAAGCCACGGTGCGCCAATTGGCCAAAACCGGCGTGGGCAATGTGCATGTGATCTGCCCAGGTTTTCCGGCGGATTGTCTGGAAACCTTGGAAGAAATTGCCATGGAAGTAAAAGCCGCCTTTCACTCCGACGGGGGTCGTGAATATCATTACATCCCCGCCTTGAATGACAGCCCGGCCTGGATTGGCGCCTTAACCGAAATCGCCCTGGACCATCTGGGTGGTTGGCTGGACCCCCGCTGGACCCCTCAACAGGCCCAATTAGAGGCCGAACGCACGCAAAACCGCGCCTTAAGCGCTGGCGCGCTGCGCTAAACCTCGTCTTTTTAGCCTCCACCCCTTGAACCTCAGGGGTCAGACCCCATATGGGGTCTGACCCCAAACTTTTAATTGGAGATTGTGCAATGGAAGCCAACACCCCCGAAAACCCGGACGCAACCCCTGAGGTCACCGCTATTCCCGAAATGACCTTGGAACAGGCTTTGGCAGCCCTCAATGCAGCCGAAGAAGCGGCCCGAGAAAAAGAGGATGGTTGGTTACGTGCCAAGGCTGAAACCGAGAATGTGCGCAAACGCGCTGCCCAAGACTTGGTCCACTCACGTAAATTTGCCGTGGAATCGTTTGGTGCCGAGCTGCTGGCGGTTATGGATAGTCTAGAAGCCGCGCTTGCGGTAAAAGAGGCCGCCCTCGACACCTATCGCAGTGGGGTAGAGCTTACAGCCCGCCAACTGAACAGCGCTTTCGAAAAATTCAACATCAGCACCATTAACCCGGTAAACGAAAAATTTGATCCCAATCGCCATCAGGCCATCGCCAGCCTAGAAGACGCCAGCGTACCCCCCGGCACGGTGCTGTCCGTTTTGCAGCGCGGCTACGCCTTGCATGAGCGGGTGTTGCGCCCAGCCTTGGTAACCGTGTCCAAGGCCTTGGGGTAAGCCGTAGGGTCTGACCCCAATAAAAACGAACCTCTTGAATTTGAGCAAAACAGCCTTATTTACAGTGCATGAGAACATTTAAACTTTTTTGAGGTAGACAACATGGGCAAGATTATCGGTATTGACTTGGGCACCACCAACTCCTGCGTTTCCGTTATGGAAAACGGCAAGCCCAAGGTGATTGAAAACGCTGAAGGCACTCGCACCACCCCCTCCATCGTGGCCTATATGGACGACGGTGAAGTGATTGTGGGCGCTCCAGCCAAACGCCAAGCCATCACCAACCCACGCAACACCTTGTTTGCGGTGAAGCGCCTCATCGGCCGTAAGTTTGCCGAAGACATGGTGCAACGAGACATTAAGATGGTGCCCTACAGCATCGTCAAGGCCGACAATGGCGATGCTTGGGTAGAAGCCCAAGGCCGCAAAATGGCGCCTCCAGAAATTTCGGCTGCGGTTCTGCAAAAAATGAAAAAAACCGCCGAAGATTACTTGGGCGAAGAAGTGACGGAAGCAGTGATTACCGTGCCTGCTTACTTTAACGACAGTCAACGCCAAGCCACCAAGGATGCTGGACGCATCGCAGGCCTTGAAGTCAAGCGCATTATTAACGAACCCACTGCAGCCGCATTGGCCTTCGGGATGGATAAAAAAGAAGGTGACCGCAAAATTGCCGTGTATGACTTGGGCGGTGGTACCTTTGATATTTCTATTATTGAAATTGCCGAAGTGGATGGCGAACATCAATTTGAAGTGCTCTCCACCAATGGCGACACCTTCTTGGGTGGCGAAGATTTTGATATGCGCATTATTGATTTCTTGGCCGATGAGTTTAAGCGTGAAAACGGTCTTGATCTGCGCAAGGACGTGTTGGCCCTGCAACGCCTAAAAGAAGCAGCAGAAAAAGCCAAGATTGAGTTGTCATCATCACAACAAACCGAAGTAAACCTACCCTATATCACCGCCGATGCTTCAGGACCTAAGCATTTGGTGGTGAAGATGACGCGCGCCAAACTGGAAAGCTTGGTGGAAGAATTGATTGCCCGCACCATTGGCCCTTGCGAAATGGCCATCAAGGATGCAGGCGTAAAAATCAGCGATATTTCTGACGTTATTTTGGTGGGCGGTCAATCGCGCATGCCTAAAGTGCAAGATCGCGTGAAAGAAATCTTTGGCCGCGAACCGCGCAAAGATGTGAACCCCGATGAAGCGGTTGCCATTGGTGCCGGCATTCAAGGCGGCGTTCTGCAAGGCGATGTGAAAGATGTGTTGCTGTTGGATGTAACACCCTTGTCGCTGGGCATTGAAACTTTGGGCGGCGTGATGACCAAGCTGATTCACAAGAACACGACTATTCCCACCAAGGCTTCGCAGGTGTTCTCTACTGCCGATGACAACCAGTCCGCTGTGACCATTCATGTGTTGCAAGGTGAGCGTGACATGTCATCGGGCAACAAGAGCTTGGGGCAATTTAACCTCAGCGATATTCCGCCCTCACCGCGCGGCATGCCACAAATTGAAGTGACTTTTGATATTGATGCCAATGGTATATTGCATGTTAATGCCAAAGACAAGGCCACGGGCAAAGAAAACAAGATCACCATCAAGGCCAATTCTGGTTTGTCGGAAGGGGAAATTCAACGCATGGTGAAGGATGCAGAAGAGCATGCGGAAGAAGATAAGAAAACCTTAGAAGCGGTAAACACGCGCAATGGCTTAGAAGCCCTTATTCACAGCGTTACCAAAACACTGAAAGAACATGGCGACAAGATTACTGCAGAAGAAAAGACCAAGATTGAAGAAGCCTTGAAAGACGCAGAAGAAACCTTGAAGGCGGATAAACTGGAAGATATGCCCGCCAAGACCGAAGCGCTTTCCACCGCCAGCCATGTATTGGCCGAGAAGATGTACGCCGATGCGCAAGCAGCGGCCGGCGCTGCGCAAGGGGGTGCCCATAGCGACGGAACAGCAGATGCTGGGAGCGCCCATAAAAATGAAGACAACGTTGTTGATGCTGAGTTTGAAGAAGTGAAGGACAAAAAATAATCGGCATTGCCGCAACCCGGCCGGCATTCCCTTACGCGCTTAACCTGCGCCTAAAGGGTTGTCGGCCCTTTCGCATTTCGGGCCTTTGATCATGAGTAAACGCGACTACTACGAAGTTTTGGGGCTTAACCGGGACGCTTCTGAAGAAGAAATCAAGAAGTCGTACCGCAAGCTGGCCATGAAATACCATCCGGATCGCAATCCAGACAACGCCAAAGCCGAGGGCCAATTTAAAGAAGCCAAGGAAGCTTACGAAGTCCTGTCCGACAGCGAAAAGCGCAGCGCCTATGACCGCTTTGGTCATGCCGGTGTAGATCCTAGCCAAGGAGGCGGTCCAGGCGGCCCGGGCTTTGGGGGCGTGGGCGGTGGCTTTTCTGATGCCTTTGGTGATATTTTTGGCGATCTGTTTGGCCAAGCAGCGGGGCGCGGACGTCAAAGCGGTGGCATGTACCGCGGTGCCGACCTGCGCTATAACTTAGAAATTGGTCTGGAAGAAGCGGCGCGTGGCACGGAAACACAAATTCGTATTCCGGCTATGGAAACTTGCACCACCTGTAGTGGCTCGGGCGCTAAGCCAGGTACACAGCCTGTCACCTGCGGCACCTGCGGTGGACAAGGCCAAGTGCGTATGCAACAAGGCTTCTTCTCCATTCAACAAACCTGCCCTGTTTGTCACGGGGCCGGAAAAACCATTGCTCATCCATGCGTGGATTGCAAGGGCGTGGGCCGCGTTAAGCGTTATAAAACACTCTCCGTTAAAATTCCTGCCGGCATCGACCAAGGCGACCGCGTTCGCTTAACAGGTGAAGGCGAGCATGGTGTGGCGGGGGGGCCGCCGGGAGATTTGTATGTGGTGGTACAGATTCGCCCGCACAGTGTCTTCGAGCGCGAAGGTTCGGACTTGCATTGCGAAATGCCTATCAGCTTCGGCTTAGCGGCTTTGGGTGGCGAGATTGGTATTCCCACGTTAGACGGACAAGCCAAGCTCAAGATTCCACCCGAAACGCAAACCGGGCAAGTATTCCGCTTGCGTGGCAAAGGAATTAAAGCCTTGCGCAGCAGTGGTTATGGCGACTTAATGTGTCATGTCACGGTAGAAACACCGGTGCATCTTACGGAGGCGCAAAAAGAATTGCTGCGTCAATTAGAAGCGTCTACGCTGGGCAGCGATACCCATAGTCCGCGCGCCAAAACGTTCATGGATAAGGTGCGAGAATTCTTTAACTCGCCGTAATCAACCGCGTCGCCAAGTGGTGCCCGCAGGACCGTCTTCCAGCGTCACCCCTTCAGCCAATAGGGCATCGCGGATACGGTCTGATTCGGCAAAGTTTTTAGCCAAGCGCGCAGCCTTGCGTTCGGCAATGAGCGCCTCAATACGTGCCGCATCCGCACCGCTATCAGCCAATCGGGTTTGCACACGTCCGGCCCCCTCTTGAGTCCAGCGCGTGGGGTCTTTTTCCAACAACCCCAGCACACCGCCTAAGCGAAACAATTGCGTGGCCGCCGCGTCACCGGCCAGCGCGTCGCTGGCCGCACGGTTGGCGTCACGTGCCAAACCAAACAACACCGCCACCGCCTCTGGGGTATTTAAATCGTCATCCATGGCCGCTTTAAACTGTTGCGCTGCAGGGTCACTCCAGTCAATCGCGCCAGCGGACAAAGTGCGCCCGCGCAAGGCCGTATACAGCGTATTTAGAGCTTGACGGGCGTCTTCCAAATGAGCGTCCGTGTAATTGAGCGGGCTGCGATAATGTCCGCGCAGTAAAAAAAAGCGCACTACTTCTGCATCAAATACTGTCAACACATCGTCGATGGTGAAGAAGTTGCCCAGTGACTTAGACATTTTTTCATTCTGGACACGCAGAAATCCGTTGTGCATCCACACGTTTACAAATTGATGGCCATGAGCGCCTTCGCTTTGCGCAATTTCATTTTCATGATGGGGAAATTGCAAGTCATGCCCGCCGCCATGAATGTCAAAATGCTCGCCTAAAAAAAACTCGCTCATGACCGAACATTCAATATGCCATCCCGGCCGTCCATCGCCCCAAGGAGAAGGCCATGAGGGTTCGCCGGGTTTAACGGATTTCCACAAAACAAAATCAAGCGGGTCTTTTTTGAAACCATCCACCGCAATACGCTCACCGGCGCGCAAATCTTCCAGCGACTTGCCGGACAGTTTTCCATAGCCTGGAAAATCGCGCACCGAGTAATACACATCCCCATTGGCCCCCGCGTATGCCAAACCTCGGGTGATCAGCGTTTCAATCATGCGGATCATGCCCGGCACATGGTCGGTGGCGCGCGGTTCAAACGTGGGAGGCAGGACCCCCAACAAGGCCAAGTCGGCATGCATGGCGTCAATCATACGATTGGTCAGCTCGCCAATGGATTCGTGGTTTTCGGCAGCACGGGCAATGATTTTGTCGTCAATATCGGTAATGTTGCGCACATAGGTGACGGCGTAACCGGATATGGTTAACCAGCGAAACACCACGTCAAAGTTCACCAACATACGGGCGTGGCCCAAATGGCAGCGGTCATAGACGGTCATTCCGCACACGTACATACGGACTTTTCCGGGTTCAATGCTCTGAAATGGGGCGCTGCTGCGCGTTAAGGAGTTGTACAGACTGAGCATGGGTTTAATAGGCGCCCCTCCAAGTTAACCTGAAAACAGGGCTTGGAATATGACGCAGTTTGTTGATATAATTAAAAATTATGGCAATAAAACAATCTAAGAGTATATCACGATATGGTTTTTAGCCTCGCGCGTTGCGGCCACACTTTAACATTTTGGGCGCTTTTGTTTCCCTTAGCTATTTGGGCCGCCGAGCCCGTTCCTGCCCCCGCGGCCACGCCCGGCGTCATGGCAGCACCTGTCACTTCCCCTGCCCCTGCGGGGGCACCCATTGATGCGGCTCCGCTGGCGGTTACCCCTGTGGCCACCCCAACCAACGTGGTTGCCGCCCAACCCATGGCGGCAGACGTGGCAGCGGCTACCGTTAAAAGCATTCAGAAGCTCTACAACGATGGCAAAACCCAAGAGGCGTTAACAGCCGCCAACCAATTCTTAGAACAGAACCCCCGTAATGGTGGCGTGGCTTTTATAAAAGCTCAGGCACTGACTAAATTAGGTCAGGTCGATGATGCCATTGCAGTCCTTGAAGCCCTCATTGAAAGCTTCCCTGAAATGGCGGCACCTTACAATAATTTGGCCGTGCTCTATGCCAGCCAAGGGCGCCTGGATGATGCCCGTAAAACATTAGAAACCGCCTTGCTGGTACAGCCCAATTACGCCACCGCCTACGAAAACTTAGGCGATCTATATCGCGCCATGGCGCGTCAAGCCTACAACAGCGCCTTGAAGCTAGACGGCACCAACGCCGCATTAAAAACCAAAGCAGAAAAAGTCAATTAACAGGAGAAATCATGGTCCGTCTTAAAACCAATATGGGTGATCTGGTACTAGAACTAAATGCTGAAAAGGCACCCGCAACCGTTGCCAACTTTTTAGAATATGTGGCTTCAGGTTTTTATAACAACACCATTTTTCATCGGGTGATTGATGGCTTCATGATTCAAGGCGGCGGTTTTGAGCCCGGCATGAAGCAGAAGAGTACGCGCGAGCAAATCGAAAATGAAGCCGCCAACGGTTTAACCAATGATCTCTACACCATCGCTATGGCGCGCACTTCTAATCCTCATTCTGCCACCGCACAATTCTTTATTAACATTAAGAAAAATGATTTTTTAAATTTTCGCAGCGCCAGTCCTGATGGTTTTGGTTACTGTGTGTTTGGAAAAGTTGTGGAAGGGCAAGACGTATTGGATAAAATCAGAGCGCTTCCCACTGGCAACCGCGCGGGGCACTCTGATGTTCCTACCACGGATGTGGTCATCGAAAGCGCCACCCTGGTCTGAGGTTCCGTGCCCCACGCGCTCTTCATTTCCGATCTGCATTTAAGCGAAGAGGCTCCAACCACGCGCAAGCGTTTTCTGGAGTTTCTAAGCGGTCCTGCACGCGAGGCTGAAGCGCTTTACATCTTAGGCGATCTGTTTGAATTCTGGGTGGGTGACGATGACATCCCTGCCCCTTTTAACCGTAAAATTGTCGACGCCCTTGCAGCGCTTTCCGCATCGGGAACGGCCTTGTTTATTATGCACGGCAACCGTGATTTCTTATTGGGAAGCGCCTTTGCTAGCGCCTGTGGAGCCACGTTATTAACCGACCCCACGGAATTAATGCTGTACGACACCCACACCGTTCTTTGTCACGGGGACACGCTGTGCACCGGGGACACGGCCTATATGGCCTACCGCAAACAAGTGCGCAGCAGCGCATGGCAACGGCAGGTGTTGGCCCTCCCTTTGGAAGAGCGCCATAAAATGGCACGCGAAGCCACCGACATGAGCAGCAAAGCGAAGAAAGGAAAAAGCGCAGAAATTATGGATGTGGCACTGCACACCGTAACCGACTTACTGCGTAAGTATGAATTTCCGCGCCTCATTCACGGCCACACCCATCGACCAGCGCGTCATGTGTATCATTTAGACGATCACAGCTGTGAGCGTTGGGTACTCACCGATTGGACGGCTACACGTGCGGGATATCTGTACTGCGACTCTGAGGGCTGTCGCGCTATTCCTCTGCCCTAATCCAAACCACGTGCCAAATCCTGCTGCAAGTCCGCCAAGGACTCCAGCCCCACTGAAACACGAAGCATATCAGGGCCAATACCCGCTGCCATGCGCACCTCATCAGACAAGCGTCCATGCGTGGTCGTGGCCGGATGGGTAATGGTTGTTTTGGTATCGCCCAAGTTAGCGGTAATCGAAATCACTTTTGTGGAATCAATCACCTGCCAAGCCTTCTTCTGCCCGCCTTTCACATTAAAGGTGACCATAGCGCCGCCACCGCTTTGCTGACGCTGGGCCAACTCATATTGTGGGTGTGATGTTAGCCCGGGGTAAACTACGCGCGATACAGAGGGGTGTTGTTCCAACCAAGAGGCCAAGGCTAATGCCGTGGCGCTTTGCGCATCCATACGAATACGTAAGGTTTCCAGCCCCTTTAACAGCACCCAGGCATTAAAAGCACTTAGCGTGGGGCCCGCGGTTCGCAAGAAATGGGCGATGCCCTCCCCCAATAGGGCTTGCGAACCCACAATAGCGCCACCCAATACACGCCCTTGTCCGTCTAAATATTTGGTAGCAGAATGAATCACGATGTCTGCGCCCAGATCAAGCGGACGTTGCAAAATGGGCGTGCAGAAACAATTATCCACCACCAGCGTGGCTTTCGCGGCATGGGCAATGTGCGATAACGCTTTAATGTCCACCAATTCCATAGTGGGGTTGGACGGTGTTTCCAAATAAAACATGCGTGTGTTGGGGCGTACCGCCGCTTCCCAAGCCCTCAGGTCGCTTAAGGCCACAAACGATGTTTCCACACCAAAGCGCGCCATGATGTTGGTAAACAATTGCACCGATGCGCCAAAAATACTATGCGAGGTGACGATATGATCGCCCGCTTTTAAAAGTCCCATGACAGTGGTCAGAATGGCGGACATGCCGCTGGCGGTGGCAATGCAGGACTCACCACCTTCTAAGGCTGCCAAGCGTTCTTGAAAAGCCGTTACGGTGGGGTTGGTGAAGCGCGAGTAAATATTGCCCGGTTCACGGTTGGCAAAACGCTCTGCCGCCTGTTGGGCATTGTTGAACACATAACTTGAGGTGAGGTAGAGCGCCTCAGAATGCTCGTTGAACTGACTGCGATGAATACCGGCCCGAACAGCCAAAGTATCCAGATCTAATTTATCTGTCATGGTGAACACCTGGTAAAAAACAATTCATCAGGATGATTCTACCGCACTCAGATTAAGATCGAGTTGTTGGGCCGAATCGCCATCAGAAAAGGTTTCGCCATCGCGTCGACTGGCTTCAATGCCGGCTAAGTATTCTGCTGTGATATCACCGGTGATATAGTGGCCATCAAAACAGGACGCATCAAACTGAGTGATGCCAGAATTCTCTCCGCCCACGTCATCAATCAAATCAGAAAGGTCTTGATAGAACACCGCGTCTGCGCCAATCTCTAGGGCAATCTCGGTATCCGTACGTCCAGTGGCCAAGAGTTCGTGGCGAGACGGCATATCAATACCATACACATTGGGGAAGCGCACGGGGGGTGCGGCGGATGCGAAATACACTTGCCGTGCACCGCAATCTCGGGCCATCTGAACAATTTCACGGCTGGTAGTACCCCGCACAATGGAATCATCCATCAACAACACATTCTTGTCCTTAAACTCAAAACCAATGGCGTTGAGTTTTTGGCGTACTGATTTTTTACGCTCCGCTTGGCCGGGCATAATAAACGTGCGGCCAATGTAGCGATTCTTAATAAATCCTTCGCGATAGGGCACGCCCAACTTCAATGCCAATTGCAAGGCGCTGGGACGACTGGTGTCGGGAATGGGGATGACCACATCAATCACAATATTGGGGCAGATGCGGCGGATTTTTTCACCCAAACTCTCGCCCATCCTAAGCCGTGTTTCGTACACCGAAATGCCGTCCATTACCGAATCAGGACGGGCCAAGTATACGTATTCAAAGATGCAAGGGTTCTTTTGTGGCGCATCCGCGCATTGGCGGTTATAGAAGTTTCCGCTCTCGTCAATTAATATCGCCTCGCCAGGCTCTACATCGCGCAGCAATTGAAAACCCAAGGCATCTAAAGCGACGCTTTCGGAGGCCACCATAAACTCAGTGCCCATGGCGGTAACGTTGCGGCCGATGACCAGCGGTCTGATGCCATGCGGATCACGAAAGGCCAATAAGCCGTGCCCCACAATCAAAGCCACTGTGGCATAAGCGCCATGACAGCGGCGGTGCACCTGCGAGACGGCTTTAAAAATAGCAGCGGGATCGAGCTTATGGCCTTCAGCGGCCTCTTGCAGCTCATGGGCCAACACGTTAAGCAGCACTTCGGAATCGGAATTGGTATTCACGTGCCGGCGATCTTGTTCAAAAATTTCAGCACGCAAATGATTGGAGTTGGTGAGGTTGCCGTTATGGCCCAGCACAATACCAAAGGGGGAATTAACGTAAAAGGGCTGGGCTTCAGCGGGCGAACGGGCCGAACCGGCGGTGGGGTAACGACAATGGGCGATACCCAGATTGCCTTCTAGCCCGCGCATGTCACGGGTACGGAACACATCACGCACCAAGCCTAAGCCTTTATGCATGTGAAACGTGTTGCCGTCGGCGGTAGCAATGCCCGCCGCATCCTGACCGCGATGCTGCAGCAATTGCAGTCCATCATAGAGCAACTGATTAACGGGTGTTTTGGCAACGATTCCGACAATTCCGCACATAGTGCCGCAAGCTCCCGGATCAAATTGGGTTTAATACTTGCGTATTCTACCCTGTCCTGAGCAATACTGCGTCTAAAAATAGATGCGCTGGCGTATTGCGTTGGGCAAATAAGGGGTAATGAGTTGGTATCCCCACATTAAAGCGGGGGTGGAATAGGCTTTTTTCCAAGCGCTTTGCGTGGGGATAGCTGTTAAGCCTGCCAACATTGCCAGAGCCAAGAGGATTAAATAACCGCGCAATGCGCCAAATAGCGCGCCCAATAGGCGGTTTAACCCGCCCAACCCCACGCTCTCCACCAAGGAGCTAAGACCGTAACCCAGTAATGTCATGAGAATAAGGCCCAGCACAAACAAGGTGATGTAAGCCGTTACCCATTGGCCCATTTCGTTACTGATGATATGGGCCAACCAAGGCACCACCATGGGACTGGCGTAGCGTGCCAATAAAAATGCCACTGCCCAACTGGACAAGGCTATTAATTCCTTAACGTAACCGCGCATTAAACCAAAGGCTATGGACATCAGCATCACGATCAATGCCACATAATCCACCCAGGTTATGGTGTTTAATATATCCATCAGTGCGTTTGAATGAGTGCAGCGATGCCTATTTTTTCCAGGCGGGCTTTCATGTCAACAGCTTCTGCGCGATTGGCCACGGGCCCCACGCGCACATGGGTGCGATCACCGCTCTCATGATGAACCACATCACTGACCGTATGAATGCCTTGCTTATTAAGACGTTTGGCCAAAGACGCTGCCCGATCTGGATTAGAAAACACACCCACTTGCAGCATTATGCCGCCGCTTGCAGGCGTTGCGCTATCTGCAGGCGGTGTGGGCGGTGTGGGCGGTGTGGGTAAGGTGGATGCAGAAGCGGCCGGCGCAGCGACAGTCGTGTTTGGGGCAACCATCTGAGCGCCCGCATCCGCAGCGGTCAAGGGTTTGGCAGTGGGCTCCGCCTCAGTGATGACGGGAACGGGATTGGGGCTGGGCAGCACCACGGCAGTGGGGAGTGAATCGGGTGCAGGTTCTGCGGCTTCAGGGAGTTTAGGAGTTGTCGCATGATTGAGAATCATGGGCAGCAGCAGCACCACGGTGAGCATAATAATAGCAGCCCCAATCATGCGGTGACGCCCCTGGCTGCGCAATGCTTGCTCTTGCGATGTTAAAGAGGGCTTCATACAACAATAGCCTCAGCCTGTGTCAGCTGACTCAACAAATTAGTGATTCGCTCGCGCATCATGCGGCGGTCCACAATCATATCAATGGCGCCTTTTTGCAATAAAAACTCAGAACGCTGAAACCCTTCAGGCAATACTTCGCGCACGGTTTGCTCAATCACCCGCGGTCCTGCAAACCCAATTAGGGCGTTGGGCTCGGCAATGACCACATCGCCAATCATGGCAAAACTGGCGGATACGCCTCCCATGGTGGGGTCTGTCAGCACCGAAATGAAGGGCAAGCGTGCGGCGGAGAGGTGCGTGAGGGCCGCACAGGTTTTGGCCATCTGCATCAGTGAGAGCAAGCCCTCTTGCATGCGCGCGCCACCACTGGCCAAAAAGCATACAAAAGGCAACTTCTGGTCCACCGCCGCCTCTACCGCGCGTACAAAACGCTCGCCTACCACAGAGCCCATGGAACCACCCATAAAATCGAATTCAAAAGCTGCGGCCACCAAGGGCAAACCATTCAGCGTGCCCTGCACCACCACCAAGGCATCGGTTTCACCGGTGTTTTGCGTGGCTTCTTCCAGGCGCTCACTGTAACGGCGGCTGTCTTTAAATTTTAAGGTATCCACAGGCGTTACTTCAGAGCCAATTTCAAAACGGCCTTCAGGGTCGAGAAAGCCATCTAGGCGGGTGCGCGAATTAACGCGGATATGGTGATTGCATTTGGGGCACACATGCAAATTACTTTCCAAGTCAGAACGATACAGAACCGCTTCGCAAGAACCGCATTTCACCCATAACCCTTCAGGCACAGAGCCCTTGCTGTTATGCTTATCGCGCTTAATGCGGGGGGGGAGTAATTTTTTAAACCAACTCATTGATTAGGCGTCCATGGCTGTGCGAAATTGATTCAGGAGTGCGCCCACGCGCGCCGGCACTTCAGCGGCTGTGCTGGCTTCTATTTCTTCCACAATGCGAGACCCCACCACCACAGCATCGGCCACTTCTGATAATAAACGCGCTGTGGCGCCATCGCGTATTCCAAAGCCCACGCCTATCGGCACTTTTGCAACGGCTTTGATGCGACTGATTTGCTGGGCCACATCCTTAACATCAATGTTGCCCGCACCAGTCACGCCACGCAAGGACACATAATAAATGTAGCCAGTAGCCAATTCAGAAATTTCGCGCATGCGCGCGTCTGTAGATGTGGGTGAGAGTAAAAAAATAGAATCCACATGACGCGGGGCCAGATGGAGGGCCAAATCACGCGCTTCGTCCGGCGGGTAATCTACAATCAGCACGCCGTCCACACCCGACTCGGCGCAAACTTTTGCAAACTCAGCGCGTCCCATTTGTTCTACAGGGTTGGCATAGCCCATCAGCACCAACGGCGTTTGATCGTCTGTTTTACGAAATTCTGCAGCAGCACGCAACACATCACGCAAAGAAACGCCGTTTTTAAGAGCGCGCTCGCTAGAGCGTTGAATGGTGGGGCCATCCGCCATGGGGTCGGAGAACGGCACGCCCAACTCAATTAAATTGGCTCCGCCTTTCACCATGGCATGCATGGTGGGAACGCATAATGCCAAGGTGGGGTCGCCCACAGAAAAAAAAGGGATTAGCGCTTTGCGCCCTTGGCTGGATAATTGTTTAAATGTAGCTGAAATTCGCGACACACATTACTCCTAAAAACAATCTGATCATTCTTACAGGGTTAACCCGCTGCGCTCAGCCACAGTGGCCATATCCTTGTCGCCTCGTCCGGATAAATTCACCAACAGAATTTTATCGCCACTCATGGTGGGCGCCATCTTCATGGCCTGCGCCACAGCGTGACTGGATTCCAAGGCCGGGATGATTCCTTCCATACGGCATAAAGTATGGAAAGCATGCAGCGCTTCATCATCATTAATGGCGACGTATTCTGCACGGTGCGTGTCTTTTAGCCACGCATGCTCAGGGCCCACACCCGGGTAATCCAGGCCCGCTGAAATGGAATGGGTTTCAATAATCTGCCCATTGGCATCTTGGATTAAGTAAGTGCGGTTGCCATGCAACACACCCGGCGATCCGGCCGAGAGTGAGGCTGCGTGGTGACCCGTGGAAATTCCTTCGCCACCCGCTTCTACGCCCATCAGGCGCACATCTGAATGGCCAATGTAGGGGTAGAAAATGCCCATGGCATTAGAACCCCCGCCCACACAGGCCAACACCACATCGGGTTGACGCCCCACCATCTCGGGCATTTGTGTGAGGCATTCCGTTCCCACCACAGAGTTAAAATCACGCACCATCATGGGATATGGATGGGGACCCGCCACAGTGCCGATAATATAAAAAGTATTGTGCACGTTGGTAACCCAATCGCGCATGGCTTCGTTTAACGCATCTTTAAGCGTTTTAGAGCCACTTTCCACGGGCACCACGGTGGCACCCAACAACTTCATGCGATACACATTCTGCGCTTGGCGTTTGATGTCTTCCGAGCCCATATACACCACGCACTCCATGCCATAACGTGCGGCCACGGTGGCGGTGGCCACACCATGCTGACCGGCGCCAGTTTCTGCAATCACGCGCGGCTTACCCATGCGACGGGCCAACATGGCCTGCCCCACAGTGTTGTTCACCTTATGCGCACCGGTATGATTCAAGTCTTCGCGTTTCAAATAAATTTGTGCGCCCCCCAATGACTCCGACAAACGTTTGGCGT
>Ga0316222_1001777_pt1 | contig 24980 bp, 22 predicted proteins | sample TBH18011metaG_FD_206008 | JGI IMG/M metagenome (GOLD analysis project Ga0316222, IMG submission 206008) | Freshwater microbial communities from Trout Bog Lake, Wisconsin, USA - TBH18011 | ecosystem: Environmental > Aquatic > Freshwater > Lake > Hypolimnion/Profundal zone | place: USA: Wisconsin... | reverse complement strand
TACCTTCGAGTTCCATCATGGCAAGCACCACGCCGCCTATGTGACCAACCTCAACAACCTGACCAAGGACACCGATCTGGCGTCGAAATCGCTGGAAGAGGTGATCAAGATCGCCGCCGCCGATCTGCCGGCCAAGCAGGGGATCTTCAACAACGCCGCTCAGGTGTGGAACCATACTTTTTTCTGGAACTGCCTGAAGCAGGGCGGCGGCGGCAAACCGGGCGCCAAGCTGCTGGCCAAGATCGATGCCGATCTCGGCGGTTTCGACAAATTCAAGGAAGACTTCAAGAACGCCGCCGTCACCCAGTTCGGCTCGGGCTGGGCCTGGCTGGTGCTGGATGGCGGCACGCTGAAGATCGTCAAGACCGCCAATGCCGACCTGCCCCTGGCGCACGGCCAGAAGGCACTGTTGACCGTCGATGTCTGGGAACACGCCTATTACCTGGATTGGCAGAACCGCCGCCCCGATTTCGTCCAGTGCTTCCTCGACAATCTGGTCAACTGGGCCTTCGTCGAAGCCAATCTGGGCTAGAGCCGGATGATTTGAGGTTGAATCGCCAGAGCGTTCAACCTCAAATCTGAATCCGTCTCTCATCAATACGTTAGAGGGCGCGATGACATTGGATTACGGTGGAGCCGCATCAATCCAATGTCATCGCGCCCTTAGAATATTGGTTTCGCAGGAAAAAGCGGCTCCCACGAGGGGGCCGCTTTTTTCTATGGGGCGAGGCCAGCGCAACCATTATGCTGGCGGTCTTGGTAACACCACCAGCCCGGAAGCATGATGACCGCAGATCCCGCCACCCTCGCCCCCGCCCGCTTCATCCAGTCCGACGACCCGAACATCGTCGCCTTCGCCAACCAGGCCGCCAGCGGGGGAACCGATCCCCGCGACGTGGCGGTGCGGCTCTATTACGCCGTGCGGGATCAGGTCCTCTATGACCCCTATGTCCGCTTCAATGTTCCGGAAAGCTATTCGGCCAGGGACGTCCTGGCCAAGGGCAGCGGCTTTTGCGTGCCCAAGGCGGCGCTGCTGACCGCTTGCGCCCGCGCGGTGGGGCTGCCGGCCCGGATCGGCTTCGCCGATGTGCGCAATCACCTGGCCACCCCCAAGCTGCTGGAAGTCAACGGTAGCGACGTGCTGTGCTGGCATGCCTTCAGCGAAATCTGGCTGGATGGCCGCTGGGTCAAGTCCACCCCGGCCTTCAACCTGACGCTCTGCCGGAAATTCGGCGTCCATCCGCTGGAATGGGACGGGCGCGCCGATTCCATCTTCCATCCCTTTGACGTCCAGGACCGCCGGCATATGGAATATGTCCGCGAGCGCGGCAGCTTCACGGACGTTCCCTATGAGCAGATCACCACCACCTATCGCGACTTGAACCCCCGGCTGATGATCGACGATCCCTGGGGAACCGGCGCCGATTTCAGTGCCGAGGCGGTGCCGGAGACATGAGCGATACCAGTCAGATAGAGCGCTTGCTTGATGTCATGTCAAAACTGCGCGATCCCATCGGCGGCTGCCCCTGGGATCGGGAGCAGACCTTTGCCACCATCGCCCCCTACACCATCGAGGAAGCCTATGAGGTGGCCGAGGCCATCGATCACGGCGACATGGCGGCGCTACGGGACGAGTTGGGCGACCTGCTGTTCCAGGTGGTGTTCTATGCCCAGATGTCCAAGGAACAGGGCGGCTTCGACTTCCACTCCATCGCCCAGGCCATCGCCGATAAGATGATTCACCGCCACCCCCATGTCTTCGCCGCCGCCGGCCAGCGCGACAGCGCCGGTCAGGTTGCCGCGTGGGAGGTGACCAAGGCCCAGGAGCGCGCCGCCAAGGCCGGTGGCGACGATGTCAGCGTCCTGGCCGGGGTGGCGCGAACCCTACCGCCCATGACGCGGGCGCTGAAGCTGCAAAAACGCGCCGCCCGGGTCGGGTTCGACTGGGACAAGCCCGCCGCCATTCTCGACAAACTGGCCGAGGAGGCCGGCGAGATCGCCCATGAGATCGCCATCGCCGCCCCCAGGGAACGCCTGGAAGACGAAATGGGCGATCTGCTGTTCGTCTGCGTCAATCTCGCCCGCAAGCTCGATCTCGACCCCGAGCAGGCCTTGAAGCGGGCCAATGGTAAGTTCGAGCGCCGGTTCCGTCATATCGAAACCGAATTGAAGGCCGCCGGGCGCTCACCTGAAGCCGCGTCCCTCGACGAAATGGAAGCATTGTGGCAGGCTGCCAAAAGCCTGGAGACGTCGGGAGGAGTTCCGTGATTGGTGAATGGACGAGACGTCTCGGGGTGCTGGCGGCGCTGTTGCTGCTGTCGTCGTGCTACATCCCCGACAAGTTCAAGAGCGAATTGCGGCTGTCGCGCTATGGCGATTATGACCTGAGCTTCAAGGGCGACCTGTTGTGGGCGCCCATCCTCGACGACTACCGCAAAGGCACCGTCACCCCGGAGAACGAGCCGGAAAAGCTCGACAACATCCGCAAAGACCTGATGCGCGACATCGCCGTCCGCAAGAGCGAGTCCCGCGGCAAGGGCCGCTTCGCGGTGGAATACGAGCGCGCCGGCCGCCTCGACCGGGTGCAACTGGTCGCCCTGCTCCGCCGCGACGCCCGCATGATCGCCCTGCGTTCGGTGGAAAACGGCGTCATCGCCATTCAAGCCAATTCCATCAAACCGTCGGATGCCCAGATCCTGTCGGAAATGGGCCTGACCATGGAAGGCGAGTTCCGCATCACCACCGACGCCAATGTGGTCGAGAACAACGCCACCGAGATCAGGCCGTTCGGCGCCTTCAAGGTCTATATCTGGAAGATCGAGAACCCGCTGTCGCCCATGCCCCATCTCGTCATGATCCGCGACGACGATCCCAACCGTCCGCTCAGCCCCCTGCCACCGAAGGGTCAGTACAGCCCATGACCACATCCTGGAACAACCGCACCGTCCTGGTGACCGGCGCCACCGCCGGTTTCGGCGCCGCCATCGCCCGGCGCTTCGCCGCCGAGGGCGCTCGGCTGGTCATCTGCGGCCGCCGTGCCGACCGCCTGAAGTCCTTGACCGACGAACTGGCCACGCCGGTCCACGCCGCCGCCCTGGACGTGCGCGACCGTGCTGCGGTCGCCGCCTTCGTGGAGGGCTTGCCGGCGGATTTCCGCGACATCGCCGTGCTGGTCAACAATGCCGGTCTCGCCCTGGGATTGGAACCGGCCCATAACGCCGATCTCGACGACTGGGAAACCATGATCGACACCAACCTCAAGGGCTTGATGTACATGACCCGCGCGGTGTTGCCGGGCATGGTGGCGCGCAATCGCGGCCATGTGGTCAATATCAGCTCGGTGGCCGGCACCTATCCCTATCCCGGCGGCAATATGTATGGCGCCACCAAGGCGGCGGTGAGCCAGTTCTCCCTCAACCTGCTGGCCGATCTGGTGAAGACCCGAGTCCGCGTGACCAATATCGAGCCGGGCCTGTGCGGCGGCAGCGAATTCTCGCTGGTGCGCTTTCACGGCGATGGCGCCCAGGCGGCCAAGGTTTATGACGGCACCACGCCGCTTACCGCCGGGGACGTGGCGGAAGCGGTGTTCTGGGCGGCCTCGGCTCCGGCCCATGTCAACATCAACCGGATCGAGATGATGCCGACCTGCCAGGCCTCGGCCGCGTTCGCCATCCACCGGGAAGGGTAGGACGGAGCGTATCTGCGCTGCGATAACGCCATTGCCCGGGGTTTGGGCCGCGCCTACTCCACCAGGGCCTTGAGCGAGCGCCAGCAGCCTTCGGTCGGAGTCAGCAGCAGGCCCGGGCGGCAGGGAACCGGGCGATAGGGCGTGCCGTCGAGCAATTGGGAAAAGCCGCCGGCCTCGGCATGGATCAGCACTCCGGCGGCATGATCCCACGGCATCAGCCTGGTGAAATGGGCGAAGTGGAGGATTCCGGTGACGAGATCCAGATAGTCATGGGCGGCGCTGCCCTTGCGCCCGACCTTGGCCACCCTGGAGGCCAGGGTGGCCGAGCGCTTGACCGATCCGGTCAGGGTCTCCAGCGGGCCATCCGCCAGCACCGCCAGACGCCGGCCTTCCATCCACGCCCCCTCCCCCTGTTCCGCCACCGCCATGCGGCCGGACAGGGGATCGTAAATCCAGCCGGCCACGGTCGCACCATCGACCACCAGGGCGATGATGACGGCGAAACGCCGATTGCCCTTGGCGAAATTGCTGGTCCCGTCCACCGGATCGATCACCCAGACCGTTCCCTGACCATGGAGGCCATGGAGCAGGGAGGGATCGCCGGCCACCCCCTCCTCGCCCACCACCTTGGACCCCGGCAGCAGCTCGACCAGCCGGCGCGACAGCACCCGCTCGGCTTCCACATCGGCCTCGGTCACCAGTTGACCCGGGCTCTTCTCGCGGATCTGATCGGCCTTCAGATGGCCGAACCGCGGCACAATCTCGGCCTCCGCGGTCTCGCGGATGATGCGGGCGACCCGGTCAGGATCGATCATTGCGCTCACGAAACACCTCTTCCGCCGGCCTGACGCTGCTGGAACCGCTTGATATCGGCGGGATCGAGCCGAACCCGCAAGAAAGCGTGCGACTGGTCGTCGCGCCGGGCCACCACCTCGCCATGGCGATACAGCCAGGAAATGGAAGCGCCATCGGCCAGCGACAAGGATACATCGAGGACTTCGCGATGGGTACCGAGCCGCCGGTCCAATTCGGCCAGCAGTTCGTCCACCCCGTCGCCGGTCAGGGCGGACAGCGCCATGGAATCGGGGCGGCGACGGGCCTGATTGACCACTTCGGCGCGGCGCGGCTCGTCCAGCAGATCGATCTTGTTCAAAGCTTCCACCAAACCGCGATCCACCACCTCGGCCAGCCCCAATTCCCGCAGCACCGTCTCCACATCGGCGGCCTGGGCCTCGGTATCGGGATGGGAGATGTCGCGCACATGCACCACCACATCGGCCTCCAGCACCTCCTCCAGGGTGGCGCGGAAGGCGGCGACCAGCTCATGCGGCAGATCCGAAACGAATCCGACGGTGTCCGACAGGATGATCCGGCGCCCCGATGGCAGCACCAGGGTCCGCATGGTGGGGTCGAGGGTGGCGAACAGCATGTCCTTGGCCATCACCTCGGCATGGGTGATGGTGTTGAACAGGCTGGACTTGCCGGCATTGGTATAGCCCACCAGCGCCACGATGGGATAGGGCACCCGCCGCCGCGCCTTGCGGTGCAGGTCGCGGGTGCGCTTGACGTCTTCCAGCTCGCGCTCCAGCTTGATGATCCGGTCGCCGATCAAGCGGCGGTCGGCCTCGATCTGGGTTTCGCCGGGACCGCCCAGGAAGCCGAACCCGCCCCGCTGACGCTCCAGGTGGGTCCAGGAGCGAACCAGCCGCGAGCGTTGATAGCTGAGCGCCGCCAGTTCCACCTGCAACGATCCCTCGCGGGTGCGGGCGCGGGCGCCGAAAATCTCCAGAATCAGGCCGGTGCGATCGATGACCTTGCAGCCCCAGGCCCGTTCCAGATTTCGTTGCTGAACCGGAGAGAGGTGGCTGTCAACCACCGTCAACCCGATATCCTTGTCCTCGATCTCCACCGCCAGGCGCTCGACCGCGCCCTTGCCCAGCAAGGTGGCGGGACGGGCCTTGGTCAGCCCGACCGCCTCGGCGGCGACGATCTCAAGATCGATCGCCCCGGCCAATCCGATCGCTTCCGCCAGCCGCGCCTCGGGCAAGCGCAGGCCTCCCCCCGCCTTGAAGGCAGGGTGGATGACCATGGCGCGCTGGCGCGGGGGGGCCGGAGAGCCGGGCGGTCCGTTCGCCACTTACTCTTCGCCGTTTTCCTTGATCGGCGGCTCGAACAGCGAGATCGGAGTGGACGGCATGATGGTGGAGATGGCGTGTTTGTACACCAGTTGGGTGTGGCCATCCCGACGCAGCAGCACCGAGAAGTTATCGAACCAGGTTACGATTCCCTGCAGCTTGACGCCGTTGACCAGGAAAATGGTGACCGAGGTCTTGTTTTTGCGGATGAAGTTAAGAAACACATCCTGCACATTTTGGGTCTTTTCTGCGGACATGGGTGCGATCCGTTCTTATTGCCCGTTTACGGTTATCGGCGAGGAGCCTGCGGCCCTCTCCGTCGAACCCATTTCGTTATCACCAATCCCGACGGATGGGAACCTATAGTTCGCGTACCAGATCCATCAAATGACCGCAGCCCGGCAAAAAACGGGCGGGGGCATGGGCGAACTCGCCGGCGCCGGGGGGATGCGGCCGCATCAGCACCGGGATGCACCCGGCATTGACGGCGCAGTGCATGTCGATGGGCGAATCGCCGACGAACCAGACATCGGGGCCGGGCGCCACCCCGGTGCTGGCCAGGGCCAGATGCACCGGCGCCGCATCGGGCTTGTCGGCGGCGGCGTCATCCGCCCCGATCAGATGGGCGAAGAACGGCCCCCATCCCATGGCCTCGGCCTCCTTGCGGAGGAACGAGCCGCGCTTGTTGCTGACCACGGCGAGGACCAGTCCGGCATCGCGCAGGCCTTGCAGCATGGCGGCGGCTCCCGGCAAGGACCGCAGATGCTCCATATGGATGGCCTCGAAGCTGGCGGTGAAGACGTCCCTCGCCTCCGGCCAGCGTTCGCCGAACATGGCGGGAAAGGAATCGCGCATGGAGGCGGCGACCCGGGCCTGGGTCTCGTCCAGACTCCATTCCGCCATGCCGAAATGGCGTAATGTCATGTTGTAGGATTGCTGGATGCAGATCCAGGAATCCACCAGGGTATTGTCCCAGTCGAAGATGACGGCGCGCGGGCGGGTCAACGGCTTCGTGGCGAGGAGATTCATTCTAAAAGTATTCCAGCCGGACCGAGAACATCTTCTCCACCTTCTTCACCGCATCGGCGGTGGCGAACAGGATCACCCGGTCGCCCGCCTGGACCACCGTGCTGCCCCGCGGTGAAATCACCTGACCGTTATGGACCACGGCGCCGATCAGAACCCCGGTGGGAAGCTTGACCTCGCGTAGCGGCTTGCCCACCAGGCTGGAGGTTTCCATGGCATCGGCCTCGATCAGTTCGCCGAAGCCCTCATGCAGGGAATGAACGGCATGAATGCGGCCGCGCCGCACATGCTGAAGGATGTTCGAGACCGTGATGGCCCGCGGCGAAATCACCACGTCGATCCCCAGCGGCCCGGTCAGGGCGCCGTAGGTGGTCTTGTTGATCAGGGTCATGGTGCGCTGGCAGCCATAGCGCTTGGCCAGCAGCCCCGCCAGGATATTGGTCTCGTCGTCATTGGTGACCGCCACCACCGCCTCGGCGGCGCCGACCGAGGCCTCCTCCAGGATTTCCGGGGCCAGGACGTCGCCGTTGAGGACCACGGTGCGGTTGAGGGTCTTGGCGACGAATTCCGCCCGCTCCTTGTTGACCTCGATCACCTTGATGGAGGTGGCGGCATGGGCCTCTTCCAACTGCTGCGCCAGGAACAGGCCGATATTGCCGCCGCCGAAGATGACGATGCGGCGCGCTTCCTTGTCCTCGCGGCCGAATGCCGACATCACCCGGTCCACATGGTTGGTATCGACCACGAAATAGACTTCGTCGCCCTCCAGCATCTGGTCGTCGCTGCCGGGAACGATGGCCTTGCCGTCGCGGACGATACCGATGATGACGATGGCGAGATCGGGAAACAGCACCGTCAATTGGCGGATCGGCGTGTTGATCAAGGGGCACTGCTCGGTACAGCGCACCCCGATCAGCCGGACTTTGTCATTGGCCAGCGGAATCACGTCGAGGGTGCCGGGAACGTGCAGCCGCCGGGTAATGGCGCGGGCGACCTCGATCTCGGGGCTGATGATGACGTCGATGGGCAGATGCTCGCGCGAGAACAGATTGCTCCAGATCGGCTGCAGGTAACTCTGGCTGCGCACCCTGGCGATCTTGGTGGGCACGTTGAACAGGGAATGCGCCACCTGGCAGGCCACCATGTTGACTTCATCGGCGGCGGTGACCGCGATCAGCAGGTCGGCATCGGCGGCACCGGCCTGTTCGAGCACCAGCGGATGGGAGGCGAAGCCCAGCACCACCTGCACGTCCAGGGTATCACTGACCTTGCGGATCAGTTCGGGGCGCTGGTCGATGACGGTGACGTCGTTATTCTCGCCGGCGAGATAATGGGCGATGTTGAAGCCGACCTGGCCGGCACCGCAGACGATGACTTTCATGCTAGCGCCCCCTTTTCGTCGGTAATTGACGACACGTCCTAGCGCCCCTTCTCGTCGGTATTGACACCCAGCAGCTTGAGCTTGCGATGCAGCGCCGAGCGCTCCATGCCAACGAAGGTGGCGGTGCGCGAGATGTTGCCAGCAAAGCGATTGACCTGGGACAAGAGATATTCACGCTCGAACAGTTCGCGGGCCTCGCGCAGCGGCAGGGTCATGATCTCGCTGGATTTCTCCCAGCGCAGCACCGCCGGGGTGATGGCGCCGATCTCACTGGGCAGCATGTCGGCGCGGATCGGCTCGCGCGAATCGCCCGGCGCCATGATCAGCAGCCAATCGACCACATTGCGGAGCTGGCGCACATTGCCGGGCCAGTCATAGGCCTGAAGCGCCGCCAGGGCGTCCTCGGAGATGGGACGCGGCGGCAACCCCGCCATGGCCGCCGACATCAGCATGAACTGGCGCGACAGGGCCGGGATATCTTCCTTGCGATCACGCAATGACGGCATTTTGACCGGCACCACGTTGAGGCGGTAAAACAGGTCTTCCCGGAAATGCCCCGCCGCCATCTCGGTCTGGAGATCGCGGTTGGTGGTGGCGATGACCCGCACATCGACCTCGACCTTCTTGCCGCCGCCGACCCGCTCGAACATCTGGTCCTGCAGCACGCGCACGATCTTGCCCTGGGTTTCCAGCGGCATGTCGGCCACTTCGTCCAGCAGCAGGGTTCCGCCATGGGCCTGTTCGAACGTGCCGATCTTGCGCGGCGTATCGGGTCCGTCCATGCCGTGTTCGGTCCCGAACAGCTCGATCTCCATGCGATCAGGATGCATGGCGGCGCAGTTGATCACCACGAACGGCCCATCGACCCGGCGGGAGCGGGCGTGGATCAGGCGCGCCACCACTTCCTTGCCGGACCCGGCCGGACCGGTCACCAGGATGCGGGAATTGGTCGGGGCCACCCGTTCGATGGCCTGGCGCACCTGGACCACCAAGGTGGACGAGCCGATCAGTTCGCCACTGGAACCACCGGTCCGCAGCTTCAATTCCTCGTTTTCCCGCCGCAGGCGGGCGGCCTCGATGGCACGATCGACCACCAGCAGCAGGCGGTCGGCCTTGAATGGCTTTTCGATGAAGTCGTAGGCGCCCAGCTTGATGGCCTGAACCGCGGTTTCGATGGTGCCATGGCCGGAGATCATCACCACCGGCACTTCCGGATGATCGAGCTTGACCGCGTCCAGCACCCCCAGGCCGTCGAGACGCGATCCCTGCAACCAGATATCCTGAATGATCAGGCTGGGCCGCCGGGCGCGGATGCCCTCCAGCGCCTCGTCGGAATTGCTGGCCTCGCGGGTGCTGTAGCCCTCGTCTTCGAGAATGCCGGCGATGAGCGAGCGAATGTCGCCCTCGTCATCGACGATCAGGATGTCATGCGCCATGGGATACCGTTACGTCGGCGGATGCCTGGACAGGGAGAGTCTCGGCGGCGGGAAAGACCAGCCCGACCTTTGCTCCCCCATCAGGGGCATCCTCAAGATAGAGATCACCCCCATGGTCTTCCATGATCTTCTTGACGATGGCAAGCCCTAATCCGGTGCCCTTGACCCGCGTCGTGACATAGGGTTCGGTCAGCCGCTCGCGATTTTCCTTCGGCAGGCCCTTGCCGTTATCCGCCACATCGACCACCAGACGGTCGGGATGGAGCGACAGGGTCAGCACGATCCGGCCGCGCGGGGCGGCGGACTCCTCGCGGCCATGGACCGCCTCGACGGCGTTCTTCAGCAGATTGGTCAAGGCCTGGCCGATCAGCCTGCCATCGCAGACGATGGGGACCTTGTGGTCCGGCAACTGGCTGACGAATTCCACCTCCGGCGCTCCGGTGCGCTGCAGGAACAGGGCCTGACGGCAGATATCGGCCAGATCGTCGGGCCTCATCTGCGGCGCCGGCATGCGGGCGAAGGATGAGAACTCGTCGACCATGCGCCCGATATCGCCGACCTGGCGCACGATGGTTTCGATCAGTGCGACGTAAGTCTCAGGATCGCTCTGTATCTCTTTGAGATATTTACGTTTTAGCCGCTCCGCCGACAGTTGGATCGGGGTCAGCGGATTCTTGATCTCATGGGCGATCCGCCGTGCCACATCGGCCCAGGCGGCCTTGCGCTGGGCCGAGACCAATTCGGTGATGTCGTCGAAGGTGACCACGAAGCCGATGGTCTCGCCCTCGAGATGCTCGGCGGCGACCCGGACCAGCAGGATGCGCGAGCGGGCGCCCGGGGTGGTCAGGCGGACTTCGCGCTGGACCAGCTTGTCGGGACGGCGGGCAACCTCATCCAGGGCTTCAGTCAATTCGGGCAGCACCTGCCGCAGATCCTGTCCGACCGACTCCTCCAGGGCGCGCCCGACCAGCTCGCTGGCCGAGCGGTTGGGCAGGTGAATCCGCCCCTGCCGGTCCAGGCCAATCACCCCGGCGGAAACCCCGGCCAGGACCGTCTCGGTGAAACGGCGGCGTTCGTCCAATTCACGATTGGCCTCCATCAGCTCGCTCCGCTGGCTGGAGAGCTGATGGGTCATGCGATTGAACGCCCGGCTCAGCAAACCGACCTCATCGGCGGCATCCTCGGCGACCCGGGCGTCGAGATCGCCCGAGCGCACCCGCTCGGCGGCGTCGATCAGCCGGGCGATGGGGGTGGCCAGCCGGGTCGCCATGGTCAGTCCCACCCAGATGGAGGCCAGCACCAACAGCAGCGCCACCACGGCGAAGACCAGGGAGAAAGCGGTCTCCAGCCCCGACCGGCGCCCTTCCAGCCGCTCGTACTGCGCTACCGCGTCCGAGGTTTGCTGCATATGGCCGATCACCTTGGGATCGACGAAACGGCCGACGAACAGATAGGTGTCACCGAACAGTCCCGGCAACATCACCAGCGCCCTGACCCGGTCATCGCCACCACCGGTCAGAACCGCCACATCGCCGGCGCGGGCCTTGTCGAAGGCCCAAGAGGGAATCTGGTCGATGCTGGCCTCGGTGGCGAAGATCAGGCCCGACCGCGCCAGGATATTGCCGCGGCTGTCGAACACCACCGCTTCGGTCAGGCCACGGATGGCGGCCTGGGTGGCGATGAACTGGGCGAAGGCCTGGGGCGAGCGCAACAGCGCCGGCCCTTCGCGGTTGACGTCGTTGGCCATGGCCAGGGCATCGCCGCCGATGATCTGCTTGTGCTCTTCCAGATAGGCATGGGCCACCTCCAGCGAGGCCTCCAGGGCGGTGCGGACCCGGTCGGAGAACCAGCTTTCGACACCGAAACGAAAGAAGGTGGCCGAACCGACCGACATCAGCACCGAGGGCGTCACCGCCACCAGGGCGAACAGCATGATGAAGCGCAGATGCAGCTTGGACCCCGACGAGCCCTGCCGCCGTGCCCGCAGCACTTCCAGCACCCGATAGCCCACCACGGTTCCCAGCCCCAGCAGCAGGATGCCGTCCAGCGTCAGCAGCGACAGCACCGTGCGGGGGTCGAGCCCCTTGGTTCCGGCGACGGCCATGGCCCAGACCGTGGCCACCACCGAGGACACCGCGACCACGGCCAGGCCATAAGCCAAGCGGCGCGCCAGATGGGCTTTGGAACCGCCCGTCATGTTACTTGAGACCGCGGCTGACCTGGATATCCAGATCCTTGATCTTCTTGCGCAGGGTGTTGCGGTTTAGCCCCAGCAGATGGGCGGCCTTGATCTGGTTGTTGCGGGTGGCCTCCAAGGCGATGGTGACCAGTGGTTTTTCCACCTCGCGCAGTACCCGGTCATAGACCCCCGCCGGCGGCAGGCCATCGCCGTGATTGCCGAAATAATCGCGGAGATGGCGTTCCACCGTGGCCGACAGCCCCTCGCCCTCGACTCCGGCGCCGATGGCGTCGGCCACGGGAACGCAGCCGACCAGTTCGGATTCCATCACCTCGATCCCGATCACTTCCTGGGAATACAGGGCGGCCAGGCGGCGGACCAGATTCTCCAGCTCGCGCACATTGCCCGGCCAGCGATGCTTCTTGAGCCGCTCCATGGCCTGGGCGTCGATGGTCTTGGACGGCAGCCCCTCGGAACTGGCCTGGGTCAGAAAGTGCCGCACCAGTTCGGCGATATCCTCCGCCCGCTCACGCAATGGCGGCAGCCGGATCGGCACCACGTTGAGACGGTAGAACAGATCCTCGCGGAACAGTCCCTGGCGGATAAGCTGGGTCAGATCGCGATGGGTGGCGGCGATGATGCGGACATTGGCGCGGATGGGGGTGCGGCCGCCGACGGCGGTGTATTCCCCCTCCTGCAACACCCGCAGCAGCCGGGTCTGGGCCTCGGGCGGCATGTCGCCGATCTCGTCGAGGAACAAGGTGCCGCCCTCGGCCTGCTCGAACCGCCCGGCGGCGCGCTGGGTCGCCCCGGTGAAGGCGCCCTTCTCGTGGCCGAACAATTCGCTTTCGATCAATTCGCGCGGAATGGCGGCCATGTTGATGGCGACGAAGGGACCGTTGCGGCGCTTGCCGTAATCGTGCAGGGCGCGGGCCACCAGTTCCTTGCCGGTACCCGATTCACCGGTGATCATGACCGTGAGGTCGGTCCCCATCAATCGCGCCAGGGTCCGGTAGATTTCCTGCATGGCCGAGGACCGGCCGATCAGCGGCAGTTTTTCCTCGTCGTCGGCGGCTGCGGTCTCGGTCGGCACCGCCCGCGGCGTCGAAAGGGCGCGGTTGACCACGCTGACCAGTTCCTTGAGGTCGAACGGCTTGGGCAGATACTCGAAAGCACCGCGCTGGGTGGCCTTGACGGCGGTCAGCAGGGTATTCTGGGCGCTCATGACGATGATGCGCAGATCGGGACGGATCTTCTTAATGCGCGGCAACAGGTCGAGGCCGCTCTCATCGGGCATGACCACATCGGTGATCACCAGATCGCCGTCACCCTCGGAAACCCAGCGCCACAAGGTGGAGGCGTTGCCGGTGGTCCGCACGTCATAGCCGGCGCGCCCCAGGGCCTGGGACAGCACGGTGCGGATGCCGCGATCGTCGTCCGCCACCAGTATGGTGGCCGTCGCGGCGGCCGGTGTCGTGGTGGTGGCGATCATACTCTAAACATCCCCATCCTGAACCATCGGCAGCATCACCCGGAAGGTCGTCCGCCGGGGTACACTGTCGACCTCGATCACTCCCCCGTGGTCATCCACGATCTTCGCCACCAGCGCCAATCCCAGTCCGGTTCCCGAGGTCTTGGTGGTGACAAAGGCGTCGAACAGATTGGGCCGCAGATCATCGGGGATGCCGGGGCCGTTATCAACGATGCTCACCACCAGCGGCAAGTGCCGCCGGATCTCGCTGCCGGGCAGCGCCAGCCGGACGCCGTGCTGATAGCCGGTGGAGACGATGATCTCGCCGCCCTCATCCGGCACCGCTTCGGCGGCGTTCTTGATCAGGTTGAGGAACACCTGGATCAGTTGATCCCGGTCGCCCAGCACCGGCGGCAGCGACGGGTCGTAATTCTCGATCAGCCGCACATTGCGGGCAAAGCCGGCCTGGGCGATACGCCGCACATGTTCCAGCACCCGATGGATATTGACCGCCTGACGCACCACGTTCGGCTTGTCGGAGAATGCCTCCATGCGATCGACCAGGGCGACGATCCGGTCGGCTTCGTCACAGATCAGACGGGTGAGGATGCAATCATCCTCATTGGCGTTCTGCTCCAGCAATTGGGCGGCGCCGCGAATGCCCGACAGCGGGTTCTTGACCTCATGGGCCAGGATGGACGCCATGGCGGTGACCGAACGGGCGGCGCTGCGGCTGGTCAGTTGCGACCCGATCCGCTGGGCGATGGACTGCTCGTGCAGGCTGACCACCACCGAACCCGGCATTTCGACGATGGGGGAAATCTGCACGGTGACGATCCGGTGGCCGGTTCGCGGCGTATCCAGGGCGATGCCATGCTCCGCCACCGAAATGGAGTCGCTCCGCGCCTGATCCAGCAGGGCCAGCACCTGCGAATCCGGCGGCAGGAACTCGGTGGCCGGATGGCCACAGAGATAACTCGATCCGCAGGCGAACATTTGTTCGGCACCGCCATTGGCGTAGCGGATGATGTTGTCGGCATCGACCGCCAGCACCGCTTCGCCCAAGGCCCCCAGCACGATGGCGGGATCCATTCCGGCCATGGCCGGACGACGCTTGACGACATTGAAACCGGGACTCGCCATCAGGCGGCAACCTTTTGCAACAACGGGGCGTAGAACGCGACGACCGCGTCGCGGACCGCCTTGGCGTCGCCCAGCCGATTGATCTCGGCGCGAAATTCCGCCGACCCCGGCAAGCCCTTGGAATACCAGGCCAGATGCTTGCGGGCGATCCGCACGCCCGTGACGGCTCCGTAATAGAGCAGCATGGCCTCGTAATGCTCCAACAGGATGGCGAACTGCTCGGCCAGGCTCGGGTCCGCCCGCCGCTCGCCGGTGGCGAGGAAGTGGGCCACCTGTCCCGGCAGCCAGGGCCGGCCATAGGTGCCGCGCCCGATCATCACCCCATCGGCTCCCGACAGGTCCAGCATGCGCCGGGCATCGTCGATGCTCTCCACATCGCCATTGCCGATCACTGGAATGGACACCGCCCGCTTGACCTCGCCGATGAAGGACCAGTCGGCCGCGCCGGTATACATCTGGCTGCGGGTACGGCCGTGGACGGTCACCATGCGAATGCCGCATTCCTCGGCGACGCGGGCCAGGCTGGGGGCGTTGCGGCTGGCCTGATCCCAACCGGTCCGCATCTTCAGGGTGACGGGGATATCCACTGCCCGGACCACCGCCGTCATGATGCGGGCCGCCAGATTCTCGTTGCGCATCAGCGCCGAGCCGGCCTCGCCCTTCAGCGCCACCTTCTTGACCGGGCAGCCCATATTGATGTCGATGATGGCGGCCCCCAGATCCTGGTTGAGCCGGGCGGCCTCGGCCATCACCTCCGGCTCGCAACCGGCCAGTTGCACCGCCATGGGGAATTCCTCGGGGGTATGCGCCGCCATCTGCATGGTCTGGCGGTTCTGGCGGATCATGGCCTGGCTGGCGATCATCTCGGACACCACCAGCCCGGCCCCCATGCGCTTGACCAGACGGCGCGTGGGCATATCGGTGACTCCGGCCATGGGAGCCAGGATGACGCCGTTGTCGAGGGTGACGGAACCGATTGTGACAGACTGAGGACTTTTTGCGCACATGGGTGCTTATTTATTATGCAACCCGGTCGGACGCAACGCCTAAAACCGCCTCATGCGGTAATTGACGACACGCCCATAGGTCAGGAAAGCAGGATCTGAGTGACGAACTTCACCCCGGGATAGGCCAGCGTCAGCAGCAGATACGACACCAGCACGACGCGGGCGGCGATGCGTCCGCGCACGCCGCAAACCCGGTGGCCGATCAACAGCAGCCCGATCAGGGTAAAGGCCAGCAGCGACAGCAGCGTCTTGTGCTGGAGGACCAGCAGGGTGCCGCTTTCGAAATATTGGGTGGCCATGCCCGACATCAGTCCGAGACCCAGCACCAGTTCACCGGCCAGCAGCAGCCGGCCGGCCAGATGTTCGCCATCGACGACGCTGGGCAGCATGCGGGTCAGGCGGGTCGGATGCTTGCGCTTCAGCGACCGTTCCTGCAGGAAGGCGGCCAGGGAGGCCACCGCCGCCAGGGTCAGCAGGGCATAGGTCAACACCGACACGACGATGTGAAGGTCGAGCCAGCCGGCCGGCGCGGCACCGGTCAGGGGGGGCGATTCCGCGCCTCCCCGCACCAGCGAGGCCAGCAGGCCGAGAACGGCGAGAAACGGCATCAACAGCGGCGCCAGCCGCCAGCCATGGCGGGTCACGGCGGCCATCAGCAAGAAGATCACGGCACTGACGGCGATGCTGACCCATAAGGCGGCCGACAGGCTGGTCTGCCAGGCCAGGCCCATCAGCGTGATGGACCACAGGGCCGGCCCGACCACCGCCAGGGCGGCGGAGGCCCACAGGGCGGCATCCCTGCCGGCTCCGGCGCGCAACGGCACCAGCGCCGCCGGAAGCAGCGCCACGAGGGCGAAGACGTTGAGGACGAGCGAAGACATGGCGCGACTATACCATCCTTTGCCGCGACGCAAAGAGGTTGAGGTTGATCCTCATCCCTCTTATACCGACGAGCCATTGTCGTTGCTCGTCTGGCCGCCCTCAGGCGCCGGGCGCTCGCGCTGGGCTTTCGCCGCATGAGCGGCGGCGGGCTTTGCCCTTGCCTTCTCGCCATCGAACTGAAAAAGTCAGCGCGATGGCTCGGCGGTATTAGGCTTGTCCGATCTTGAATCGGAGGATGAACATGGGCAAGACGGTGGTGTTGGTCGTGGCGGCGGGGCGTGGTCGCAGGTTCGGCGGCGATCTGCCCAAGCAGTACCACGACCTGGCCGGCCGCATGGTGTTGCGCCATACCCTGGCCGCCTTCGCCACCAATCCCGAGATCGACGCGGTCCGGGCGGTGATCCATCCCGACGACCGCCAGCTCTACGACATGGCCGCCGAGGGACTTGCCATCCTCGAGCCGGTGCCGGGCGGCGCCAGCCGCCAGGACAGCGTCCGCCTCGGCCTGGAAAGCCTCAGGGAATTCGCCCCCGCCAAGGTGCTGATCCATGACGGCGCCCGCCCCTTCATCGATGCCGGCACCATCGGCCGGGTCATCGTCGCCCTCGACCATCACCCCGCCGCCCTGCCGGTAGTGCCGATGGCCGATACCTTGAAGCGCGGGGCCGACGGCGTGGTCGCCGATACCGTCGACCGCAACGGCCTCTTCCGCGCCCAGACCCCGCAGGGCTTCCGCTATGCCGACATCCTGGCCGCCCATTCGGCGGTGGCCGGCGAGGACTTGACCGACGACGCCGCGGTGGCCGAGCGCGCCGGCCTGTCCGTCGCCCTGGTCAAGGGCGACGAGGACAATGTCAAGATCACCACCGCCGCCGATCTGGCCCGAGCCCGCTTCCTGTTCGCGGGAACCGGCGAGGTTCGCGCCGCCGCCGGCTATGACGTTCATTGTTTCGAGGAGGGCGACGGCTGCTGGCTGTGCGGCGTGCTGGTCCCCCATGACCACAAGCTCAAGGGCCATTCCGATGCCGATGTCGCCCTGCACGCCCTGACCGACGCCATCCTGGGGGCCATCGCCGCCGGCGATATCGGTCACCATTTCCCCCCATCCGACGCCAGATGGAAAGGGGTCGCCTCGCATCTGTTCCTGGCCCATGCCGGTTCCCTGGTGGCCGCCAAGGGCGGCCGGATCGTCAATGTGGACGTCACCATCATCTGCGAGCGGCCCAAGGTCGGCCCCCATCGCGCCGCCATGACGGCACGGGTGGCCGAAATCCTGGGAATCGCCCAGGATCGGGTCAGCATCAAGGCCACCACCACCGAGGGGCTCGGCTTCACCGGCCGCCAGGAAGGCATCGCCGCCCAGGCCATGGCCTCGGTCTGGCTTCCGCGATGATGCGCTTCAGCTTTTCGGCACCGCCGTTTCCGCCCCGATCCAATCCAGAAAGGCGGGGTTGCCGGCGATGATCGGCAGCACGACGACGCAGGGGCAGGAATAGGAGTGCAGTTCCTTGACCCGGGCGATCACCGCATCCACCAATTCGCTGCGGGTCTTGCAGATCATCACCGCCTCCGGCTCTTCCTGCACCTTGCCCTCCCACCAATAGAGCGAGGTCGCGCCGTCCAGCACATTGGCGCAGGCCACCAGGCGCGCACCGACCAGGGATCGCGCCAGTTCCAGTGCCTCGTCCCGGCCGGACGCGGTGACGTAGATCAGGCTCTGTCCCATTTCCCCCTCCCAATAGCTTGATATGAATAGAAAAGTGGGACCACCCCATCACGACCGGAGCGGTCCCACCAAGTCTATATGGACTTCCGCCGGAAGAGGAGAAAGGACCGGTGGAGCCTGGGACGGTCGCGTACAACGGCACGATCAACCGATGTCACAGAGATAGGAATTCCGTGAATGGATTTCGATACCCCGTCGTGACAAATCCACCCCCGATCAACTTCTTTCGCAGATGGCGGCAGCGCCGTCGAGGAGCCGTTCCAGCAGGCTGGCCGCCTGATCATTGCCCTCGACCGTGGCAACCGGCGGAATTCGCAGCGAAAACAACTTTTGCAGTTGATCTGTGAGGCCGGGACCGAGCAGGGTCTCGACCGCCACCGGCATGGCCCGGCCGTGGGCACGGAGCCAGTCGTCGAGATGGGGGCATTCCGGCCAATCGGGTCTTTCAACGTACAGGACCGGAACGCCGGCCACGGCCGCCTCGACAAAGGTGCCGTATCCCGGTTTGGTGACCACCACATCGGCCGAGGCCAGGACATCGGAGAACCCGGCTCCCGCCGCCGCCCAGGGCCTGAAATCGGCCCGGTCCGGGGGAATGCCTAAGGAACTCAGCCACAGCCAGCCCGGCATCACTGGCCAGCGCGCCAGATCGAGGGCATGATCGATCCCGCCGAAGGCCACCAGACCGAGGCGGGTTCCTTCGCCCACTCCCAGGGCTGCGCGGATCTCGGCGCCCCTGGCGCGGCCGCAGGCCCCCACCGGACCGATTTCTACCACATTGGTCAGGCTCGGCATCGCCATGGCCGGCCGCACCCGCAGGAAAGCGGCGGCGGCGTTGTAGGCGGCGGCCATCTCGGCTCCGATCCGAGCCGCTTCCGGCCGGTCCGCCAGATAATGGCCATAGATGTCTGCCCATTGCAGGGAACTCAGCGCCACCACCGGAATCCCGGCCCGGGCGGCGGCGGCGATGGTGACATAAGGGACATTGGCCAGCACCAGATCGGGGGAAGCCTCGCGCAGCCTCTGGGACTCGCCCTGCACCACCGCCGGCCAGTCGGCGTGAAGATCGCGGTAGCCCCGGGCCGAAGCGTCCAGATCCACCTGGGTGGAGGAAAACATCCGCAGCCCGAAATCGGGGATCTCTCCCACATAGGTGAAATCGGTACCGAAGCGGGTTTCCAGAAAGGATCGCGCCACCCCGGTCTGGATGGTCAGGCGCAGGCCGGGACGGCGGCGGCGCAATTCGTTGACCACCGGCGCGGTCATGGCGGCATGGCCGAATCCGTGGGGGCTGAGGGCCAGCCACAGATGCTGGGAGGACTTGGCGGACATGGTCATGGGGTATCCAATGCGAGGCCGCGAGGCAAGGATAAAGCGTTCCTATCCGGTTTGGACAGACACCCGCTACAGGTGGGGTCGTGGGAGAGCAACACGGATGAACATGGATGCCGCTCCGTGGCGCACGGATAAACACTGATCACATTGATAATAAACAAAATATCAGCGTCCATCCGTGAACGAGGCGAAGCCGAGTATCCGTGTTCATCCGTGTTGCTCAAACCGTTTCCGCCCAAGATATAGTGGGTGTGTGCGTTAACCGGATCGGCACGGGACAAAGCTTTGTCGATGCGGGGTGGCTTGCCTGTGGGCGCGGACAAGGATAGCCTTGAGGCAAGCCCGGCAAACAAGAGGATCATCCCATGGATCTGTCCACCCGCTATCTTGGCCTTGATCTCAAGAATCCCCTGGTGGTGTCGGCATCGCCGCTGGGACTTGACCTGGGCAACATCCGCAAGCTGGAGGATTTCGGCGCGGCGGCCATCGTCCTGCCCTCCATCTTCCAGGAAGACATCGAAAACGAGATCGATGAAATGGAGCGGCTGGTGGCCGAGGGCAACTCGGAAGCCTTCTCCTACTTCCCGGCCCATCTGGCCGAGAATGTCGGCCCCAAAAACTATCTCGACCTGATCCGCCGCGCCCGCCAGGCGGTGGATATGCCGGTGATCGCCAGCCTGAACGGCACCACCCGCACCGGCTGGACCGACTACGCCGCCCAGATCGAACAGGCCGGCGCCCGAGCCATCGAACTCAACGTCTATTTCCTGCCCACCGACCTGAGCTTGAGCGGCGGCGAGGTCGAGCAGCGCTATCTCGATATCCTCAAGGCGGTGAAGCAGGCCGTTTCGATCCCGGTTTCCATGAAACTCAGCCCTTATTTCAGCTCGGTCGGCCATATGGTCCAGACCCTGGACCGGGCCGGAGCCGATGGCGTCGTACTGTTCAACCGCTTCTACCAGCCCGACATCAACCTGGAGGAGCTTTCCCTGGTGCGCGACCTCAAGCTCAGCCATAAGGGCGAGATCCGGCTGCCCCTGCTGTGGATCGCCGCCCTGGCCGGCAAGATCAAGGCCTCCATCGCCGCCAGTTCCGGGGTTCAGACCGCCGCCGAGGTGATCAAATACCTGTTCGTCGGCGCCGATGTGGTCATGACCACCTCCGCCCTCATGCGCCATGGCGTCGGCCATATGAAGACCCTGCATGATGGGCTGGTCGCCGATCTCAAGACCCGCGAGGTCGAGAAACTGTCCGATATCCGCGGCCGCATGAGCCGGGGCGCGGTCAGCGATCTCGCCGCCTATGACCGGGTCAACTATATCCGGATCCTGCGCGGCGGCATCCACTCGTCATAGCCCGTCCTCCCCCGCCGGAAGCGGCGGGGGACTCCTCATCAATGGCGTATTCGCGGAGACTGCCCCCATGGACTTCGCGGATAAGGTGCTGGCCGACCTGGTGGCGAGGATTCGCAGCCTCGAAGCCGAGATCGACAGCCGGATCGCCGAACGGCGGTCCCAGTTCCACTATGCGGTGAAACGCAACCGGGTCCGTTTCGATCGCAGCGTCCAGGCGCGGCACCGCGTCTTCAAGCTGGGCTTCTGGCGGCAGATGCGGCAATCGCCGCTGCGCTTCATCCTGGTATCGCCCATCATCTATTCCCTGATCCTGCCGCTGACCCTGCTCGACCTGTTCCTGGTGCTCTACCAAACGGTCTGCTTCCCGATCTATGGCCTCAAAAAGGTGCCGCGGGAGGATTTCATCGTCATCGACCGCCACCACCTCGCCTATCTCAATCCGCTGGAAAAGCTCAACTGCGTTTATTGCGGCTATGGCAACGGCGTGATTTCCTATGCCCGCGAGATCGCGGCGCGCACCGAGGAATATTGGTGCCCGATCAAACATTCGCGGCCCATCGCCAAGCCGCATTCGCGCTATGTCCACTTCGTCGATTACGGCGATGCCGAAGGCTACCGCCAGCGGCAGGAGGAGTTGCGGAAACACGCCAGCGCCGCCGATGAACCGCCCCCCACGGCGTAATGCCGGGGCAACTCTACATCTTGTACCCCAGCCGGAGTCCGCCCCAGTGCCGCCCACGAACGGTTATGGGAACCGAGGCATCCTTCAGCAGGACGACGGTGCCGCCGCCCATATCGCGGATATAGGTCTGCAGCAGATGGGGCTGGGTATGGGTGACACCGGCCAATTCGGCCCGGTTGTTGAAAATCCGGCGATTGCGGCAATTGGCGGCGTTCCACACCGGATCGGGGCCCTGCGGCTTGGAGTAGTGCAACTGGTGGGCCGAGACATAGCCGTCCTGATTGATCGCCAGGCCGAACACCACCTTGGGATCGGCTTTCAGGATCTCTTCCTGGATCGGCGGCAGGACCCGGTCGGCCATGGTGAGGAAGCGGGTGGTGTATTGCTGGGGATTGGTGCCGGGAATCGGCTGGTAGTCACGGTCGAACAGCTCCTCCATGGTGATTTCCCCCCTGGCCAGCACCTCCTCGAAGGCCCGCTCCACCGTCCGGGCCGCGGTCTTGGCCAGCTTGATGTAGAACTGATCGGCCGCCTGATGCCCGAACAGGAATTCGCCCAGGCGAGCCTTGCCGGTGCTGTCCTGGATGAAGTCGATGCGAATCCCGGCGGCATCATGTTCCCGGAGCCGCGCCGCCAGCGGCCCGAACTCGTCCAGGGTCAATTCCAGCTTGGCCCCCATCTCCGCCTGCACGCCGGCGAGACGGGCGGTCTCCACCTCCATGTCCTCGAACCGGCAGGGCTGGCGACCGCCGCCACCAAGCAGGAATCCTTGCAGGGGCTTGCCGGCATGGCCGGCCCCCGTCTGGCTGGAACCGACGGTGTGGACCAGGATACCGCTCAGGCGGCGCTCCATGTTGCCGAGATGGCTGGTGACCTCGGCGGCCCCCTTCTCCACCAGACCGGCGAGATCGTCCACATTGGTCACTTCGGTGGAAATGCTGGCGGCGTCGTGTGACACCCTTTCCGCCTGATGGGCGGCGTTCTGGGCATTGGAACTGATCTGGCGGGTCGAGGCTTCCTGCTCCTCCACCGCCGAGGCCACGGCGGTGGCGACGTTATTGACTTCATCAATGGTCTTGCCGACCGCCTCGATGGCCTTGACGCCGTTCTCGGTGGCGATCCGGATGCCGTCCACCTGCTGGGCGATGGTGGCGACCGCCTTGGCGGTCTGGCCGGCCAGGATCTTGACCTCGCTGGCGACCACGGCGAAGCCCTTGCCGGCCTCGCCGGCATGGGCGGCCACGATGGTGGCGTTGAGCGCCAGCAGATTGGTCTGGCCGGCGATGTCGTTGATCATCTGGAGGACCTCGCCGATCCGGGTCGAAACCACCGACAATTCCCGCATGGTGGCATCGGCCTCGTCCGCCTTGCTCACCGCCTCACGGGTGATGGCGATGGTGCGCGCCATCTGGGAAGCGATCTCCCGGCTGGCCGAGGCCAGTTCGTCGGTGGCGGCGGCAACCGCATTGACGCTGCCCTGGGTCTCGGCCGAGGCGCTGTTCAAGGTCTGGTACAACCCTTCCATGCGCCGGATGGCCTGGGCCGCCTCGCTGGTGGAGCGGGTCATGGCCTCGGCCAGGGTCATCACCTGCTTGACGGTACCCTCGACCTCGCCGTCCAGGGCGTCGGCCAGCGACAGCAATTCGCGTTTCTTGCTGAGATCGCCCTCCTTTTCGGCCTTGATGGCGCCGACACCTTGCAGTTCGACCATGTGCTGCTTGAACACTTCGAGCGCCCGCGCCATGGAGCCGATTTCATCGGTTTGACTCCGAAACGGAACCTCGACCGTATCGTCGCCGCCGGCCAACCGCACCATGGCGCTTTCGATGGCGGTCAGCGACCGCTCCAACCGGATGCGGGTGAACCACAGGAAGAAGCCGGCCAGCGACAGCAACAGCAGCGCGTAGAGACCGCTGGCTCCCCGCAGCACCGCGCTGAGCGTGTCGATGCCGGTGATCAGCTGGGCCACCCGATCGGGCGAATGCTGGATCTCGGAGGCGACATCGCGGATGCCGGCCATGTTGGACAGCAGGACCGCCGTCGCTCCCAACCCACCGACCAGAAGAACACCGAGAATGGCCGGAACGGCTATTCCGAGGGTCCGAATACGGACGTCGTTCAAGAACATCATCGCCTCCCAGAGATTCTTTCAGCCGCTTCTTACGAACGGTCCATCCTTCTCATGCCGGAACAACCATCAAAGGCCTTCCGCCCCCGACCATGCAATACCAATCGACGGCATGCCCCTCACGCCGCCGTCATAAATGGTAAACTATTTTTACCATTCATGTAAAGTGGTCACCTTTGCTTCCATTCATGGCGCCAGCTTGGCAGGCCGATGCAAAGCCCCCCGAGCTGTGGCATACTCCCGCCATGACCAGTTCCCCCTCCGCTCTGCGCATCGGGATCGATCTCGGCGGCACCAAGACCGAAGCCATCGCCCTGCGTGACGGCGTCGAACTGGCGCGGCGGCGGGTCGCCACCGATCGCGGCAGCTATGACGGAACCGTCCGCGCCATCAAGGCGCTGGTGGAGGGGCTGGAGTCCGAATTGGCCGCGACCGGCAGCGTCGGCATCGGCATTCCCGGCACCATCAGCCCCCGGACCGGATTGGTGAAGAACGCCAATTCCACCTGGCTGATCGGCAAACCGTTCGATCGCGACCTCGCGGCGGCGCTGGCCCGGCCGGTGCGGATGGCCAACGATGCCGACTGCTTCGCCCTGTCGGAAGCCAGCGATGGAGCCGGGGCCGGCTTCGCCACCGTGTTCGGCGTCATCCTGGGGACCGGGGTCGGCGGCGGCATTGTCGTCCATGGCCGGCTGATGGCCGGCCCCAACGCCATCGCCGGCGAATGGGGACACAACCCCCTGCCCTGGCCGGATGATGCCGAACGCCCCGGTCCGCGCTGCTATTGCGGCCGCCAGGGCTGCATCGAGACCTTTCTGTCCGGTCCCGGTCTGGCCCGCGACCACGGCGGCGGCCTGTCCCCCGAGGCCATCTCGGCCTCGGCCGGAACGGCGGAACTGGCGGCCTTGGAGCGCTATCACCAACGGCTGGCCCGCGCCCTGGCCTCGGTCATCAATGTGATCGACCCCCATGTGATCGTCCTGGGCGGCGGCCTGTCCAAGATGGAATCCCTCTACCGGACCGTTCCCCGCCTGTGGAACCGCTGGGTGTTCTCCGACCATGTGGAAACCCTGCTGCGCCCGCCGGTCCATGGCGATTCATCCGGGGTTCGCGGCGCCGCTTGGCTGTGGTAGGCCCCATCCCCTCAGCCCGGATTTCTCACACTGTCACGGCCACCGCAGGGGCAGCACAGCAAATACGACGGAGTGTGAGAAATCCGGGCCATATTTTTCGCGTCGGAGCCGCAAGTCGGTTTCCAACCGGTCATTCCCCCTTTATACGTAACTGCCCAGGTCCCCCCCGTCAAGAAAGGGCTTGACAGGTGATTCTGGGGTAGATTCTAAACTGTCCATGACGCAAGCTGTGGACACGTTGATCTCTGATACCCCTACGGATGGTGAAGCCGT
>Ga0316222_1001776_pt1 | contig 24984 bp, 14 predicted proteins | sample TBH18011metaG_FD_206008 | JGI IMG/M metagenome (GOLD analysis project Ga0316222, IMG submission 206008) | Freshwater microbial communities from Trout Bog Lake, Wisconsin, USA - TBH18011 | ecosystem: Environmental > Aquatic > Freshwater > Lake > Hypolimnion/Profundal zone | place: USA: Wisconsin... | reverse complement strand
AACCGTGGATGAAAATCACAGCCTATAATCATCATGCTCGGCTCCTTTCCTCCCGAGCTTCATGGTCGTTTAGCCGCAACCAGTTTACTCAGGTCGAAGGAGCCGACGCTGTCATGCAATCATTCATCCACAGTTCCATCGTGGATGAGTGGGAGACCGCAGCCCTCAACCCGGCCAGGTGGCTGTGCGCTGTTCATCGCGTCCTTTCGAATGAGCGGTCGTTGCGCTAAAATCGTTCTCGCACGAGGACGGAACCATGCCAAGCGGCAGGTGGCCCGTTCATCGCGGCCTCATCGCGATGAGCGGGTCTTCGGGTCAGATCCTGATCGCCGGATGCCCCACGTCCGGATTTTCAAACCTGCAAGGGGGTGTTATCGGCTACCCCGGCGCGCCGTCCTCGGAGAAGCCTTTAGTTCCGCAACCTTTTCCGCACACCAAAGCTTAATCAGAGACTGGTACGGCACATCCAGCTTCCGCGCATGGTGGCGGATCGTGTTCAGAACATCCTCCGGCATACGCAGGGAGATGGTTTCGGTAGAGGGCCGCAGCTTGGGAAAGGTCACCAGCTTGGCCTTGCTCCAATCCACGTATTCCGTACTGTCGTTTCCGGGCGATTCCCAGAAGGCGCGCTCCTCCGCTTCGCTCGCAAACTCAGGAATGGGCTTTAACTGCTTGCTCATAGACGGCTCTCTCCTTCCGGCTCATCGCGCGTGCTGAGATGGGGCGAATCAAAGTCCCATTGGCTCGCCCGGTAAACGTGACCTGCAACCAGCGATCTTCATCGGTCTTGCCCAGCGCGTGAAATCTCGGCTCCCGCTGGCTTTGTTTCGGGGCATCTGTCAACAAGCGCGGCGCATTGAGAAAAACCTGCTCCACTTCCGGCTTGGAGACACCATGCTTCTCGTTCTTCCTGGCGTTTCCTTCGTCCCAGTCGAATCCAACGTAGGGCATGGACGGCCTCTGTATATGCGTGCAATATACTAATCCTCGGGCTAAATTTCAACAGAGTAGAAGCCGGGTAGCCCACATCTCGGTTCTTATACAGTCATGCGAGCACGCGCCTCGCGTATCGCCTCGACAAGTTCATCTGCAAATTTCTCCCTCTTCATGGTCAGATCCTCCGCACTTTTGCCGCCGCCATAAGTGGCACAGCAAACGCCCCACACCGATCCAACCTCAATTGCAGATTATTTCCATCCATTCGCGCATAATCAAAGCATGACAAATCTCCGCCTAACCCCTCTGTCGGAGATGCGCCCGGTCTGTTTCGTAGGAGATCCGCCCGGTTTATACCCCAGTTTGTACCCCCCCTCCCCCACCGGCCAAAACCCCGTTTTTCCTGCATCTTAAAATTTTTAAGTGACCTATATTCAGCACGATACGAAGTACACCTATTGACCATAAAGTAACACCTCACTGTACAAAAACGCCGATTATCGGTGAGAAAGTAGGCCTTTGGGGGCGACTTTGAGCCCAAAATTCGCCGTTTTCGCACCACATTGCTCGCTCCGTAGGCCTGAACGGTAGCCCGCGAATATCATTTGCACTGCGCGTATTCCACTCCGTCGGCAACCACAACGACGCTGCCGTTGTTGTTGCGCTTGACTACGGTTCGCACCGGCTGCGGGATTCCCGCGCCCAGGTAGAGTTCGCCGTTGACTACCTTCCACAGGCCGCCATTGCGGGAATTATGCTGGCTGGCCATCGAGCCGCCGTAACCGCTGGAGTAGCCTTCTCCGCGACCGCCCTGACTATAGGTGCCGTTGGAGTTGAAAACCCAGCGCGTGGAGTTCGAGTAGCCGGTGACCTTGTTATAGGAGAAGGTGCACCAGGCGCTCGACAACATGAGACTCTCAGAAACCCCGCCGCCGCCCTGGGCAGAAGTCCCCGGAGCCGCACACCGGTAGTTCTGGACCGCGCCGTTGATGAGGAGGCTCAGCACGTCGCCCTTTAACTGGTAAGGAAAGCGAAAGGTGCCGTCAGCACCGACCAGGGTGATAACTCTGGCATCGGCGGTGTAGCGGTAGCGAATTCCGTTGATGGCCGTTGTCCCGTCCTGGCCAAGCTCGATGCTGGACTGCGGCCCTGCCCAGGTGCCGACCAGTCCATTGCACTGCGCCCTGGTCGGCTGCCGGTTGGCTCCAGGGGTGTAGGGTTGCGCCGATACCGAGCCCGCCAAAAGCAACACTGCGGACACCAAAAATACATGCATTGCGAGGAGTTTGGGCATGATTGGCAATCATATAGTCGGAATTGAAGGCCTTGGAAGTTTTTTATGGGGCTGCGACACAAAATTGACGAGCGAAGTTCGAGCGCTGTTCCCCATCTTGGGATTTCGGCCTTGCGGCGCGTCTACCATTGAATCAATGCCACTTGCAGCCATGGAACATGCGCAGCCTGTTATCACTGAGGGCTTTGTGTACTCTGCGGACGGTACGCGGATTGCCTATCGCCGCCTCGGGAGCGGGCCGGCTCTGGTGTTGGTCCACGGCAGCATCTCTACACACACAGACTGGATGCGCGTAGCAAAACTGCTGGCCTCGCGCTATACCTGTTATGCCATGGACCGGCGCGGGCGGGCGCACGGCAGCGCTGGCCGTTCCGCCTACTGCCTTGAGCGCGAGTATGAGGATATTGCCGCCGTAATGGAGGAAGCAGGACCGCTAGCGGCTCTGGTGGGTCACTCCTTTGGCGCCATCTGCACTCTGGGCGCGGCGCTGCGTCAACCGGTTGCAAGGCTGATTGTCTATGAGCCGCCGCTGCCCGTCGGCGGCCCGATTGCAGGCGAATTGCTTGAGCCTTACGCGCGCGCCATTGCCCAGGGCGATCCCGACGCGGCGCTCGAGCTGGGCCTCAGCGGCTTTACCCGATTGAGACCGCAGGAAATTGCCGCTATGCGTGCCTCTAAAGCATGGCCGCGCCTGTGCGCGCTGGCTCCGAGTTGGGTTCGCGAACTTGAGGCCATGGATGGGCTTGACCGCAGCGTGGACCGCTACGCTGCGATTTCCTGCCCGGTGCTGTTGCTGGTTGGCAGCATGAGCCCCGAGCATCCCATGCGGGACGCCGCCCGCGCACTCGCGCAGGTTCTGCCCGATGTTCGCGTGGAGACGATGGCTGGCCAGGACCATATGGCCTTGCGCAACGCTCCTGAGATGGTCACTTGCCTGATCGAGCGCTTCCTTGCGGAGCAGCCTGCGCCGGGGCGCGGCTGAACCTATGCGTTACTGCGGCAAGATCGTCTTCAGCGTCTTCGCGAAGGTGCTTACATAAGGTTCGAACAGCATGTACATGTGCTGGGTCGGTATGTTGTAGATTTGCAATCCGCCCTCGGCAAGAGCGCCCCAACCCAGCGCCGGATCTTCCCGCTTCCCCAGTGCTTCTGGCCCGCGGTCAATGGCGCGCATCAGCGTCACCTTGCCCGCATAGGGAGTAAAGACATAACGCGCAATGGCGCGGCGGTGCGCCTCATCCATTTGGAAGTAGCGCAGGCTCATCGGCAGATGCAATCCAGCCAGTCGGTAAGCTGTGCAGGTCAAAACGCGCGCGCGGTGATACGCCAGCTCCCTCCAGTATTGGCTCTTCTCCGCAATCTTGCGCCGCAGATAACCCAATCCCTGCTCGCGGAGATTCTTTCCAAACCCGGATAGCTTGCGCGTGGTTGGCAGTATCTCTTCGCTGCCCGGTACCGAGGTGTCGAACAGCAGCAGCAAGCCCATATCTGCGCCCTGCGCGTGGAGTTGTTTCGCCATCTCGTAGGCCACCAGCCCGCCATACGATGCGCCGCCAATCAGGTAAGGCCCCTGCGGATAAAAGGCGCGCATCTCCCTCACGTAGATTGAGGCTAGTTCTTCCACGCTGGTCTCGCCAATCACCGTCTGCGCGATCAGTGGAGACTTGAATGCATAAAATGGCTGGTCGGGCCCCAGGGCCTTGGCCAATTGTTCGTAAAACAGTACGTCCCCGCCCACTGCATGCACGCAGAACAGCGGAATCCGCGTGCCATTGGGCTGAATAGGCACCAGTGTGGACCAGTTCTTCTGCTCCACCACGACTGCGGGTTGCTGTGCCTTACGTATCAGCGCGGCAAGCTGCCGCACTGTCCGCGCTTCAAACAGAACTGCGAGTTCAAGGTCCACCTGCCAGGTCTTTTTGATCTTGGCGAAAAGGCGCACCCCAATCAGCGAGTGTCCCCCAAGTCCAAAAAAGTCGTCATCCAAACCGACGCTATCCACCCCCAGCAAATCCTGCCACCACAAGACAAGTGCCCCCTCCACACTAGATGGACGGGCGCTAGTTGCGGCTGCAATTTTGGGCGCCGGGACCGCGCTCTTGTCCGGCACTGCCAAAGGCTCTGCCGCTACCACCACCCCGGTAGGCGTCTCCGCAAGCAGGATGCGCGTCAAGACTTTCGCACCCATGCGCGGCAAAATCCCTGACGGCGCTGAAATTGCGATAGGCCGGACTGTGCTCGATCGAGCCTCCTCGCGAACTACAATCTTCTCTTCCAGCGCCATCGAGGGGTCGACGATGCGCCGCATTGAGAATCCATCAATCTCGGCTAGCACCTGGTTCTGCTCGTCAATGAGCGTGATGTCGAAAGTCTCAATCTCACTACGTGCGCCGTTCTCCCGCCGTGGACGAATGTGGCTGTAAAAATGTGCAGGCAGCGGCCGGTAGGCGCACATCTTCTTGTAAGAGATGGGGAGAAATAGATCGTCGGAGTTTTCGTAATCGTCTGTCAAGTAGAGTGCGGCACCAGTGGCCATATCCAGAAGGGCAGGATGTTGGCGCAGGGTCAAAACATCCGCGTTGAACCTCTCCTCTAGCTCAATCTCGGCCAGCCCCTCGAACTTGCCCAGTTGCAGCCGCCGCAATGAACGCCAGCGAGGACCAAAGACGAACTGGCGCTCCTGCCGCGTGCGGTGCTCCTCGTCGAATACAATTTCGCCTTCACAACAGCGCGCCGCTATTGCGCTTAGGTCAATATTTCCCGGTGTGCGTGCCTGGCATGGTGCAATGGTTCCTGTTGAGTGTTCCACCCAGTCATCCAGTTTTTCAATACTGTTAGTTGCAAACACTGAGAAGCGGAATGCGCCCGTCTGCGGCCCTGCTTCGTGGTCGCGCTGCAACTGCACGCGCACCTCTTTGGTTTCGCCATTCGCGCACATCAAAGGCGCCAGGAAATACACATCGCGAAACTCGATTGAGCCCTGCAGCGAGCCGTGCATAAATGCTCCGGCCACCATCTCCATATGGCCTGTTCCGGGGATCAGCGAGATGCCGTTTTGGAATCTGTGTTCTGAAAGCACCCAGCGGCTCTGCTGCGAAAACTGCCCGGCATATACAATCGCATCCGTAGTATTCAGCAGCCGCTGCTCTAGCCATGGATGCGGAGAGGCTGAGCGCACCCCCATGCCCACCTCGCGCCACAGGCCCCAGTTCACCACAGTTACTTTGCCCCCGCGGCTTACTGCGAAAGCGTCAAGAAATGCGTTGGCTGCCGCATAATCCACCTGCCCTGCAGGTGGAAGAATCGAACTGATGGAAGAGAACAGTACCATGAACGCAAGCGGTGCATCGCCGAGGACATCTTCAAGCACCAGCGTTCCACGCACCTTTGGAGCCAGAACGCGAGCGGCGCTGTCTGCGCTCTTTAGCATCAGCGGGCCGTCATCTAGTACACCCGCAGCATGAAACACTCCATCGATCTTTCCGAATTGCTTACGTGCCCGTGCAACCGTATCGCGCATCTGGCCGGGATTTGTTACGTCAGCCTGTGCCAAAAGCAGTCCGCCAGCCAGTACCCGAATCTCAAGTAGCTTGCGGATGCGCCCTTTGTCAGCTTCCGCTTGTTGTGGATCGGCAAGCGCTGTTTCCCATTGCGCTTCAGGCGGCAATGGTGAGCGGCCCACAAGCACCAAGTGTGCCTTGAATTCGCGTGCCAAGTACTCAGCAATCACAAGCGAAAGCCCGCCCAGGCCGCCAGTAATCAGGTACACGCCTCCGCGCTCCAGCCGGCGGCGCTCCGGCGCTGCAGACAGGTTAACGGGATCGAGATACTCCATGAAGCGCTGCCCATTGCGATAAGCGACCGTGGCGCTTTCGCCAGTGGATGTCATCTCGGCAATCAGCAGGGCCGTAGGTTCCTGCGTCTCTGAGCCTTCAAGATTCAGATCAATCGCGCGGCATGTAATTCCGGGAAGTTCCTTGGGGATCACGCGCGCCGGCCCAAGCAGCACCGCACGTGCCGGGGCGCGCACCGGTTCCTCACCAACCTGCTGCATATGGTTTGAAACCAAGGCAATATCAATCTCAACCAGATCGAGATCAGCCAACGCCTGTGCAAGGTAGAGCGGACTACAGAAGCTGCGCTCCAGCGTCTGTTCCAGAGGCAAATCAGAGTCTTCAACTGACCACAAGTGCAGAATTTTTCGCGGCGCGGCTCCCGCCTTCAGAACGTCAGCTAGGAGTGTGTCATAGTCTTTGCGCACCGCAGCTCGCACTATGTAGCTGCCCTTCTTGTTTTGCCTGTAAGCAGTACCTGCATCGACAAGAATCACTTCGTTCTTCGTTGCCCTCAGCGTGGTAGCGATGCGATCTGCCATTCCCTTCGAGTCGCGAAAGATGATCCAAAGGCACGGCTGGTTTACCGCTACAGGGGCAAGCGGAGCAGGCTTCCAATTCCTGCGATAAAGCCACATCTCCTCGCTGGCCATCGCCTGCGTAGCCAATGCGTCGGCGGGCGCGCTCGCCCGATGAACCGCGTCGGGCTCAATCCAGAATCTCTGATGCTCAAACGGATAAGTAGGAAGCGGAATGCGCTGCACAGCGCCAGGCGTATTCAGTTTTGACCAGTCCACCTCCGCACCCAGGGTCCAAAGCTGTCCAAGTGTCGTAAGTGCGCAATGCTGCGCTGGCACGCTCTCGCGCGGATGCGGTAGAGACTGGAACGCATTGGCTGCTGCTCCGCCTTGCTGACGAGCCAGTGACGTAAGCACATTGCCCGGCCCTGCCTCGATCAGAATCTGCTCCGGATTCTTGAAGAGCTCGGCAAGATTATCTGAGAAGCGAACTGTCGAGCGAATGTGGCGCGCCCAATAGGCTGGGTCGGCAGCCTCTTCAGATTTGATCCATGTGCCGCTCACGTTGGAGAGATAAGGAATGTGCGGCGCACGAAAAGTTACAGTGCGCAACCGCTCTTCAAACGCGGCCAGAATCGGATCCATCATCCCGGAGTGGAATGCGTGCGATGTGAAAAGCCGCCGACAATCAATCGACTTTTTGCCTAGGCTCTCTTCAAACGCCGCAATCTCTTCTGTTGGCCCTGAGACCACGCACATGCCAGGATTATTGATAGCAGCCATCGAGAGCCAGCGGGGTAGTTGCACCTCGGTGGCTGGTTGCGGAACCGCAAGCATTGCGCCTGCGGGCTGTTCAAAGATGAGCCGTCCGCGGAAGGTAACAATAGCCAGTGCATCCGCAAGCGAGAACACGCCAGCCAAGCACGCCGCCACATATTCACCAATGCTGTGGCCTACCATCGCAGCAGGTCGCACGCCCAGCGACATCCACCATTGCGCGAGAGAATACTCAATGGCGAACAGCGCGGGCTGCGTCAGCCAAGTTTGGTTCAATTTCTCCGATGCGGCGCCTTTCTCTTCGTCGGGCGGATAGAGCGCCTTGATGAGGTCAACACCTAGTGGCTCGCGAAGATGCTGCGAACACTGGATGAGGGCCTCGCAGAAGACCGGCTCATTCTCAAAAAGTTCGCGGCCCATGTTCACGTACTGGGAACCCTGCCCTGAGAACATGAACGCGACTTGTGGCACCGCCTTGCCTGCCACGCCGAAGACAGGCTTCTTGCGGTTTGTACTGGCAAGCGCCGCTATGGCTTCCGCGGTGTCTTCCACTACGAACGCACGTCGATGCTGGAAGGCGTGTCGGCCCTGCTGGCAGGTAAATGCAGCGTCTGCCAGATTCACCTCCGGGTGTCCACTCAGGTAATCGGCCAAATTGGCGAATGCCTGGTCTGCTGCGTTTTCACTCTTTGCCGAGACAGTGAGCAATTGGTATTGCCGATGCTGGCGCGCAATATTCTTCGGCGGTGCTTCTTCCAGTATTACGTGAGCGTTCGTGCCGCCAATTCCGAGTGCCGTAACTCCAGCGCGCCTCGGGGTTACGGCGGGGGGCCATTCCTTCAATGTGCTGTTGATAAAAAACGGGCTGTCTTTCAACTCAATGTGCGGATTCAGCGAATTGAAGTTCAGGCTCGCCGGCAATTGCCCATGCTCCAGCGCCAGCACGGTCTTGATCAGCCCGGCCACGCCTGCTGCGGTATCAAGGTGTCCCACGCTTGACTTCAACGAACCTATCCCGCAGTAGCCGCACTTTGCGGTAGATTTGCGAAACGCCTGCGTCAGCGCGCGAACTTCAATCGGGTCGCCCACCACGGTTCCGGTTCCGTGCGCTTCCACATAAGAAATATCGCCGGCCGTTACGCCCGCAAAGGCCAGCGCTTCGGCAATCACTTCAGCCTGGCCTTCCACGCTCGGCGCCAGGTAACCCACCTTGCGCGCGCCGTCGTTGTCGATAGCCGAGCCAAGAATCACCGCATGAATATGGTCGCGGTCTTCGAGCGCATCTTCCAGTCGACGCAGTGCCACAATGCCAAGACCGCTCGCAAACACTGTGCCGCTTGAGTTCGAGTCAAATGACCGGCAGTGGCCATCGCGCGAAAGTATCTCCCCTTCGCGATAAAGGTAGCCAAGTCCGTGCGGAATCTCGATCGTCACTCCGCCAGCCAGCGCCATGTCGCACTCAAAGTCGAGCAGGCTCTGGCAGGCCAGGTGTACGGCAACCAGTGATGTGGAGCAGGCAGTTTGTATGTTGATGCTAGGCCCGCGTAAATCAAAATGATACGAGGCGCGGGTCGCCAACACGTCTTTGTCATTGCCGGTCTGCTTTAACTGGAATAGTCCCGCCGATTCCAGCAGTCGTCGATTGGCAAGCAGATTGTTGATCAGGTAAGTGTTCATGCCCGATCCGGCAAACACTCCTATTGACCCGCGAAAGTGCTGCGGAACATGCCCAGCGCTCTCAAGCGTTTCCCACGCGCACTCCAAGAAGTGCCGGTGTTGCGGATCCATAATCGACGCGTCTCTCGGGCTGAGGCCAAAGAAGGATGCGTCGAACAGCGGAACATCGTCCAATATGGAGGCGCGCTTTACGTACTCTGGGCTGGCGAGATCTTCCGGCGTTGCGCCGGCTGCAAGCAAATCCGCGTCGGAGCGGTCGCGAATTGCTTCCACGCCGTCATGCAGGTTCTGCCAGAACTGGGTCAGATTGCGGGCGCCGGGAAAGCGGCCCGCCATGCCGACAATCGCGATAGTGGAGGGCTTCATGGCGGTCCTTTCACCGCTGCCGGGCCAATCGGCGCTGCTGAGCTCGATCGGATAGCTGGCTGTGCGCCTGCGATCCGGCAAGGTGGTTGGCGAGCGAAGCTACCGTCGAAAACTGAAAGAGGTCCAACAGCGCGACTTCGCGCCCCAAAGCCTCCTGCAGACGGGCGTGCACTTCGGCGACGGTCAGGGAGTGGGCGCCTAGGTCAAAGAAGTTATCTTCCATCCCGACGCTGTGTACGCCCAGCGCCTCCTGCCAGACACGGGCAAGAATGCGCTCCGTCTCCGTTGCAGGTTCAGGACCGGGCTGCGACCCAGCAACAGCAGCGCTCGGCGGCGGCATCTTCAGTAGCGCTTTGCGATTGATCTTTCCGTTGTCAGTCAATGGCAACACATCAAGAAACACAAAGGCTGAGGGAACCATATAGTCGGGCAATTGCGCGTCCAGTGCGGCGCGCAAAGCTGTGGCCGTCGTGGTCTCTGCGGAGTTGGCCACCAGGTAGGCCACTAGCCGCTTGTCGCCCTCGCGGTCTTCGCGCAGCACAATTACGGCCTGCCGCACTCCCGCGCACTTCTCTAGCAGCGCTTCAATCTCTCCGGGTTCAATGCGGTGTCCGCGCAGTTTTATCTGGTAATCCGCGCGCCCCAGGAATTCTATGTTTCCATCCGGCATAAAGCGCGCCAGATCTCCGGTGCGATAGATGCGCTGCGCTGAGAGCGCTGGCATGGTAAGAAAGCGGTCAGCAGTCAGGTCCGGTCTGTTCCAGTAGCCGCGTGCCACGCCGGCACCGCCAATAAACAGCTCGCCTACTTCTCCAATCGGAACAGGGTTCAACTGCTCGTCGAGTATGTAAATCTGCGTGTTTGCTATCGGTTTGCCGATCGAAACCGAACTGTTCACCTCTTCTGTAAGGCAGGTCGTGGACCAGATCGTTGTCTCAGTTGGCCCGTACATGTTGTGAATTTTGCCCTTGAATACTTGACGTAAATGGTGAATCAACGCAGCAGGCACAGCTTCGCCACCCAACAGTATCTGCTTCAACGCGCCCAGCGCGGCAAAGGCGCGCGTATCCAGCGTCAGCATGCGCGCCAGCGATGGCGTCATCTGCAAATGCGTTACATGGTGCTGGTTGATCTCGTCGGCAACCGTCGCAGAGCCCTCGTCGCCATGAATCACAACGGTAAAGCCACGCGTTAGCGTCCAAAAAAGCTCCAGCACCGAGATGTCAAAAGATACGCTCGTAACTGCGAGCCACACTCCGGGCTCGCAGCCAATGGCGCGATCCATACCGGTGAAGAAATTCACCACATTGCCGTTCTCCACCATCACGCCCTTGGGCCTGCCAGTTGACCCTGAGGTATAGATAACGTACGCGATGTTGCCGGATACAGCACCCGAGGTGATAACCTGCGAACTCTCAAGCACAATGGATGGATCTTCGGCGTCGAGTACAGTGAGGCGGCCAGCAGCCAGCGGAATCCGACTGCGCGTCTCCCCATTCGTAAGCAGAACCGTCATACCCGAGTCTTCAATCATCAGCGCCAAGCGTTCCTTTGGGTAGCTTGGATCTAACGGGACGTAAGCTCCACCAGCCTTGAGAATCGAAAGCATCCCAACCACCAGCGTCTCCGTACGTCCCATTGAGACGCCTACCAGCGTCTCCGGCTTTACACCCAGGCACTGCAGCTTCCGCGCCAGCCGATTCGAGCGCTCATCCAGTTCGCGATACGTGAGCTGCCGGTCTGCTGATATCAATGCAACGGTATCAGGAGTGCAAGCGGCCTGACGACAGAACAGTTCGGCAATCGTGCTATTGCGCGGGTAGTCGGTCTCGGTTTTGTTCCACTCAAGCAACTGAACGAGTAACATGAAAGTTCTCCAGGAACAGATACTCGATTCCGGTTCCGAGAAAGGTCTCAATGGCCTCATCGGGTGTGTTCACAATCGGCTGTCCTTTTACGTTGAAGCTGGTATTCAGCACCATCTGGCGCCCCGTGGTTTTGCCCACCGCTTCAAGCAGCTCATGGAAATCAGGATTGTCGTTGGCAGAGACTGTCTGCAGCCGTGCAGAGCCATTCACGTGCGTAATCGCCGGAAGCAGACTCCGCATCTCAGGCCGCACGTTGACAATGCTGATCATGTAAGGAAACTCCGAGCCTTGCGGCACATCGAACCAGCGATGCGCTTCCTCCACCGCACAGGCAGGTGCAAAGGGCCGGAACGCTTCCCGTTTCTTCACCATGGCGTTGATGCGATCACGCATCTCTGGGTGGCCGGGGTCCGCCAGGATGCTGCGGTTGCCCAGTGCGCGCGGGCCATATTCCATGCGCCCGCGGGACCAAGCAATCACGCGTCCATCAGCAATAAGTTTAGATGCGGAAGCGCAGGTGGCATCAAGAGATCCAAGATTCTGCCATTGAATCTTTCCGTCAAAGCGATGCAGGGCAGCTTCAATTTCGGCGGTGGAGTATTTCGGCCCGAATAGCGGCGCGGGCAGCCTGAGATTCGGGATCTGCTGCGCAAGTGAGGTGCGATAGAGCGCCGCGCCCAGAGCCACGCCATCATCGCCCGCCACCGGCTGCACGTAGACTTCATCGAAGAGGCGCGAGCGGAAGAGTTTGCCGTTTGCTGTACAGTTCAAGGCCACGCCTCCTGCCAGAGCAAGACGGCGCAAGCCGGTCTCTCTTCCAAAGTGTTCGCAGACGTGCATCACCACGCGCTCAAGGCACTCCTGCAGCGCCGCCGCCACATCTTCATGGATGGAACTTACCGATTGTGCCGGCAGCCTGTGCGGAACCAGATGTTCATCCAGGTAGGCGCGGGTTGCCAGATAGTTCTCGCGCTCCTCGCGCGTCTTGTTCAGCTTTAGTAAGGGAATACGGAACGATCCGTCCTCGCGCAGTTCCACGGCCTGCTCAAAAAAATGCCGGTAGTGCGACGGGTCGCCGTAAGGCGCCAGTCCCATAATCTTGTATTCGTCTGAATTGAAGTCAAAGCCCAGGTGTAACGTAACGAGCGAGTACAGAATGCCGATCGAGTCATTGGCACCAATGGTGCGGATCTTCTCGAACTCGCCATCGTGAAAGTCGTAAACGCTCAAGCTTTCAATTTCACCCATCGCATCGTTCACGACGATTAGGCACTCATCCCAGCCCGAGGTGTAGGCAGCGCTGGCTGCATGGGCCAGGTGGTGGCCTACTGAGTACACTCTGTCTTCAGGGAAGCCGGGTAGGTCGCGGCGTACCTGCTCCAGCAGTGCCTCGCGGGAGAAGACACTCTTGTATAGCGCTGACGAAATTTCATCTGGCGCGTAAAGCTGGCGGTAAGGCTCGTAATCGAATCCGTGGGCAATCTCATCAATGTCGTTGATCGAGAGACCGGCCTCGGCAAGGCAAAAATGGATGGCGTCGATTGGGAAATTGCCGGTTGCCTTTTGCCTGTTGAAGCGCTCCTGCTCTGCAGCAACAACCAGCCTTCCGTCAATTACCAGCGCGGCCGCGGCATCCATGCCCTGCGTGATGCGGTATTCACGCTCATCCAGGCCCGGGAAACTTGCCTTCTTGAACGGCATGGAGTTTTCCAGCCCGCTAATTCCAATAATCTTCATCCTTGCCCCTTTCAAACACGTACCCGAGGCAGCATTCAACCTAGTTGATTCGGGGGCCCTTTACAGCATGCTGCACATACCGGGTAAAGCCTGAGGCCGTCCTGGTTTGAGTGGAAAGCTATTGGACCACTCAAAGACACACTATCCCCGTGCGGAGCGGCATTCATCAACGGAAGACTAGCATAGCCAGTCCCTCGCGGTAATCAGGGGGATTCTCCCTGCACCAAGTTCAATAACCCTTGTAAGTGGTATCGGATAGCACGAAGAAAGCATCAGTGACTGTCTGTCTTGAATTCACCCCTGGGAACGAGCTGAACTGCGAGGTAAGCCGCAATGCCTACTGATGTGGCGGAAGTGCCTAAAACGCGCCATAATTCCTCCCACTGCCCAGCCCCAAGGCCACAGTAGTATTCTTCCTTTCGGACTGATAACCTTTGCTCCGACGAGGACAAAAAATATGACGCGGATTTTGTTTGCTATTTTGCTCTGCTCCCTTGGTGTCACTACAGCGCAAAGCCAGAGCCCAATGGCTGGTGCAGGTCACGGCATGGGCCTGATCAAGGTAATGATTCTGGACGGGCAGAGCGGGGGCGCTTACCACAACTGGAAGCTAACCACCCCGGTACTCAAGGCCGAGCTTGAAGAGACCGGGCTGTTTTCGGTCACGGTTGTCAGCGCCCCGTCCTGGGGGCAGGACTTCAGCGGCTTCGAACTCCCACTGAGCCACTACCAGGCCGTTGTCATGAACTATGACGGCCCCGACTGGCCCGCGAATCTTAAGACAAGCTTTGAACAATACGTCAGGGGAGGCGGAGGAGTGGTGATTGTTCATGCTGCTGACAATGCCTTTCCAAACTGGCCAGAATTTAACCTGATGACCGGTATCGGCGGCTGGAGAGATCGTACCCAGCAGTCCGGGCTCTACTGGTACATCCAGGACGGCAAGCTCGTCTCCGACCCATCCCCTGGGCCAGCCGGAATGCACGGCGCGCGCCTTCCGTTTCAGGTGGCGGCACAGCAGCCTGAGCATCCGATTTTAAAGGGATTGCCGCCCGTCTGGATGCACTTTCCCGACGAGCTGTACGGCAGATTGCGCGGCCCCGGACAAAACATGACGGTGCTGGCTACTGCACACTCCGACCCGAAAAATAAAGGCACAGACCACGACGAGCCCATCCTTATGGTCCTCAGCTACGGCAAGGGACGCATCTTCCACACCGTGCTCGGCCACGATGTAGCCGCGCTCAGTTGTGTGGGCTTTATCGCCACGTTCCAGCGCGGGACAGAGTGGGCAGCCACCGGCAAAGTCACGCAAAAGATCCCGGCGGCGTTTCCAACCATCAACACTGTCAGCTATCGTGCAGACATTGCTGAGATGGACCCGGCAATGTTGAAGGATGCCTCAGATGTGGTTCGAATTCAGCCCAAGCCCGTCGCGCCGCCCCCCATGTTATCGCCGCACGGCATGTCGCCGCACGGAGCATCGCCGCATGGCGCGCCCCCGCCCGACCGGTTGCATGTTCAATAAGCAGCCATCTCCTTGCCCCTCCCTTGGATGAAGCTCAACGGGAGGGGCAAGCCATGTTCATTTATTGGTGAATTCAGGTCGCGCGATAGGGTTTGCTGTAGTGCGTCGTCCATTCCACCAGGCTCGCGTTCATAAAGCGCCAACTGGCGCGCTTCGTATCGACCTCCATCAGCATGTAGGCGTTGGGGTCGTAGCGGGTGGCGGCCATTGCGTAGTGCAGCGGGCCGTAAGTCTTCCCAAAGTCAATCCACTTGTGCAGATGGCCGGCGACCACCAGTTGAATACTCTCCTGGTATTTGCGCAGCAGCGAATGCAGACCGTAGTCGCTGAATTCCATGGGTACGTCAAGGAAAAGCGGGTAGTGGATAAAAACAAAGGTCGGCTTTTGTTCCTGCAGTTGCGCCTCAAACCAATGCAACTGCTCCTGACCAAGCGATCCTTGGCTAGGATTGAATGCCGGTGAAGTCTTGTCTTGCGTGCTACCCAGAAAATTGTTCAGGTGGATGAACTTGTAGCCCTTGTAGTCCAGAACTGAGTAGGGCTCTGCGTTGAATTTCGCCTTAAAAAGCCTGTGGCTCATCTCTCGCGATGTGTGGCGAACGTCGTAGTCGTGATTCCCAAAGCCCAGGTGGACCGGCATGCGGAACCCGTCGGTGATGGCCTTGGCATTGTCCAGCCGGGTTGTGTTTTTAAAGTAGAAATCGTAATCGGTTGAGGGGTAATTGTGGAAATAGTCGCCAATCACAAAGACCTGCTCAATCACCGGCGTGAGGGAATTGATAAGGTCGCGCGCGGCAATCAGGCGCGGAGTCGTTACAAGAATGCTCTCGTTGTCCTCAACCCCATTTTCGCTGCCCTTCACATAGAACGCATCGATGATGTGGGTGTCGGCCACCATCGCGAAATAGAACTTGTCTGTGGAGTGCCCTGCAAGGGCCTGCTCAGCCCACAGTTTGCGGGTGAGCAGGCTGCCTAGCGAGGAGGCCGCAAGTAAGTTGAATTGCCTGCGATCCATATACGGTGCCTCTGTTGTTTGTCCAAGTCGCTCAAAAAATCCCTGGCATCGGTTACTTCGCTGTGCGGTAAATCTCTGAGCCGGCCAGCAGATAAGCGCCTACGCCATATACATAGCTCGACGTCTCTGTGAAGGCTCCCGGTGCAGCGCCAACGGGCTGAATTGAGCCCAAGCGACCATCTGCATAGATGTGGGTCAGCATGCCGCCCCACGCCTTTTCAACCGCCGGCCAGTAGGTCTTCTTGTCCAGAATCTTCTCATTCACGCCATAGGCCAACGCGTAGGTGATAAAGGCGCTTCCTGAGACTTCAGGCAGCGGATAGGTATCGGCATCCAGCAGGCCCGGCCGCCACAGTCCGTCTTTGCTCTGGATGGCCAGCGCTTCGGCAGACATCTCCTTCAGCAGCGCAACATACTTTGGGCGCAGGGGAGAATTCTTCGGCAATTCTTTCAGTACGCGTACAATTCCGCCCATGACCCAGCCGTTGCCGCGGGACCAGAATATCTTCTCGCCGTTTTTCTCGTGCTTATCCAGGAAAGAGGCGTCGCGCGAGTACAGATGCTTCGAGCGATCATAGAGCAGATCCGTTGTAATGTCCCACTCGTGATCCATAAAAGTCAGGTATTTCTTGTCGCCGGTAGCCACGGCCATATCTGCAAACACGGGCGGAGCCATGAAGAGGGCGTCGCACCACCACCAGAGTGGCTTCTTGGGGTCGTCCGGTGTGGCAATCTCCTCGTCCAAGCGAGCTTTCATTGGGTCGAGCATCTTCTTGTCCTTGTGGATGAAGTACTGCTCGAGATACATCTGTCCCACCGCCTGGTCGTCAGCGTGCTCCACGCGCGGACCTGGCGACCACTGCAGCTTCTCCGCGATGTCCATCATGGCCTGCTTGTACTTGTCCCCGGCCACCGGCTGCGGAACGCCCATGAAACCGGCATAGAGCGCGCCAAAGGTCCAATCGTACTGAGCCTCAGCAGGCATGTTGTTCAGTTGCCAGTCCGCAACGATCTTCATCGCCTTGGCGAGATCAGCCTTGGTGAACTTGGCCGAGATGTCGGTAGCCAGCGGCCCGGGCGTCGGCAGCGAGTTCCCGGGAGGCGCGAGCTTCACATGCTGGTTCTGGGCGGTGGCAACGGAGCAAGGCGAGAGCACGGCCATGAAACCGGCCAACGCGAGAGCTGGAAGGAATACGGAGCAGCTCATTCGTGAAATGGAACGACGGATTTGCATATAATTCTCCAATTTCGTAAAAGCGAGTTGGTTGATTTGGTTACAAGGGCGAAAGCCGGGCCCAGGAATCAACTTCATGGCCGCACCCAATGCCCGCGAATGCGATCCGCTTTGATGCCTTGGATCAGTCCAAATCCGGCCACGTACAAGGCTATATCGTCCCGACGGTTTTGGGGAGGCACGTCGGGACAAAATCCTGGGCTGAGCCCTAGAGAGTGACAGGAACAATGGGCTTTGCGGAATCAAGCCTGTTCCGCAGCGGGAAGGCATGGAAGAGTCCCTCCGGGCAGGCGCGATCTGGCCGCCTACAACGATGAAATCGTCGCAGCCATCGAATTGCTCTGGCGACGGGCCTCCGCTGAAGCTTAGCTGCAGCATTGGGGCTGGACTCGCTCAGTTTGGGATGACACACTGGAGACCCCGGTTTCTGCGCGCTTGAAAGCTACGCAAAACAGCTTTTCGCGTTAGCGCAGAACACCTCCGGGATAGTCTCAGTCAGGGAGTTGTCCATGAGCGATCTGGTCGCGCGTGTAGCCCAGCAGCAGCAGCGCAATATTGCGGTCGATGCCTATCGCGGCTTTGTGATGCTGCTGATGATGGGTGAAGTGCTCCGCTTTGCCCACGCGGCCCGGTCCTTCCCCGGCAGTTCCATTTGGCAATTTCTCGCCTACAACCAGACCCATGTCGACTGGGCTGGCATGAGCCTCCACGACACAATCCAGCCCGGCTTTACCTTTCTGGTGGGCGTGGCCCTCCCCTATTCGCTCAAAAGCCGCCAGCGCAAAGGCGAGAGCATCAGCCACATGCTTGGCCACACCATCTGGCGCAGCCTGCTCCTTGTCGCCCTAGGCATATTTCTCCGCTCCACCAACAGCCCCATGACCAACTTCACCTTTGAGGACACCCTCACGCAGATCGGTCTGGGATACACTTTCGCCTTCCTGCTCACCTTCGTCCGTCCCCGCTGGCAGTGGCTCGCGTTTGCGAGCATCCTCTTCACTTATTGGCTGGCCTGGGCGCTCTATCCAGCCCCTGGAGCCAACTTTGACTGGGCTACAGTGGGCGTCTCTCCAGACTGGCATCAGCATCTCTACACCGGTTTCGCTTCCCATTGGAACAAGAACAGCAATCTCGGCCAGGCCTTTGACGTCTGGTTCCTCAACGTTCTGCCTCGCCCCAGCCGGTTCCTATTCAACGGCGGCGGCTATCTCACACTGAGTTTCATTCCCACCCTCGGCACCATGCTTTTGGGTGTTGTGGCCGGGCGATGGTTTCATGAGTCGGAGCCGACTATACCGCTGCGCAAATTCATGCTGGCTGCCGTGGCCTTGTGCGCGGCCGGCCTGCTCTTACACTTCACAGGAATCTGCCCCATCGTCAAGCGCATCTGGACCCCTTCGTGGACCCTGTTCAGCGGCGGTGTGTGCTTCTGCTTTCTCGCTGCCTTCTCGTGGGTCATCGACGTCAAGAGGCATCGAGGCATTGCCTTTCCGCTCGTAGTTGTCGGCATGAACTCGATTGCGGCTTACCTCATGGCGCACCTGTTTGAGCAGTTTATTGAGAGTAATCTCCGCATTCATCTCGGAGCATCAATTCTCAACTGCCTCGGTCCGGGCCTAGCACCGACTCTGGTCGGCACTCTCACGCTCGCGATCTACTGGCTCATGCTCTTCTGGATGTTCCGCAAAAAGATATTCATCCGCATCTAGAACCTGAACCGCATCCCGAACTGAATCTGACGTTCACGATAGAAGTTTGTTGAGTTGATATTCAGCGGCTGGCCGAATGCGGTTGTGTTGGCTTTTAGTCCAGTCAGAAAATTCAACGTCGGCAAGCCTCCGTTCATGCTTCCCGTCTGAATCGTATAACCGGTTGTTTCCAGTTCAGTGACGTTCTGGTGGTTGAAGAGGTTCAATGACTCTGCGAGCAGTTCCAACTGCCGCATATGCCCCAGGTTGAAACGCTTGCCCAGGCGAATATCGGCCTTCCACGCTGCAGGATAGCGGAAGGTGTTGCGCCCCAGATCGTAAGCAACATGATCGTTGCCCATGCCGAGAATGCGGTTATCGCCGCCCGAGCCGTTCATCCCCGGTCCCAGACCAACTATGGCCTGTCCGGTAGCCTGGTTAAACTCTTCTGGCAGTGCGCCAGAAGTTCTCATGGTGTAAGGCAAGCCGCTGCGGAAATGCCACACACCCGACAGCATCCAGCCGTTCGCCACCAGCCCCGCCGATTTGTGCAGCTTCCATGGCGATTCAGCAATAACCATGGCAGAGGCCGAGTGGCGCACATCGAGGTTGCTGGTTCCATACTCCCTGCCAAAGTCGGCGGGGTCCAGCACATTGTTTCCAGCCACGCGCGAGCTTTCGTTGGGATTCCAGTCCATTGCGTGGGCATAGGTATAGTGGGCATGCAGGCTCAGCCCGCTCGGTCCATAGCGGTTGACCCGCAGCACAAGCGCCTCGTAAGTCGAATTGGCGCGGCTCATTATCTCGGTAATCTGCTGGTAGCCGGGGTTTATGCGTCCCACAGTTCCACCGGCCGACGGCCAGGCGGCATAAAAAGGAACGGTAATTTGCGGCGCCTTGATAGGGCCTTTTCCAGTGCCATCCACAACCGCGTAGGTGATTGATCCCGGATTTACCTTGCTGTCAAAGTTGGTGTCGATGGAAATAGGCAGGCGGCGGCCAAGGCTTAGGAGCGCACTCGCGCTTATTTGCAAGTGGCCCGGTAGTGTCTCTTCAAATGCAATGACTGTCTGATGCACCTCAGGATTGTTGAAGTTCGGCGCAAACTCAACCGCTCCCGGCTTCACCATGCTTAGCGGCTCCCCGCTAAATGCGTACGGAAAAGGCGGAGCGCCACCCGCGTTGAGGTTGTCCGCAGGCCGCGAGAAGAAATTTAAATCACCATTGACGGAGCCCGTCTGCGTAAGCGCAGCTTCAAGGGTTGAGTTCTCGGTGCGGCCGTAGTACATGCCATAGCCCACGCGAAGCACCGGCCATCCAAACCGCTTGCGCTCTCCTCCGCCAAAGGCCAAAGCCAGCCGCGGCCCCCAGTTGTTGCCCAGCGCAGGCACCCTTGCCGTCAGGGGTAGCGCCGGGTTGGCCAAAGTGGCAATCGGCGGAGGCAACTGCTCCCGCTCCCATCGCAGTCCTAATGAGAGCACCGCTATCTTGCTTGGCTGCCATTGTGCAGTCGCAAATCCAGCCCAGTCGTTGGTGCTCAACTGCCAGTTGCTCGGGCCCATCGTCTGCGAGTGGTAGGCATAACACGGCAGGTTGCCTAGACCGCGCAGCTTGCCCGCCGAGTCCCGCCATGCCTTGCCGGTCTCATCACAGTTGTGCGGATTGAATTTGTCCAGCGCGTCACTGAATCCAAAGGCCCCAAACACGAGCGCATCGGACACAAAGTTCTCCACACTGGAGTAGTAATACGTACCAGTCTGATTCCTGAGCAGGCCGGTGGTATCGGCGTTGTGGCTTACTTCAAAGCCCGCCTTCACGAGCATGCCGCCGTGAATCCAGTCCACGGCTTCCATGGCGCGATACAGCCGTTCGTCCGGATAGCTTCCCTGTCCAAACCGCGCCGGGTTACCGATGGTAAATCCGTAGCGGGAGTCCACAATGATCTGAGGTAACTGCCCCCACACATTCTGGTTCAGAGTCTGCTCGAAACTCGAAGGCGTCTCTGCATGAGCAGTGAGAATATTGCGCCCCACCGAGGCTTGCGTAACAGCCATCAAATTGGGTGTGAGAAAGGCCTCCCAGCGGCCGAGTAGCCACTCTTCGCTGGCATGGGTTGCCCCATAACTATGGTTTCCGTAGGCCTCTGACACGCTGGTTAGCCCACCGCCAGGCGAGTCCCAGTTGGCGGCCGTTGTTTCAAGCGTAAAGTGATGGCGTTCTGCGGCTTCCCAATCAATTCGGCCAAAGCCCAGCCACTGCGTCGCCGTGCGCGCTGCCGGCCCCAGCAGTCCGCCCAGAGTTTCAAGCATTTGTGAATACCGGTTCAGGGCTATGCTTCCAATTCCCAGTTGAGCCCCCAGCAATTGCAACTGGTCGTTCGAGGGCTGCGCGAAAAATTGATCAGGATGTTTTACCGTAGAAAGCCCAGGGTCGTTTCGCTGGTAGCCATCCAGCGCGGCAAACCAAAAAAGCTTGTCGCGCCGAAGCTGTCCGCCCAGTCCCAGCCCCCATGTGGCTTCGTGGTCGGGCGGTGTAAAAGCCTTTGCCGTGAACACGGGGACAAGAACACTCGTGGCTGGCGCCGTCTCCTGCACCCACTCGGTAAAGGGGTTCCGCGCCCCCAAATTGTTTTGCCGGTCAAACACAAACGCCTGTCCATGGAGACCGTTCGAGCCGCGCTGCGTAGTCACATTCACGCTCCCGCCAGGCCCTCTCGCCGTACGCGCCTCCACGTTGCCTGCAGTAGCTTGCACTTCCCGGATAGCCGCTTCGCTCACTCCGAAACCATGTCGTCCTCCCCATGCCTGCCCCATGCCGCCGGGCTCGGCAGCACCCTCAGAGTAGGTCTGTGCCGGCAACCCCGCGTTCTCCCCACTGCCCCCACCAAAAGCCAGGCGCCGGCTTGCCCCATCAACTGCAATATCTGACGACTGCTGCACCGCCCCGGCGAGCGCCGGCTCAGCCGACCCAGTCTGGGCAGCGCCGGTTGGTGTATCCGCTACAAACTCCTCCCAGCGCCGGCCGCCCACCGGCAGCGATTGCAACTCCGCAGCTGTGACCGTCGATGTCACTGCCTCAAAGACTGGCTCGACTTTCTGTGCCATAAACTTCATGCGCCGCAAGGGCGGCACCTCAAATTGCATCGCTGTATGTGCCCCGCGCACCACCGCTCTGCCTATTTCCAGGCCAGTCGGATGTGGAAGGATCTGTGCCAGCACCGTTTGCGTAGTCGGCGGCTCAACTCCACCACTTGCGCTTAGACCGGCCACAGATAGCGCCCGGGGAGGCTCCGCAGTCACCTGCACGTTCAATATCGGAATTATGTTTTGTGGCGGCACCGCCGCGGACTCTGGCCCAGGCATGGGCACCAGCACCAAGCGCCGCACTGGCTCGCTAGCCAGCATCCCTGCAATCAGGTAACTCTGGATAGGAATATCGTGAAGAACGACCTTTGGGTGCAGAGGTACAGGCACACGCAATTCGAACTCCATGGCAGCCAGCACATGCGCTTGGTGGCCGGCAGTTATCTCGATACCTTCCAGCCGTCCACGACCCAGTTCAGGGCTCACCGCTTCAATGGAGTATTCGCCGGCATCCAGCGCCATAAAGCTGTAGCCGCCGTTTCCCGCGGTAGTCGTCCGCGTCTCGACGCCGGTCGACTCGTTCCGCAGAACAACAGCGACCCCGGCCAGCGGAATCGCATGCAGATCAGTGAGTTTTCCAGTAAGTGAGCCGTGGGGCACCGATTGTGCAAAAGCACACATCACCGCGCCAACAAGCAGCACAACCACCGTCAGCGGCCTGGTCAGGCCCCGCTTCGCCCCTGCCATCGAGACACCTGCTCGCGGCAGACCTTGGGAAAACCTGCATTTTCACCCCGCCCGCCCACTCTGAGGCAGGTCAGGAATCAGATATCGCCATCGCCATTTCCAAAACGGAATTGGCACTTCAGCCTTTACCCAAATGGAGTTGCATGCGATTCTATGCCGCTTTTGTTGAACTGGAAAGTAGCATTCATCACAGCCCATCCTGCCACCTCCTGCTGGCAGCTGAGCCTTTCAGACCAGAAACCCCTGTGAAAAGGCCATATCTCCGATAAACTGAAGAGACGGCGTGTTAAAGTTGGCTCCGCCTGTGCGCTGTGAAGCGCAAATCTCTGTTCCCTGGATGTCTATGTTTATCGATGAAGCAAAAATTCGCGTGAAGGCCGGCGATGGCGGCAATGGCTGCATGGCCTTCCGGCGCGAGAAGTTTGTTCCCCGTGGCGGGCCCTCGGGCGGCGACGGCGGGCGCGGCGGTGACGTCGTCATGGTTTCCGCTCAGCGTCACAATACCCTGATCCATTTTCGCTACAACCCTGAGCACAGGGCCCAACGCGGAGAGCACGGCATGGGCTCCAACTGCACCGGGCTTGACGGCCGCTCCGTTACGTTGCAAGTGCCTGTGGGCACAGCGCTTTACGATGTCGACACAGGGGAGCTGGTGCATGACTTCCAGCAGCCTGACGAAGAGGTTGTTATAGCCAAAGGCGGGCGCGGCGGGCGCGGCAATCAGCACTTTGCCACCAGCACCCACCAGGCTCCGCGCGAGCACGAACTGGGCCGTGCCGGCGAAGAGCGCAACTACCGACTGGAACTGAAGCTGCTCGCAGATGTTGGTTTGGTTGGCTACCCCAACGCGGGCAAGTCCACCCTGATCTCGCGCATCTCTGCCGCCAAACCCAAAATCGCAGACTACCCGTTTACCACCCTGGAACCCAATCTTGGAGTGGTCACGGTAGGCGAAGAGCCAGACCTCGACTCCTTTGTTGTGGCAGATATGCCCGGCCTCATCGAAGGTGCACACCTCGGCCAAGGCCTTGGCGTTCAGTTTTTGCGTCACATTGAGCGCACTCGCCTCCTGCTCCACCTGGTTGACGTGTCAGACGCCTCCGGACGCCCCGATCCGGTCGAGGACTTCAAGATCATCAATAAGGAGCTTGAAAGCTTCACCAGCGGAGTCATAAAGAAGGAATCTGACCCCTTCGCCGGCGAAGAGGGCGACGAATGCCTGCCCAACCACCCCCTCGCCAACAAGGTAATGATCGTCTGCGCCACCAAGATAGACTCCGCTAACCCAGAAAAGCTCAAAAAGCTCACTACGCACCTGAAGCGCAGAAAGCTAGAGTTCCATGCCATCTCTGCCGTAACGGGAGAAGGCATCGAAGAACTGAAGTGGGCCCTTGCCAAGCGTCTGCGCTCCGGACAGGTTGAGTAGTTCTTCTTCCAGTTTTCAGGGTACATTTGTGGCCCATTCTGGCGGTGTTGCATGCCGCCAGGGTGGCGATTACCCCCCCACTTTCAGACAGTTTTTGCACTCTTCTAAGCGGGTTGTATTTCTCTCCCGATCCTCGGCAGAAGCTCTTAGCCTTTCCCCCTCCCAATTTGCCGGGTGGAGTGCGTCCGCCGGTCTGGCGTTGCGTTCTATTTGAATTGTGCGCCAAGCAGGGAATATTTTACGCAGAGGGTTGAGGGGAAGAACCGCATATACGTGGGAACCACGCTTCTGCCCCAGCATCCACCCGAACGGGCGTGGCCAGCAACGGACGCACTTCCCACATTTCCAAGTCACCAGCGCCTGGGCCCTCAACCATGAGGGCGATGCGATGGGCGGCATGGTCAAGCAGACAAAACCGCCAGCGACCAGGCTCATCGCCAACGCTGGGGTCCACTTCAAGGCGGACGCCCTCGTCCCCGCCGAAGAGAAACGAGAACGCCTTGAGCGGGAGGGAAAGGCCAAGTCCGCGCGCCTTGATATACGACTCTTTCAGCGTCCACAGCGACAGGGCCCGATCAAGTTTTTCAACCCCGCGAAGAGCGCTTAGCTGAGCCTGCTCGGCGGGGGAGAACACGTCTGGCGCAAGCTTCAGGATTTCAGATGCGCGCGTGAATGCCTCCACGTCCACGCCAACCTCAGCCTGGTTGGCGATAAGGCAGACCACGAGACCGACAGAGTTGGAGAGGTTGAAGCGCAGGCTGCACTCCGGTTCGGCGACAGGCTTGCCGTGAGCGTTTGCCGTGAAGCTCCATTCTTTGGGTGGAATTGGATGATAGTGGGAGAGCGCGGTGCGCGCTAGGGCGCGGGTGGTAAGCGATTCGCGTCGATGCTTGTCAAACCGGAGTCGCTGCCAACGTGCCTGCTCCTCAGGGCTGAGTAGAGCCGCGCACGCTTCTGTAACCCCTTCAGCCCGCAAATCGTCGGGGTATGCACACCAGAGGTGCAGCGGATTCCTGTTCATGCCCGTATCCTCAGAGTTGCTTGTATTTATGAGCTGATGTAAAAGCATACAGGGTATCTGGCGTTTCGCTCCTGTTAATCCTACGGAGCGTGTTTGGAGTCCAGGCAGGTTGGGTGAAAGGGGCTTATCGCCAAATCTCCTGTGTTCTTCTTGCTTGCGGGACAAGCAGGGTGGCAATGGTCTAGAATTCGGCCAATCTCGATTCCCTGCGGGTTTGCCTGCCTGGGCGATTTTCC
>Ga0316222_1001774_pt1 | contig 25029 bp, 23 predicted proteins | sample TBH18011metaG_FD_206008 | JGI IMG/M metagenome (GOLD analysis project Ga0316222, IMG submission 206008) | Freshwater microbial communities from Trout Bog Lake, Wisconsin, USA - TBH18011 | ecosystem: Environmental > Aquatic > Freshwater > Lake > Hypolimnion/Profundal zone | place: USA: Wisconsin... | reverse complement strand
ATAGGAGCGCCCGGCGTCCAGGGCCTTGCCGGTGCGGGTCAGCCTCAGGTCGCCGATGCGGCTGCCCATGGGTTTGGCGGGGTCGATGGCGAAGGCGAGGCCGCCGAGCCGCACCATGTCGCCGCCCTGCCGGTAGTAGGGGTCGGGATGGAACAGGTTGTCGGCCACGTCCTCCAGGATGTCCTTGAGCATGGCCCCGGTCATCTCGGTACGGTAGGTGTTGGGGTAGGTGATGGCGGTCTGGTTGAAGATGGCCTCGGTGGTGATGGCCTCGCCCGGGGCCAGGGCGGCCCCCCAGCGGAAGCCCGGCGACAGGGCGATCTCGGCGTCGCGCTCGGCCAGCATGGCCTGACAGATCAGGTCGTCGAAGGTGCCGTTGAAATTGCCGCGCCGGCTCAGCAGCCCCCTGGTATGGCCGACCACCCGCGACAATTCGGCGGCGTGGGGGGCGCGGATGCGTCCGATCAGCGCCGCCATGTCCGGGTCGGGGGCGATGGCATCGGCCAGCACCGGAATCAGGCGGAAGCCGTGGCGGACGATCCGCTTGTCCTTGACCTCCAGGTCGAGGCGGGCGAGGAACTTGCCGTGGGATCCCGGCGCCACCAGCAGGGTGGCGCCCACCGCGACCACCGCCGGAATGGCGTCGTGAGTATGGCCGGTCAGCATGACGTCGATGCCCGTGACCCGGGCCGCCATCTTGCGGTCGACGTCGAAGCCGTTATGGCTGGCCACCACCACCAGATCGGCTCCCCTGGCGCGGGCCTGGTCCACCTGGGCCTGCATCTCCTCCTCGCGGATGCCGAAGCTCCAATGGGGCATCTGCCAGCGGGGATTGGCGACGGGGGTATAGGGGAAGGCCTGGCCGATGACCGCGATCTTGACGCCGCCGCGTTCGACCATGGTCTGGGCCGGGAATACCGCCTCCTCCCATTCGGTGTCCCTGATATTGGCGGCCAGGAAGGGAAACGGCAGCTTGGCCACCAATTCCTTGACCCGCGCCTCGCCATAGGTGAACTCCCAATGGGCGGTCATGGCCTCAACCCCCAGAAGGGTCTGGGCCTCCACCATATCGGCGCCTTGTGTCTTCAGGGCGGTATAGGAGCCCTGCCAGGTATCGCCGGAATCGATCAGCAGGGTCCGGCCGGGGCGTTCGGCCCGGATCGCCTTGATCAGGGTGGCCATGCGGTCGAGGCCGCCGACCCGGCCATAGGTCCGCGCCAGATGGATGAAATCGTCGGCGGTGAAGGCATAGGCCTCCAGGCTGCCGGGTTTCAGCCCGAATGCGGCCATCATGGCCCGTGCCGGCAGATGGGGGGGCAGGCCCAGATCCGCGCCGGCTCCCAGATTGACCACCGGCTCGCGGTACCACAGCGGCATCAGCTGGGCATGGAGATCGGTGACGGCCAGCAGGGTGACCTGGCCCACCGGCTGGAACGCCAGCAGCGAATCCTGGGTGATGGCCTGGCCGGCGGCGGCCCGGCCCAGCGGCACCGTGCCGGCCAGCGCGGTGGCGGCGGCGACCTGGAGAAAATCCCGGCGGGTGAGCATGGGCGGCCTCCTGCTATTTCCGGACCGAGGGGGTTTCCACCGGCAGCCCCTGGGAGCGCCAGGCGAGATAGAGTTCCAGCGCCACATATTCGAACGAGCCGAGCGGATAGGGTTCGGCCCGGATCTCCTCGTTGCAGCCGGCCATGCGGCGGTGCAGCGATCCCAGCTTCTGCCATTTCAGGCGATAGGTGGGAAAGCCGTTGGACATGCCCTGGGACAGCAATTCGCTCCGGATATGGCGGCCCCAGTACTCCACGTGGCAATGGGAGCAGGCCACGTCGTTGAGGCCGCGCCGCTCATAGAAGAACCGTCGCCCGGCATCGAACCAGGGGGCGGCGGGGCCATCGGTGACCACCTGGACCGGCACTCCCCGCGCCTGCATCTTGACATAGGTGGTCATGGCCAGCAGCGGTTCGGATTCGTAGGCCCATTCCGCCGCGCCCATGGCCTGGGTGCGGCAGAGATTGATGCGTTGCTCCAGGTTGATGACCTTGTGGGCGGCGGCGTCGTATTTGGGGAAATGGGCGCCGGCGGTCTTCATGGCATCTTCCGCCTTGCCGTGGCAGGACGAGCAGGACTTGCCGGTGCTGCCCTCCACCGTGCCCCACAGGGTCTCGCCCTTGCCCACCCACAGCATGGCGGGATTCATGAAGTCGTCGTCCTGCATGGCCCGGGTTTCGGGTTCGGCGAAGGTATAGCCCGAGCGCTTGTCGCCCGCCACATACTTGGCCATGGCCGGGTCCTTGGGATCGAACGGCGGATCGGCCCGGACCGGCGACCACAGCGTCGGGACGGCCATGGCCAGCACCAGCACCGCCAGGATGGTTTTCATGTCACGTCACCGTCAGAGGGCGCGACAGGCTGTAGACCGAGCCGTCGTCGTCGGTCCACGTGAACTCCAGCACGCCGCTTTCGCGGGCGGTGAAGAAGAAGTTCAGCGCCGGATTGGCCGAGATGGCCGGAGCCAGCTCGGCACTGAACAGTTTCTGGCCGTTCAAGGTGCAGGAAAAGGCGTTGATGATCTTGCGGGGGACGAGGGTGCCGGCGGCGTCCTTGCGCTGGCCCGATTCCATGTCGTGGTCGATCATGGTCTTGACCTCGAGGATGTCGCCCTTGGCGGCGGTTTCGTTGAACCTGACCTTGGGAGTGGGCATGGGAATCCTCCTGCCTGGTTAGCCGCCGCAGCCGCCGACGGTGACTTTCACTTCCTTGCCGCCCTCGATCACCGAGCCGTCCGACAGCACCGCGATCGCCCGGACCTCCTGGGTCTTGGCCAGACGCATGCGGGCATAGACCTCGGCCTTGCCGGTGGGGGTGAAGTGAAAGCTGGCCACCTGCGGCGCCGGATTGCCTTCGGCGACCACGTGAATGGCGGTCACGAAGTTGCCTTCGGCCATGGGATGATCGACCGAGATGGTGAAGGGCACGGTGTTGCCGTTCTCGGCGATCTCCGGCAGCTTGATCCTGACCCGGCCATCCGGTTGCGGCTTGACGCCGCCGGCCAGTCTGGCGATCAGCCCGTCGGCCTCGGCCCGGGTGGCGTGTGCCGCCTTGGGGGCCAGCGTCAGGGCGCAGGCTCCCGCCGACAGGCCCAGCACGACCTCACGGCGGCCGATCACGGATATGGCTTTGCGCATGGCACCTCTCACTTCAGGGTCAGCAGATAGGCGACGACATCGGCCACGTCCTGCTCGCTCAGGATGGTCTGGCCGGCCCAGCCCTTGGCGACCCGGTGCAGGTCGGCCTTGAGGAAGGACGGCATGATGGTGTCGGGATTGATGGTCTTGGGGTCCTTGATGCGGGCGGTCAGTTCGGCGGCATCGAGGCGGGCCCCGACCGTCGACAGATCGGGGCCGATATCGCCGTGATCCGGCTCTTCCGGAATCGGCAGGTGATGGCAGGCCAGGCAATTGCCCTTGCCGATGACGGCGATGCGGCCGCGGACCGCATCGCCCGGAGCTTCCGCCCAGGCGGCGCTTCCCCAGGCGAGCACCATGGCGCCGGCCGCCGCGTATGGTTTCCAGGATCGAACCGACATCGCGCCTCCTAGCCCTGGCGGTGCAGCGGCGTGCCGGTCGGAACCTTGATCCGCAGGCCGGGGGTGGGGATCATGGCGATGAACCGGTTCTGCGCCATCACCGAGCGATCCTGCAGCAGCTTGGCGTGGGCCGCCAGCAACGCGACGCCATCCAGGACGAACAGGGCAACGCTGACTCGCATGGCGGTATCGCTCAGGGCCGCCATCAGGGGGATGGCGAACATGAACGGCAGCGCCGCGTAGAGAAAGGTATCGCGCCAGCGGCGGCGACGGACCACCGTCGCCGCCAGATAGGCGACCGGCGAGGCCAGCACCAGATCGACGCCGGCGCGCTGCACCACCTGGGTCGCCACGGCGGCGGCGGCGGCGGGCAGTCCCTCGAAGACGCTATCGAGCATCAAACCGTCCGGCGCCGGGGTGAAGGTGGCGCGCAAGGCGTCACCCGGCCACTGCGCCCGCGCGATGGAAGGGCGGATTTCGGCATAGACGGCGCGCGAGAACGCCGATTCGGGCTGGAGAATCTCGGTGATCATTCCCGCATGGTGCCACGTCGACCGGCGCCGGCCAAGGTGAGAAAGCCGAAACGAAAAAGGGCGCCCCTAAGGAGCACCCTTGTATCCGAAGATCCTGCGATCCCGCGCGGGACGTGGCCCGCGCTCGGCCTACTTGATCTTGGCTTCCTTGAACTGGACATGCTTGCGCACGACCGGATCGTATTTGCGGAACTCCAGCTTTTCGGTCGTCTTGCGTGGGTTCTTTTTCGCCACGTAGAAGAAGCCCGTCCCGGCGGAGCTGAGGAGCTTGATGAGAATAGTGGCTGGCTTGGCCATGACGAAAATCCCGGCAAACGTTGGAGATCGAAACTCAGGGGGCGCACCATACTAATCCCGCCACGAGAGTCAAGGCTAAAGCGGGGGATGCGTCCGAATCCGGGTTAGCCGCCCATCGGCCTGACCGACCCGCGATGTATGAAACGGGGCGGCTTCAGCGCCCATTGCGGGCGCGGCCAAGCGAGTGGAGCGAGCGCCCGGCGAGGGCTTTTCTAGTGTTGGGTTGCCTCGGACTCTCCGCTCCCGCGCGGTTGGAGGGCTTCCAGGGTCCGGGGCTGGGCCGAGAGGGACAGGGCGCGGACGAAGGCGGTATGATTGTTCAACAGCTTTTCCGCCAATTCAAGATCGCCCTTGGCCTCGTTGCGGCGGGACGGCGGGCAGTTTTCGCGCAGTTGATGGCGCAGTTCGGTCTCCTCCAGCCCGGCGTGACGCCAGACCGCCAGGGTCTCGGGCAGCTTGGATGACGGGGTGCCGCGCATCAGGCCGTCGATGACGGCGGCGGGAGTCCCCGGGGCCGCAGTGGTGCAAAGCGTCGGCAAAACTCCCAGCCCGTGCAGGGCATAGCCCGATGGCGCGTGGAAGCGCGACCAGGTCAGGGTGATCTCGCCGTCATTGGGCAGGCCGATCACGATTTGAACCGTGCCCTTGCCGAAGGAATTGGTGCCGACCACCACGGCGCGGCCGGCGTCCTGCAGCGCCGAGGCGACGATCTCGGCGGCGGAGGCCGAGCCGCCATCCACCAGAACCACCACCGGCAGATCCTCGCCGATATCGCCGGGATGGGCCTCGAAGGTGTTGTTGGCCTCGGGATGGCGCCCCTGGGTGGAGACGATGGGACCCTGGGCGACGAACAGGTCCACCACCGCCACCGCCTTGTCCAGCAGGCCGCCGGGATTGCCGCGCAGGTCCAGCACCACCCCTTGCATTTCGCCCCCCAGCTTGCCACGGGCGGTTTTCAGCAGTTTCTCCAGGACATAGGCGGTACGCCGGTTGAAGCTGCTGATCTTGAACTCGGCGATGCCGCCCGCCACGGTCATGGTGACGGTCTCCGGCACGATCAGCGAGCGGCGCAGGACGATCCGGCGCGGCTCGGCGTCCCGGCGCAGCGTCAGGGTCATCTCGCTGGCCACCGGGCCGCGCAGGCGGCGGGAAATGGCGTCGCGATCCATGGCTTCGATGGCTTCGCCGTCAATGGCCAGAATTACGTCGCCCACCCGCAATCCCGCCTTGGCCGCCGGCGTCTCCTCCATCACCTCGACGATGCGGGCCTCGGACTCCACCATGTCGAATTTGATGCCGATGCCGCCAAAGCCGTTGCGGCTGGCCTGGTGCTGATGCGCCTCGGCGGCTCCGGCATAGCGGGAATAGATGTCGGCCTTGCCCAGCGCCCCTTCGAACACCACCTGGTACAGCGTTTCCGCCTCGGCCTGGCGCAGGGGGGCGGAATTGGCGCGGGCGGCCTCGATGGCGGTGATGGCAAGTTTTGCCCAGCCTGGGGAATCGTCGGCTGCCGGGGCCTGGTAATCGCCCACCACGGCATCGGCGGTGGTCAGGCGCAGCCGGTCGCCCTGCAGCGCGACGGCGATCCCCGGGTCGATCTCGGCCAGCCCGCGCAAGCCGTCCATGGCGACGGCGGTGGCGGTGACGGGTTGCAGGTGGCGTTCGACGATGGCGGCAAAGCCGAAGGCGAGGGTGCGCTCGGCCTCGGTGGGGTTCCACCCCGCCTCCGCCGGAGCCGCGCGGCACGGTGCGCTCAATCCCAGCGCCGCCCAAACCAGGGCAGGCAGAACGAGACGCGGGATCATGCGAAGGCAGGTCAAGGTCACCACAAAGCCGTTCAAGTTGCCACGATTCAATATCTTGAATTATGCGCAATTGAGCGGTCCCGGGTACAGAAAAAAGCCGGCGGCCCACGGGCCGCCGGCTTCGGAGGGGCGGATGCTATTGCTTGATCTGGAGCAACTGATCGAGCATGGCGTCGGCGGTGGTGATGATCTTGGCCGCCGCTGAATAGGCGCGCTGGACGACGATCATGTTGGTGAATTCGGTACCGATATCCACGGTGGAGGATTCCAGCGAGGAGGCGTTGATCTGGCCGGCACCGGCATTATTGGCCTGGCGCAGGGTATAGGCGCCGGAAATGTCGGTCTCGATGAAGCTGTTGCCGGTCAAGGATTGCAGGCCGTCCGGGTTGGTGAAGGTGGCCACCGGGATCTGGAACACCGGGCGGCGGACGCCGTTGTCGAACAGGGCCGTCACCACGCCATCGGTTCCCACCGAGACGCCGGTGAAGTTGCCGAACTTGGCGCCGTTCTGGGTCATGAAGGCCAGTTGGTAATTGCCGCCCAACTGGGTCATGCCGTTGGATTGCGAGGTATTGCCGACGTTCCAGGTGATGCGGTGGTCGGCGCCGGTGCCGTTGGGGACCGTGGTCATGCTTTGGGCGCCGTTGCACCAGACCACCCCGAATTTGCCCACATTGATGGTCTGGGGGGTGCCGTCGCCGTTGAACACCATGGCCGGGTTGGTCTGGTTGATGGCGTCAAGATTGAATGTCCCGGTGACCTGGTCCACCGACGGAATCGCCGCCGACCACTGGTGGGTCTGCGACTGGGTGCAGGACGCCCCCAGGGTCGAGACGTCGACGGTGGTGGCCGGGCCGTTGACCTGTTGCACCATCTGCAGGGTGCCGCCGTTGGCGTTGAACAGCGGCAGGGTGCTGCCGAGGGGGACCACGGTATTGGCCAGGGCGGGATTGGTGGTCTTGTCCCAGTTCTGCGGGTTGCGCAGGGCATTGGCCACCAGGTTGGCGACGTCGGAGCCGGAGGTGTAGATGGGATTGCTGAGATTGATCACCACTTCATGGCCGGCGGCGGCGGCCAGGGTGCCGGTGGTGTCGAAGGCGACGTTCAGGGTCTCGCCGTTGACGGTGAACGACATGGACTGGCCGTTCAGGGCCAGGACATCGGTGCGGGTCGCGGCGGTGAAGTCCAGCCGGCCCTGGCTGCCATAGACATTGCCGGTGGAATCGTAGGTGTCCATCACCGAGGCGCCTTCGGGGGCCGGAACGCCGCGCTGGGCCTCATAGGGCTGGGTGTCGATTCCGATGAAACTGCACGGCGCCATGGTGTAGTCGCCGCCGCCATTCTTGGCCGTCACTTTGTAATAGCCCGAGCCGGAGGTCGAGCCGTCGACCTTGACGATGTCGTTGACGGTGAAGGCGGGATCGGTACCGCCGAAGATGATGTGACCGGCGGCGTAGGTGATGGTGTTATAGGTGGTGCTGACCCCGGCCTTGTCCACGGTGACCGAGGTGCCGGTCGGATCGGTGGTGCCGGCGCCGATGGCGGCCGAGGTCTGGACCCCGGTCTTGACCACATAGGTGCCGTTATTGGCGGCGGTGGTGGCGGCGCCGACGGTGAACACCGAGCCGACCGGCAGGGTGCTGGTGGTGATGGCGCCGCTGGTCATGGCGATGACGCCGGTGCCGGAGAAGAAGCCCATATTGACGCCGGCCGCCACCGTGGTGGTGGTGGGGCTGCCGGCATTGCCGAACGGGTTGGCGGCGCCGTTGATGCTGACCGTGGCGGTGTTTTCGGTGGCGGTGTCGGTCAGGGTGGTGGGCGCGGCGCCGTAGAAGTTGGTCTTGTTCTGGACGTCCCAGGTATTGGCGTTGGTTTTGGTCCAGTCGATGTTGAAATTGTGGGTGGCGCCCAGCGAGTCGTACATCAGCACGCTGGTCTGGTGCAGGCCGGTGGACGAGGTGTTGCTGGGGTCGTAGATGCTGTCGCCGGCCGGCAGGTTGGCGCCCATGGAGATCTGGGTGGTCTGGTCCGCGGTGCCGCCGATGGTCTTGAGGTTCAGCGACTTCATTTCCTGCGGATTGATGATGTTTTGGTTGACGTAGTGGAACTGGCCGGTGCTGTCCTTATAGGCCTTCATATAGGTGTTGCCGTCGATGATGGTCTCGGACGGCTTGGCCAGGGCGTTGTTGTCGGTGGGGGTCAGCGGCCAGCCCTGAAGGTAGAAGCCGGAGGTGTTCTGGAGATAGCCGCTGGAATCGGTGGTGAACGAGCCGGCGCGGGTATAGGCGAACTGGCCGTTGCCCGAGGCGGCCTGATCGGGGTCGGTGTTGACCACGAACATGCCCTGGCCTGACAGGGCGAAGTCGGTGGAGCTGGTGGTCGCCTGCAGCAGGCCCTGGGTCGAGATGGCGCTGCGGGGCTTGGACAGCACGCCGCCGGGCGAGTACTCGGTGCTTGAGGTCTGCTGGGTCACCAGGGTCTGGAAGTTCACATCGGTACCCTTGTAGCCGATGGTATTGACGTTGGAGATGTTGTCCGAGATCGCGCCCATGGCGCTCGACTGCGACGACAGGCCGGAGACACCAGAGAATAATGCGCCGTATAAGCTCATGATAGCCTCCTAAAACTAGCCGGCGGTCGAAGACGTCGACGTGGTGGTGGGGGTGGTCGACGTGGGGGTGGTCGACGATGTCAGGGCCTTGAGTTGGGCCTGCGCCGCCTGGTACTGGGCGTTGGCGGCGGTCAACTCGGCATTGGTGGCATTGTTGTTGGCGGTGACGCTGACGATCTTGCTGGGGGTGGTGGTCACCTTGCCGCCACTGGTGCCGGCGTCGATCTCCAGGGTGGTGCCGTTGGTGGGATCGTTGGTCACCTTGGTCACCTGGCCGGTGGTGGTGGTGGTGGTGGTCATGGCGGTGTTGTCGGCATTGGTGGCGGTGACCGTCAGGGTATAGATGCCGTCGGCCAGCTGGGTGCCGGAACTGTTCTGGCCGTTCCAGGTCATGCTGTGGCTGCCGATGCTGGTGTCGCCGGTGGTGGAGTAGACGGTGGCGCCGGTGGAATCCGCGATCTGGATATTGCAGGAGGTCGCCGTCGACGGCAGGGTATAGCTGTAGGTGGCGTTGCCGTTCTGCAGGGGCAGGGACGAGCCGGAGATTTCCACATTCTGGTTGAGGTAGGAGGTGGCCTGCGAGGTCTGATTGGCCTGTTGCAGCGAGATCAGCGTCGCCAGGTTGGAGTTGGTGTTGATCTCCTGCTCGACGCTCGAATACTGGACCAACTGGCTGGTGAACTGGGTGGAGTCCATGGGCGACAGCGGGTCTTGATGCTGCAACTGGGTCGTCAGCATGTTGAGGAAGGTATTGAAGTCACCGGCCAGGCTGGTCTTGGCGGCCGCGGCCGAACTGGCGGCGGTGGAGCCGGCGGTGGTGGGGGTGGTGGCGGCCGTGGCGGCGGCGGCTGTGGCGGCGGCGGTGGTGGTCATGGCTGTTCTCCTAAACCGAGAGATCGACGCCGGAGCTTGCGCCCAGACCGGTCGATTGCGCTGCCTGCGTGGCGGTGATGGCCGCGATCTCGGGGTCGAACCCCTGTCCGCCGCCGCCGCTACCGTTGCCGGAGCGCTGGTTGTTGGTGTTGCCGCGGTCGGCGTTCTGCTGCTGGTCGCCGCCGCGGAGGTTGAAGCTGGTGGAATTGGGGTCGGGTTTGAGGCCGGCATCCTGCAGCGCCTTGTCCAGGCCATCGGAATTCTTCTGCAGCAAGGCCAGGGTTTCGGGGCGATCGGCGGTCACGGTGGCCGAGACATGGCCATCGACCACATCGAGCTTGATTTCGATCTTGCCGAGGTCGAGGGGCTTGAGCTGGATCTTGACGGTATCGACCCCGCCCGCGACCGCTTTGTCGATCTGGACCTTGACCTGATCCATCACCTGCTGCTGCAGCGGCACGCGGGGCGCGCGGGCGGTGGGCGCGGCGGCCTGGGCCGAAGCGGTCTGGGTGGTGGGGGCCTGGGTGGCGCCGACCGCCGCCAGGGCGACCGGGGTCTGCGGTTGGGTGGGTTGGGCGGCGGTGGGCGCGTCGGCCCCGATCTGGGCGGCGAGAACGGAACTGAAGGCCTGGGCCGGGTCAGCCGCCGGAGCGGCCTGGGCGGCGGTCGCCTGCGCCAGGGGATCCACGGCCTGGGCGCCGGCATTGGCCTGGGGGTTCCGCTGCGGCGCCTGGTCGAATCCCGGATTGGCCGCCGGCTGTCCCTGGACCGCGACAACGGGCTGGGCCACGGCATCGACCGGCGCGGCGGCGGTCTGGGTGGTGGGGTCGGTCTGGTCGGGCTGGTTGGTCTGGACCTTGATGTCCAGCTTGGCCCCGGAACCGGCCAGCATATTGGCGAGGCCCTGGGCCTGGGCCTGGACGGAATCGGTATTGCCGGAGGAAGCGGCGCCGGGCTGGGAGGTGTCGGTGGGCTGAGCCGTGCCGGATTGGGAACTCCCGGCGGGCTGGGCATTGCCGGACGCCAGCATCGCCGTGGCCTTGGCGATCAGGGTGCTGACGAGCTGGTTGGCGCTATCCAGGGCGTCGCCAGTGTCGCCGGAGGCGAGGTCGCCCATGATCTTCTGCTGCAAATCGGCAATGCGCTGGCGATCGCCTTTACCGAGGCCGGCCAGGGGGTCAGTGGCGGCGGGCACCGCCGCGGCGGGCGCCGTCGCGGCGGCCACGGGTGCCGCCGACGGATCGACGGCGGCGATGGGAACCGTCACCTGATCCTGGGCGACCGGGGCGGTGATGACCGGCGCCACGATCTGGTTCGGGTCGGGGGACAGGGGGGCGGTGTCCGCGGCCGGCTTGTCATCCTTGGCCGCGCCGGTGGCGACGGTGGTGGTTGTGGGTGTGGTGGCGGTCGGAGCGGCGGGGGTGTCGGCCGGGGCGGTGGCGGTGTCGGCCGGGGCGGCGCTCTGGTCGCTGGTCTTCGGGGCTGGCGCGGCGCCGCCATGGGCCTGACGCGGGAAGATGGGCTTGGCGCCGCGCGGCGGCAAAGGGGCCGCGGCGGCGGCGGGGGGGGCCGAGCTGGTGGTGTTGGCGTTCTGCGGCGCCACCGGGCCGGCCGACGGATCGGCCGGGGTGGGGGCGGGGGCGAGGGCCTGGGACAGCAGGGTCCCGACCGACAGCGTGTCCACCAGGGTATTGCTGAAACGGTCGACCGTCTGCTGAAGCAGCGCGGCGAAGGCGGCTTCCACCGAGGCGGCACCCTGCGGCGGCGTGGCCGTCGTCATTGGGCTGTCGGTCGTCGGTCGCTGGTCGATGGATTGCACGGTCATGGTCAGGTCCCCGCAAATGGGATTTGTTGCGCCAATCTCCTCGCAAGGGGTGGGCCAGTTGCCGTGCCACGGTTTAATGCCTTGATTTCACGGGATTTTGCAGGGAGGCCCCGCGGGTGGGGCGGCCGGGGCGGGGCGCCAGGCCGGAAATTTCTGCCGGGTGGCGGGAAAAGCCTGCCGACCTCAAAGCATCCGGCTCTACTCGTCGTCGCTGGCCAGACTCATGATGCCGACGGCCATGGCGACGCCGCCGAAGGTGACGATCAGGCCGAAGAACATCAAGGCCAGCACCTGGATGGGATTGCTGGCCTCCATCAGCATGGTGCGGATATGACTGAGATCGGTGGCCAGAACCAGGGTGCCGAAGGTGATGCCGGCGACAATTCCGAAGAAAAGGTGCTTCGCCAGGAATTTCAGCGGCTCTTTCTCGGCGGGGGTCATGGTTGCCTCGAGCGTTGTCAGACCCATTCGCGCAGCACCGCGATCAGCGGGATATCGGCGGGCGGCATGGGCAGGTCGCCGAGGCGGGGGGCGCGGACCCAGCGCAGTTCCTGGCCCTCGCGGGGGGCGGGGGTGCCCTTCCAGACCCGGACCACGTAAAGCGGCATCAACAGATGGAAGGTGTCGTAATCGTGCGAGGCGAAGGCCACCGGCGCCAGACAGCTTTCGGTGACGTCGATGCCCAATTCCTCCTCCAGCTCGCGGATCAGGGCCAGTTCGGGGGTTTCGCCGTCATGCACCTTGCCGCCGGGGAACTCCCACAATCCGGCCATGTCCTTGCCGGTGGGCCGCGCCGCCATCAGCACGCGGCCATCGCCGTCCACCAGCGCCGCCGCGACCACCAGCAGGATCGGGCGGGTGGCCCGCGCCATCTGCCATTCGCCCTTTTTCAGGGCGAAGACCGGCGCCACCATGCTTCGGCCGCGCGCCGGCATGGCGCAGGTCTCGACCCCGGAATAGGTCAGCCCCACCTTCTCCAGCAGCCGCTTCGAGGCCCCGTTGTCGGGATGGAACGAGGCCCAGACCCTGTGATAGCCCAGGGTGTCGAACAGATGGCGGATCAGGCGCCGCAGCGCCTCGGTGCCATAGCCCTGGTTCCAGAAGGTCTGGCCGATCCAGTAGCCCAGTTCGGGATCGCCGCCGCTTTCCAGCCCGAAGCCGACCACCCCGATCACCACGCCGTCGATGCTGCGCTCCATGGCCAGGGCGACGCCCTTGCCGTCGATGCGGCGAAGCTCCTGCTCGGTGACGAAGCCCTTGGCGTCGTCCAGGGTGAAGGGATGGGGGATGGTGGCGGTCAGGCGCACCACCTCCCAGTCGTCGAGCAGCCCGGCCAAGCGCTCCACGTCCTGCGGCCCCACCGGCCGCAGACGGAGGCGCGCCGTCAGCAGCGGGTGTCCCGCCCAGACCGTTCCCGGTTGCCGACAGCCCGCTTGCGTCATCTCATTTCTCCAACGCAATCGGTGCTCCGCTCCACCGCCGCCATTCCCGCCGCGAGCGAGGGGTGAACGGCGAAGACGCGCAGCAGGCCGCTGACCTCGAACACTTCGTGGATGGTTTCGGCCATGCCGCATAAATGGATGGGATAGCCGTCGCCACGGGCGCGTTTGGCGGCGAGGATCAAGGTTCGCAGCCCCGTGCTGGTGATGAATTTCAGTTCCGACAGATCGACGACCAGGGCGGCCGGGGTTTGGTCCAGTTCAGCCATCAACTGGTCCTTGAACCGGTCGGCCACCGCGCTGGATAGCCGGCCGGAAACCGTTACGATAAGGGTTCCCTCCTGTCGGGCGACGGCAAATTTCATAACGGCGGCATCCTAATTAAGCGAAGGCGCTTCGCGTCCCGGATTCTCAACCATACCCAATTCCGGGGGTCATCGTCTTGATCAAAACTCACCGGAATTGCACCGCCACGCAGGTCAGGTCGTCGCTATGGGGCTGGCCGCCCTCGAACGACCGCACGGCGGCCAGAACCGCGCCGCAGAGAGGCGCCGGGGCGGCACCGGCCGTGCCGGCCAGGACCGCGGCCAGGCGGTGCTTGCCGAATTCGGCTTCGTTCGGATCGATGGCCTCGACGACGCCGTCGGTATAGATGAACAGGCTGTCGCCGGGGGCCAGCGTCAGGTCGGCGGTGTGGTAGGGGCTGTCGGACATCACCCCCACCAGAAGGTCGTCGGTGCCCTTCACCCAGTGGACGCTGCCGTCGGCGCCCAGCAGGATCGGCCAATTATGGCCGCCATTGGCATAGGTGAAGACGCCGTTGGCACAGTCGACGATGCCGTAGAACAGCGACACGAACATGCCTTCGGCATTGTCGGCGCTCAGATGCTCGTTGAGGCGGGACAGGCACTGGTCCGGCGCCAGGCCGAACAGGGCGGTGGCGCGCAATTGGGTCCGTACCATGGCCATATAGACGGCGGCGGGAACGCCTTTGCCGGAAACGTCGCCGACCGCGATGCCGATCCGGTGGCCGTCCAGGGCGAAGAAATCATAGAAATCCCCCCCGATCTCGCGGGCCGGGTCCATCAGGCCATGGCCGGCGAGGGCGGGATGGGCGGGAAACGCCTTGGGCAGGATGGATCTCTGGACCTCGCGGGCGATGGTCAGTTCCTTTTCGATCGCCTGCAGATAGGACAGTTCGATCTCCCGCAGGCGCTTCTTTTCGAGGCAGGCGCCGATGCGGGCCCGCAGCAGCACCCGATTGAACGGCTTCGGCAGGTAATCCTCGGCCCCCGCCTCGATGCAGCGGACAATGCTGTCCAAGGCGTCCAGCGCGGAAATCATGATCACCGGCAATGGCCGCAGCCGGGGCTCGGCCTTGATGGCCTTCAGGACCTCGTCGCCATTCATTCCGGGCATGATCATGTCCAGCAGGACGACATCGAACGACTGTTCGAATACCGCCTCGATGGCTGCAAGGCCATCGGCGACGGCGACCACGTCGTGGCCCTCGCGCGACAGGTATTGGATGAGGACGTCGCGGTTGGCCTGGCTGTCGTCGGCGATCAGGACCCGGCCGGTGGGATAGGAAAGCAGCCCTCCCCCCGGATCGGCCTCCTCTTCGGCCGCCATGGCGCGCGACATGGCAGGCAGCGCCCGCTCGATCGCCACCATGACTTCGGCCACCCCTTCCAGCAACGGGCCAAGGGCGGCCGATATGGTCTCCAGCCCTTCGTCGTCGGCAATTTCGCGCACCAGCTCGCCATAGCCCTTGAGGGCGACCAGCGGGGTGCGCAAATCGTGGCGGAGGCGGGAGCAGGTCGTCTCGATGCTGCCATCCTCTCCCATTTCGGGCCGGCAGCTCTCGACCATCTCCACCAGGAGGCGGGCGGCCTTGGCGATCTGGGCGATTTCGTCGGCAACCGCCGCCGTCGCGGGAGTCGCCGCCAGCATGGCGGCGGCGGCGGCGATCGGTGCCGACGCCGGCCCGACCACCCCCCGAACCCGTTCGGCGATGGCCGCCAACCGGAGGTCGAGCGTCGCCGTCGTCATATCAGGATCGCCGCAGCAGCGACTCGATCTTCTCCAGCAACTGAGGAAGGTCGATGGGCTTGGTCTCGAAGCCGTCGCAGCCCGCCGCCAGCGCCTGCTCGCGGTCGCTGGCCATGGCATGGGCGGTCAGGGCGATGATCGGAATGCGTTCCAGGGCGGGGGTGGCCTTGATCCGGCGGGTGGCGTCCCAGCCGTTCAGCACCGGCAGGCTCATATCCATCAGGATCAGATCGGGCTGCTCGCTCGCCGCCATGGCGACGCCTTCGCCGCCATCGACCGCCATCGCCACCTCATAGCCCTTGCGCTGCAGGCGCCGGGACAGCATGTCCCGGTTCATCTCGTTATCCTCGACCAAAAGGATCTTGGTCATGTGCAACCCTGCCCCGCCATGGCGAACCGAGCCATTCTCAACCGAAATGGTATATTGCACAGGAAAGTTATTTGATCGTTGGTTTTTATGCAACTACAATCATCCGTGAGGATTGGCGGATGCTTCTACACATTCCGGTATGACAGGACAAAAGAATAGGTGCCGAAGGGAGGGGGGGATGGGGCTCAAGTTATATTGGTTACAATGTGGCGGATGTGGTGGAGACACCATGTCTTTCCTGAACGCGGAATCCCCGGATATAGTGCAGTTGTTCACCGGGTTGGGGATCGACGTCCTTCATCACCCTTCGCTGTCGAACCACTCTCCGGCCGCGCAGGCTTCCCAACTTGAGGTTTTGTTGTCCGGGGAGGCACCGCTGGACATCCTGGTGGTGGAGGGCGCGGTGCTGCGCGGCCCGGCCGGCACCGGCATGTACGACACCAAGGGGCGGCGGCCGAAGAAGGATATCGTCGCCGCGTTGGCACGCCGCGCCCGTTTCGTGGTGGCGGCCGGTACCTGCGCCGCGTTCGGCGGCTTCGGCGCCCAGACCGAGATCGAGGCCACCGGCCTGCAGTTCCACCGGTCCGAACCCGGCGGCTTCCTGGGAACGGAATTCCGCTCCCAGTCCGGGCTGCCGGTGATCAATCTGTCGGGTTGCCCCTGCCATCCCCAGGTGCTGGCCGGCTCCCTGACCGCCCTGGCGAGCGGTACCGAACTGGCGCTCGATCCCTTTAACCGTCCCTTGTCCTGGTACGGCATGATGGTTCACCAGGGCTGCACCCGCAACGAGTACCATGAATACCGGGTCGAGGAGGAAACCTTCGGCGAGAAGGGCTGCCTGTTCTTCCACATGGGCTGCCACGGGCCGCTGGTCACCGGTCCCTGCAACAAGCTGCTGTGGAACCAGCGCTCGTCCAAGACCCGCGCCGGGGTTCCCTGCTTCGGCTGCACCAGCCCGGAATTTCCGCAGAACCACCCGTTCTTCGATACCCGCAATATCGAGGGCATCCCGCTGGACCTGCCCAACGGGATCAACCGGGCCCATTACATGGTCTACAAAGTCATGGCCGCCGCCGCCGCGCCCGAGCGCCTGCGCCAGCGCCGCACCGAGATCTGAGGAGAGAGTCCGATGGCCGTTCGGAGGATACTCGATATTCCCGTCAACCGGGTCGAGGGCGACCTGGAGCTTCGCCTGGAGGTCGCCGACGGCGTCGTGGTCGACGCCTGGAGCTCCGGCACCATGTTCCGTGGGTTCGAGCGCCTGCTGGTCGGCCGTGGCGCCCTGGACGGACTGGTGGTGACGCCGCGCATCTGCGGCATCTGCAGCACCACCCATCTGATGACAGCGGCCAAGGCGCTGGACGCCATCGCCGGCGCCAAGGTTCCCGACAACGGCGTCAGGCTGCGCAATCTGGCGCTGATGGTGGAGCATGTTCAAAGCGATGTGCGCCACGGCGTGTTGATGTTTCTGGCGGATTTCGCCAATCCCGCCTACCGCGCCCATCCCTTGTACGCGGAGGCGGTGCGCCGCTACGCCCCCCTGGCGGGGGAGGCGGTGATCGAGACGGTGCGCGAGACCAAGCGCATCATCGAGATCATCGCCGTGATCGGCGGGCAATGGCCGCACAGTTCGTTCATGGTGCCGGGCGGCCTGTCCTATGCGCCGCAGGTGACCGAGCTGCTGCAGTGCCGCCATGTGCTCGACGCCTATGGGGCGTGGTACCTGCGCCGCGTCCTCGGCTGTTCGGTCGAGCGCTGGCGGGCGGTGGACAGTCTGGCGGCGCTGGATGTCTGGCTGGACGAAGCGGCGGCCCATCGCGACAGCGATGTGGGCTTTCTGCTGCGGTTCGGCCGTGCCGCCGGGCTGGACCGCCTGGGACGCGGTCACGGCAGCTTCCTGTCCTACGGCTCGCTCGACCTGCCGGTCGAGACCGCGGCGCGGGGCGTCGGCGGCCAGCTGATCGCCGCCGGCTTCGCCCGGGGGAATACGGTGGAAGCCCTCGACCCCGCCGCCATCTCCGAGCATGTGGCCTCCTCCTGGTATGGCGCCTATGACGGCGGCCGTCATCCCGCCGAGGGCGAGACCGAGCCCTATGCCTCGGGCGAGGAGGGGCACCGCTATTCCTGGGTCAAGGCGGCGCGTTATCGCGGCGGTCCGGCCGAAACCGGCCCCTTCGCCGAGCGGGTGGTGGCGGGCGATCCCCTGTTCACCGATCTGCTGGAGCGCCAGGGCGCCAATGCCCTGGCCCGCGAACTGGCCCGGCTGACCCGTCCGGCCACCCTGTTGCCGGCCATGGCGGTCTGGCTGTCCGAGGTCATCGCCTCGGGCGGGCGCGACGTCTACGCCGATCCCGGCCCCATCGCCGACGGTGTCGGAATGGGCATGATCCAGGCCGCCCGGGGCGCGCTGGGGCATTGGGTCGCCATCAAGAACGGCCGCATCGAGCGCTACCAGATCATCACCCCCACCGGCTGGAACGGCTCGCCGCGCGACTCGGGCGGGGTGCGCGGCCCGTGGGAGGAAGCCCTGATCGGCACCCCGGTGGCCGATGCCGACAATCCGGTGGAGGTCGGTCACGTCGTCCGCTCGTTCGATCCCTGCCTAGTCTGTTCCGTCCACACCGTGCGCAAGGGCAGGACCGTCGGCCGTGTCAGGGCCTGTTGACACCTACCGCATGAGCCGCGTTGCCGCTGAACTTGGCTGAATGATAGGAGAAAGACGATGAGCGTAGCGGAGCTACGGTCGAGGATATCGACGTATCAGTCGGCCAAGTTCAGCGCAACCCGGAGGGACGCGAGGCATTTCCGCGCCTGGGTTCGTTGTTCGTCGATCATGGACATCCAGTCCATGTCGTTCCTCGCGCCTGCCCAGCCACGCAAATGCCTCGCGTCGCGGCCATGTGCTAAGTGTCAACAGGCCCTTGACTGGAGTCCTGACATGGCCCGCCCCGCCCGCATCATCTGCGTCGGCAACCGCCATGTCGCCGGCGACGATCTCGGCCCCCGCGTCCATGCCCTGCTCGCCCGGTCGCGGCTTCCCCAAGGGATCGAACTGGTGGATGGCGGTCTGCTCGGCCTCGACCTGCTTTGGGCCGTCGAGGGCGCCGGACGGGCGGTGTTCGTCGATGCCGTCGCCGGCTTCGCTCCGCCGGGCGAGGTGGTGATGCTGGGGCGCGAGGCGGTGGCGGCCCTGGCCGAGGGGGACGGAGAGGGGCGGTGGGGGCACGATGCCGGCCTGCCCTATCTGTTCCATCTGCTGCCGCGGGTCTGCGACGGCGCGATGCCGGAGGTGATGCTGATCGGGATGGAGGCGCCCGCCGGCGACGCGCCCGCCGGCAACGCGCTGGTCGCGGCGCTGGCCGCCCGTGCCCTGGAGGAGGCGTCGCGGCCATGACCGACCAGACCACAGATCTGCTGGCCGAGAACGCCCTGCTGCGCGGCGAGATCCGCGTCGCCCGCGAGGCCGCCGAGATCACCGCCCGCCTGGTGGTCAAGCAGTTCGAGGAGACCGAACGGCTGCTCTACCGCTTTCAAAGCGCCAATGCCCAGCGTCAGGCGGTGCTGGATGCGGCCCTGCAGATGTCCATCATCGCCATCAATCTCGACGGCGAGGTGCAGTTGTTTAATCGCGGAGCCGAGACCTTGCTCGGCTATACCAGCGACGAGGTGGTGGGCCGCCGTACCCTGCTGGATTTCCTGCTGCCCGAGGAGGTCACCACCCACGCTGCTGAACTGGCCGTCGAACTCGGCCATCCCGTGCCGCCGGCCGGTCTGTTCGCCGCCTACGTCAAGCATGGCCTGATTTCCGCCCGCGAATGGACCTACCGGCGCAAGGACGGCACCCGCTTTCCGGTCAGTCTGTCGGTGACGCCGCTGAGGGGCGGTGACGGCAGCCTGGCCGGCTATCTGGCGGCGGCCATGGATATCACCGAGCGCAAATGGGCCGAGGAGGAAGCCCATCGCGCCAAGCTGGCGGCCGAGGCCGCCAACCGGGCCAAGAGCAGCTTCCTCGCCAATATGAGCCACGAATTGCGGACGCCGCTGAACGCCATCATCGGTTATAGCGAGATGCTGCAGGAGGAGTTGGAGGATCTGGGGCAGGCCGATCTCATTCCCGATCTCGGCAAGATCCATTCCGCCGGCCGCCATCTGCTGACCCTGATCAACGACGTTCTCGATATCTCCAAGATCGAGGCCGGCAAGATGGACCTGTTCGTCGAAGCCTTCCCCATTGAAGCCATGCTGTCGGAAGTGGTGTCGACCATCCGGCCGCTGGTCGGGAAGAACGGCAACCGGCTGGTGGTCGACTGCGCCGCGGATATGGGAGCCATGGAGGCCGACCTGACCAAGGTGCGCCAGACCCTGTTCAACCTGCTCAGCAATGCCAGCAAATTCACCCATGACGGCACCATCACCCTGACCAGTCGCCGCGAGGGCACCGGGATCAGGTTCATGGTGACCGATACCGGCATCGGCATGACCCCGGAGGAACTGGAACGGCTGTTCCAGGCCTTCCAGCAGGCCGATGCTTCCACCACCCGCAAATTCGGCGGGACCGGCCTGGGGCTGGCGATCAGCCGCACCTTCTGCCGCATGATGGGCGGCGATATCACGGTGGCGAGCCAGCCCGGGCGGGGCACCATCTTCACCGTCCATCTGCCGGCCAAGGTGGCGGACCCCAAGGCAGTGCGGCCCCCGGGGGAGGCCGAACCCGCCGCCGGCCAGCCGCTGGTGCTGGTGATCGACGACGACGCGGTGGCCCGCGATCTGCTCGGGCGGTTCCTGAGCGAGAACGGCTTTCGCTCCCGCTTCGCCGCCGATGGCCCGCTGGGGCTGGAGATGGCCCGGGCGCTGAAGCCGGCGGCGATCACCCTGGACGTGATGATGCCGGGAATGGACGGCTGGTCGGTCCTGACCGCGCTGAAAACCGACCCCGATCTGGCCATGATCCCGGTGATTATGGTGTCGGTGGTGGAGAATCAGGCGCTGGGCTATGCCCTGGGCGCCCACCACTTCATGTCCAAGCCCATCGACCGCGACCAGTTGGCCGAAGTGCTGTCCCGCTTCAAGGACCGCGGCCCGATCGAGCGCATCCTGGTGGTCGAGGACGACCACACCAACCGCGAAATGCTGCGCCGCATGCTGGACAAGGAAGGCTGGTCGGTGGTCGAGGCCGCCAATGGCCGCATCGCCCTGGACCGCGTCGCCGAGTCCACTCCCGATCTGATTCTGCTCGATCTGATGATGCCGGAAATGGACGGCTTCGAGTTCATCTCCGAGCTCCGGCGCCATCCTGAATGGCACACCATTCCGGTGGTGGTGTTGACCGCCAAGGACATCACCCAGGACGACCGCGACCGCTTGGCCGGTGGGGTGCAGAAGGTTCTGCAAAAGGGCGCCGCCGATAAGGAAACCCTGTTGACCGAGCTGAAACGCCTGATCACGCCGTGATCAGGCCTTGCGTTCCATAAATCTTTCCAGCCAGTGGATATCGTAATCGCCGTTGACGAAGTCGGAATCCTGGACCAGCCGGTTATGGAGCGGCAGGGTGGTCTTGATCCCCTCGATCACATATTCGCCCAGCGCCCGCTTGAGCCGCATCAGGGCTTCGTTGCGGGAATTGCCGTGGACGATCAGCTTGGCGATCATGCTGTCGTAATGGGGCGGAATGCGATAGCCGGCATAAAGGCCGGAATCCACCCGCACACCCAGGCCGCCGGGGGCGTGATAGCCTTCGATCCGGCCGGGGCAGGGGATGAAGGTCAGCGGGTCCTCGGCATTGACCCGGCATTCAATGGCGTGGCCCTGGAAGCGCACCTCCGCCTGGGTATAGCCCAGCGGCGCCCCGGCGGCGATGCGGATCTGCTCGCGCACCAGATCGATGCCGGTGATGGCTTCGGTGACGGGATGCTCCACCTGGAGGCGGGTGTTCATCTCGATGAAGTAGAACTCGCCATTCTCGAACAGGAACTCGATGGTGCCGGCGTTGCGATAGCCCAGCTTGGCGATGGCGTCGCAGGCGATCTTGCCGATCCGCTCGCGCTGGTCGGCGTTGAGGGCCGGCGACGGCGCCTCCTCCAGCACCTTCTGGTGTTTGCGCTGGAGCGAGCAGTCGCGTTCGCCCAGATGAACCACGGCGCCGTAATTATCGGCCAAAATCTGCATCTCGATATGGCGCGGCTGGCCGAGATACTTTTCCATGTAGACCTCGGCATTGCCGAAGGCGGATTTGGCCTCGTTGCGGGCCATCTTCCAGGCCTCGACCAGGTCGCCGGCGCTACGGGCCACCTTCATGCCCTTGCCGCCGCCGCCGGCGGTGGCCTTGATCAGCACCGGATAGCCGATCTCCTCCGCCGAGGCCAGGGCTTGGCTTTCGCTCTCGATGGCGCCTTCCGAGCCCGGAACCACCGGCAGGCCGGCGCTCTTGGCGGCCTGCTTGGCGGTGATCTTGTCGCCCATCATCCGGATATGGTCGGGGGTCGGGCCGATGAAGACGAAGCCGTGCTCCTCGACCATCTGGGCGAAGTCGGCGTTCTCGGACAGGAAGCCATAGCCGGGGTGAATGGCGTCGGCCCCGGTGATGGTGGCCGCCGACAGGATCGCCGCCTTGTTGAGGTAGGAGTCGCGGGCGGCGGGCGGGCCGATGCAGACCGCCTCGTCGGCCAGGCGCACATGCATGGCGTCGTTGTCGGCGGTGGAATGCACCGCGACGGTGCGGATGCCCATCTCGCGGCAAGCACGATGGATGCGCAGTGCGATCTCGCCCCGGTTGGCGATGAGGACTTTCTCGAACGCCATCGCTATTCGATAATCATCAAGGGTTCGCCGAATTCCACCGGCTGGCCGTCGGTCACCAGGACGCGGGTGACCTTGCCGCCGCGCGGGGCGCGGATGGGATTGAAGGTCTTCATGGCCTCGATCAGCATGATCGTCTGGCCTTCGGCGACCATGTCGCCGGGATTGATGAACTTGGCGGCGCCGGGTTCCGGCGACAGATAGGCCACGCCGACCATGGGCGAGGTCATGGCGCCGGGATGGTCGGCGTCGTCATAGGCCGAGGTCTGGCCCGGCTGTGCCGTCGGATGCGCCAGGACCGCCGGCGCGGCGCCGTGGTGGACGGTGACCGGTGCCGCGGTGCGGGCCACCCGGATCTTGACGTCGCCGACACCGTATTCGATCTCGGTGAGATTGGTCTCGTCCAGCAAGGCGGCGAGGGTGCGCACCAATTCGCTGTCGATGGGAGTCTTGTTGCCCATTATGTCTGTGAACTTCCCTTGATCAGGCGGGCCAGCGCGTCGAGCGCGAGGACATAGCCGTGACTGCCGAAGCCACAGATCATCCCCTTGGCCGCCTTGGCCACGTAAGAGTGATGGCGGAACGAATCCCGCTGGTGAATGTTGGACAGGTGAACCTCGACCGCCGGGACTTCCGCCGCCAGCAGGGCATCGAGCAGGGCCACCGAGGTATGGGTATAGGCACCGGCATTGATGACGATGCCGGCGGCTCGTTTCCGGGTCTCCTGGATCCAGGTCACGAGGTCGCCTTCGTGATTGCTTTGGTGAAACTCCACCGCCAGCCCCAGCCGGGCGGCATGGGTCCGGCACAGTGCTTCGATATCGGCCAGCGTCTCGTGCCCGTACAGCTCGGGCTGCCGGCTTCCCAACATGTTGAGGTTGGGACCATTGAGAATGCTGATGATGGGGGATGCGGTCATGATCCCACCGCCCTTGGACGCGCGTTCACCATGGCTGGGTTTATAACACGGGCGCGCCATGGTGCAATGCTCAGAAGCGATTCCGTCACGTCAGTCATGCAACCCGGCGAAGATGCCGGGATTGCCGCCGAGCAGGCGGGTCAGGGTGGCGGCTTCATCCACCAGCCCTCGCCGCATCTCCGCCACCGCCGCATCGGTGAAGCGGGAGTCCGGCCCCGACAGAATCAACGCCCCCACCGGTTTCTGATCCATGCCCAGCACCGGGCACACCATGGCCGCCACCCCCGCCACCCGCCGGCTGGGGCGTGCCACCACCACCACGGCGCGGCGGACGGCGTCATAGGCGTCTCCGGCCGCTCCGGCGAAGGCCGACAGCACCAGGGAGCAGGCGCTGTCGTCGATGGGGAAGCGGTCGCCCTCGGCGAGACCGGCGTCGCGCACCGGATTGGGCGACGGCGCCCGGTGCAGGCAGACCTCGCTGTCGCCATCGCGGACATAGAGCGAGGCGGTCTCGCCGGTTCGGGCCACCAGATTGCGCAAGACCGGCACCACCGCGTCGCGCAGGTTGTAGGAACTCTGATAGATGCGGCCCAGTGGAAAGACCGAGGCGCCCAGGCGGTAACGGCCGTCGTCCTGACGCTGCAGATAGCCGAGCCGCAGCAGCGACACCGCCAGCCGCAGGATGGTGCTTTTGTAGAGGCCGGTGATGGCGGCCAATTCCGCCAGGCTCAGTACGGCGTTGCCATGGGTGAAGGCGCCGAGGATGGCCAGGCCCCGCTCCAGCGCCGCCACCCCGCCCTCGCCCCGCCGCGAATCGGCTGCGCCCTGCTCCATCACCCCTCCGCCGATATCTTTATTTTCGTCCTCAAGCGCCGGCACTCGCTCGCGCCCCTCTTTAATTTTTTGACACGACCGTCCGGCCGATGCTAGCCTCATTCTATAAGGCAGAATGACGTTCTGTCTATCAGAATATTCGGTCTCCTCCCCCGGCCCACCCCGCAACCATGCCTGCCCCCTCGCTCATGGAGAACCCGGCGATGACTTCTTCCAAACATCCCAAGACGATGCGCACCTGGATCAGCGACCTCGACGCCGCCGGCGAGCTTATCCGCATGGACAAGCCGGTCGATCCCCTGACCCAGATGGGATCGCTGCTTTACCAGTCGCGGGAAAAGGCGGTGCTGTTCGAGAATCTGCCCCATGGCTGGCGGTCGCTCGGCCAGGCCCCGGCCAATGTCCGCCACGCCGCCATCGCCTTCGGCGCCACCGAAAGCACGGTGGTGCCCACCGTCGCGGCGCGCATGGGCAAGCTGATCAAGCCGGAGATGGTGACCGACGCCCCGGTCCAGGAACTGGTGTTCGGCAAAGGTGAGTTCGACCTGACCCAGCTGCCGGTTCACATCGCCGGCCAGCGCGACGGCGGACCGGTGATCGGGTCGGGGCTGGTGGTCAGCAAGGACCCCGATACCGGCCAGCGCAATGTCAGTTTCCATCGGCTGCAGATCAAGGGACCGGGCAAGTCGGGCATCCTGCTTTATCCTCGCCACACCTGGAAGAACTACGTCAAATACCAGGAGCGCAACGAGCCCATGCCGGTGGCCATCTTCATCGGCCATCATCCCGCCTATTACGCCGCCGCCGCCACCACCGCCGCCTATGGCCTCGACGAGTTCGAGATTGCCGGCGGCTATCTGGACGAGGCGGTGCGCCTGGTCAAGTGCAAGACGGTCGATCTCGAAGTCCCCGCCGATGCCGAACTGGTGCTGGAAGGCCACATCCCGCCGCATTACCGCGAGGAGGAGGGGCCGTTCTCCGAGTTCCAGGATTATTACGTCACCGGCACCGGCAAGAATCCCGTCGTCGAATACCAGTGCATGACGCGGCGCAAGGACGCCATCTTCAAGAACCTGCAGAACGGTTCCGA
>Ga0316222_1001768_pt1 | contig 25105 bp, 11 predicted proteins | sample TBH18011metaG_FD_206008 | JGI IMG/M metagenome (GOLD analysis project Ga0316222, IMG submission 206008) | Freshwater microbial communities from Trout Bog Lake, Wisconsin, USA - TBH18011 | ecosystem: Environmental > Aquatic > Freshwater > Lake > Hypolimnion/Profundal zone | place: USA: Wisconsin... | reverse complement strand
CTGGCCTTCTGGTCGCTGAACCGGGACGTGCCGGGCGGCTCCGGCGTCACGCAGACGGCCTTTCAGTTCACCGGCATCTTTTTGCCCTACAGCGGCGGGACGAATCCCGCGCCGGTGCTGACCGTGGCGAACGCCGGCGCCACGGTGCCGACCAATGGCGTGGCCTACGTGAGTTTTCCGGTGACGCTCATCCCGGCCTCCACCGGCACGGTCAGCGTGGCGTATTTCACCGGCAATGGCACGGCGGTGGCACCGACGAATTATTATGCCACGAACGGCACCCTCACCTTCACGCCCGGGCAGACCGGCAAGACGGTGTTGGTGACCGTGCCGGGAACCACGAACGCGGGGGCCAACACGGTGTTTTACCTGAACCTCACGAATGCCACCGGGGCGAACGCCTATTTCCCGCAGGCGACCGGTTACCTCACGAACAACAATGTGGCGCCCGGCGGCGGGGGAAGCGGAGGGGGCGGTTCCGGCGGCAGCGGTGGCGGTGGCGAATGCGCCTTGACGACGCAGTGGACGGTGACCTATGACATCGCCAGCGTGTTTCAAGCAACGCTGACGCTGAACAATCCGAACCCTACGAACATTGCGCTGAACAGTTTCACCTTTTCCGCGCCGTATACGAACATCGATTACATCGACGCCGGCAGTCCGTACTGGTGGGTGCCCACGACGCATACGGGAACAAACTACACGATCGGCAGCGGCTGGAGCACGCCGCCGGTGATCCCGGCCGGGGGCAGCCTGCAATTGAATTTCCAGGGGGAACCGGGCGGAACGGCCCCGCCGGTGAACCTGTTGATCAACGGCGTCACGGTGGGCCATTGCAGCGGGTTCCCGTTCTATTTCACCAAGGTGCAGCGAACGGGGACGAACGTGGTGCTGACGTGGGCGACCATGGGCGGCATGACGAACTATGTGCAGATGTCGTCCTCACTGACCGGGACGAATTGGACGACGCTGGCCGGGCCGCTGGTGATCTCCGGTAACGGAGCCACGAGCACGAATTGGACGCATCTGGGCGGCGCCACAAACGGCGCGGCGCGCTTTTACCGCCTCATGATTCCGTAAGAGGGTGGGCAATCGATAATGTCCGCGCGGCTGACTACTTCACCTCCGCATAGCTGCCGGCGATGTATTGTTCCATCTGGCTGATGGCCGCTTCCTGGGCGGAAATCGTCCAGTTCACGAGGTCGCCGATGGAGATGATGCCGACAAGATTGCCGCGCTGGAGCACGGGGAGATGGCGCACGCGGTGTTCGGTCATCAGATGCATGCAGTCGGCCACGGATTCCTCGGGACTGACGGAAATGACCTGGTTGGAGATGATCTCCCAGACCTGGGTGTTCTTGGAGGATTTGCCGTGGAGGGCGACTTTGCGGGTGTAATCGCGTTCGGTGAAGATGCCGACCAGGACGCCGCGGGAAAGGACGGGCAGGGCGCCGATGTTTTTGTCCGCCATGAGTCCAATGGCCTCATAAACGGTGGCATTGGGAGAAACCGACCAAACGGCTGGGTTCTTGGCATGCAGCAACGAGCTGACCGGGGTGGTGTTTGTCATAGGCTTATATTTCTTTTATCCACCCGTTTGCCAAAAGATTCAAGAAATTAATTCAAATTGTTAACAAGTATACTGCCGGTCGCATGCGGGGGGAGTCATGCTGAGGGTAGCTGCGTTCGCTGGCCCGGGCAAAAGTGGGCGAAACCTGCGGGTGAACCGAGGCGTCTGAACCGTTGACTATGCTTCCGCTCATCCATCGTACGAATATCAGAATATTAACCATGAAAACAGGATGCCAACTGGGGTTTAAACTGGCGGTCTTATCAGGGGTGGCTTGCCTGGCGTTGGCCGGAGCGGTCCGGGCCGAGGAAGTGGCCGTCAAGCCGGCCGGTAAGCCGTTCGTTATTTTTGACAACATGCACTACGCCGGCAAGCCGGACTGGTCGGCGGCCGGGTTTGTCCCCAACTGCGTGATCTACGGCACGCATGGGTGGAAGAAGCTGATTGATGCAGGACAGATGCCGGATGAGGCGACGTACAAGGAACAGGTGCGGAAGAGCGCGGCCGGGCAGCCGGGTCCGATCGTGATCGATGTGGAATATGTGTATCTCTCGCGGACGAAAGGGACGACGGACGCGCAGGTGAAACAGCATTTCGAGCTGTTCATCAAGCTGGCGCAGTGGGCGCATGAGGCGGCACCGGGGCATCTCGTGGGCTATTACGGGCACGGGCTGTTTCCGGAGGAACCGGGGCCGCAGTACGCGGCGGAGACGAAACGGTTGCTGACGGCGGTGGATGCATTTTTCCCGTCGCTATATGTCTATGGCGATATCCCGCCGGCGCGATGGCAGGAGAAGCTGGAGACGCTCGTGCAAGAAGCCCGCCGGATCGCGCCCGAGAAACCGGTGTACCCCTACCTGTGGCCGCAATATCACGAAGGCCGCCCGAAGGCGCTGGAATTTGTGCCGGCGGATTACGTGCAGTTCCAGCTCGATCATTGCCTGGCCGTGGGAGCGGACGGCGTGGTGGTCTGGTCCGGCGGCAAGCCGGCGTGGACGCCGGCAATGAACGACGCGCCGTGGCTGCAGACCATGCTGAAATTCGCGGCGGCCAAGCCGGTGTGCGTAGACACGGCGAAGGCGGGACTGCTCAAGGCAGTGCCCGGAGCGAAAGGAAAGTTTGAATCGGATTGAGCCACTATGCCCCAGCCACGGCTGAGGACGCTGGATTTAGCCCGCCGCCCGGTTGCCGGTCGGCGGGCTGATGTTTGCGGGGCTTAGAGCGTATTAAATAATAGTGTGGCCGTTCGGAGCGAGGATTTTTGGGTTTGGGCTTCGGTTCGGCGAAGGCGCAGGTTTGAAAACCCTGTCACTGAGCCGAAACGAAGCCCAAACCCAAAAAGACCGCTCGCCAGTGGTCCCCAACCGAACGGCTACAATATTATTTAATACGCTCTAATCCGTCAGCCCAAAGCCGTAGGCGAAGAGCCCCGGCCATTCCCGCGGCAACTTGCCGGTGAAAGGGTGGTCGTCGAAAAGGACATCCGCCACGCCCTGACCCTCCGTGCCCGGCAGCCAGGCCGCCACAAATGCATCGCTGTCGTCCAGCGCCTGGCCCAGTCCGAGCGGCCGCCCGGAGAGCAGGAGGGTTGTCACCGGCACACCCGCCGCCTTGGCTTTGGCGACCAGCGCCAGATCGGCGGCCGGCAGGTTCAGGTCCTTGCGGTCACCCTTCATCTCGGCATAGGGTTTTTCCCCGATCACCACCAGAATCGCGCTCGCATCCTTCAGGTCGCTGCCATCCGGCGAAAAAGTCACCTGCGCCTCCGCCGTCACCGTCTGGCGGATGGCGGTCAGAATCGTCGTGCCGCCGTGCGTCACCCTGCCGGTCTCGCCCTGCCAGCCGATCGTCCAGCCGCCGCACTGGATGCCCAGATCGTCCGCCGCCTGGCCCACCACCACGAGGTGCTTCACATTCTTCGCCAGCGGCAAGGTGTGATTCGCATTCTTCAGCAGCACCAGGGATTCGCGCACGCATTCGCGCGCCACCTGCCGGTGCGCCGGCGAACCCACCGCCGCCGTCAGCGCCGGATCCGTCGTATCCTTCTCAAACAGCCCCAGCTGGAATTTCACGCGCAGGATCCGCCGCACCGCGTCATCGATGCGGGTTTGCGGAACCTCGCCCGCCGCCACCAGTTCTTTCAGGTCCGTGATGAATTCCACGAAATTATTCCGGTGCCCGGGCCCGTTGGGGATCATGATCATGTCCAGCCCCGCATTGATGGAGGCGGCCACATCCGCCTTGAAGTCCGGTGAAATCTGGTCGATCGCCGCCCAGTCCGAAACCAGGAAACCCTGAAAGCCCAGCTCGCCCTTCAGGACATCGGTGAGCAGATATTTATTCGCATGCATCTTCTTGCCGTTCCAGCTGCTGTAGGAAACCATGATGGAAGCCGCCCCGGCCCGGATCGCCGCCGGATACGGCGGCAGATACAGCTTCCGCAACGTCGCCTCGTCGCACACCGTGTTGCCCTCGTCCAGGCCGTTCTCCGTGCCGCCATCCGCCAGAAAATGTTTCGCGCACGCCAGCACCGAGCCGGTGTTCAGCCTGTCACCCTGCAACCCCCGCACGGCCGCCGCGCCCAGCTCCGCCACCAGCCCCGGGTCGCTGCCGAAACTTTCATACGTGCGGCCCCAGTGCTCGTTCTGTGCCACCGCGATGCACGGGTCGAACGCCCACCGGATGCCCGTGCCCGCCACTTCCGCCGCCGTCATCTGTTCGGCCCGCTCGATGAGCTGCGCGTCCCGCGTGGCCCCCAGCCCGATGTGATGCGGCAGGATCACCGCACCGTCGATGTTGTTGTGCCCGTGCACCGCATCGATCCCGTAGAGCAGGGGAATCTTCAGCCGCGTCTGCTGCGCCTGCGCCTTGAGGCCGTTCACCGTGTCCAGCCAGTCCTGCGCCGTGTTGCCCGCCTGCGGATCCGAGCTGCCGCCGCTGAGCATCGAGCCCAGGAAATATTTGCTCACGTTCGCCGGGTCCTTGATGGCGTTCAAGTCCACCTGCACCATCTGGCCGATTTTTTCATCCAGCGTCATCTGCCCCAGCAGGGCATCCACGCGGGCATCCACACTGGCGGTTTCACCGTGCAAGCGACCCGCGCCCAGCGCGAGCAGCAAGCCGGTCCAAAGGGCATTGGCAATTTTCATGGGGAGTTTGTAGATTGGGCAGGCCTTCAGTTTTTGTCAAAATAATCCGCCAGCGAATAAATCCGTTCATTGATCGGCCGGGCCGCATCCACCAGCGGCCCATAGGGTTCGTACCGGATGTTCACCAGCCCCTTGTTCGCGTCCCGGTTGGAGGGGTCGGCCGCCGTGTCCGTCGGATCGTTGTCCGCATATTTGAACCAGTCCCAGCCCACGCAGACTTTCGATTCCAGCAGCCCGAGCGTGAAATTCTGATAGAACAACCCGCGGTCGCGCTGCGTCTTCACGATCCAGCCCGCGCCGCCCGTGTTCGCCAGCCCCGCGTCCATCGCCTTCGCGTACCACTCCGTCACCACCACCGGCCGGCCCGAGACCCGCGTCCACTGCGCCATTTCCTTCAGGTCCGGCGTCCACGCCCGGTAATAGTTCACCGCGATCACATCCACATACGGCCCCGCCGCCTGGAACACCTCCGGATACGTCAGCGCCTTGCCGTTGATGCGCGAGCCGAGGAACAGATGGTTCGGATCGTATTTCTTGATCGCCGTGGCGACGATGCGGAAATACTGCCCCGCCACAAACCCCAGAAATTCCTTTTCCTCCTGCGGCGTGATCGCCGCCGTTCCCGCCGCGCCGTGGCGCGCCTGCAACCACTGGACCGCCGCCACATGCCCCGCATCCTGCGGCGGCAGCTTCAGGAAGTTCTTCAGCGCTTCGCGCCGGAACGGCAGTTCGTTGTCCGAGAAATAACCCAGCAGCCACGGATCTTTTTTCAATTCCGTCAGGGCCTTCGCCTTTTCATCGCAATACGCCGCGAATTCCGGGTCGAACACAAAGATGCAGTCGTTGGGATAGCCCAGGTGCCCGGGCTGCTGGTAGGTGCCCCCGCGTTTCTGGCCGTAGTTGCCCATCAGATTCAGAATGCGCGTGTACGCCAGCTTGGTGGGTGCCTGCCGCATCCGTTCCGTGTCCGACCATGCGCCCAGGTTGTTGAATCCCTGCGCATGCAGCAATTGCGCCGTCTGGGCCGCCCAATCCGCCTCGTCCAGGAATTTCCCCTTCAGATTCTTCTGGGCCGCGCTGCCGTGGGTGGGCGTCACCGCCACCACGCCCTTGTCCAGGAACAGGCAGCCGTCCGGGTCCACCAGCCACCAGCGCCCGGCCAGATTCGTCGCGTAAAAGAATCCCGTCGCCGCCACCTGCCGTGACCGCAGACCGCCGTACTGGGTCACCGCGCCGTCCTTCCGGCCCGTCACCTCCGCCGGCAGGTCCGCCAGTGTGCGCGTCGGGAAGGCCGACCACTCCTTGGTGACCTCTGTTTTGGCCGGAACCGTTTCGGCCCGGCCGGTGGCGACCGCCAGCGACAAGACAACTGTGGCTAAGGTGAATTTCATTTGAGTGACCTCATGTTAGAATATTGCAGGCCACACTCCACCCTATAAAACAGTAGGGACTTCATCGCCGGAACCTGAACCGGTTGGCCCCGCCGGCGCTGGCTTTGCCGCTTCCGGCCTCGCCGGCCACTCCGGCTACGGTCCGCCTGCCACCTGTGCCAGACTGGCGCTTCCGCCGTAGCTGAGCCGGACCCGGTCCATGGACACATAATCCGTGCTCACCGTGCCCCGCAGGGAGATTTCCACATCGTCCGCGAGCGTCGAGCCCAGCAGGTTGCCCGTGTAGGCCACCGTGGGCGTTCCGAGCGCACTCACCGATGTCACATTCGTCGGGTCCAGCCAGCCTTGAATCGTGTCATTGCCTCCGGCCACGAAGTTGATCTCAAAGATCAGCAGGTGCGTCGTGCCGGTCGCGGCCGTGTTGGGCGCGTTGGTCACGATTGTGCCGCCGCTGTTCATCACCGCCATTCTGCCCGCCTGCACCCCCAGCCGCATGCCCGCCGTGTTGAACATCAGATAGGCCGCCGTGGACGCCCCCGTGGTTGAATACGCCGTCAGCGCGCTCACCCACAACGTCGTGTTGGTTGTGAAACTGTTCGTGGTGAACAGGCGTTTCACATAGTCCGAACCACCCAGCGCCGTGCTGCCGTTGTTGAAGGCCGAGCCGGTGAAGGAATCCGCCGTCGGCCCGTTCGTATAGCCGGTCGCAAAATAAAACAGGTTCACGCCGCCGTCATAATAAGGGGGCGTGCCGGTGGCCGCCCAGGTGCTGCCCGCCGGCCAGCCGGTTCCCCCCGCCAGCCCGGCCAGCGAAACATTGTTGTTCGTGCCATATAGGTCGAAATTTTCCGACACCAAAGTCGCCCGCACCGTGACCGCCGCCAGCAGCAGCGCCAAGACCGGCAGGGGGTGGAACACGGTTTTGTTTTGTGGGTATGAGTTCATGGCGGTTTTCTCCCGGTTATTGAGACACATAGTAAACGATGCTCGTCATCTGGTTGCCCGCTCCGTCGAAAGCCTTTGCCGTCACGTAATACGGTTGGTTCGCTCCCGCCGGCACTGTCCAGCTGCAGGAGTACGGTGGCGATGTGTCCGTGGCCTGGAATGCCCCGTTCACATAGAAGTTCACCGCCGTGATGCCCGAGCCGTCCAGCGCGCTCACCGTGAGGTTCGTCGTCGAACCCGCCGTCACGGTCAATGCCGCGGGCTGCTGGATGCTCACGAACGGCGCGATGTCCGCCCCATACGCGTTGTTGGTCATCGGCTGGATCGGAAACTGCGCCAGCGCCGCATACCCGTTGTTCGTATAGTAGGACAGGCCGATGCTCCAGGCGAAGGCCGCCTGCGCGCCCGGGCTGGAATTGATCTCGTTCGTGTACCCGTTCTTATTTTGGTTGAAGTAGCAGTATGCCTTGACCTGCGGGAAAATGTACTTCAGATAGTCTCCCAGCGCGTTCGTGAACCACAGCGCTTTCGAATAGTTCGTGTATTCCACCGTGCCATTTTCCGCGATCATGATCGGCTTGCACGGCGCCACATCATAAACTCCTTTCACGCCGGCCAGATTTTCCAGCTCGTCATACGTTTCGCCAATCAGGTTGGTGAAGTCCTGATTGCCGCTTCCGCCCCGGTTGTAGGCGTCCATCGAGATCCAGTCCGTATAGTTGTCGCCCGGATATAATCCGTCGATGGGCGTCGAAGTGGAATACGGCGTGTTCACGCACCACACCCACGTCGCGTTGGTCGCGCCCATTTTGCTGAACAGGTCATGGACGTGATGCCACATCTCCACGTACTGTCCCTTGGTGTTGCCGTTTGTCCCCTCGGACCACGGATACCAACTGCCGTTCATCTCATGTGCGAACCGCAGGAAAAACGGATGCCCCCACGCTTTCGCCGCCGCCGCCCAATTCGTGATATAGGGATCGTAAACCCCGTTGATGATATTGGACAGGTTGAACGATTGCGTCGTGCCCAGATTCCCGTTCTGCGGCTGCCAGGTGAACAGCGGGATCGATCCGTGGTTGCGGATATCTGTCATGGCTGTCGCCGGAAACGTCTCCGTGCCGTTCGTGGCCGAGCCATAGGTCCACGAGGCGAAAAAATTGATGATGGAAACACTCTTGCCCGCCTCGCTTTCGAAATTCGTCACCGCCGCCCAATCGGTCGCATTCGTCAGGTTGCCGGAGCCATCCATGAAAGCCCCCCAATAGACCGAGGGCTGCGCGTGCGCCCCGGGACCGAACCATGGCAGGCAGGCCGCCACGCCGAGAAAGAGGGTGAAAATTTTGGCCGGGGCTTTTTTAATGCAGGGATGCGTTTTCATAATTCATGGGCATGAATCGGTGGGTTTGAGAACCCTCGCACCTTGAAGGAAAATTGAAAAACCGTCTACCCTACAAAACCATAGGGGTTTAGCCCTTGGAACTGCCGCCGTCAGTTTCCCGCCGGCCACCTGCAGTCGGGACAGGACAAGGGCAGGGGAGGGCGCAAACAAACGCAGCGATAACATTCCTCCGCGCCTCTCCGCGCTCTTGGCCTCGCCGCTTTATCCCGCTTTCCAATTTTCTTGCCAGCCTATTTTTTCCCCAGCCCCGGCAGATTTTTTGTCAGCCCGGCCTGCCGTACCTTGTTCACCGCCTGCACCCGGCTGTGCACATGCAGTTTCCGGTAGATTTCATGCAGATACCAGCAGACCGTCCCGGCCGAAAGTTGGAGGGCATCCGCGATCTCCTTGTTCGCATATCCCTTCGCCACGTAATCCAGAATCTCCGTTTCGCGCGGGGCCAGCGCCTCCGAGGGTACTTCCGGCGGCGCCGGTTCCCGGAACGCATCGATCACCTTGCGCGCGATCTCGCTCGTCATCGGCGCACCCCCGCGCTGCGCCTCCGCGATCGCCGCCAGGATCTCCTGCGCCGTCGCCTGCTTCAGCAGATAGCCGGAGGCCCCCGCGCGGAGCGCCTTGAAGATGTTGTCCGCGTCGTTATAGACCGTCAGCATGATGATACTCAGGTTCGGCAGCAGCGGCTTCAGCCGCGCCGTCACTTCCACCCCGCTCATGTCCGGCAGGTTGAGATCCATGATCACCAGATCCGGCGGATTCGCCGGAATCCCCGCCAGCGCCTCCGTGCCATTCCCGTAGATCGCCAGGCACTTGTTCTCCGGGTTGGATTCCACCACCCGGCACAGGCTCTTGCGGAACCGCACGTCATCTTCCACGATCGAAATTTTTGTCATAATTTGGTTTTGTCACCCACCGGAATGAACAGTTTCACACTCATGCCGCCCGCCGGATCCCGCGCGATCTCGCACCGGCCGCCCAGGCGTGCCAGCCGCTCCTGCATTCCCTTCACCCCGTCCCGGGAACTTTCAATCACATCGTTTTCCGGCCCCCGCCCGTTGTCCGCCACGTGGATCAGCAGCCGGCCGTCCTGCAGCGCCAGACTGATTTTCACCTCCGTCGCCCGCGAATGGCGGATCACGTTGTTCAGTGATTCCTTGAACGCCAGGAACAACTGGTGCCGCTCCTCCGCGTTCAATCCGTAGTTCGGAAAGGGCTGGATTACCTCCAGCCGGCAGCGGATCGAGGCCCGGCCCAGGATGGTTTGCGCATAGATGAAAAAATAATCGCTCAGCGATTGCGAGGTGTCGTTCACCGGGTTGATCGCCCAGACGATCTCGTCCAGCAGCACCACCAGTTCCCGGGCCCGGTCGGTGATCTCCTGCATGTACCCCCGGCTCGTTTCCGGCGCCGCCAGCGGCGCGCAGCCCAGGTCGCCCAGCAATCCGATCTCCGTCAGCCCGATGCCCAGGTCGTCATGCAAATCCCGCGCGATGCGCGCCCGTTCGCGTTCCAGCGTCCGCATCTGTTCCAGCCGCAGGATTTGCCGCCGATGCCGCCGGCGCAAGCCCGTCACCAGAATGCCTGCGCCCAGGCCGAAGGCCGCCAGCGCCGCCAGCAGTTTGAACCAGATCGTCTCCCAGAGCTGTGGTTCCAGCACCAGCGGCAGCACCGCCCCGTTCTCGCTCCAGATATGGTCGTTGTTGCACGCGCTCACCCGGAACCGGTATTCCCCCGGCGGCAGATGCGGATATTCCGCCGTGCGCCGCGTGCCCGCGTCCACCCATTCTCCGTCCAGCCCTTCCAGCCGGTACCGGAACTGCACATCCTCCGGCGTGCCATAATTCAGGGCCGTGAATTCAAACTGCAAATGCTCAAATCCGGCCGGCAGGGTGATTTTCAGCCGCCGGTCCGCGCCCGCCAGTTCCTGCGGCGGCGCCGCGTTCGTGCCCGGCGGCAAGCCCTTCGCCTGATACGCTGCCAGCGTCCGGCCGTCCGCCACCACCCGCTCCATGATCACCGTCGGCGGCAGCCGGTTCGGGCGCACCCGCTCCGGCTGCACTTGCGCCAGCCCCGTCAGCATGGAAAAATACAGCTTCCCGTTGCCGGCGTTGACCGCGTTCGGGCTGTAATCAAACGTCGCCTGCAGATTCGGCAGCCCCTTGCTTCGCCCATAGAGGACCGGCTGCAATTGCGTGGCCCGCCCGGTCGCCAGATTGTCAAATTCCTGCCGCCGCACCTGAAAAACCCCCTGGTTGCCGGCGAACCACATCCCGCCCAAGCCATCCTCCTGGATTTGCGACACATAATCGTTCGGCAATCCCTGGTCCGCGCTGAACCGTGCCAGCCGCCCGCTCTGATACCGGCCCACCCCGAAACCCGCGTAGCCGATCCAGACGCTGCCATCCGGCGTCCCGTGCAGGCAGCGGATGGAATACTTCGGAAATTTGGCCGTCTCGTCCTCCAGCACGTCGCCGGTCACCCGCACCAGCAGCCCGTCCGACCCGCCGGCCCAGATGTTGCCATCCGCATCTTCCGTCAGCGCCCGCACCAGCCGGTAGCCCGGCGGCAGGTCGAATTTTTGCACCTGCCCGTCCCGCAGCCGGCACAGGAAATTGTTCGTGCTGAGACTGTCCGCCGCCAGCCACAGGTCGCCGGATTTCGCCACCAGCAGGGCGCGGATTCCGCCCCGGTGGGCGGCGACCCCGTAATCGACCGCCGCCGTCCGCCCGTCTTTCCATCGCAGCAACGCCCCGCGATAAGTGCCGATCCAGACCGCGCCCTGCGGCTCCGCCGCCACGCACCAGGAGCGGATGTCTGCCGCCGGCTGGCCCAGATTCGGCACGCTCCATTTCTGCCCCTCCTGCCGCACCACCATACCGTTCCGGCCCACGGCCCATAGCGCCCCGGACGCATCCTGGCAGACCGACCGCACCCCTTCATCAAAAGGCAGTCCCGTCGCCGGTCCGATCAGCGATACCGCCCGCGGCTGCACCCGGTTCAACCCGCCGCCCAAGGTCCCCACCCACAGGTTGCCCGCCCGGTCTTCCACCAGGCTGGAAATCGCGGGATACGTCGTCTCCGCGCCGGTCACCCCGTTGGTATCGCAGCGGAACAAACCGTCCGCCGCCGTCCCCACCCACACCGCGCCCTCGTGATCCTCCAGCAGCACCGTCGGGTCCAGCCGGTTTTGCGAGTCCGGCAATTCCGCCAGCGGCACCGGCTCGCCGCCTTCGCTGAAGCGCATCACCTGCCGGTTCACGCAGATCCAGATGCCCCCCAGACTCGCCGGCGCGATCCCGATCGCATGCGGCGACAGGTCCAGCAGCGTCACGAATTTCCCGTCGCGAAATACTCCCGCCCGCCCGTTTTTCTCAAACCACAATCGTCCCGCCCGGTCCGTGCAGAACAACGCCACCCCGCCCGTCGGCAGCCCGTCCTGGGCGCTGAATTGGGTCACTTCGCCATGCTTTACCCGCACCACCTGGCCCAGGCTGTAGGAAATCCACAGGCTGCCCTCGCCATCTTCCGCCAATGACCGCTGTCCCGCATCCAGCGCGGGCAACCCGTCCTTCGGCGTCAGTGTCCGCACCGTCGTCCCGTCCAGGCACACCAGCACGCCGCCTTCCTTGGCCAGCCACAGCCGGTTTTCGCGGTCCAGATACAGCAGCCGCATCGTACGCGTCACAAACCCCGCGGTGATCGCCGCTTCAAACGGCTGAAACCGCACCCCGTCGAACCGCACCAACCCGCCCTGCGTGGCCACCCACAAAAGTCCGTCCGGTGTTTGCGCCAACCCCACCACATTGTTTTCCGGCAACCCGTCCTCGGAGGTCCAGGCCCGTGCGAAATACGGATTCTCACTATCCGCCCGCGCAGCATCACCCGGTCCCGCCAGCAGCAGGCCGGTGATCCCGAGGAATATGGAGACAAATGCTTTCAAATGCGTGCCGTCAGCATACCAGACCCGTTTCTCCAATCAACCGCCACCCGATTCCCTCCGTATCCGCTGTCAAAACCCAAAACAAAATGCCGCCCCCGAGGCAACGCCCCTTCACGGCACATATACCCGGTAAAATTCCCGCGGCCCGGCCGTCCGCAGCGGAATCATGAAGGTCAGTGTCCCGCCGCCCGCATTCGTCTGCACGGCTGTCCAATTGGCCGGATTCAATTGTGCCGTCGCTTGGAGAATGTAGTTGAAGCCGGCCTGCGACCCCGTTTGCACCGTGAGATTCGTCCCGCTCAACCCCGGCGCCAGTGTCACCGAAGGCGGTGCCACGGTTGCGGCCACCGCCAACACCCCCTGGCTGCGCAACTTCGTCGTGTCCCAATAGAGATTCGTATACGCCAGGGCCGGCAGATTCGTCGCCGTGAACGTCCCGCTCAGCGTCCCCGTGAACAATTGAAACCGGTCATCCGCCAGCAGCGTCCCGCCCAGGTTCGTCACCGTGAGCGTTCCGCCGAAGGCAATCGTTCCTGCCGCCAGCCCGTCCGCATACGGCGGATTCGTCCGGTTCAGTTCCATCACCGTTGTCCCGGAAATCACCAGTGACCCTGCCGTCAGCGTCCCCAGTTGGCCCGCCCCGCCCGGCTTGAGCGAGCCAGTCACGGTCGTCACCCCCGTCTGGTTCACCACGCTGCCGCTCCCGGAAAGATTGGTCACCGTCACCGCCGCCACATTGGTGATCACCCCGTTCAGCACCAGCGAATCCACCGTGACATTGCCGGCCGTCGCATCCCCCGCCGGCTTCAGATCCAGCCGCCCGCCGTTGACGTTGAGCGCTGTCGTTCCGCCGCCGTCCGCAAGGTTGCCCGCGATCGCAAAGACCCCGCCGTTGATGTTCAATGTTCCCGTCGCCGTGCCATTGGTGCCGCTGAGACTGCCCAGCGTCACGTTGCTGTTCACCAGGAAAGTGCCGCCCCCGAACGTCAAAGTCCCCTGCGCCACCGGTGTGCTGTTCGTCGCCCCCGCCAGACTGCCGATCAGCACCGTGTTGGCGCTTACATTGTTCGCCGCATTGCTACTCAACGTCAGCGTGCCACTCGCGCCACCGGTATTGCCGCCCGCCTTCTGGCCGATCACAAGTGCGTCCAACGACCCGCTGAACGTCCCGCCGCTCAAATCCGCCACCCCGGCGCAGCTGACTCCGGTCGCAAAATTCTGCCCGCCCACGGTCAATTCCGCCCGCGCCGCGCCATTATCCAGCCGGAAGACTCCGCCCGCCGGCAAGGTGAGTTGCCCGCCTTCTTTCTGCCCGCCCACCGTCAGGATGGGGGTGTTGAAATAATTGCTGCCCCCGCCGAGCGTCATGGAACTCGTCCCGCCACCCGTGTCGGCACTGAACCCGATGAAGAGGTTCGTGGCCGTGACGTTGTTGTTCGTGGCCAGATATGCCGTGCCCAACGACGTGAATCCGTCGTTGTAAAGATTGACGCCCACGCTGAACTCGCCGACGTTCACCGTGAACATCGGCTGGGTCGAGACGTCCAGCACCGCCGCGCAGTTCGTTCCGGCGGTGTTCCGATACCCCACCCGCAGCACCCCGGAGGGGCCCCCGGTCACCGTCAGGCTGCCGCCCGCCAATACCAGGTTTGACACACTCCCGTAGCCTGTCCCCGCGTTCACATAATTCGACAGCGTCAGGCTCGAGGGCGTCAGCGAGGCCGCCCCGTCCAGCACCAGCAGCGTTCCCGCCACCACCACCGGCCCGTTATAACTGTTCGTGTTGCTCAGTGTCACCGCGTTTGCGCGGATGAACGTCAGCCCGCCGCTGCCGCTGATGGTCGAGAAGATCTGCATTCCGGTCGTCCCGCCGTTGTTGCCGCCCGCGTCGATGATCGCGTTGGTCACCACGTTGATGTCGCCGGCCAGTCTTCCGGTGTCCGGATTGCCGCCCGCGAACAGGTTCACCACCAGGCCGTTCGTCAGTTCCAGATCGCTCACGGTCACCACATTGGTCTGTTTGCAGGCCAGCGTTCCCGCCAGCGTCAGCGAATCGCCCGCGAAGACATACGCCCCGTTGTCCGCCGGCGTGCGCAGCTGGTATCCCGCCGGCACCACATAGTCAAACCCCGCCGCGGGCGCCAGCCCGCTGTCCCAGTTGGTCGCCCCGGTGAGCGAGGAATATCCGAGCGCATCCGAGTTCGTGAGCGTCACGATGCTGCCGTCCTGGGACACCACCTGCACCGTGCTCACCGCGCTGTTGCCGGCGTTGTCCGTGGCCGTGGCGGTGAGCGTGTAAGCGCTTCCGCCCGGATAAGGCACGGTCCATGCATACTGGTACGGCGCCGCGCTGTTCGTTTGCACCGGCACCCCGTTCACCGCGAACACCACGTTGCTCACCCCCGACTTGTCCGAGGCCAGCGCTATCACCTGCACCAACTGCCCGTTGGTCGCCGAATCCGTCACCGGGCTGACCATCGCGACAAACGGCGGCATCGTGTCCGTCGCCTGGCTGTCCGCCAGCAGCGGCTGGATGGGAAAACTGGCAATGGCGCCATATTGGTTCGTCGCGTAGTAGGGCAGGGCGATGCCTTGCTGATAGCCGGGGGTCGCATTCGTCGGCACCGTGATCCGCCAATCGTTGCCGTCGTTCTGATTGGTGCTGTTTTCATACACCCACGCCTTGATGCGCGGCTGCGACGGCAGATAATTCGTCAGCACGTTCAGAAACCACTGGCTCTTGCTGTAATTCGTGTTCTGGTTGCAGCCCGTTTCCGCCACCATGATGGGTTTGCCCGGTGCGATGCTGATGAGCTGCGCCACCGTGCCCGCCGCGTTGTTTGAAAAGTCCTGCCATGAATTGGCCAGCCGGTTATAGGCATCCAGCGAGACCCAATCCACGTAATTATCCCCGGGGTACAGTCCGGCGATCGGCGTCGAGCCCGAGTAAGATGTGTTCACGCACCAGACCCAGGTCACATTGGTCGCGCCCACGCCGGTGAAGATGTCATGCACGTGCCGCCACATCTGGATATATTGGGCGGAGGTGTTTCCGTTCGTGCCCGCGCACCACGGATACCAGCTGCCATTCATCTCGTGTGCAAACCGGAGAAAGAACGGATGCCCCCAAGTCTTCGCCGCCGTCGCCCAGGTGGTGAGGTAGCTGTCATAGGAGCCGGCCGCGATGCTCGCCAGCGAGAAAGACTGGGTCACCCCTTGGTTGGAGTTCTCCGGCTGCCAGGTGAACAGCGGCATGGAGCCGTGGTTGCGGATATCGTTGAACGTCGTCGTGGGAAAGGTTTCCGTTCCGTTGGTGGACGACCCGGAGGTCCAGGAAAAGAAATCATTGATGATGGAGAGATCCTTTTGGGCCGCTGTCACAAAGTTGGTCACCTGTTGCCAGTCCGTCGCATTATCCAGGCTTCCCTCGTTGTAATTATAAGCGCCCGTATAAACCGCTGGCGCGGCCGAGGCCCCGGCGCCCGCCAGCAATAATCCGGCCGTCAGACCGGCGCGGATGTGCGGTTTGGTTCTCATGCGTGATCAGGCGGCGAATCAGGCGGTTGGTCAAAACAGCCGGGATGAAAATGATCCGGTCCGGTCACGCGCAGCCGGTCATTGGGCTCCCACGCGGTAGAACTGCTGCGCGGCGGTCGGGGAGACCGGGATGGTGAAAGTCACCGTCCCGCCGCCCGCGTTGGTCTTTACGTTCGTCCAGACCGGCGGTGTCAGGGTTGGCGTCGCCTGCAGGATGTAACTTGCCCCGGATTGCGAGGATGCCACCTGCATGACCAGATTCGTCCCGCTCAGATAAGAAGCCGTGATGTTCGGCACCGGCAAGGTTCCGCCCGCCACCTTGATGAGACCGGAGGTGTTGAGCAGGGAGAGGTCCCAGGACAGGTTTGTGGCCGAGAGGGCCGGCAAATTGGTGGCGGTGAACGAGCCGCTCAGCGTGCCGGTGAACAGTTGGAAGGAATCGCCCGCCTGCAAGGCCGCGCCAAGGTTGGTCACCGTGAGCGTGCCGCCCAGCACCACGCTGCCGCCCGTGATGCGGTCCGCGTTTTGGGCGCTGGTCCGGTTCAGCTCCATCACCGTCGTGCCGGCCAGCGTGATGCCATTCGTGAAGGTCAGCGTTCCCAGCGGGCCGGGCGCAGCCGTGCCGTTGACCGTCACCGCGCCGGCCACGTTGCCCACCCCCGCAACCGTCTGCGTGGAGCCGACCGCAAAGCCGCCGGTCACCGCCGCGACATTCAGCGTGCCGCCGGCCAGCTGGATCAGCGGCGTGGTGGCGATGGAAGCCGTGGCACCCAGCACCAGCGTGCCGCCCTGGATGAGCGTGTTGCCGGAGTAAGTTTCGGCGTTCGTGCAGGTCCAAGTGCCGGCTCCCTGCATGGTCAGGCCCAGAATGTTGGTTCCGTTGTTGTTCACCGCGCCGTTGAGCAACCCATTGCCGCTGCCCGTCAGGATCAGGGTGCGACCGGCGGCCACGGGGGCCACCGTGCCGTTGAGCACCAGCAGACCGGCATCCACGTCCACGATGGTGTTATTCGCCCCGCCGGTCGGGCTGATGTTGCCCTCAATCGTGTTCGTGCCGCTCACGCTCCGGATGACGTAGGCCACATTCCGGTTGGTATCGGCGGCCGAGTTGCCGCTGCTGGTCTGGAACGAGATGGCGGCCGGGATGTCGATGTCGCCGTGCATTTGCAGGCTGGCGTGGATGAGCGTGACCGTCTTGCTTGCCGTGCCGTCGCCCAAACCAAAACTGTTCGAGAGAACGATGATGGCGCCCGGGATGGGCACGCCGTTGCCCGTGATGACATTGCCGGCGAAGGTATTGCTCGCGCTCAGGATGAGCGTGGCGTAATTGCTTGCGCTCAAACCGCCCGCCCCCGTCAGTTGCGTGTTCAGCGCAAAGGTGTTGCTGGAATTGATGGTCAACATCGTGCCGCTGCCAGCCAGGCTGATGGTCCCGTTCGGCAGGGAACCGTCACCCAGCCCGGAACCGAGCAGCAACGTGCCGGTGTTGACGGTGACATTCCCGATTTGCGGGGAATTGGTCGTGGTGATCTGCACTGTGCCGGCGTTGATGGTGACGCTGCCGCACAGGTTGCTGCTGCCGGCCAGCAGCAGCGTGCCCGCCCCGTCCTTCGTGAGCGCCGCCAGCACCGGGTCGTTGCCCAGCGAGAATGTGTTGTCGAAGGCGAGCAGGGAGCCCGTGTCATTCGCCGTGCATTGCAGCGTCTGGCCGCTGCCGGTCACGCTGTTGGAAAAGGTCATCCAAACGTTGGTGTTGACGATGCGGATTTGCGAGGCGCTGCCGACGGTCACCGGCCCGGTCAAGGTCACCCGGTTGTTCCCGGTGTTCGCATAGAGCGCGCCCGGCAGGCCGGAGACGCCGTAGCCGTTGATCTGGATCGGCTGGGCCACCGTCCAGTTGCCAAGCGAGGTGAAGCCCACGCGGCCGCCGGATTGCACCAGCGTGCCGGTGTTGGTGACACCGAGCGCATAGTTGTTCAGCACGCTCAACAGGCAGTTGTTGCCGATGACGGTGCCGCCGGCGTAGGAATTGCTCGCCGTCAAATTCACCTGCGCCCCGCCGCCCGTCAGTTGCACCGAGCCGGAGCCGCTGATGGCGTTGCCCATGGTGAGGACGCCCGAGGAGCTGTTCACCAGCAATTCGCCGTTGTTCGTGACCGGGCCGGTGCCAAGGCTGCCCACCGCGCCGCCGTTGCCGATGGAGACGATGCCCGCCTGGATGCTGATCGGACCGCTGAAATTATTGGCCGTCCCCGTGAACGCCACCAGATTCGTGCCCTGCTTCACCAGCCCGCTGCTGCTGGAGATGCCCGCCCCGTCAAAGATGTAGGCTTCCGCCGAGTTGCTGACGGTGAATGATCCGGGGATGACGGCCGTCGAAACATAGATGTCCGGGACGACGGAACCGGAATCGTTGAAGGTCACATAGTCACCCTGATTGAAGATCTTGGTGTCGCTGTTCCAGTTTGAAGTCGTGTTCACATCCCAGGTATTGGCGGAGCCGTCGCCGGACCAGACCAGTGTCTGCGGCAAGCCGGTGACCACCAGGTTCACCTGGCCGGGCGTGGAAGTGTCCAGCGTGAAGGTCTGGCTCGACGCGCCCGGCAGGGTCAGCGTGAAAGAGCCGCCGCCTTGCAGTGTGCCGGTGTAATTGATCAGCCGGAACGTGCCCAGGCCGGCGATGCCCGTCGGCAGCACGATCTGGATGGTGGTGGTGCCGTTCAGTGTGAGCGCGCCATTCACGTTCAGCACATTATTCGAGGTGCCGGTGAGCTGATACAGAACGGTTTCGCCGCCGCTCAATGTGAGGGCGTTGCTCAGGGTCAGCGCCTGGCCGTACTGGTTGGTGATGCCCGGTTCGATGAGCGAACCGGAGGAAGTCGTGACCGCGCCCAAGACCGTGCCGCTGCCGGTCAGCAGCTGCGATCCGGCCAACGCCAGGCCGCCGCTCACCGGGGTGGCGTCAAACGTCCCGCCGGCTTGCAGGGAAATGCCCGCGGAACTGCTGATCGAGCCGCTGGCACCCAATTGCAGCACGCCATTCGTGACCGAGGTGATGCCGGTGTAATAGTTCGCGGCGTTCAGCGTCCAGGTTCCCGCGCCGGTCTTGGACACCGTCACCGTGGTGGCCGAGCCGTTCTGGATGGTGCCGTTTTCAATGCCGTAGCCGGCCCCGGAGAACTGGACTCCGCGGTTGCCGCTGACGGTGGCGGAGATTCCGCCGTTGAGCACCAGCGAAGAGCCGGCGTCCGCCTGCAGGCCGATCGGCGAAGTGCCGCCGGAGTAGATGCCGATGGCGTCGCTGATGGTGTTGCTGCCGCCCAGACTTTCGATGGCCACCGTCGGCCCCGTGCGCGAGGCCGTGCTGATGGTGTTGCCCGTCGCCAGCGTGATGCCGTTGGTCAGTTGCAACCCGCCCGTCATCGCGTTGTTCGGGCTGATGGTCAGGGTGGAGCCGGACGGGATGGCCGTGCCGCTCGCGATGCACAGCACGCCGTTGCTGTTGATGACCGTCGAGGCCTGCGTTCCGGAGCCGCTCACCGTGAGCAGGCCGCTCATAACGTTCAGCGGGCCGGTGAAAGTGTTGCTGCCCGTCAGCGTCACTGAGCCGGTGTTCTCCATGAGGAAGGAACCGTTGCCGCTTACCGCGTTGGTGACGGTGAGATTGTTGGTGCTGTTAAATGTCAGTGAATCCGCGGTGTTCACCAGTGTCACGGTGCCCGCGCCCAGCGGGCTCGCGGCGCCATTGCCGACCATCAGAAAGCCGCTGGTGACGTTCCAATTGCCGCTGTAGGCGCTGTTGGTGCCGAAGAGGACCACGCCGTTCGTCGTGGTGCCCAGCGCCACGGTCAGATTTCCGCTGCCGCTCACCGGGGACAGCAGCCAGATGCTTTCGTTGGGCGCGGTCTGGTCCGAATTGAAGGTCGAATTCGCCGTCACCTGCAGCGTCCCGCCGACGGGCGCATTGGTGCCGCCGGGGCCGCCGTGATACGTGACGGCGCCGCCGTTCAGGATAAGGTTGGCGCTGGCCACCCCGTTGTTATGCTTCAGATAAAGGATGCCGCCGGTGTCGATCTGCAGGGAATTCCCGTTGAAGGCCTGGTTCGTGGTCGCGCTGACCGTGCGCAGGGCAAAGGTGTTGGTCGTCTCGTAATTGCCGCCCGAGGCGGGCACGGCATTGGGCGTGCCCCACACCGACGAGTTCCAGTTGGACGAGCCGGTGGCCTCGGTGATGGTCTGGTAGATGTTGGCCGCCGGGGCGGACACCACGGCGAGCAGGAAGGTTCCGGCCAGGACCGGCGCAAGGGACAGGGGGGATTTCTTCGGACGGGGGTTTCTCATAAAAAACTGGCTGATGTTTGGTTTGCGGCGTATGCGTTTTAATCCGGCCGCGCGGGAAAACTCCTGCGGGGCGCAATATCTGGGCTGATGGATGGCGTTGATTCTAACAGGGCGACCGGTCCCAGCCACCCTACAAAACGATAGGGCGCGGGCTGGCCGGATTCTTGGCTCAAGGCGTGGGGGCCAGTTGCGTGTTGGCGGCGTTCAAGCCGCCCAAGTCATCCTGGTAAAAATAGAACAGCCGGCTGGTGGTGTCGAAAGTGTTGATTTGCAACAGCCGCTCCCATTTGATCCAGTTGACGGATCCATCGGCGGTCAGGTGATTGGCCCCGTCCGGGAATTGCGCGCCGGAGCGCTGGTGCGCCACCCGGTTCACATCGCTGATCGAGGCCCAGGCGTTTTTTCCGCTGCCGACCGTGGGGTCCTTGCAGACCAGGTCGGCTGCGAGCACCCACGAGGGCCGTGCGGTGCCGAGTTTGGTGGGGCTGCAGGACTGCAACCCGGCGGAGGGCGAGGTGCCGGTGGTCACGTTGTACCACCAGTAGATGCCGCCCAGATATTGGTAGCCGATGTTCCACTGCGGCGGAGTGGTGGTGCCGTTGTAGTAGACGCTGCCGATGCCGAGGTCGGGGCAGGCCCAGACGCTGGCGGAGTTCGTTTGCGTGGGGTCCAGGTAGACTTGCTTGGCCAGGATTGCCTGCGGTGCGTCGATGGCATGCTGGTTGAAGGGGTCTTTGACGGAAGCGCTGCCGGTACCATCGGCTGAGCGGGCTGAGATCACCGCATCGTTGTTGTCGCCCGCATAGACGGTGATGCCGATGCCGATCTGCCGGAGATTGTTCGTGCAGGAGGCCCGCCGGGCACGTTCCTTGGCGCTGGCCAGGGCCGGCAGCAGCATCGCGGCCAGGATGGCGATGATGGCGATGACCACCAGCAATTCGATGAGGGTAAATGCCCCTGCCGGGCGCTGCGTTTTCACTGGACCGATTCCGATGTTCATAGGGCAAATCCGATCAGACGGCGGCACGCCGCCCTGTTTTTGTTGCAATGGCTTGATGCTGGAACCCTAAATCAAATCCGGCAAAGCCTCTACCCTACAAAAGCATAGGGCGTAAACCGGCCGTATCCGTCGCTCACCACAAATGGCGATGGTTGGGCCGGCCAAATGATGCGAATATAATGGCTGTAACCCATTTCCCAATAATGCCCAATTTTATCGTGCCGCCGGCAGACTGCGCTCCGAAAACCCGGCCGGGTCATTTCCTGCCGTTTCAGCTGACCGGATGGCGTGGCATGATCGGGATGCTTTGCCTGTTTTTTTTGGCGGCTGGTTCCGCCCATGCGAACAACCCCGGCGGCGGCACCGGCACCGGTCCGGCGGTGACCTTGGTCGACAATGGCAACGGCACCCTGACCATGGCCAATGGCATCGTCACCATCGTCATCACCACCAATGACGCCTCGATCCACCAGATTTACTACGCCTACAACAACAGCGGTTCCATGGTGACGAACCAGTTGCTCACCGGCGGGACCTATGGCGGCGAACTGTATTGGACCGGCAACCCGGCTTCCTTCGGGACGATGAATTTCACTTATTCCCTGGTCACGGCCGGCACCAATTACACGGAGATCGTCCTGACGAGCACTTCCGCCACCAACGGCATCATGGAGGTGCATTATTCGATGCTGCGCGGTTCGACGGGTTTTTATACCACCGCCATCCTGACCCATCGCAGCACGGACGGGGTGGTGACGATTGTATTGCGCCCCAATATCTATGCCGGCACCGCCTTCAATTGGATGAGCGTGGATGCGGCGCGCAACCGGCTGATGGAAGTCACCGGGGGCGCCTCCATCGGCGTGTACAATGCCCCCAAGGAAACCTATCTGTGGACGAACGGCATCTACGCGGGACAATACGAGGACAAATACAAATACACCGCCGACCTGGGTTTGGAGAAACTCTGGGGCTGGAGCAGCGTCGGGACCGGCGGCATGAACGTGGGCATCTGGAACATTCCGGGCAGCCTGGAATGCTATCCCGGCGGTCCGCTGGAACGTTCCCTGATGGAGCACATCGGCACGACCATCCTGAATGTGTTCACCGGCGGTTACTACGGCATGGCCACGGACGACACGCTGCAAGATGGCGAAGTTTGGTCGAAAGTTTACGGTCCGTATTTCTATTACCTGAACAATGTCACGAACACCCTCACCGGCACCAATGCCCCCGCGCAGGCGCTTTATAGCGATGCCCAGGCGCAGGCGCTCGCCGAGGAATCCGTGTGGCCCTACGCCTGGTTCACCAATGCCAATTACACCCCGGCTTCCGGGCGCGGTACTGTCACCGGCAAAATGGCCATCGCCGACAGCGGCAATCCCAACGCTTCTCCCGCCGGCCTGTGGGTCGGCGTGGTGCAACAGCCTTCCACCAACGGCGGCTCCTATGATTTCCAGTCCTGGGCCAAACCCTACGAATTCTGGGTGAAGACGGATACGAACGGTAATTTTTCCATCCCCGATGTCATCGCCGGCACTAATTATACGCTGTATGCGTTTGGTCCCGGTGCGGCGGATACGTTCATGTCGCAAAACCAGACCGGCGGCAGCCCGCCGCTGCTCACGGATCTGCCGGCGTCGCCCTTTGGCATTACTGTGACCGGCGGGGCGACAAACGCCCTGGGCACGGTCACGTGGACGCCCGCCCGCGTCGGGGCGACCGTGTTCGAGATCGGGTATCCCGACCGGACCGCGAAAAAATTCCGGCATGGGGATGATTATTGGGTCGGGGACATCGGCCCCGGTCCGGGCCAGCCCAGTCCCATCTGGACCAAGTATCTGGAATATCCCTTCGATTTTCCCAACGGCGTGAATTATACCGTCGGGCAAAGCCGCTGGAGCACGGACTGGAATTTCATCCAGCCGGTCATGCCGGACGGCTTCGGGAATTTTGACAGCACCAGTTCGACCATCACCTTCAATCTCGCCACCGCCCCCACCAACGGAGCCACGGCTTCCCTGTATCTGGGGCTGTGCTCGGACTATTACGCGGCCATGATCGTGAGCGTCAACGGCAACAACCTCGCCGGGGTCACCGGCCTGAGCGCATCGCCCAACAGCAGTGTTCCCTCATCCGGCTACTATGTCGGTTATGGCGACAGCGACACCAGCATCCGCGAGGGGAACAACGGGGCTTTTTCCGACGAACGGCTGACCTTTCCCGCCTCGCAACTGCATGCCGGCATCAACACCATCAACATCGGCTTCCGCCAGATTGCCACCGCCTATTTTGCCAACCACGCCATGTATGACTACGTGCGGCTGGAACTCACGGGCTATGTTCCGCCCGCGCCCGCCAGTGTTGCCGCCTACCCCGGCAACGGCGGCAACCTGGTCTGCTGGCCCGTTACGCCCGGGGCCACGAGTTATAAAATTCTCCGTTCCACCGCGTCCGGCGGCACCTACGCTTCCATCACGAATGGCGTGACCGGTCCCGTCTGCGGCTGCGGTTCCAACAACGCCACCTATTTTGATGCCACCGCTGCCAATGGCACGGCGTATTATTACGAGGTGGAATCGGTCAATCCCACCGGCACCGGCACCAATTCGCCTCCCAGCGCCGCCGCCACGCCTGCCTCCGGGCTGGCCGCCGTCGCTCCCGCCGCTCCCGCCGGACTCGCGGTGACCGCGAGCGGACATCAAAGCGTGACGCTGAGCTGGACGGCTTCCGCCGGTGCGAATTATTACAGCGTGTGGCGTTCCACCCTGATGAACAACGGTGGCGGCGCATCCAATGTGCTGAGCACGGTCCTGCTGAACAACACCAACCTCGCCACGACTTTCACCGACACCTCGCCCACGGACGGCAGTCTTTACAGCTATTTTGTCACCGCCACCAGTGCGGGGGGCACCAGCACCAACTCCGCCGTGGTGGCCGGCCGGGCCTTGCCGACGGCACCATCCTCCGCCCCCGTTTCGCTCACCGGCTATTTCAATGGCACCACCAATGCCACCTTGAACTGGACGCCGGTGTCCGGGGCGGTCGGGTATGTGATCTATCGGGCCACCAGTACGAACGGGCCGTTCGCCATCGTGATGAGTGTCACGGAAACGAATTATGTCGACTATGGATTGGCCACCAACACGACCTATTTCTACCGGGTGGTCGCGGTCAATGACGGCGGGGTTTCCGGCAACGCCACCGACTCGCTCAACGGATTGCAGCCGGCCCCGGCCGGTTTGTCGGCGATCGGTACGAATGCCCAGGTGTCCCTGGCGTGGTCCGCCGCCGCCGGAGCCACCAACTACACCCTCTGGCGCGGCACCAATGCCGGTGCGGAGAATGTCACCGTCGTTTCCGGTTACGCCGGCACCACCTACACGAATACCGGGCTGGCCAACGGCGTCACCTATTACTATGTCGTCACTGCCACCGGTCCCGGCGGTACCAGCGGGAATTCCCCCGAAGCCGCCGCCGCCGCTTCCGCCGCCGCCAGCGGCGTCTGGAGCGCCTCCGGTGGCGGCAATTGGGGGACTGCGGCCAACTGGAGCGGTGGCACCATTGGCTATGGTACCGGCAACACCGCCAACTTCGCCTCCGTTCTCCTCACCAATGCCCCTGCCGTCACCCTGGATAGCAGCCGCACCATCAGCACCCTGATTTTCGGCGATGCCGCCGGTTACAACTGGACCGTCACCGGCCCGGGCACATTAACCCTTGGGGCCGGCCCCGCTGTCAACGTGGTGAACCAGACCGCCACCATCAGCACCGTCGTCGCCGGTGGCTCCGGCCTCACCAAGACCGGCTTGGGCAACCTGGTTTTAGGCAAC
>Ga0316222_1001767_pt1 | contig 25105 bp, 17 predicted proteins | sample TBH18011metaG_FD_206008 | JGI IMG/M metagenome (GOLD analysis project Ga0316222, IMG submission 206008) | Freshwater microbial communities from Trout Bog Lake, Wisconsin, USA - TBH18011 | ecosystem: Environmental > Aquatic > Freshwater > Lake > Hypolimnion/Profundal zone | place: USA: Wisconsin... | reverse complement strand
AGCGAGTCGCTAGTTAGGTTGGTGCCGCCGGCTGTCTTTCCACCTCAACCGGGCGTCGACTGGGGGACGCTAAACGCCCTTTTGGGTTACGGCATTGCGGTCGATCCGGTGTATCCGCGGCTGTGGCAGACCCATTACGGCGACGTGCGTTGCTGGAACCTCGATGGAACGCCGCTAACCAATAGTAGCGGGGTGATTTCGTTTCCCCATGGCAGCGGTGATTCTCAAGGTCTTGCGGTGGACGCCAATGGGCACGTCTGGGTGGCGCACCACATGGGCGCTACCACAACGGTCGGACATTTGAACACGAACGGCACCTGGGTAGGCAATGTCAATCTCCAGGTAAGCGGGCTCTGGGCCGAGTATTTCGGCAACACAAACCTTGCCGGGATGCCGCTCTTGACGAATGTCGAAGGCCCGGTTGAATTCGGTTGGACTAATGCCTGGCCAAGTTCTCCCGTGTCAGCAAGTTCTTTCTCCGCTCGTTGGAGCGGAATCGTCACGCCTCAGGTTCAAGGGAATCATGTGTTTTATGTGAGCGCGGACGCGGGCGCAGCGATTCGTCTAACCGTCAACGGTACCCTCATCATTGACAACTGGGGCAACCCCGGCACAAATGTAATCGCCCTCGCGGGAACCAACTGGCTGGGCACAAACATCAGCTACGACCTCCGGCTGGAGTATGCGCATGTTGCGAATGAGCCGCAGGTGAGACTTTCCTGGCTGGAACCCGGGGCGCCAGCCGTGGAGACTATCCCAGTGGAGTGTTTCCAAAGCCTAAACGGCCATGACAACGGTGCCACGGGAATATCGGTGGACGCGGCCGGCAAGATCTGGGCTGGGTGTTTTGAGTCCGACACGGCGGTGCGGATTGACCCGAACTCGGGGCCAATGGTCGTGACCGATGGGGTGACCAATCACACAGGATTGGTGGACATGGTAGTCAGCCTGGGTGACGGCTCGTGGCATCAAGCGCCCTACAATATCGAGGCACACCCGTACAACTACAGCGACATGACCGGGTTCAATGAACGCGTCGTCAACCCGAGTTTCAAGCCGTTCAAGGGATACTGGATGGTGGTGAACGACAGCGGCAACGCTGGGCAACTTTGGAACAAGGTCGCGTGGAGCGCGGCGCAGACCGATGGCTGCTCTATCGAAGTTTATGTGCGCGCTGCTGACGACCGGCAAGCGCTCGGGCGTGGCGTTTTCGTGCCGACTACCAACAACGTGGTCCTTCCGGCAATAAGGGGGCGTTTTGTGGAGGTCCGCCTGAGTATCACGCGCGATGATCCATCCCGGCAACCTCTGCTGAATGACCTGACGCTGTATGGAATAAGCTCCGGGCTCCTGGGTGATTTGTTCTTGGACGACCAAATTGGGGACGAAGGAGGCGACGCGATATTCCAGCCGAACCTTACCGGTGCGGCGCCCATGTCCTATCAGTGGTTCATTTCCTATCCCTGGATGACGAACCAGATGGTTCAGGTTTCCGGTGCGACCAACGCAGCATTTTCCATTACGAACGTTGACTCCTGGGTGGACTTGACGCAGGTCAGTTGCCTTGTCAGCAACGGCAACGGCGAGAGTATCTGGCTTGGCCCAGCCTTCTTGGAGGTGTGGTCATCCCCTATTGCCATTCCCGCCTCCGGCTCATCAGGGCCAAGTTCGCGGTACCCCGCAATAATCAATGTTTTCGGCCAACCGACAAGCCTGAGCAATGTGACAGTGACATTACGAGGACTAAATCACACGCGTTCCGCCGACTTAGCCGTTCTTTTGGTAAGCCCCGCCGCCAAAGCAATCATGCTCATGTCGCAACTCGGCGGAACTACCGGTGTGTCTGACGCCATCATCGAGTTCGGACAAAGCCAGGCCTTCACCAACGCACCGACCGTCGGCCCCATTCCGTCTGGGAGTTCCTTTTACCTGCCAAGCAATCAAGGGCAGGTGACGCAAATGCCCCAAGTCGGAACAAATCCTCCTCCAGCGGGCCCCTACCAATGGACCCTGGATCCCTTGAGCGGTGACGATCCCAACGGCACCTGGAGGCTGTACATCTACGACAGGCAGGCACCCGGCGGACTGGGCCAACTCCAAGATTCGTGGCAGTTGGATTTTGAATTCTGACAGATATGAACAGAAAGAGGCTCGTATGAACACAAGCTCCATCGTTGTATTGACCAACACATTCTGGGTGCGCTTAGTGGTTTCGTTGGCTGTTTTGACAAATGTTGCCATCAGTAAGGGGCAGGGCACGGTCACCTTCGATCAGTGGCCCGCCTATGCGTATTCACAAACGTACACTGAGAGCGGTGTGCTGCTTCAGGTGCTGTCCTCGAATGGCAACGCCGCACAATCGTACATGGCGCGGATGCCAGGCGGCGTGGACACTGCCGATCCCACTCCCTTTATGGATTTTGTACAAGACCACGGAACCAATTCGGGTAATGTTGCCTTTCGTCTCCAGAGCGGCCAGGCCTTCGGTGTCACCTCAGTGGACATAGGTGGCATTGTTTCGACACCCACGGTTGTTTTTCGAGGACATCTTGCAGGCGGAGGCATCGTTTCAGCCACGTATTGCATTCCTCAGTATACTGTAATGGAGACGTTTTCCCTCGGACCGGACTTCGCGCAAGGGTTGTCAGAAGTCGATATAATCTCTGTAGGTTACGCCCTTGACAATCTTATCGTCACCGTGCCGGAGCCGGGTAGTGTCTCTCTGGTAGGCCTTGGCCTCATCGGGCTGGCCGTGCGAGCGACGCGGAAGCGGCAGAAGGCCCCTGCTTCCGTTCCAAAAGCCAGGGCAGGCCAATGACGACGAGGCGAGTACCAGGCCCTTGGGGCAGTTTGATTGCGATTGTGGGCGCAATCATGTTGGACCTGCGCGCTATCGCACAGGGCACGGTTACTTTTGACAGCAGCCCTATGTTCGACGGCACTGATTATTTCGAATCGGGCGTCTGGTTCCATGTGGTGACCCCAGGCGCCGGGCCGCATGACGACATGGGGATCGGTGGGCCTATAACGGGACCCTCGAACGTCCCGTATAACAATACCTCGTACATGATCTTCTTTCGGGCCTATAGCACTGACAACTATGTTACGCTTAGCCTTGCACACGGTTCGGCGTTCGGGTTAACCTCAGTGCAACTAGCGGATCCCAATTCACCATCCTCCACGATGCTTCCCATAACGTTCTTGGGGCTTGGAGCAAACGGCTTGACCGTCACCAACATCTTCACCACTCCGGGGAACGGCGCCGATCACCTGCTGACCTGCCAGTTCACATCAAACTTCGCTTTTGGCTTGATAAGCGTGCAGATCCCTTCATCACGCTGGGCGATGGACAACCTCGTTTTCACCATCCCCGAACCAGGGGCGCTCGCCCTGGTAATAGTTGGGTTTTTGGCCCTTCGATTTGGTCCACGCCTCACGTCGCGGCACTCATCGTCTCCGCCACCGCAAACCAGCCCTCGACGGCGAGAGCGGTGATGATGCAAACGGCCTTGGGGGGTCATCTTCGGGCCAAGGGATAACGCCAACGGGCCGTGGCGGCGTCGGGGGCGTCACGGGGCGGGGCTGCCCCAGGCAGTGGTGGCCAGGACTCGCAGGACCTCACAGTGTGTCAAGTGGTGGCGCCAACAGGAATCCGGCGAGCGGTGGGCATGGTGCAGGGTTCCGGGGCAAGGCAAAGCAGATCCTCTTGGTTGCATGGGTCCGCCGCTGCCTTGGGTGCCTTCTTGAAGGTCTCGCGGTCGCAAACGTCAGCAGATCATCGGGGTCCTCGCGGAAAAGAATCTTCCCTTCAACCCCGTGGTTGCCACCCTTCTTCTGCTCGACGGGGCACCCCCAACGAGTCCCAGGGCCGACCATGCCAACCCGCTTCCGGCCCAGGCCGCCGTCGGCATCATAGGAAAACGCCTCGGGGGTGCGTGCCACGAAGACGGCTCCCGTGGCGCTCTGGCCCGGGCCGTAGGTGGAGGCGACGATATGGGTGAAGGTGTACTCAAATTGCTGGCCGGCGACGGGGGTGGCGTCCAGCCAGGAGCGTTTGCCGGAAATGACTTGTCCCGGAGGGTCATAGCCGTGCTTGTTACCCTGCTGACGCCTAAACCCATCTCTCATCAGATATAAGGTAATGGAGTCAACCGAGTCCACCGAAGCCTAGGCCCTTCCCCATCCCCCATGCTAAAACATCCTCATGAAGCGCGACCCCAGGCGCACCGCCAGCGAAAGCCCGAGCCCCGCCGAGGCCCCCCCCCCTCGTGGCGCGGGCGTCTCGCCCGACGCCCCAGCCCCCTCGCTCGCCCGTTTCCGCCGCCGCCCTCATCACCCCGTGAATCCTCCCCTGCCTCTCACCAAAACTCACCTCCGCCAACTCCCCACTCGCCTAAACTCACCCCGATTCCCCCTGAAAACTCGCCTAAACCCACCTAAACTCGCTTCCTCGTTATGCTGCGCCCCGCCCAAAGGGCAAGCCGATTGTCGTCCACCCATTGAACTCGGCAGCCAACGTAGTGTAGGCTGGCTGGCATGAAGCTACGGGTTTACGTGCGACTGGCGGCCGCGGTGGCCGGAATGCTCCTGGGTATCTCCTCGGGAACAGGCGCCGCGCCCCAGGTCATCCCGTTGAATACGCCGCAACTCTGGCAGCGGCTGGAATTCCGCATCACCAATGCGCCTGTCGCCGCGAACCGCTTCGACCCGACGCAGATCCGTTTGGACGCGACGTTCACGTTGCCCTCGGGGCGGACGATGAGCGTGCCCGCTTTTTGGTATCAAGGCTACACGCGCGGCCTGTCCGGGGGTTCCGAGCACCTGACTCCGTTGGGAACCCCCGAATGGCGGTTGCGTTTCGCTCCGCCCGAGACGGGCACCTACTCGGTCGCGCTGAGCCTCCAGACCAACGGGCAGGCCGCCGGTTCGGCGGTGACCACGAACTTCGTGGTCCCCACGGCGACCGCGCCGCCGGGCTCGGGCTACGTCCGCGTGGCGGCCAACCGGCAGTATTTCGAGACCGGGGATGGCCAGGCCCTGCGGCTGATCGGGGAGAATGCCGCCTGGCCTGGGGGCCGCGGCACGTATGACTACGACGATTGGTTCGCCGCGATGCAGGCGGCCGGGGAGAACCACGCGCGGGTCTGGATGTGTCCCTGGGCCTTCGGGATTGAGACCGACACCAACGCGTTGACGAACTATCGGCTGGATCGGGCCTGGCAACTCGACTACGTGATGCAACTGGCCGAGCAGCGGGGCATCCACCTGACCCTTTGTCTCGATTACCACGGCATGTTTGAGGTCACCCCGGATTACTGGGGCGGCAACAATTACTGGCCGCTCAACCCCTACAATGCCACCAACGGCGGCCCGTGCGTAAACCAGGACGCGTTCTTCACCAACACGCTGGCGCGGACGACGTACGAGAAACGGTTGCGTTACCTCACCGCCCGGTACGGTTACAGCCCGAATCTGCTGGTCTGGCAATTCTTCAACGAAATCGACAACGAATACGCCTACCTCGGTGCCGCCGATGTGGCGGCCTGGCACGCGACGGTGGGCGCCTGGCTGCACACGAACGACCCGTTCGGGCACCTCGTCTCGACGAGCCTGACCGGGGAGAGTGACCGCCCGGAAATCTGGACCCTGGCACCGCTGGATTTCGCGGCCTACCACTCCTACGGTGAGCCCAGTCCCGCGCTCCGATTGAATGCAGTCGCCGCCTCCTTCCTGCAACGCTACGGCAAACCGGTCGTCATCGATGAGTTCGGCACCGACTGGCGAGGCTGGAACCGCACCAACGACCTCTACCTGCGCGGTTTCCGACAGGGCCTCTGGGGGGGCGCGCTGGGCGGTTCGGCCGGCACCGCGATGTCCTGGTACTGGGAGAACCTCCACAGCGAAAACGATTACCCGGTTTACTCGGCCCTCGGTGCGATCCTGAACCGAACGGGTTGGGGGCGGGGAACCTGGACCAACGTCGGTTTCGCCACCAGCGGTGTGCCGCCCGCTCTGGTGGGGGCGTTGATGCCCGGAGGCCTTCCCTTCAACGCCGCTTTGACCCTCGCCCCCACCTGGGGCGGGATGCCCTCCGGACGGCTGGCGTTGCCCAACCCGGCGGCGCCGGGTTACTCCGCCACGACGCTCAACAGCTTCTTCCACGGCATTTGGCACCCGGATTTGAAGACGCCCTTCCAGTTGAGCGCCTGGCTGACGAACAGCGCCCGCCTGGTGATGCACCTCAACTCGGTCTCGGACGGCTCCGTCCTCGTCGTGCGCGCCAATGGGATAGAACTGTTCCGCACGAACCTCCCGAACCTGGATGGCGGTTACAACGTCAACAACGAGTACAACCTCGACCTGGCCGTCAACCTGCCGGCCGGGAACCAACTCATCCAAATCACCAACGCCGGGAACGACTGGTTCTTCCTGGATTGGGTGCGAGTGGAGCAAATCCTGCCCGCCGGCTATCCGGGGAATTGGCAGCCTTCGCCCGACGCCATCGGCCAGCGAGGGCCCCGTGAAACGTTGCTCTACGTCGTGGCGCCGGGGGTCTCCTTCCCTGCCAACGGGACCAGCGCCTCCCTCCCGGTCGCGCAGGGACAAACCCTGAGGCTCACCAATTGGCCCGCAGGGAATTGGTTTGCGGAATGGTACACCCCCGCGACGGCCGCTCGCCTGGGCTCCACGCAAGCGGCTGCCCGCAACGGCACACTCACCTTGCCGCTGCCGGATTTCAGCGAGGACCTGGCCGGGATCCTATACCCTCCGCCCGTGTTGCGGCCCGCCGCTCCCGCCACGCCCGGCAACTTCCAGTTCCGCTTGGATTCCGAAACCGGGGGCCGCTACTTCATCCTGGAATCCTCGAACCTCATTACCTGGAGCCAGTTTTTTTCGCTGACTAATAGCCAGGGCTCCACGCTGCTGACCGACGCCTCGGCGGCAACCAATGCGCGGGTCTTCTTCCGCGCGCGCCAGATGCCGTGATCCAGGCAGCCGCCGACGGGAGGACGGATGCCCACCGTCCAAATGGGAGCCCACCCACCCCCCGCGTCAGCCGCTAAATCATGCCCGAGGAGGGGGGCGGTCCTCCCTGGAGCGCCTCGCCACTTTCGGGCGGCCGTGGAAGCCGGTGATTCCCCTCAACACCGTCTGGACTTCCGGGGCTGAACCAGTAAATTACGCGCGAGATTATGGTAAAAGCCGTTGTTTTTGATTTGGGCAAGGTGTTGGTGGATTTCGACTATCGCATTGCCGCGCGGCGCATCGCCGCGCAGAGCCAAATGGACGCCGATGGGGTCATGAACTTCCTGGGAACTTCGCCGCTCTTCGTCGAATTCGAGAAGGGCCGGATCGACCGTCATGGGCTCTTCAAGCAGATTTGCGCCGCCATCGACTACCGGGGGGCATTAAACGAGTTTGCCACCGCCTTCGCCGACATTTTTTCCGCCATCGAGCCCATGGTGCGACTGCACGCCGAGTTGCGGCACCGGCGGGTGCCCGCCTACATCTTCTCGAACACCAATGATCTGGCGGTGGAACACATCCGGCGCAACTTCCCGTTCTACGACACCTTCGACGGTTATATCCTCTCCTACGAGCACGGAGTGATGAAACCGGAGATGGGGCTCTACGAGGTGGTCGAGGCCCGTTCGGGGCGGCGCGGGCCGGAACTGCTCTACTTGGACGATCGGAGCGAGAATACCGAGGCCGGCGCGGCGCGCGGGTGGCACACCGTGGTCCATGAGACGCCCGAGAAAACGTGGGCGGCCGTCCGGAAACACGGGTTGCTGGACTAATCGCAAGGAAACGTGTCGCGTTACGGGCAGGTTTCTGCTACCATACTGATCAATGGATCTGTCCGTTGTCACAAAGGATCCCGCGGCGGTGGGGCGGGAGGTGCAGCGCAACTATCGGGACCTCTTTCCGAACGGCGATGGGGAATTTGTGCCACGGACCTTTGGCTGGCTCACCCAATGTTTCACGGGGCATTACCCCGGCTACCAGGCGATCGACGCCCCGTATCACGACTTCGAGCATACGCTGCAGGGGACCCTTTGCATGGCGCGACTGCTGCACGCGCGGCAGGCAGCGAACGCCCAACCGGAAACGACGGAGCGGATGTTCCAGTTGGGCCTGCTGGCGATTCTGCTTCATGACACCGGCTACCTGAAGACCTCCGACGACCACGGCGGGACCGGGGCCAAGTACACCGTGACCCATGTGGACCGCAGCGCCGGATTTGCCGCGCGGTTGCTTGGGGAAAAAGGGTTCAGTCCGGACCAGATCCAGGCGGTTCAAAACATGATTCACTGCACCGGGGTGAACGCCAAACTCAACGTCATTCCTTTCCAAAGCGAGATCGAAAGAACCCTTGGGCTGTGTCTGGGAACGGCCGACTTGCTCGGCCAAATGGCCGCGCCAGACTATGTCGAACGGCTCCCCCACCTTTACCAGGAGTTTGTCGAGGCCGCGCGGTTTTCGGGCGACAAGGCCCAGTTTATCGCCAGCTTCACGAGCGCTGAGGATTTGATCCGGAAGACGCCCGGTTTCTGGGACAAGTTCGTGAAAGCCAAGCTGGTCAACGATTTCGAGGCGGTAAGCCGGTTTCTCAACGACCCCTACCCGTCCGGCCCCAATGCGTATATTGACCGGATCGAGGCGAATATCCGACGGCTGAGACGGGATGACCCTCCCGCGTCCTGCCCCGCTAGTCGCGCTTGACTTTGTGGCGGAAGCGGGGTGTTATGTTGCGCATGGTTAATGTGGAGCACGAGGGCGGGGGCGCACACGCACTAAGGATGCGTGTGCTGCCGTTGCGGGGACCGGTTACGGAAAAAAGCGTCTTTTATTTCATGAGTCGACTGCTGTACTTGGCGGCTGAGAGCCCCAAGGAGCCGATCCTCATGGAGATCACCTCTCCCGGCGGGTTGATCCCACAATCGCTCGAACTCGTCCGCATCATGGATAATCTGCCGTGCGCGGTGAACACGTTTTGCCGCGGCACCGTGGGCGGCATGGCGACGGTGATCGGCGCCCATGGCGCGCGGGGGTATCGGACGGCCCTCCCGAATTGCCGGTTTTCGCTCGCGCTCGGTGAGGCCGAGACGGGTGCCACGCCGCCCAAGGTGTTGGAAATCCTGCTCCGCGACGCCACCAAGGGCCGAGATCAGGTTCTGAATTGGCTGGCGACCGGTGTCGAATTCAGTGCCCAGGAGGCCCTGGCGGCGGGCCTGATCGACTTTATCTCGACTCCGCCTCCAAAACCGGCGCGTCCACTGGGGCCGCGCCCCCGTTAAGGATCGCCCTAGCTCGGGCGGTGAATCACCTGGATGGCCCGCCGGCGAGCTGCGCGCTGTAGTTGTCGGAGACGACCGGCTCGCAGATCTGAGAAGCCGGTCGCACCCTGGACATCGAGTGGCCCACGGGTCATAATCGGCGAAGAAGACTATATGGGTATCCAGATGCTTGTGCTGACCTGCCTGGTCGTTCGGAGATCGAACGCCAAGCGGGAAGCCATGCCGCACCCGGCGGATGCCCTGGCCACGCACACCCTCCACGCTATTGCTAAATGAAGGTCCTCCCAAAACCCCATGGTTCCCTCTGGTTCAGTTTCCTGCTCGCCGGGGCCGGCCTCGGTCTGGCCGCGCCCGGCGCTTCGCTGGTGGACAAAGTCAATCCGCTGATCGGCGCCAGCACGAGCGTCGAGTTTGGCGAAGGCAAGACCTTTCCAGGCGCCGCCACGCCGTTCGGCCTGGTGCAACTCAGCCCGGATACCATCACCGGCGGTGACAACGGCCCGGGCTACTCCTACGAGCACAAAAGCATCGAGGGTTTCAGTTTTACCCACATGAGCGGTATCGGCTGGTATGGCGACCTGGGCAATTTCCTGGTGATGCCCACCACCGGCCCGTTGAAGACCGGCCGCGGCGTGCAGGGGGCCGAGGACGGCTATCGCTCGCGCTTCCGCCACGAAACCGAGATCGCGCAAGCCGGCTATTACGCCGTCACCCTGGATGATTACCACATCCGGGTCGAGGCCGCAGCGGCGCCGCACGCCGGGATGCTCCGCTTCACCTTTCCGAAGGCGGAACTGGGGCGCGTGCAAATCGATTTAGCCCGGCGGATCGGCGGCACCTCCACCCGGCAGTGGGTCAAGGTCGTGGACGACCACACGATTGAAGGGTGGATGAAGTGCCCGCCTGCGGGCGGCGGTTGGGGCAACGGCGCGGGCAAAGCGAATTATACCGTTTATTTTCATGCGCAGTTCAACCGGCCGATCGCCCGCTGCGGCGTGTGGTCGGCGGAAATCCCGGCCGGTTGGTCGCGCAAACGCGAGGACATCGAGAGCGAGCGCTATCGCAAGGCAGCCGCCGCCGCCCCGGTCCTGCCGGACTGCCGGGAGCAGGAGGGGGATCACCTGGGTTTCTACACCGAGTTCCCCACGGTCGAGGGCGAGACGATCCTGCTCAAGACCGGCATCTCGTTCGTCAGCCTGGAGGGCGCGCGACAGAACCTGGGGCAGGACATTGCCGACTGGGATTTTGACGCGGTTCGCGCCGGAGCCCGATCCCTGTGGGAGCAGGCCTTCGCCGGCGTGGCCATCCAAGGGGGCAGCGACACCCAGCGCGAGGCCTTCGCCACGGCCCTGTACCATACCATGCTCGATCCTCGCGCTTACTCGGACGTGGACGGCCACTACACCGGGGCCGATGGCAAGGCGCACCGCGCCCAAGGTTTTACTTATCGCACGATTTTCAGCGGCTGGGATGTTTATCGCAGCCAGTATCCCCTGCTGAGCATTATTCGGCCGGATGTGGTCAACGACACCGTGAATTCGCTCATGCAGCAGGCGGAATTGAGCGGTAACGGCTACCTGGCGCGCTGGGAGATCATGACTGCGGAATCGGGGTGCATGGTGGGCGACCCGGCGGTTTCCATTTTCGCCGACGCCTACCTCAAAGGCATCCGCGGCTTCGACACGAACCGGGCTTACGAACTCTGCCGGCAATCGGTCGAACTGACGAAAGACAATGGCAACCACCGCCCCGAATACGACCGCTTGGGCTATGTGCCCGGGAGCCTCTCGATCACGCTGGAGAACGCCTATTTCGATTACTGCGCGGGGCGGTTTGCGGCAGCGCTGGGCCGCACCAATGATGCCGCGCGGTTGCTGCCGCGCGCATTGAATTATCGCCACCTCTACGACCGTTCGGTGGGGAACATGCGCGCCAAGAACGCCGATGGGACCTGGACGGCGTGGCACGGCGCCACCCGGGAAGGCCAGGGCTGTGTCGAAAGCAATCCTTACCAGCAAGGATGGTTCGCGCCGCAGGACACAGCCGGGCTGATCGACCTCATGGGCCACGACTATTTCCTCCGCTACCTGACGGAGTTCTTCGAGAAGACCCCGCTCACGTTTAAGTGGAATGACTATTGCAACCACTCGAACGAACCGGTGCATCACACGGCCTACCTATTCGCTTACGCAGGCCAGCCCTGGCTTTCCCAGAAATGGGCGCGCATCGTCATGGACCATGCCTACGGCGCCGGCGTGAAGGGCTTATGCGGCAACGAGGACGTCGGCCAGATGTCGGCCTGGTATATTCTCAGCGCGGTCGGTTTCCACCCGGTGTCGCCGGTGGACGGCATCTATGTGATCGGCAGCCCGCTCTTCGACGAAGCGACGCTCCGGCTGGACCCGCACTACTACCCGGGCGGCACCTTCACGGTGAGAACGCGCGACAACTCGGCCCGCAATAGTTATGTGCAATCGGCCAAGTTGAACGGCCAACCGCTTAACCGAGCCTGGATACGTCACGCGGAAGTAGCCGCCGGCGGCACCCTCGAACTGGTGATGGGCCCCAACCCCAACACCGCCTGGGGCAGCGCCGCCGATCAGCTCCCGCCGCGCAATTACCCACCCACCCCGTAACCACTCGTGATCCGATCCCTTGCAGCGCACCCGCCTGGCCGGGCTCCCGCCAAGGCCTGGCGGCGGGCGTCCGCACTCTGCCTACTCCTGGGCCTGCCGGCGCTGGCGTCCGGCCAGACCGCCTACTTCGCCGACGGGTACCACGGAGGCGTTTACGGGCATTATCCCTCGACCTTCACGCAGTTCATGGTGGAGGCGATGAACCAGCACCCGGAATGGCGGTTGAACCTGGAGATCGAGCCGGAGACCTGGGATTCGGCGAGCACGAATACCCCCGAGGCCTACCAGGCCTTCCGGGCGCTGGCGGCCGACCAGTCGACCGCCGGACGCATCGAGTTCGTCAATCCCGCCTATGGGCAGAGCTATCTCTGGAACCTCTCGGGCGAGAGCGTGATTCAGCAATTTGAACACGGGATGCGCAAACTTCGCGAGCACTTCCCCAACGCCGTGTTCTCGACGTATTGCTCGGAGGAACCGTGTTTCACCAGCGCGTTGCCCGGAATCCTGCGGTCCTTTGGCTTTACTCATGCGGTACTGAAAAACCCGAACACTTGCTGGGGTGGCTACGTCCGCGCCTTCGGCGGCGAGTTGGTGAACTGGATCGGGCCCGACGGCACGGTCATCCCCACCGTGCCCCGCTACGGCATCGAGTCGCTCAAGCCGGGCTCGACGTGGGAAACCATCGCCGCCGCCAACGGGCCGGGATATGTCCAAGCCGCGCTGGCGGCGGGCATCCAACACCCCATCGGTATGTGCCTGCAAGACGCGGGCTGGCGCTGGGGCCCGTGGCTGGCGAAGGTGGGTGGCGCCTACGCGCCGACGGAATACACGACCTGGCGGCATTACTTCGAGCAGGTCGCTGTGTCGGCGCCCACGCAAGACTGGCGGGTCAACCAGGAAGATGTGCGGGTCAGCCTGGTCTGGGGGGCACAGGTATTGCAGGGCATCGCGCAGCAGGTCCGCCGGGCCGAGACCCGAATCGTCCAGGCCGAGAAACTGGCGGCGATCGCCGGCGTTCGCGCCCGGGCGCCTTGGCCCGGCGCGGCCCTGGACGAGGCCTGGCGAACCCTCCTCCTGGCCCAGCACCATGATTGCTGGATCGTCCCCTACAACGGCCGTCCCAACCACACCTGGGCCGACAAGGTGGCCGATTGGACCGGCGCAACGCTGCGCGCGAGCCAGGAGAGCATCGACCAATCCACGAGCGCGCTCGTGCCACCTTCGCCAACGGCCTCGGCATCGGACGCACGGCGATTCGTCCGCGTCTTCAACACGCTGGGGATAGACCGGAGGGCGCTGGCCAGCATCCGCTTGCCACCCGAGGGAATGGACTCCCCCAGCGTGCGCGACGCCTCCGGGCACGAATGGCCGGCGCAGGTGGTTGACGCCGGCGGGGGCAATCGGGACCTGATCTTCCCCGCCGCCGTCCCCGCGTTGGGCTACGCCACCTACGCCCTCGCCAACCAGGCGACAAAGCACCGCCCCGGCGCCAGTGCCGGCGCCGAAAAAGACGGACTTTTCCGGCTGGAGACCGACCTCTACCGCCTGTCGTTGGACCCGCGACATGGCGGGACGATCACCAGCCTGGAGGCCCGGCGCGACGGCCACCGAGAGTTGGTGGATCGCTCAAGCCCGCGCCGCTTCAACGAGCTGCGCGGCTACTTCTCCCGGGAGCACCGTTTCCACTCGAGCGCTGAGGCATCCGCCAAACTTGAGCTCCTGGAAAATGGCCCAGTCCGCGTGCGGGTGCGTATCACTGGCCAGATCTCGTCTAATGCCGTAACCCAGATCATCACCCTCGTTCAGGGCGAAGCGCGGATCGATTTCTCGGCACACATCGACTGGCAAGGCAATCCCGGCATCGGCGCCGAAGAGCCCCCGGCGGGCGACCCTCGGCGGCAGCGGGATCAGAAGGCCTTTTACGACGACCGCTTCAAGTTACTGGCCCTCTTCCCCCTGAGTTTCCCCCAGCCGCACGTGTTCAAAAACGCCCCGTTTGATGCGACGGAAAGCCAGCTCGATAACACCTTTTTCGACACTTGGTCGGGGATCAAGAACAACGTCATTGTTGATTGGGTGGATGTGCTGGACCGGACGAAGCATGCCGGCATGGCCCTGCTTTCGGACCACACCACCAGCTACACACACGGCGCCGGCCAAACGCTGGGATTGACCCTGCTCTATTCTGGCCCGGGCCTGTGGGACCGGGAGTACCGGATTCACCACGCGACCGAGGTGAACTACGCCTTGGTGCCCCACCACGGCGACTGGGCCCAGGCGGGCCTGTGGACCGCCGCGGATGCCTGGCATGAGCCACTGATCACGACCCTTTTTCTCGCAGCCTCGCCGGAACCTGACTGCTCGCTGCTCAGCATCGACGGGGGCGGCTGGGAGGTTCCGACCCTGCGCCAGATCGGCGGCGCGCTCCTGGTCCGCCTGTTCAACCCAACCGACGGCGATCGTCCGAGGACGCTGCGCTTCGACGGGCCGGCAAGCCGGGTGGAACTGGTGCAACTCAACGGAACCGTGATCCGCCAGCTCGCCACCCGGAAGGACCGGTCGGGACGGTCAGTCTTCGAGTTGGCCCTGCCGCGCCTCGGCCTTGGAACTCTGCGCATCACACCGTGACCTTGCACTTCCTCAGATGCCGGACCGTTCAATAGGAGACCTCGACACTCAGGGCACCCACCAGGGAGACGAACTCGCGAGGCGGCGTGGGCGGCAGAGCCGGCCGCTCCAACCCGACGGATTCCCCGGCGGCGCTGCCCAGTACGGCGAGCAGGCTCCCTGCCATCGCCCGACACAATCCCATTCGGGGCCTTTTCATACGGCGCACCCGCTCAACGTAACAACTTGCGGTTGCCGAACACCACCCGCGCCAGGACGGCCGCGTATTCGCAATATTGATGCGACCCGTCCGGCGACACGGAGCCATCGGGCTTGAGATGATACCGCTCGCGCCAGTGGCCGTCCCCCTGGGCAGCCCGGCACACGTTGCGCACGGAATCCACCAGGCGCGCGTGCGCCTTCATCCGTTGGCAGGCGGTGGCTTCCAGGAACCAGATCCGGCCCATCGCGGCCACGTCGTTGAGTGGGTCCACCGAACATTCCGCCGACCGGCTCGATTCCCAGGTTTCGTAGGCAAAGGGCTTCGTGACCGCCTGCGTCGGCATATCGCCGGCCCAGAAGCCGGGCTCGGCCATCAGCCGGGGCCAGACCAGTCGGCACTGCCGCGCGTCCGCGAGGCCGAAGGCCACCGCCGCCCAGTTGACGTCGGAGAGACCATGAGTGTCAATCAAACCGTGTACCGGATGGACATACTCGCCAAAATGGTCCTGGCGCCAGAAGGCCTGTTGGAAGGCCTTGGCCAGCCGATCCGCCTGGCCGGACCAATCGGCCTTTTTGGCCCGCTCTCCCACCGCGCCGAACAGGCCGGCCAGCCTGCGAAAGGCCTGAACCGTGTAGCACTGCGTCACGCCGTCACACCCTTCCCGCGGCGGTGCTTCCATGTAGAACCCCGAGCCGCCGATCAGCCCGTCGTCCTTGCGGAGGGTCAGCAGGAACCGGGCGGCGCGTTCTATCGAACCGAGTCGTTCCTTGAGCCATAGCCGCGAGCCCGTGGCCTCGAAGATCTCCGCGGCCGTGAGCACAAAGCAAACGGGCCCCAGGGTGCTGAGTGGGAAGCCCTTGGTTTGCCAGTGCTCGAACAGGCCGATCCACGGGCGCGTCTGCTGGCTGGAGGCGGGCAGACCCTCGCGTTTGGGGGGGTGGTAGGTGAACAGGTCATCCGGGTATTTCAGCCCGCGCAGGCAACCGCCCGGGCGGGTATCGCCGTTGAAAATCGCGAACGGTATATTGCCGTCCTTTCGCTGCGAGGCGCGGACAAACTCGAAGTAATCCTGGACCATGCGCGCGCGTCCCAGTTGCAGATACGGTCCGATCATCTGCCACGAGTCCAGCCCCGGCCAGGTCGAGTCGTTGCCGAAGCCGCCGCCGTCGGCGTTGATGGTAAAATGGCCGGGATAGACCCGCTCGGTGGCGGCCGGAAGGAGGTTCTTGAACACCGCCGCCTCCACCCCAGCGCGGATATCCGGATCGGCAATGCGGTGAATCCAATTCAGATCCGGGGCGGGGGCATCGGCAGCGCGCAGCCAGGCGGGCGCCAGGTCCACCCCACCAACCGAAGCCAATCCGAGACCGGTGGTTCCGACTCGCCTGAGAAATCGCCGACGTGAGAGTGAGGAGTGAGTCTTCATGATACTGATAGCCCCAGAGTGCTTTGCGGCGGGATGGGAGGCAAGCGGATATGCGGCGGCTAAGGCTTCTCCGGCCCCGGTTTCACGGGCACCACACTGAATTCCCCCACCTGCACCGACCACGGCGGCAGTTCCACCTTAACGCGGAACACCCCCTTATCGTGGAAGGTACCCCAATCGACGGTTCGGCTGTAAAAGCGGTCCACTTCGAGGCCCGCCTGAGGCAACTTGAACTCGCCGCGGATGACCCGCGTCTCACTCGAGAGGTTGAAGACATTGGCCACGAAGGCGTTTTCTTTCGGCATGACGTGCAGGTGGATTTCCTCGTTGATCCCGTAGAACTCGCCGCGCTTGAAAAAGCGCTCCAGTTTGCGATAGCGCTTCATCTCGCGTTGCTGCAGTTCGGTGACCCGCGGGTCGGGATGGGTCCCGCCGATGCCCAGGTGGCGGCAGGTCGAGGCGTACCACCACAACACCAGCGCGTGCTCGTTATCATCGCGCAAGTCCACATGCAGGTAGGCCGGAACATCGCATCCCATATTGTAGTAATAGAGAGCCCTGGCCGCCCCGGTCTTCAGGTCATGCATCGGCTGCCACATCAACTCGAAGCCCCAGATCTCATCAAAACTGCCGGGCAGGCCGTATTGGTAATAGACCGGTACAAACTGGGAGGGGCTGCCACCGCCGATGGGGTCATGCATCTCGATCAGCACCTTGGGGTAATGGGCGTGGACCCGTTGCGCCAGGCCCATGACCGCCGCGAGGTGATCCTCCTGCCGGTACGGCACCGGATGGCCGTGTTCCCGATCCCAGCATCCGCCCTGGTACCAATTGCCGTCGAACATTAGGAACCCGACGCCATCCGCACAGTTTTCGAGCATCCGAGTCAGCGCCAGGTCCAGATACTGCCGCGAGCCAAGGCAGATGGAATTGGTGAGGATTTTGCCTGCGGCGTCCTTGCGGAAAGACGAGGCCGGATAGGCGGACACCCCGGGATTATCCGGTTGGTAAGGCTGGTAAGACATCCAGGAGGCCAGCGGACAGTGTAACGACAGGCCCAGGCCGTAATCACTCTTGATCCGGTCAATAAACTCACGGCGCGGCCCGAGCCATTTCTCGCCCCAGATCAAGGTGCCGAAATTGGAATCCCAGCCGGGATCGAGGTACAAGGCTTGGCAACTGTAGTCACGCGCCTTGGCGGCCTCGGCTTCCATGATGGCTTTGGTATAGAACACCGCCCGGGTATCATCCACGTTGCCCGCCGGCTTGCCGGGTGTGCCCACGGTCCAGAATTGATCGTCATAGAGTTCGTTCCAGTGAACTGGGGGATCGTATTCCGCGGGAAACCGGCAGCCCCGCTCATCCAGAAACGCACGCAAGGCGTAGAGCGCTTCGTTGTTAGTCCCCGATACGGTCTGGTAACGGCTAAGCCCCAGGCGAATCGATCGGCCGGGCTGGACCTCCGACAGGCAGGACGGCAGCCCATCGACCATGCAGGCCCCGCCGAACCGCAGCGCGACGCCCGCCGGGTCCACCACCGTCGAAATCACGCTGAACTCGATCACATCCTGGTTGAACTGGAACATACAGAAGTTGGTTTCCCGGTGGTTCCAGGCCCACCCCTCGGAACTGCGATGCCGGGAAGGCACGTAACCGCGAAAGCCCGTTTGTTCCCGCCACTTCTCGTCCATATCAATCCGTTGAGCCCCGCCGGCTTGCGTCAGCAACTCCTTCAAGGGGTAGTCGTGAAGTTCGCCCTCGATATCCGTGGGGCGCCTTCGGAACGGCAACGCGACCACGCGGTCGTCCGTCAGATCAGCCAGCACACGACCCGTCCGGCCCGTGATTCGCCGCCGGAACCCCACCTCGAATTCTTCGAGTCGGATGACCGCGTCAGAACTATTGCCCAGGGTAATCTCCTCCTCCAGGTAATCCTTATTTGCTGGCAGCCGGAACCTCTGTTCCAAATCGAGACCCGCCAGTTTTCCCCGGATGGTCAACGTTTCGTCCTTCACCGCTACCGAAACGGCTTTGAGCTCCCGGCAAATCAAGGCGCCCTCGTCAACCGTTCGCTGGGCCTGGTAGACCACACCGTCCGCCACGGCCATCCCCAGTTTCTGATCGTGCAGGGTCAGGGTCATGCCTTCGGCCCGGCTCTCCACCTCGAGACGGTACACCGTGTTCGAGAGCACTTCGCCCATCACCGGGCGGCCCACGAGGACTATCAAAACCAACATCAGGTTCGTGCAATTTCGCATAAGGGCGACGCCGACAACATAGTCGCGATGAACACCCATGCCAAAGCCAATTCCGAGCCAATTCCGAGGTTGCTCTAGGGGTAGCCGACGCGAGTCGGCACGGATCCAGGTACGAGACGACCGGGTCGTCGCCGCGAAAGGCGGAGCCGGATGCCGCCCCGAGGAATGGCCGCCTTCCCATAATCCAGTTGGTGGAAGACCAGGAATGCCGGTATGCTACCGGGTATGGATACCTGTGACGGACGCCGCGGGATGTCTCGGCGCGATTTTCTGCAGGCGGCCTCAGCGGGCGCCGGAGGACTGGTGTGGGGCTCCACGGCCTTTCCCGCGTTTGGCCGGGCAGAGACAGCGCTCTCCGCCACGGCGGCGTCCCCTCTACCCGAAGGCGCGGCGCCGGCGGCGCTGGCTTTGGCACATTTTCCGAGCCGGTTGCACGCCTTTGTCTGGCGCAACTGGTCGCTGGTGCCTCTCCAGCGGATGGCGGCGGTGGTGGGGGCCAGGAAAGCAGACCTCGCCCGGATCGGTCGCGCGAGCGGGTTGGGTTCCCCGCCGCACATCACTCGTGACCAACAGGCCCGCTCCTATATCACCGTGATCAAACGAAACTGGCATTTGCTGGCTTACGACCAATTGCTGGCGTTGCTGGGCTGGACTGCGGAACGCCTGGACTACACCTTGCGCGAGGATGATTTCCTGTTCGTGAAGCTGGGCAACCTCAAGCCGCGCTGCGAACCGCTCCGTTACCAAGCGCCGACCGAGCCGCAACGGCGCTGGGAAAGAGAAACCGCCCGCATCCTGCGCGCGGACCTGCCGTTCTTGGCAACCGAACCACCGGATCCGCTCTTTGGCTTCGTCGCGCGGCTCTCCAGCCAACCCGAAACCCCAGTGGTGACCAGGGCCTCGGACGACCTGCGGTTCTGCTACTCTTACTTCGCCCTTTACGGTGACCCTCTGCTGGAAGCGAGCGCCGATCCCTACCCGGATGGATACCTGGCTCGGTTGGCACAGGCCGGCGTCAACGGCGTCTGGTTGCAGGCCGTGCTCTATAAGCTGGCGCCGTTTCCCTGGGACCCCGGGCGTAGCGCGCAGTACTTGACGCGGCTGAAAAACCTCCAGCGGCTCGTGGCGCGTGCACGCCGTTACGGCATCCGGGTGTTTCTTTACTTGAATGAGCCCCGCGCCATGCCGCTGAAGTTTTTCAGCGGCCGCCCGCAGCAACTCCAGGGCGTGGTCGAAGGCGACCACGCGGCGCTCTGCACCAGCCAACCGGAGGTCCAGCGGTTCCTCGTGGACTCGGTGGCCGGCCTCTGCCGCGCGGTGCCGGACCTGGGCGGCTTCTTCACCATCACCGCCTCCGAGAACTTAACCAATTGCTGGTCGCATGGCGGCGGGGCGAGTTGTGCTCGTTGCGGCACGCGGCCACCGGCAACGGTCATTGCCGAAGTCAACCGCCTGTTCTGGGAGGGCATTCGGAAGGCCGACTCGAAAGCGAAACTCATCGCCTGGGATTGGGGTTGGAACGATGCCTGGGCCGGGGCTGCCATTGGGCAGTTGCCCGCAGGGGTGGCGCTGATGAGCGTCAGCGAATGGCAATCGCCCCTCGAGCGCGGCGGCGTGAAGACCGAGGTGGGCGAGTATTCGATTTCGGCGATCGGCCCCGGCCCGCGCGCCCGGCGCCATTGGGAACTGGCCCGCGCGCGCGGGCTGGAGACCATCGCCAAAATCCAAGCCGGCAACACCTGGGAACTCTCCGCCGTGCCCGCCATCCCTGCCGTGGAAAACGTCGCCCGGCACGCGGAGAACCTGCGCCAAGCGGGGGTGGGTGGTTTCATGCTCGGCTGGACGCTCGGCGGTTACCCATCGCCCAATCTCGAGGTGGTCTCTGAAGTCCTGGCCTGTGGTTCGGCTGAGACCGCGATGCAGCGCGTGGCCGAACGACGCTTCGGCAAGGCGCTGGCACCGGCGGCGGTGACGGCGTGGCGCCAGTTCAGCGCAGCGTTCCGTGAGTTTCCCTTTCACATCGGCGTGCTCTATTCCGGCCCCCAGCAACTCGGCCCGGCCAACCTGCTTTGGGGCGAACCCACCCATTATTCCGCCACCATGACGGGTTTTCCGTATGATGATCTCGACGCCTGGCGCGCGGTTTATCCGGCGGAAGTGTTCATCCAGCAACTCGACCGGGTGGCGGACGGTTTCACCTCGGCGCTCGCCCGACTCAGGACCGCGGCAGCCCTGGCGAAAGAGGCGCAGGTCGCTGAGCGGCGGGCTCTCGAGGCCGAGTGCCGCGTCGCCGAGGCTACCGCCCTCCATTTCCGCAGCACAGCCAACCAGGCTCGCTTCGTGGTCGCCCGGCGCGCCGTCGCGGCCGCCGCTCATCCCTCCGAGGCGGCGCCGCACCTCGCCACTTTGGAACGTGTGCTCCACGACGAAATCCGCCTCGCGCGCAACCTGTGCCAACTCCAGCAGTCGGATTCGCGCCTCGGGTTCGAGGCCTCGAACCAATATTTTTACGTTCCCTTAGACCTGGTCGAAAAGGTGCTCAACTGTCGCGACCTGCTGGCGCGTTGGCTGCCTGGGCTCCACCCCGCTCACACCTGAGCCGCATGGCTGCTCGGTGCTCGCCCGGTGTATCCCCTGGCGGATCGGTTCGGCGCCAAATCACTCCCTGGGGTTTTCCCGGCTCTGGAAGCCGTGAGCCGGATCCACCCCCTACCCCAACACCCAGACAATCTCGCTTGAGTCGGGCGACCGGTCTCGTTAGGCTTCTCGGCAAGCACAAAACATCATCAATATGAAATCAAATCCTAATCGGACCTCAACTCCCGTTACCCGCCGGAGCCTGCTGAAGGGCGCGGCGGCCATGGCCGCCGCCACGACCCTGGCCGGTCGGCGCGCCTTTATGGCCGAGGCGGCTCCCGCGGCCACCAAAGGCCGCATCAAGCACTCGATTGTGAAGTGGTGCTTCGAGACGGCGGGCAGCAAATGGAACATCGAGCAGATGTGCGAGGTGGCCAAGGAGCTTGGCTGCGTCGGCGTTGAACTGGTCCCGGTCAGCGACTACGCGGTGCTCAAGCAGCACGGCCTCACCTGCGCCATCGCCCAGATCAACATGGACCCTGACCCGCCGTTTCTCTGTGGTTTCAACAACCCGGCCCACTGGCCGCGGGTGATCAAGGCGACGATCGATGCGATTGATGCCGCCGCCGCCGCGAACGTGCCCAGCGTGATTTGCTTCACCGGGTATTCCGCGGTGGACCCCAAGAACCCGACCGGCCCGCAGATCTCGCCGGAGGAAGGCGCGAAGAATTGCGTCGAAGGCTACAAAAAAGTCATCGACCACGCCGAACGTAAGGGGATAACCCTCTGTCTCGAAATGCTCAACAGCCGGGAGGCCTCCCACCCGATGAAAGGCCACCCCGGCTATCAGGGTGACCATACGGATTACTGCATCGACATCATCAAGCGCGTCGGGTCACCGCGGATGAAACTGCTCTTCGACATCTACCACGTGCAAATCCAGGACGGGGATATTATTCGCCGCATCCGGCAACACCACCAGTACATCGGCCACGTTCACACCGCCGGGAACCCCGGTCGCGGCGAACTCGACAACAAACAGGAAATCAACTTCCCGCCCATCATGGAGGCGTTGATCGAGGTGGGCTACCAAGGCTATGTCGGCCATGAGTTCATCCCCACCCGCGAGGCCTTGGCCGGGCTGCGGGAAGCGGTGAAACTCTGTGACGTGTAGGAACACCCGGCGCCGCCGTGGCCCCCCGCCGCCACGGGCGCGGCATCCAGCGACGCTGACGCGCCGCTGGATGCGTAAACGTCCGAGCCTTTTGTTGCTGCGGTTACTGCCCAGGAACAAAAGGGAAAAGCTGGAGCCAGTTGTCGGATTTGAACCGACGACCGACGGTTTACAAAACCGTTGCTCTACCACTGAGCTAAACTGGCCCAAACTGCTTATTGCCAAGCATTTACGCCGTGACGTGCAAGTTTTCCGTTGACATTGCATGACGTTTGCATGACACTAATGGCACGCTTATGAGTAAAACCAAACGCGCCAAGTGGCCCCCCATCTATAGGGCACCGCAACGAAGCGGTCAAGTCAGTTACCAGGTTGATTTGGGCATCGTGGACGGCAGGCGGAAGCGGGTCACATTCCCCACGAGACAAGAAGCCGAGTCCTACGGCGAGACGGCCAGAATCGCGAGAGCCAACGAGGGCACGGCGGCTTTCTCCCTGCCGATGGACATCCGGCTTGACGCGGCCAAGGCCAGCCGCTTGCTGGCACCCCACACCGTTACCATCTTGGAGGCGGCGAAGTATTACCAAAAGCACGTCCTCGCCTACAAGACCGCCCCCACCGTCAAGGAGATAGTTCAACGCTACATTGATGACAGCGTGAGCCGGAACTTGCGGCCCCGCACCATTGGCGATTTGAAACACAGGCTGAATTGTTTCGCCGCTGACTTTGGCGACTCCCGGCTGAGTGACATAACTTTGGATGAACTGAAGGAATGGGTTGCGGACGATGAATGGGGGATGCGAACGCGGGTCAATTACCTGACAAAAATCTCACAGCTTTACGGTTATTCGATTCGGCACAAGTGGGCGGACTCCAATTTGACCGAGCACATTAGCAGGCCAGCGGTGGACGAAACCGCGCCGGAGATTTTCACGGTGGACCAAGCGGAGCGGCTCTTGAATCACGCCGGGGAATTCGACCTCCTGCCCTATATCGCCATCGGCTTGTTTGCGGGCATTCGTTCCGCTGAGATGGTCCGCCTGAGCGGCAGGAACATCAACTTCGAGGAAAAGAGCATCACCGTCGGGGCGGATGCCGCGAAGAAGCGTTCGCAGCGAATTGTGGATATGCAGCCCGCCCTTCTGGCATGGCTACAGCCTTGCCGGGAGCAACTCCAAAACGGCGGCGAGATTGTTGACCAAGGCACGTTCCGTAAACACAAGGAACTTTTGCTGGAAGCAGCGGAGATTCGGGAGTGGCCAGCCAACGGGCTGCGGCACTCGTTTGGCTCCTACCACTATGCCATGTTCCGCAATGGCGAGGATACCGCCTATCAGATGGGCAACTCCGTGGGCATCGTGCATAAGCACTACAAGACCCTCGTGCCCAAGACCGAGGCGGAGAAGTTCTGGAACTTGCGTCCGAAGGCCCCAGCGCCAGCGCCATCGAAACCGCCACAGGCGACAGCAGAAACCCAGGACGATTTGAGCACCAGCCAGCACGGATGACACGTCCGAACGCTCAACAACGCCCCATGACGAGCACTGGAAGTTGGGGGCGGTTCCAATCAGGCCGCGAAAGCAACGGAATCACCCGCCAAGACCACCCGGCACCCCGCGCCACCGCTCCCCACGTTGGGCGTTCCGCGCAATTGAACTCGCCCCGAGTGAATAAACCGGGATGCCACTTGTCATACGGTGTGGATGAAAACAAACATTCGACAAACAGATGACTGGATTGGTTACGAGGCGCAACCCAGCGCCAACGTTTATGAACACCCAGGGCCGCACACGGACCTGCCCACCTATAGGCTGGTTGTGTCGGTGGACCTGACGCCGTCAGGATGCGCGGAACGAGACGTGGCGGCGGGCTTCATGAGATTGATGGAGGAAGTTCATCGGGAGGTTCCCACGGCCAACGGGTGCAACTCGCCGTCCCTGGAGGACGCGGATGTTCGCATCTGGTCGCAAAACGAAGCGTTCCTCGAAGCCCTGTCTTTGGGGCTGAGGGACCCAGCGTCAGAAGTCGCTCAGGCTTATCCCTTCGTGTTCCGCCTCATGCGGCAGGCTTACAGCGTCCGAATAAACCCGATGGTGCTCAAAGAAAAGAAGGCGGCGGCGTAAAAACCTCTGGATTGGGGGGTGGCGCGGCTCCGCTCAGGGCGCAGACGCGATGGCATCCTGGGTCAGCACTCCCCTGCAACCCCGCGCCACGAACTCAGCCACAGCGGGGACCACGGAATTGCCCACCATCTTGTAGCGGACCGTCTTGGGGAAGCCCGCCGTCCAGTCATCGGGAAACCCTTGAAGGCGCTCGAATTCGAGGGGCGTCAGGTAGCGCAGGGTCCCGCGTCCCTTGTCGGCCAGCATGACGTATTTTCCATCCGTCACCAGCGTTGGGAAATCCTGCCATCGGTAAGCCGTCAAGCCGGGGGTGGCATGGCTGACAACTGCAAAATCGGCCCGTTCGAGAGCATCGCCCCCAGCCAATTCGGAATCTGGTTTCGGCGGTGGCGGTGGTGAAGCAGGCGTTGCGTTTCCAGGTTGATGAAGAATTCGGAAGGCGGGTCGGGCTGCAATACTTCCGTGGGCTGGTGAGGCGGTGGAAACGATGAAAACCCTTCGTCTCCCCTGTGCAAGCCGGAAGCGGCGGGCGTTAACGATGTCCCAGCATATATCGTGATGGCCGATGCTGGCGAGCGCCCGCACGATGTTGGGCATGGCGCAGCCCCGGTCTGCGGAAAGTAACCCGACAACGTTCTCCCCGACTGCGATGGCGGGGCGAAGCTCATTGATGATTCTGACTGCCTCATAAAATAGATTCGTGCGCTTCCCCTTTTCGAGTCCCGCCCTTAATCCGAGGGCACTCGCGTCTTGACAAGGGAATCCGTAGGTAATTACCCCTA
>Ga0316222_1001766_pt1 | contig 25109 bp, 2 predicted proteins | sample TBH18011metaG_FD_206008 | JGI IMG/M metagenome (GOLD analysis project Ga0316222, IMG submission 206008) | Freshwater microbial communities from Trout Bog Lake, Wisconsin, USA - TBH18011 | ecosystem: Environmental > Aquatic > Freshwater > Lake > Hypolimnion/Profundal zone | place: USA: Wisconsin... | reverse complement strand
GGGTCGGGTTATGTGAACGGGTGGATTGATTTCAACACGAACGGATCGTGGGCGAATACCGGGGACCAGGTGCTCACGAACGTGGCGGTGGTGGCGGGGACGAACGTGCTGACCTTGAACGTGCCCGGGAGCGCGCTGGTGACGACGGGAGCATGGGCGCGGGTGCGGTTCAGCCATATGACCAACCTGACGTACACCGGGCAGGCTCCGGACGGGATGGTGGAGGATCTGACGGTGGCGATTGGGAGCGGAGCACCGCCGTTGGTGAGCGGCGGGAGTATGGGGACGGGCGGGTTCAGCGTGAATGTGACCGGGAACGCAGGCCAGACGTATGTGCTGCTGACGGCGACGAATCTGACGGCCCCGGTGTGGGTGCCGGTGGTGACGAATGTGGCGAGCACGAACGGGGTGTTCCAACTCACCGACCCGGCCGCCACCAATGCCTCCGAAGGGTTTTATAAAATTAGCGCTCCTTAAGACTGGGTGGGTCGGCGGCATATCAGCCTAACTTTAACGGAGGGAACGGACTGTAAACCGGCTTAAACCGAACCAGCGGGGTTGATTAGTCGAAAATCGCCCAAAAACAGGTAAAAATGGTTAAAATGGACGTAAATTGAACGGTTGGAGCCTCATTTTTAAGGTTTTTTAGGGATAGATATGAGGGTGAATCGGGAGGGGAAGCAGGCTAGTTGGTTTCCTGCATCCCCCAAATGTGGTATGGACAGGCTGGTGGGGTGCTAATAGTCTATGCTTTAGTTGTGTTAATTCCAGTAGGAGAAATTTCAAAGTTATAACCATTTGGCCGAGTCATATGCTTTCACCAAAGGCATCGCCCTGTCGCTGATGCCGGAGCCTTTTGCGGCCAGCCGGCTAAATCTGCTCCCCCCTATCCAATCCATCGTCCAGCTCTCCACCGAAACCCAATACTCAAACATGAAAAACTGCACTGTCAAACGTTCGCCGGCCCGGTGGCTGGCATTGGCCATCACCCTGACGGGTCTGGCGGGCACCGTTTATGCCAATAATGATACCTGGTCCGGCAGCGGAACCACGCCGAACTGGAGTGATGCCGGCAACTGGGATGTGGTGCCGGTGACCGGTGACGATGTGATTTTTTCCGGCACGTCCCAGACCACCATTTCCAATGACATTTCGGGGCTTTCGCTGGGGTGGATGTGGCTGAGCAGCGGCGGCTACAACATTTCCGGCTTCCCGCTCACCCTCACGGGCGGGATGACCAATTCGTCTGACGGCAATATCATCGTCTACAACACCACGTTCAGCGGGGCGCAGGCGATTGAAGCCGACGCCGGCACGCTGACGTTCTACGGGGCGCTGACCAACACGGGCACTTTGACGGTCGTGGGCGCGGGGAATGTGACCTGGTCCAATACGGCGGCCACCAATCTTATTCCCAGCGGGTTGCGCGGGAGCGGCAATTTTGTGGTGAACGGGCCGGGCACCGTCACCATCAACGGCGGCTTCATTTACCCGTCCACCTCGGTCAACTTTGCGGGTAACACGATTGTGAACGGGGGCAGCCTGGTCATGAATGCCGGCGATTTCGACGGCAATTCGCAGATCGGGCAGTCGCTGACCATCAATCCCGGCGGCTCGGTCACGACGACCGCCCCGCACATCGCCGGTTCCAGCGGCCGGCCGCTGGCCATCTACGGGGGCTCGCTCACCATGAATTCGGGTGGGGAGGCTTATTTCACCACCGTCACGCTTTCCAACGCCACCATCAATGCCGGGAACACCGGGGTGGGCGGGCTCCGGCCGAACAACGACATCACGAACCTGGCTTCCGCCGCTGAAACCGTTTTCGGAACGCCGTTGCAGTTGGTTTCCAGCCGCACCATCGGGGTGGCGCTCGGCACCGTGGTGCCGGACATTGATTTCCAGGGCGGCATCACCGGCGGTTACAACATCACCAAGACCGGGGCGGGCCAGATGAACATCTCCAGCGCCTGTACCTTTAACAACCTGATCATCAACGCCGGCACGGTATCCCTGAACGGCGGCGCTTCGCTGATCTCCCCCGTGATCAGTCTGACGACCAACGCGGTCCTGGATGTCACCGGCATGGGCTTTTTCCAGCTCGCCACCAATCAGACGCTCACCGGGCTGGGGCATGTTCTGGGAACGGTGAATGACGGTGGCGTGGCCTACGGGCAGGCGGTTTCTCCCGGCGGCAACAATGCGGCGGGCACGATGATGATCGACGGTCTGAGCCTGAACGGCGGGCTGGGTCTGAATTTTGATATCGCGAACACCACCGGCATCGGTGGCGGCACGAACGACCTGATCATCTGCACGAACAATCTCAGCCTGTCGGGCTCGGCCACCAACATCGTGGCCATCAATTTCCTGAACGGCACCCCGGCGGCCGGCGGCACCTACACGCTGATCCAATACAGCAACGGCCCGGCGGCGGGTCCCGTCACCACGCTGGCGGCGGTCGCCTCGCGTTACTCCTACAATTTTTTCAGTGATGGCAGCTCCATCAAGGTGACCGTCACCGGCAGCCCGGGCAATCTGGTCTGGAAAGGCGACGGCACCACGAACAACTGGGATGTCAACACGAGCACCAACTGGTTGCTGAGCGGTTCGCCCAGCACCTATCTGGCCGGGGACAATGCCAGCTTCACCGATGCGGGTTCCAACAACGTGCCGGTGCAGTTGACCACGACCCTGACGCCGACGATTGTCACGGTGAACTCGACCAAGAACTATACCTTTGGCGGCGCGGGCTATCTCAGTGGCGGCAGTTCACTCTACAAGAGCGGCAGCGGCAATCTGACCATTCTGACGGCGAACAACAATTCCGGCGCCAGTTCCGTGAACGGTTCCGGGGTGGTCAACGTGGGCAATGGCGGCACCACCGGGGCGCTGGGCACCGGCGTGATGACCAATAACTCCAAGGTCAACTTCTTCATTTCCACGAGCACCACCTACGCGGGCAGCATGAGCGGCACCGGCAGCGTGACCGCTTTCATGCCGGGCTCCTCCACCCTGACGTTCACCGGCACCAACACCTTCACGGGCGGGTTGATCGTCAGCAACGGCCTGGTGCAGTTCACCAACAGCCCCGGCGGCCGGATCACCGGTCCCATCACCAACTATTCGGCCGTGTATTATTCCCGGTCGGACGCCTTCACCAACCAGAGTTTGATCACCAGCGCGGGCAACACGCGCGAGTATGGCAACGGCGACATCTTCATCCGGGGCGTGGGCGGTATGACGGCGGACGGCACCGCTGCCATCAGCGCGGGCGGCAATCTGAATGTGGGTTACTCGCTCCTCGGGTCGCTGATCGTCAACCCCGGGGCCAATATCACGGTGGCCAACACGATGAACCTGGGCGACAGTTCCGGCATCGCGGGTTTCGTGACCCAGAACGGCGGCAATTTGAACGTCAACGGCTATGGCACGGTGAAGATTCTTTCCATCGGCCTGTGGGGCAGTGAAGTTTCCACCTACACGATGAATGGCGGCACCTTGAACGCGACCAACGCGACCATTGACGTGGGCAGCGATGGCATCGGGGTGATGACGATGTCCGGCGGCACGGTCAATGCCAACGGCCTCTCGATCGACAACAACGGCGCCACGGCGGCGATCGGCGGGACGAACAGCACCTTCACCATGACGGGCGGCCAGCTGAACCTGGGCGTGAACGGCATCAGCGGCAACAGTGCGACCAACGCGCTGGTTCCCACGGTTTTCCTGGGCAACGCCACCATCGCGGCCACCGCCCCGGCGGGCTGGTCCACGGTGTTCAATCTGCGCCTGACCAACGGCAACCCGACGATTGACACCACCAACGCCACGGTGACGCTGTCCGGCATCCTCAGCGGCAGCGGCGGTCTCACGAAGGCCGGCTCGGGTTATTTGAACCTGAATGCGACGAACACCTTCACCAACTTCACCACGGTGGCCGCCGGCACGCTGCAAGGCTCCGGCATCACGGTGAGTCCCATCACGGTGCAAGCGGGCGCGAATCTCTCGGCCGGGACGACGCTCGCCACCGGGACGCTGACGGCCAGCAACGTGACGCTGAACGCCGGCGCCAACCTGGTGTTCGATCTGAGTTCCACCGCCACGACGAGCGATTTGCTTTATGCCCGCGGCACGCTGGCCCTGAACAGCACGCCGGTTTCGTTCAACTTCCTCGGCGGCACGCCGTACACCAACGGCGCCTACACGATCATCAGCAACATTCCCGCGCGCACCGGTTCGCTGGTTTACACGAATCCGACCCGGTATGCGGTCAACTTGGATCAGTCGCAGGCGGGCCGTGTGCAGGTGACCTTCAGCGGCACGAACGGCAATCTCTATTGGCGCGGCACCACGAGTTCGAACTGGAATGTGGCCGCGGACACCAACTGGCTGAACGGCGGGTTGGTGGCGGACAAGTATTACCAGTCCGACGCGGTGGTGTTTGACAACGGCGGCCTCGCCGTGACCAACATCAATCTGGCCTCAACGATGACGCCGGCCAGCGTGCTGGTGAATTCCTCCGGCAACTATCTGTTCTCCGGCAGCCCCATTTCCGGAGTGACGAGCCTCACCAAGAGCGGCCCGGGCAAACTGACCCTGCTGAACAGCAACACGTTCACGGGCGGCACGACGGTGTCCGGCGGCACGCTGCAGATCGGCAACGGCGGCTCGACCGGCTATCTGAACGGCACGATCAATGACAACGGCTCCGTGGTGTTCAACCTCGCCAGCCCCGTGAATTTCAACGGCACGCTGAACGGTCTCGGCACCCTGACGCAGGCCGGCTCGGGCACGCTGACCATCACCGCCACCCAGAACCATTACGGCGGGACGACGATCAATTCCGGTTCCACCGTGCAGCTGGGCCTCGGACCGCTGGCGGATGCCGGCAGCCTGGGCAACGGCGTGGTCACGAACAACGGCACGGTGATCTTCAACCGCGCGAACAGCATTGCCGTGGCGGCGGCCTACACCGGCGGCGGGACCTTGAACTTCCTGGGCACCGGTTACGGCGGGACCACCGCTTACAGTCTGAATGCGACCAATACCTTCACCGGCCCGGTCAATCTGACCTACGCGCGCATCCAGAGCGGTTACGGCGCCTACAGCTTCGGCAATCCCTCCGGCATCTCGGTCACGGCAGGCAGCCAGGTATATGCCGTGGCGACCCCGTACAGCTCGGTGTACAACATTCCGCTTAATCTGGCCGGCACGGGCTGGGCGGACGGGTTGGGCGCGCTGCGCATTGAGAGCGGCGGGACCTGGGCGGGCAACATCACGCTGGGCGCGGCCGCCCGGATCGGGGTGAACAACGCCTCGACCAACTTCGTGACCGGCAACATCACCGGCAACTATGAGCTGGAGACCTACGGCGGCAATGCGGCGGCGCAGCTGATCCTGGCCCCGGCCTCGACCAATACCTACAACGCGTTGCGCGTGAGCATCGGCACGGCCGGGGCGGCCACCATCGCCGGCAACGCGGCGGCGATCCCGAACAATATCCCGCTCACGATGAACGGCGGCGTGCTGAAGCTGAACGGCTATGACAAGTCCTTCAGCAGCTTCTACAATCTGAGCGCCAGCTCCATCATCGAGAACGGCAGCGCCACCAGCCCGGTCTCGGTGACCCTGGCCCAGCCGGCCGGTTTCAACGGCAGCTATTCGGGCACGTTCAACGATGGCGGCGTGAAGCCGGTGAACGTGACGCTCAACCAGAGCGGCCCCGGGGCGACGACCGCGCTGACCGGTACCAGCACGGCTTGGACGGGCAATTTCACCAATAGCGGCGGCATTGTCTCCTGTGCGCTGGCCACATCCGGGTTTGGCAGCCAGGGGGTGGTCGGCCGGACGCTTGCCGGAATCAACGGCGCCACTTTCCTTACCACCATCAACAACGCTCTGAACGGTTACTCCGGCAGTGTGGTGTTGAGCAACAGCACCTGGATCACCACCCGCTACATCAGTTGGAATGCGCCGGGATCCCTTTATCTGGCCAACTCGACCCTGACCGGGACCAATACCACGGATGGCAGCCCCTATTACAGCTGGCAGTTCCCGGCCACGGTGACGGTGCGCGGCTCGGCGCCGTCCTATATGTATGGTTCCGGCTCGGGCGCCGGGTTTGATGTGGCGGGGATTGGCACCACTTTTGATGTCGCGGATGCGACGGGCAATACCAATTCCGATCTGATCATGACGGCCGCGCTGCGTAACAGCGTGAGCAGCGGCATCAACAGCCTGACCAAGATCGGCGCGGGGACCTTGGAACTGGACGGGGCCAACTCCTATTCCGGTCCGACGTTCATCAATGCGGGTACCCTTTATCTGGGCAGTTCCGCCTCCTTCGCCTCGGCCAACATCGTGGTGGCCGGCGGAGCGACCTTTGATGTGTCGGCCCTGGGCAGCGGGTTGACGCTCAACTCGGGCCAGACGCTGGGCGGCAACGGGACGGTGGCCGGTCTCATTCAGGATAACGGCGGTTCCTTCATCCAGCCCGGCGGCAACGGCACGGCGGGCACGCTGACCTTCAGCAACCTGAACCTGTCCGGGGCTTCCACGATCAACCTGGACCTCGCCGGCACCACCAACGCGGCCGCGAACGACCTGATCCAGGTCAGCGGCAACCTCAATCTGTCGACGGCCTTGCCCAATCCCATCAAGTTCAACTTCCTGAACGGCGCGCCGTCCGCGAATCCTTACACGATCATCCAATGCTCCGGCACGATCACGGGCACGGCGGCGACGGCCTTCACAAACGCGCTGGTGCCGAGCCGCTATACCGCGACGTTCAACCAGGTCGGCAATGCGATCACCGTGACCTTCACGGGCATGGCGAGCAACCTGGTCTGGACGGGCACGGATCCGCTGACGCCGGCCACCTGGGATGTGGCCACCTCCACCAACTGGTCCAACGGCGCCACGGCGGATGTCTACTACCAGCAGGACTCCGTCCGCTTTGATAACACGAGTGTGAACACGAATGTCACCCTCGCCGGCACGGTGAATCCGCAGTCGGTCACGGTGGACAGCACCAATAACTACTCGATCACCAGCTCCGGAAGCGGGGCGATCGCCGGCAACACGGGCCTCACCAAGAACAACACGAATTATCTGACGGTGAGCGCGCCGAACACCTTCACCGGCCCGGTGGCCGTGAACGGCGGCAAACTGCTGCTGGCCGGCAACAGCCCGCTGGGCGGCGGCGGCAACCTCGTGACGGTGAGCAACGGGGCGGCCATGGATTTCAACGGCGACTCGATGAACTCGGTGGCCACGCGTGCCTACTCCTTCACGGTGGGCGGCAGCGGGCCGGACGGCAACGGCGCGCTGATCAACTCCGGCGGCGCGATTTATAGCTACGCCAACGTCTCCAACCTGACCCTGACGGCGAACACGGTGCTCGGCGGCAATAATGGCCGCTGGGATGTGGGCAGCGGCTCGGCCGGGCAGATGGTGAACGGGAACGGCTACAACCTGATCAAGGCGGGCTCGTTCACGATGGACTTCCGGCCGCAGTTCGTCACGAACCTGGCCAGCCTCGTGGTCAGCAACGGGTTCCTGTACTCCGATGGTTACAGCTTCACGAACGCAGGTACCGCGAGCATCCCGGTCACCGTGCTGCCGGGCGCCTCGCTGGGGCTGTCCAGCGGGCTGATCTGGAACTTCCCGCTGACGCTCACCAACGCCGCGGTTTATAACAACAGCAGCGCCGGCAGCATCGACTGGCTGGGCGGCATCACCGTGCAGGGCACGAACCTGTTCAGCATCTCCGGCGGCCAGGTCCTGAGCGGGGTGGTCTCCGGTCCCGGCGCCATCGCCGTGGGCGGCCTCGCCGGCAACCTGACGACGGTGAACACGCTGACCTTCTCGAACGCGAACACGTTCGCGGGCGGCATCATCCTGAGCAATGCCCTGTCGACCGGCACGAACACCTCGGCCACGCCGGGGAATGCGACCATCATCGTGACGAGCTCCAACGGTCTGGGTTCCGGTCCGCTGGTGTTCAATCTGAGCCTGAACGCGACCAACACGGCCACCAACGTGCTGCGCGCGGTGGAATTCAACATCCAAAATGGCGGCACCCTGGCGAACACCATTGTGTTGCCGACGGCCGGGGTCACCAATGTGAGCATGCAGGGTCATGACAGCACCAGCGTCTTCTCGCTGGCGGGCCAGATCAGCGGCGGGTTTGCGGGGCTGACGAACTGGGTCGACTTCGGTGACTCCGGCAGCGGCGGGGTGATGCGCCTGGCTTGTCCCACCAACACCTTCCAAGGCACCATCTACGCCAACCGCGGGGTGGTGGCGATCGTGGCCGACGGTTCGCTGGGCAATGCGGCGAACACGCTGTTCCTGAATCAGGCCAGCGCCAATGGCGGGTTGCGGTTCGACGCGCCGAACATCAACGTGGCCCACAGCATCATCTGGAATGCGGCCTCGACCATCAGTGTGTATGGCGATAATGACAATGACGGCATCCCGGAAGTCGGCAACAATGCGACCATCAGCGGCAACATCAGCGGCATCGCCACCGGGGCATCGCTGAACATCGGCGGGGGCACGAACATCGCCGGGACCAGCTACGGCACGCTGACGCTGAGCGGCAGCAACACGTTCAACAGCCAGGTGACGGTGGCGGCGAACACCAAGGTGATCGCGGCTTCGACCAACGCGCTGGGTGGCAACGGGTATTACTTCATCATGAGCTCGGGGGCCACCCTGTCTTTCAGCAACTTCGGCACCTATTCCAGCCGGGCCTTGCAGATGTCCGGCTCGGGGGTGTCCGTGGCCGGCGTGCCCGTGGGGGCGATCGAGAACCTGTCCGGCAACAATACCTTCAACAGCTCCATCAGCATGAACGCGGCGTCCACGATCGGGCTGACGGCCGGCAACCTGACGCTGGGCGGGGCCATCTCCGGCGCGTATCCGCTGGCCATCACGAGCGCCAGCCCGGGGAACACGCTGACGTTGAACGGCACGGAAACGTACAGTTATGCGACGGCCATCAACGGCGGCACGGTGCTGGTGAACGGTTCGCTGGCGGCGGGCAACGTGGTGACGGTGAATTCCGGCGCGACGCTCGGCGGCACCGGCACCATCAACGGCCCGGTGGTCACCGCGTCCGGGTCGACCTTTGAGCCGGGCACCGGCGCGGTCATCGGCAAGCTGACGGTCACCAACACGCTGGATCTTTCCGGTGCCTCGGTCTTCAAGATTGCCAAGCCTTCCACCACGACCAACGACACGGTCGTGGGGATCAGCTCGGTGTTCTATGGCGGCACGCTGACGGTCACGAACCTGAGCGGTACGCTGACCACCGGCGACACGTTCAAGCTGTTCAGCGCACAGGATTACGAGGGCAGCTTCAGCACGGTCACGCTGCCCGCGCTGGGCGCCAATCTGGCCTGGAGCAACACGCTGGCGATCAACGGCAGCATCCAGGTGATCACCAATCCGCCGACGGTCAGCACGACGCCGTTCAGCATGGTGTCTTCCTTGAGCCCGGATGGCACGACGCTGACGCTGTCCTGGCCGACGGATCACATCGGGTGGCGCCTGCTGTTGCAGACGAACAACTTGGCTTCCGGCATCAGTGCCAATTCAAACGACTGGGGCACGGTGACCGGTTCCAGCACGACCAACCTGGAAAACATCACGATCAATCCGGCGCTGCCGTCGGAGTTCTACCAGATGGTCTATCCGTGACCGGGTGCGGTTAAGGCGGTTTCCAAGGGCCGGGAAAGTTTGCTTTCCCGGCCCTTTTTGCGTCTCGCCTGATTTTCCCCGCCAGCATCCCACAAATGTGGTATGTTTTTGCACAGGTGTTTGCTATAAAGTGCAATGTCAAGCCCCTTGAAAACCGGGACGGTGAAGCAGGAAAATCAGAAGCCAACGGCCGTACGCATCGATGTTAGTCCAAGTGACCTTTTTTACATTTACCAATCGCCTGGTAATCCGCGCCTGGTCGCCCGGTGAGCGACAAGGTGGCGCTGTTTTTGCCGCTTTGCTTCTGTTCTCCAAAACCGGTCCCGCCCAAGACTTTTCCGTTCCTAGAGCTTTTCAAAAAATTCTGTGGCCTTGCGGAGCGAGGATTTTTGACTTTGGGCGAGGCTTCGGCGAAGGCGCAGGTTTGAATAACCCTGTAACTGAGCCGAAACGAAGCCGAAAGGCAAAAAGACCGCTGCGTTGGCACCTCCATCCGCATGGCTGCAGAATTTCTTGAAACGCTCTAAACCCGGTAACCTGAATCATTGAAACCCATGAAAAACCTGAACCTTAACCGTTTTATGGCCGCTGCCTGCCTGCTGGCTGGCACCGGCACTGTCAATGCCCAGAATGGCACCTGGACCAATCTGGCCGGCGGCAGTTGGGCCACGACCGCCAACTGGAGCGGCGCGACCATCGCCACCGGCAGCGGCAGCACCGCCAATTTCAGCACCCTCACCCTGACCGCCGCGCCGACGGTGACACTGGACGGGGCCCGGACCATCGGCAACCTGACGTTTGGCGATGTGGGCAACCTGTATGGCTGGACGTTGAATACGGGCAGCGCCGGGCCGCTGACGCTGGCGGTGAGCAGCGGTTCGCCCACCATCACCGTGAACGGGCAGACCAACACCATCGGTCTGGTGCTGGCGGGCACGGCGGGCCTGACCACGGCCGGGGCGGGCACGCTCAGCCTGACCGGCGTCAACACCTACACGGGACCGACCACCATCAGCGCCGGCACCCTGTCCTTGGGCGGGGCCGGGTCCCTCGGCAGCGGCACCTACGCCGGACTTATCACGAATAACGGCGTGTTGATCCATAACAGCTCGGCGGGGGAAACTTTCACCGGCGTCATTTCCGGCACCGGTTCCCTGATCCAGCAAAGCGGCGGTGATTTGACGCTGAATGCGGCCAACACCTACTCCGGCGGCACCACGCTGGCCGGCGCCGCCACCCGGCTCAAGAGCAGCAATACCGCGCTCGGCTCCGGTCTCGTCACCGTCACCGCCAACGCCACGCTGGCCACGCAAAACGGCAGTTCCGCCGTGACTGTGACCAATCCGATCAGCATCAAATCCGGGGTCACCCTGAGCATTGATTCCGGTTATGCCAGCCTCACGCTGGCCGGCCCCATCACCAATGCGGGCAATTTCACCGTGACGTCCTCCGGCACCACGACGCTGCTGGCGACCAACACCTACACCGGGAACACCACGGACGGGAGCAGCGCCATCCTGACCATTGGTGGCGCCGGCCTCTTGGGCGGCGGCAGTTATAACGGCACGCTGGCGATCGGCAATACCTTCAATTACAGCAGCACCGCGGCCCAAACGCTGGGCGGCGTCATTTCCGGCTCCGGCTCCGGCGGCTTGAATGTCACCGCCGGCACGCTGACCCTGTCCGCGGCCAATACCTACACCGCCCCCACCAAGGTCACCGGCAGCACGCTGATCCTCACGGGCGCCGGCACCCTCGGCTCGTCTTCCTCCATCACCGTTGCGGCCACCGGGTTTTTGAATGTGTCCGGTGTCACCGGCACCGTCTCGCTCGGCTCGGCGCAAACGCTGACCGCCGGCAGCCCGGTCGCGCAGACCGCCGTCACCAATATCACCGGCAGCATCAACAGCACCGGCACCAACAACATCGCCGGTACCGGCACGGTCGGCACGCTGACGGTCAACGGCAACCTCGCGCTCACCAATGCCACGCTGGTCTATGATTTGCCGAGCCCCACCGTGGCGGATTTGCTGGTGCCCAAGGGTTCACTCACGCTGAGCGGCACGGTCACGGTCCAGCCCTACGAGCTGGGTAACGGCACCTTCACCATCGTCAACGGCGCCGGTAGCATCACCGGCACCGCTGCCAACCTGGCCTTGGGCTCGGTCAGCAATGAACGCGGCACGCCGTCCGGCTCGTTCACGGTCGGCACCACCAATATCACCCTGACCGTCAGCGGCCTGACCCCGGCCACCCTGGCCTGGCAGGGCAGTGTCAACGGGATTTGGGACGTGAACACCACGGCCAACTGGCTGAACGGCGGCTCGGGCAGCACGTTTTACAATCTGGACACGGTCACTTTCAGCGACAGCCCGACGACCGCCTTGCTCACCAATACCGGCAACGTTTTCCCGGGGGCGGTGATCTTCAGCAATTCGGCCACGGCCTATACGTTCACCAACACCGGCAACGGCGGCATCGCCGGCGGCGCGACCATCATCAAAACCAACGGCAGCGGTACGGTTTACTTTGTCTCCGCCACGCCGGCGGTCGCCAACTCCTTCGGCGGCGGCACCATCATCGGCGCCGGCACCATCAGCCTCGGCAACGGCAATGCCAACACGGAAGATGACGCCGCCCTCGGCTCCGGCACCATCACGGTCAACAGCGGTGGTACGCTGCTCATGCAGCCTGGCGGTTCGACCGCCACCTGGACGGTCGCCAATCCGATCACTCTCAATGGCGGCACCATCCGGGGCCAGGACGGTTATCATCACCTGTCGGGGGCCGTCAACGTCGCTTCCGGCGGCGGGACGCTCAACCAGTATTGGGACAGCAAGAGTGTGTGGGTCGATGGGGTTGTTTCCGGTTCCGGTCCGCTCACCATCAACAGCGGCAGCGGCGGTGCCTACTCGGGCATTCATTTTTCCAATCCGCTCAATACCTACTCCGGCACCGTCACCGTCAGCGGCAACTGTTTGATGCTCGATAACAGCAATGCCCTCACGAACGCCACCGTCAATCTCACGGTCAACAACGGCCTGCAATTCAACGCGGCGGTCACCGCGCCCCTGATCGGCACGCTGACCGGCACCGCGACGGAAAACCTGCCGGCGACCGTGACGCTGGCGGTGGGCGGCAACAATGTCTCCGGCACGTTTGCCGGGGCGCTGACCAATTCCGGCGCGCTGACCAAGGTGGGCACGGGCACCTTCACCCTCACCGGCATTGCCAACACCTACACGGGTCCGACCACCGTCAGCGGCGGCACCCTGGCCGGCAATGGCACGATCAACAGCGCGGTGACCGTCCAGTCCGGCGGCACCCTGGCACCCGGCACGGCGTCCCTCGGCACCTTCACCATCAAGAGCAACCTGACCTTGCACGGCAATGCCCAGTTCCGGATCAGCAAGACCGGCGGCGTCATCGCCAACGACCTCGTGACCGGTCTGACCGGTCTCAGTTGCGGCGGCACCCTGGTGGTGACCAATGTCACCGCGGATACCAACGCGCTGGCGGCGGGTGATACCTTCACCCTTTTCAATCTGGCGTCCGGCTCCTATTCCGGCAGCTTCATTTCCTTCGTCCTGCCGCCGCTCAGCTCCACCAATCTGGCGTGGAACACCAACCTCGTGGCCTCCAGCGGCATCATCTCCGTCGTCGGGGTTGGCGCGGCCCAGGCGCCCATCTTCAGCCCCGTGGCCGGCGGTTACCTCGGCGCGGTCGCCCTCACCATCAGTGACACCAATACGACCATCTATTACACGACGGACGGCAGCAATCCGACGAATTCCCTCACCGTGCAAACGGCCACCAACCTCGTCATGCTCGCCATCCCGGTCAACACGGTGGAGACCGTCCTGGCCTACGCCACCGCGACCGGCTATGCGAACAGTCCGGTCGTGGGCGGCACCTATGCCACCGCGACGGAAGGTGTCTGGACCAATCTCGCCGGCGGCGCCTGGGGCGCCAGCGGCAACTGGACCAACGGCATCATCGGCTCCGGGGCCAACATCACCGCCGACTTCAGCCAGCTGACCCTCACCGCCAACACGACCATCGCCCTCAACGGGCAGCAGACCGTCGGCAATCTCGTCTTTGGTGACCAGGGGAACGCCCACCAGGAGACGCTGACCAATGGCACCGGCGGCCCGCTCATCCTGGCCGGGTCGAACACGCCGTCCATCACCGTCAACAATCAGAACCTGAATCTTGGCGCGACCCTCTCCGGCACCAATGGCGCCGTCGTCAACGGCTCCGGCTCCGTCACTTGGACCGTCAATCCCGCCATCACCGCCGGCGGCATCACCTTCAACAACGCCGCCACCAATGTGATCCTGACGGGCAATTTCGACGCCGCGTTCACGCCCCTGGTCACCATCAACACCAACGCCACCTTGCTGGGCAATAATTACCATGCGCTGGGCGGCGGCACGGCTGTGGTCATCAACCGCGGCACCTACCTCATGAACTACGAGGATTACAAGCAGAGCATCACCATGATGGACGGCCTCATCGCCACCGGCGGCGGCGGCAACGGCGGGCAATTGCGGGTGGGCTTTGCCGGGGGCACCGGGACGTACACCTGGAGGATCACCAACTCGGTGGCCGGCTCCGTCATCAATGAGGCCATCAACACCATCGCCTCCGGGGTCAACCTGGTCTTTAACGTCGCGCGCGGCTCCGCGCCCTATGACCTGACCCTGGGCGGGATCATCTCCAACGCGGGTGCCCTGGTCTTCTCCGGCAACGGCCTCACCACCATGACCGCCGCCAACACCTACACCGGCACGACGGTGGTGACCAACGGCACGCTGGAAGTGGACGGCTCCATCGCGAGCACGGCCGCTGTGACGGTTTACACCAACGCCACCTTGTCCGGCAGCGGCAGCATCAGCGGTCCGGTCACGGTCATGGCGGGCGGAAAGATCGCCCCCGGCATCAGCACCAACCTCGGCACGCTGTATCTGGACAATACCGTCAGCCTCTCCGGCACGGGCTATTTCCGCATCAGCAAAACGGGCGGGACCGTTGCCTTTGACCAGTTGGCCGGTTACAGCAGCCTGACGGCGGGCGGTCCGCTCATCATCACCAATGTGACCGGCGATGCCACGCCGCTGGCGGCTGGTGACACGTTCAACCTTTTCAGTTCCTCCGTCAGCGGCGGGTTCACTTCCATCACCCTGCCGCCGCTCCCGGGCGGTTTGAGCTGGGACACCACGACGTTGCTTGCCAGCGGCTATATCACCGTGGCCGCCAACGCCGGGCCGCCCACGTTCAGCCCGCCGGCCGGTGCCTACGTGGGGGCCACCGTGGTGACCATCAGTTCGACCACCCCCGGCGCGACTATCTATTACACGCTGGACGGGACCACGCCGACGACCGGTTCGCCTTCCGGTATCAATCCCGTGACGGTGACCGTGCCGGTGAACACGAATCTGACCATTCAGGCTTACGCCCACGCGACCGGGGAATCGGACAGCTCGGTGCAGAGCGCCGCCTATACGACCATTGCGACGCCGGTCTGGAATGTTCCCTACGGCGGGTCCTGGCCGGTGGCCGGGAACTGGCTGGACGGCATCGTGGCGAACGGCGCCGGGGCGACGGCGGATTTCAGCCAGCAGACGCTGGGTGGAGCAAGCACGGTCACGCTGGACAGTGCGGTCACCGTCGGGAAACTCATCATGGCCGATCAGGGCAATGCCAACACCTGGGAGCTTGACCCCGGCACCGGCGGATCCCTGACCCTTAACAACGGGACGAACACGCCGGTCATCACGGTGTCCAACCAGACCACGACCATCACCGTGCCGCTGACGGGGACGAACGGATTGGTGGTGAACGGTGCCGGCACGCTGACGCTGACGACCAACGAGACCTACACGGGGAACACCACCATCAATGGCGGCACGCTGAACTTGTCCTACAACACGGGTGCCGGCAACGGCATCGGTGGCACTCTTCAAGGGGCGTTGACGGTCAATTCCAATGCCACGGTGATCACGACCATTGGCAATGCGCTCGGGTACAGCGGCAGCCAGTGGGTGCGGACGATCACCCTGAACCACGGTACGCTGGAAACCTCCGTGGCCGGCGCGGACAACGGCTGGGGTACGACGATCAACATGACGGGCGGCACGCTGGGTTCCACGGTGAGCGGCGGCCGCTTCGCCATGGGGGACGGGCCGGTCTTCAATGTCACCGGCACCAATACCCCCTCCGTGATCAGCGCGAACCTGACGGTGCGCGACGCGTCGCCGGGCGGCATCGTGTTCAATGTCACCCGCGGGACCAACACGTCCGATCTGGATATTTCCGGCAACCTGCTGGTGTCCGGTAATGGCGGCATCACGCTCAATGGCAATGGCGTCACGCTGCTGACCGGGGCGAATACCTACACCGGTGCGACGACGGTAAGCAACGGTACGCTGGTGGTGGACGGTTCGCTGGCGGCGGGCAGCGCCGTGACGGTGGTCAGTGGCGCCACGCTGGCCGGCAATGGCGCCATCGGCGGTCCGGTGACGATGAACGCCGGGGGGACGCTGCGGACGGACCCGGCGGGTATCAACACGCTGACGGTGAACAACACGCTGTCGCTGGCCGGCACGGTGAACCTGCGGATCAACAGCGGTCTGCCGGCGTCCGACTTGCTGACGGGGCTGACGGGGGTCACCTATGGCGGCACGCTGACGGTGACGGACCTGGGCAGCTCGCTGACGCAGGGCCAGGTCTTCACGCTGTTCAGCACCGCCGGTGCGAGTGGCAGTTTCACCGCGACCAACCTGCCGGCCTTGGGCACGGGTTTGAAGTGGGACTGGAATCCGTCCGCCGGCACGCTGGCGGTGGTGGCGGCGGTGAATACCACGCCGACGAACATGGTTTCGTCCCTGAGCCCGGATGGGACGACGCTGACCTTAAGTTGGCCGGCGGATCACCTCGGCTGGCGCTTGCTGGTGCAGACAAACAACCTGGCGGCGGGCATCAGCGGCAATCCGGCCGACTGGGGCACGGTGACCGGCTCCAGCACGACCAACCTGGAAAACATCACAATCAATCCGGCGCTGCCGGCGGAGTTCTACCAAATGGTCTATCCGTGACCGGGTGCGGTTAAGACGGTTTCCAAGGGCCGGGAAAGTTTGCTTTCCCGGCCCTTTTTTTGCCGGGTAACGGCCCGTAACGGACCGTTGTCAACCCGGTTTTATTCCTCAAACTTCATTTTCCCCCGGCATCGGCCCCCCGAATGTGGTATATATTAGAGACGTGACCGAATTTGGTCCCCCAAATGTGGTATATACTAGACCGGTGTTTGATATATAGTTCCTTGAAATTCGGCACTGTGAAGTAGGAGAAATCAGAAGTAAACCGTTGTGAGCATGTTAGACCAAGTGACAATTTAACATATTAAAATCGACGGGTAATCCGGGCCTGCCGCTCAGCGGAGCGAAAAGGTCAGGTTATTTTTGTCGTCAAAAACCGCCCAAAACCCGATTTCAAACCTGATTACAAACCCGGCCTGAAAGTTTAGAACCAAAACTATGAAAATCACCTCAAATCATAACCGTCCGCAGCCGCTTTTCTCCCTGGCACGGGCACTGCCGTGTACGGCGCTGTTGCTGGCGGTCGCGCTGGTACCGTCCGTCCGGGCGCAGACCGTGGGCACTTGGAATGTCAACAGCGGTGGTTTGTGGAGCGCCTCCGGCAATTGGTCGGGCGGGGTGCCCGGACTTGCGGGGGACGTGGCAAACCTGACTTATCCCATCACGGCCGGGGTCACTGTCACCAATGATGTGTCGCGGACAAACGGTGTTTTGAACATCGGCAACTCCAGTTCCGCCTACACGCTGGCCAATGGCAGCGGCATCACGTTCACCTTCAATAACAACGGCAGCGGGGCCCGGTTGACGCAGACCAACACAACGGCCGGCACCACCCTCAGCACGCCGTTGGTCTTGGCGGACAGTCTGAGCATCAGCAACGCGACCACGCTGACACTTTCCGGGTTGATCAGCGGTGGTGCCAGCTACGGCCTCACGAAGACCGGTGCCGGCACGCTGGTGCTGGCGGACGGGAATAACAGCACTTACAGCGGCGTTACCACGGTGAACGCCGGCACGCTGCAACTGGGTCAAAGCGGCGCTTATGGCCGGGTGGGTTCGGGGTCGGCTTCGATCGTCCTCGCCAGCGGCACCACGCTCTCTTTTTACCAAGGGGAAACGATTCCCCAGGTAATCTCCGGCGCCGGCAATGTGACGACATTATCTTCCATTGGCAACGGCTATGCGGAAACAATGAACGGGACCAATACCTACACCGGCAGCACCACGGTCAACGGGGTGGGGATTAATGCCCCGATTCTGGCGAATGGCGGGGTTAGCTCATCCATTGGGGCGTCGGCGAATACGGCGGCCAACGTGGTGATCACCGGGAGCGGCACGCTGGCCTACACCGGGTCCAAGCCGGTGAGCACGGACCGCTTGCTGCAAATCGGAACGACTTCGGCGGCCGGTACCGGCACCATCGCGAATAATTCGACGGCGGCCACCAACTCGCTGTCCTTCACCAATACCGGGGCAATCACCTACGGGACCACTGGCCAGACGCGGTCGTTGACCCTGGGCGGTTCGAGCCTGAGCACCAATCTATTCGCCCCGCAGATCACGGACAACGGGGCCGGCGCGACGTCCTTCACCAAGTCCGGTTCGGATATCTGGACGCTGAGCGGCACGAACACCTATAGTGGTCCGACGGTGGTCAGTGGCGGTGCGCTCATCCTGACCGGCAGCGCGGCCTCGGCCAATTCCTCGGCATACGTAGTGGCTCCGTCCGCCTTGCTGGATGTGTCCGGCTTGAGCAGCACGTTTAATCTGGGCGCGGCGCAATCGCTGATCGCCGGCAGTCCGGCCGCCGGGACGGCCATTACGAACATCAACGGCAATTACACCACCTCCGGCACGAACAACATCGCCGGCACGGGCACGAACGGCACCCTGACCATTAACGGCAGCCTGACGCTCAATGGCGGCACGTTGATCTATGATCTCGCCGGCAACAACGATCTCATCACGCTCGCCGGCACGACCAACACGCTCACTTTGAGCGGCGTCACGCTGATCCAGGGTGGCGGCACGGTGTCCGGCACGACCACGCTGATCACGAACATCGCGAGTGTGACGGCCGGCGACGCGAGCAACCTGGCCTACGCCGGCACCCTGCCGCGCGGGGCGACGGCGTCCTTCACCGTGGCGGCGCCGACGGTGACCTTGAATGTGAACGGCTGGTCGGGGCCGGTCACCCTGTTCTGGCAGGGAACCAACGGTCCGAGCTGGGATACGGTCACCACGAACTGGAACAACAGCGGCACCGGCATGGGCGATTTGTTCTATCCGTTGGACAATGTGGTGTTTGATGACACGGGCCGGTCGCAGGTCCAGCTCGTGGGCCAGCTGAACCCGACGTCGGTGACGGTGCAGAGCGCCAGCACCAACTATAACTTCGGCGGTGCCGGCAGCATCGCGGGCGCGGCCACGCTGACGATGAGCGGGAGCACCATCCTGAGCATCACGAACAATAACAGCTATACGGGCGGCACGACGATCAACTCCGGCATTGTCCGCAGCGGCAATGTCAGCTCACTCGGTTCCGGTCCGCTGACGTTCAATGCCGGTGTGCTGGACTTGAACTCGAACAATCTGTCCATCGGCACGCTGGCGGGGGTGGTCGGGACGCTGATCACGGACAGCAACAATTTCACGGCCTCCACGAACATCACGGCGACCTCCCACACGAGCACCTTGACGGTAAACCAAGTGGTGAGCAACACCTTCGCGGGTCTGATCAACAACTCGGTCTACACGAACGGCAACGGTCTCATCTGGAGCACCAACGGCGTTTACCACACCAATTTGGTGGCCAACACGGTGGTGCTGGCGCTGACGAAGAACGGACCGGGCTATCTGAAGCTGACCGGGGCGAATAATTTCACCGGGGCGGTCGCCATCAACGCGGGTACCCTGGAAGTGACGAACAAGTCGGGTGACGTGACCTACGCGATCGCCAGCGGGGCCACGCTGAAGATGGACTACAGCACGGGCGGCGGTTATGCGAACTCGGCCATGACGATTGTCGGCAATGGCACCAACGCCACCACCGGCTTCTATCTCGAGGGCGGCAAGACGTACAACGTCAGCGGCGGGACGGTGGTCAACAATGCGCCGACGACCATCCGCCAGTTTGGCACCGGGTTTGCCAACTTGGCCATCTTCGATAACAACAGCAATCCGGGCCTCTCCATCTCGGCGGCGGCCTCCGGATCGGTGCTCGATTCGAATATCCAGCTGACCAGTGACGGCTACGGGATGGTGGTGACGACGGCCATCGGGGCGAATACCACCAATGGCGATTTGATCATCAACGGGCCGCTGGATGTGACCGGCTCCGGTTGCTTCAAGCGCGGCACGGGCTCACTGTTGCTCAACGGGGTGGCGAACACGGCGAACGGGGGCTTGCAGATCCAGGCGGGCACGGTCATCTGCGGCACCAATAATTGCGTGGGCACCAATGCCAGCGCGGTCTTCACCGCCGGCGCGACGCTGATCCTGAACGGCTTCAGCCAGTCCGTGCCGAGCGTGACGGGCACGGGCACGATTGTGGGCGGTTCGGCCAAGGCCTCGGCCCTGACGATCAACAACGCCAGCGGGGTCACGAACACGGTGGCCATCGGCGGTACCGGCGTCAACCAGAACAACGTGATGCTGACCAAGACGGGCGCCGGCCATCTGGTGCTGGCGGGGGTGCTGACCTACACCAATAATACGACGATCAGCGCGGGCAGCGTGTTGGTCGGTTCGCTGACGAACTCGGACAACGCGACGCTGTCGGTGGTCGACGTGGCGGGTACGCTTTCGGCAACCAATCTGACGCTCGGGACATCGGTGGGCAGCTATGTGGCCATCACCGGGTTCACCGGGGCGGCCGCGCCGATCTTGGTGACGAACCTGACGACGGTGGGAACGACGTATATCAGCCTCGCGGGAACGCTGGCGGCCGGCGTGGATTATCCGATTATCAAGTACGGCACCCTGGGCGGCGCGGGCTTCAGCTCCTTCAAGCTGCTGCGCGGCATGTCCGGCTATGTGTCCAATAACGTGGCGAATTCCTCCATCGACGTGGTGCTGACCAGCACCACGATTTATCCGCTGGTGTGGCAGGGCAATCTGAGCACCACGTGGGATGTGAACACCTCGAGCAACTGGGTGTATAACACCACGCCGAACGTGTTCCTGAACGGGGACACGGTCCAGCTGGATGACACGGCGGTGACGGCTTCCACGAATTTGACGCTGAATGTCACGGCCGGTCCCTCGGCCCTGACGGTGACGAACAGCACGCTGAACTACACCATCAGCGGCTCCGGCGCGCTGGCGGGCAGCGGGGGGTTGACAAAATACGGGACCGCGTCGCTGACGCTGCTGACCACCAACACCTATGCCGGGCCGACAGTGATCAATGGTGGCACCTTGGTGGTGGCGACCTTCCCGAGCAATAACGTGGCGGGTTCGCTGGGCGTGCCGAGCGCCACGACGACGAACCTGGTGCTGAACAGCGGTACGCTGGCTTACATCGGGGCGACGAACAGCACCGACCGCGGTCTGACCATCGGGGCGACGGGCGGCACGATCAGCGTGACCAGCAACCTGACGCTGAACGGCTACATCGGCGGCCAGGGCACCTTGGTGAAAAGCGGACCCGGCAACCTGACCTTGAACAACGGCGCGGGCTACGGACTGACGAACCTGGTGGTGAATGGCGGGACGCTGTCCTTCAGCTACTTCAACTTCTACGGCCAGAACTTCACCAACACGGCGATTCTGACCGCCAATCCCGGCACCACGGTGGCGGTGAACACGGTGTGGGCGTTGGGCGCGGGCGGGGCGCTGGTCTGCAATGTGCGGCCGGCGTTTTACGGCAGCACGTTCGCCTTGAACTCCTCGGCGTATCTGAACTATCTGACGCTGAGCAACGCGGTGGTGAACGGACCCGGCCAAGTGGTGGCTCCGTATTACACCACGGTGAATGTGACCACCCTGCCGGATGCCTACGGTTCCGTCTGGACGGCGCCGTTGAGTCTGGCGGGCGCGGCTTATCTGAATGTCGCGCGCGGTACGGCGCCGACGGATTTGACCATCAGCGGCAATGTCGTCCTCAACAGCACCGGCGGCCTGACCAAGACCGGCGCGGGCATTCTGCTGCTGTCTGGCACGAACACTTACAATGGTAACACCGTCATCAATGCGGGCACGCTGGCTTTGGCCGGCTCCGCGCTGAGCGCGAATACCCCGGTGATCTCCCTGGTCAGCAATGCGACCTTGGATGTGTCCGGTCTGACCAGCCCGGTTCTGAGCGGCAGCCAGACCTTGCAGGGTAGCGGCACCCTGGTGGGCAGCCTCACGGATTCCGGGGGCACGACCATCACGGTGGGCACCACCAATGTGGCGGGCACGCTGACCACGACCAACTGTAATCTGACGCTGTCCGGTTCGGAAACGCTTAATTACTGCCTGAGCAAAACCCCGACCTCGGCCGGTGGCACGAATAATTCCATCATCATCGGCGTGAGCAACCTGACCATCAACGCGGGCACGGTCATTCATGTCAATCCCACCCAGATCGCCCTCGCGGGGGGCACGTACAAGCTGATCACCTATACCGGTACGCTGACGGATAACAGCGGCGGCATCGCCTCGGCCTGGTCGATCACGGGTTACACGCCTTCGGGCCGTGTCACGGCGGTCACCGTCAGTGATTCGACCCCCGGTGAAATCGATCTGATTGTGACCGGCAGTCCGGCCAACCTGGTGTGGCAGGGTGATAATTCGATCAACGCCTGGGATATCCAGACCACCTCGAACTGGTTGTACGGGGCGTCGGCGGATGAGTTCTTCCAGCTGGACAATGTGACGTTCAACGACTCCGGTTCGGTGACGCCGAATGTCGACATCCAGGCGGCGGTGGCGCCGAGTGCGATTGTGGTGAGCAACACGGCGAAGAATTACACGTTCAGCAGCTCGGTGGGCCAGGGCATCAACGGCGGCGGTTCGCTGACCAAGAACGGCACGGGCACGCTGACGATCCTGAACAACAACCCGTACACGGGCAGCACGATCATCAATGCCGGCACCGTGGTGCTGGGTGACGGGGCGAGCTATGACGGCACGCTGTCCGGCAGCCCGATCACGGATAATGCGACCCTGAAATTCAATGTGGCCAGCAGTCCCTCGGCGGTGACGACCATCAGCGGTTCCGGCGCGGTGGTGCAGACCGGCAACCAGTATGGCACGCTGTCGCTGAGCGCTTCCAACTCCTGGACGGGCGGGCTGAATATCCTGGCGGGCACGCTCAAGCCGACGGTGAATTTCGCGCTGCCGATCGGCGAAAGCGTGAATGTGGCTTCCAACGCGCAGTTTGACTTCAACGGCGTGAACAACAACAGCAACCCGAACCGCGCCTATTCCTTCACCATCGCCGGCGCGGGTCCGGACGGATACAGTGGCGTGCTCGTCAACAACGGCGGCAGCATTGTGAGCTACGCCAGTGTTTCGAATGTGACGATGACGGCGAATTCGACCCTCGGCGGCAGCGGCCGCTGGGACATCGGGCCGGCCACGAACAGCACCTTCAACGGCGGCGGCTATGTGCTGACCAAGCAGGGCAGCGGCCAGATGTCGTTCCGTCCGCAAGTGATGACGAACGTGGCGAGCGTGCAGATCGCGTCCGGCAACTTCTGGTATGAAGCTTACAACGAGACGAACGCCTGGACGGCGACGACGACAAACTACGTCCAATCCGGGGCGACGCTGGGCGCCTACGGGAGCGTGGTGATCAACACGCCGATCGTATCGCTGGGCGGCACGATCGACAACCAGGGCAGCGGGGTGCCGCTGTTCACGGGCGGCGCGGATCTGGAACCGGGGACGACGGTGACGAGCGCGGGCGGCAGCCTGGTGCTGGGCGGCACGGTCTACCAGACCAATGCGGGCACGATCACGCTGGCGGGTGGGAACACGATCGCATTCGCCGGAACCGACACGATCTCGGTCATGACGAACATGACCTGGACGACCGGGACGTTGCAGCTGGGTTACAGCACGCCGTCCGGGAGCATTCCGGATGCGAGCCTGTATGTGCCGAGCGGCGGGACGTTCAGCGTGGACCGTTCGGACGTCGGCTACACCCTGACGAACGTGATCTACGGTGACGGGTCGATGCAGGTGGTCGGCACGAACGCCCTGACCATCAACGGCAGCGCGAGTGTGACGCTGGGCGGCAACTTCAACGTGGGCCAGGGCCAGTATGGTGCGCTGCTGATCGCGCCGGGCGCGAGCATCACGTGCAACTACTTTCTGATGGGCAATCCGAACGGCGCGGGCGGCGCGGCGGTGACCCAGACCGGCGGTTCGGTGACGGCGACGAACAACACGAGCGCGTTCGGTTACTTCCGCATCGGGCATTGGGCGACGGAGACGTCCACCTATGCGATGTACGGCGGCACGATGAACGTGCCGGCGGACCTGAGCGTGGGTTATGACGGCGTGGGCGTGTTGCGCCAGACGAACGGTGTGATCAACGTGGGCACGGAATTGGAAGTGCCGCAATCCGGCCGTTCCGGTTATGGCATCTACTCGCTGGAAGGCGGCACCATCAACATCGGCTACGGCGGCATCTATTGTGCCGGCGGCAGCTCGGCGATCTACCTGGGCGGCGGCACGGTGGCGGCGACCACGAACTGGACGACCGGTTCGGCGATGACGCTATCCGGCACGAACGGCAGCCTGACGTTTGACACGGGCATTTATAGCAACGCCTTCACCGGTGTGCTGGCGGGTCCGGGCGGGCTGACGAAGATCAGCACCGGCATACTGAACCTGGCGGCGGCGAACACCTACACGGGGGCGACGGTGGTGAGCAACGGCACGCTGCTGGTGAGCGGCACGGTGGCCGGGTCACTGACGGCGGGCGCAAGCAGCACGGTCACCGGCTTGGGCACGGTCAAGGGCGCGCTGAGCAACAGCGGCCTCCTGGCTCCGGGCACGAACGGCATCGGCGCGCTGACGGTGAGCAATACCCTGACGCTGAACAGCGGCGGCACGGTGGCGCTCTCCATCAACCGGGCGGCCGGCACGAACACCTTTGGCAGCATCAAGGGAATCACCACGGTTTACTACGGCGGCACGCTGACGGTGACGAGCACGGGCGGCACGTTCACGAACGGGGACAGCTTCAAGGTGTTCTCGGCGGGCAGCGCGAGCGGGACCTTCACGGCCACGAACCTGCCGTCGCTGACGACGGGGCTGAAGTGGAACTGGAATCCGACCGCAGGCACGCTGTCCGTGGTGCCGGCGGTG
>Ga0316222_1001762_pt1 | contig 25136 bp, 20 predicted proteins | sample TBH18011metaG_FD_206008 | JGI IMG/M metagenome (GOLD analysis project Ga0316222, IMG submission 206008) | Freshwater microbial communities from Trout Bog Lake, Wisconsin, USA - TBH18011 | ecosystem: Environmental > Aquatic > Freshwater > Lake > Hypolimnion/Profundal zone | place: USA: Wisconsin... | reverse complement strand
CTCCCGTGCGCTGATCTTCGCCACCGTCTCCCGGGTGCGCTCGAACTGCTCCGGCTTCACCAGCGCCCGCACTTCCGTTTCGTTCCATTCCACGCAGCGCGGCGACCGCTTCAAGATGCGCTTCCACGCCTCGGCCGTGCGCGCTTCCGGCACGTACAGAAAAGCCCAGGACTCGGCCGCTTTCGCATCGTCATGCTTCCGGAACGGCGGGGTGCAATACGTGGGCGACCGCTCCGTGGTGTCGGTCAGCACATCGATGCCGAACCGGTTCGCGTGATAATTATTCCGCCGGCCCGCCCGGTAAATCTTCTCCTCCATCCGCACCAGCTTCGCCAACCGCGCCAAGAGATCCGGATGCTGCAAACCTGCGTAAAACGTCTCCACCCCGGCCAGTTGCGCCGCCAGCACCCCTTCCGTGCGCTCGCCGAACAGCCGCCGCGCCACCAGTTCCAGAATGCCCAGCATCACCGCCAGCTGGATGGACGTCGCCTGCATCCGCGTGGAACCCGTGATGGCCATCGGGCCCGTGGTGAGATTGATCTTCTCGATGCGTTCGTCCTGGATCACCTCCCGGCTCCGCTCCACGGTTTCGCAGAGGATGTCATCGGGATTGTTGTAGACGAAATAGACCTTCGCCCCCGCCTCCACGCCCGCCCACGCCGTGCCGATCACGAACGACGTCTCGCCGCCTTCCGTGATGGCGAACACCGTATCCCCCGCGGCCACGCCCAGGTCGCGGATCTGTTTGCATCCGAACACCGTGAAATCCTCGAAGCCTTCCACCGATTTGATGAGCGCGTAATCGCCCCCCGCCATCACGCTGAACACCCGGTTTTCCCAGCCCGGATTCCCGCGTTTCCGGCAAAAATCCCGCCACACCGAATCCAGCAAAATGCTCAGCCGCCCCGTGGAACCGCAGCCCGTCAGAAAGATTTTCCCGCCTTTTTTGACCGACTCCGCCACCGCCTGCGCGATGGTCTCGATCCGGCCCGAAGCCACGATTTCGCGGAACTTTACCAGCACATCCTGGTCCGCCGTGAACAGCAGCTTCAGCGCCGCCGCCACGTCCGTTTTCGCCACGCTGCTGAGATCCGCCGTGACGGGGTGCGACGATTCCGTGACCAGCCGGCCCAGTTGGAACTGGCCGCTGATCTGCAAAAACTCGCCGGACCGCCGCTTGGAAGCTTCACTCATTCGAGCCGTTAGTTAATGAAATTGTCCCCCGCCTGTCACGCTCATAAGGGGCGTTGCCTCGTTGAACGGTTACATCGGAGGGGAGGCGGAGCGAGGTTTAAGGTCAATGGGTTAAGGTTTAAGGATGGAGGCGGCGGGTGACCTGAAAGCCCTTGGTCTGGGAGGCTCGGCGGCCACAGACCGCCGCTACAGTGGGCCGCCAGCCCCAAGACCTCCACTCAACCCGCCGCCCCCCTGCGATGCAACCATGCAACCCTTCAACGGGGCAACGAAGTGAGAACGCCCCCATACAAAACGCCGCGTCGCTTTGCGCTTTCCGAAATCCGCGGACCGTGCCAAGCTACGCCCGTGCTTTCCCCGCAACAGTTAGCCACATTGGGTGCCACCGGGTGCGAAATGGCCTTCGACAATCGCACCCGCCAACTGTATGCCACGGACGCGTCTCCCTACCAGATCGTCCCCGCTGCCGTCGCCTTTCCCCGGAATGTGAAACAGGCCGGCGCTGCGTTCCTGGCCGCCGCCCAGGCCGGCATCTCCGTCACTCCCCGTGGGGCCGGGACCGGTCTCTCCGGCGGAGCCATCGGCGACGGCCTGATCGTGGATTTCGCCCGCCATAACCGCGATATCTGGGAGTTCAATCCCGAACAGCGCACCGTCCGCGTGGGTGCCGGGGTGGTGCTCGACCAACTCAACCGCTTCCTCCGGCCGCACGGCCTGACCTTCGGACCCGATGTGGCCACCAGCTCCCGCGCCACCATCGGCGGCATGGTCGCGAACGACTCCTCCGGCGCCCACACGCCCGTCTACGGCACCACCGGCCAGCATGTCCGCGAACTCGACCTCGTTCTGGCCGATGGCAAGTCCGCCCGCATCGGCCCCAAAAGCACCGCCCTCCAGCGCCAGCGCAATCATATCGAAGACCTGCTCGCGCTGAACTCCCTGAACATTGCCGAACGCTTTCCCGCCGGCCTCCTCAAACGCTGGGCCGGCTACGGCCTCGCCCGCGCCCTGGAAACCCCCGGCAATCTCATCCCCATCCTCTGCGCCAGCGAAGGCACCCTCGCCGGCATCTTTTCCGCCGAGCTGAACCTCGTCCCGCTCCCCGCCGAATCCGGCGTGGGGCTGGTCTTCTTCGCCTCCGTCGCCGAGGCCATGCAGGCCGCCACGGAACTCCTCGACCTCGCGCCCGCCGCCATCGAGCACGTGGACAGCCCGCTCTTCGACCAGACCCGCGGCCAGCGCGAATTCCAGGCCGTCCGCGATCTGCTCGACCTCGACGCCCGCCCCTGCAAATCCATTCTCGTCGTCGAATTCTTTGAAGGCGCCCCCGACCGCCTCGCGCAGCTGGGCAAACGCAAACTCGGCCTGCGCCAGATGATCCTGAAGACCCCGGGCGAGCGCGAACTCGTCTGGGCCATGCGCAAGGCCGGTCTTTCCCTGCTCACCAGCTGCGCCGGCGCCGCCAAGCCCGCCTGCTTCGTCGAGGACGCCGCCGTCCGGCCCGAGGTGCTCCCCGCCTACGTCGGCGAACTCGAAAAGATCCTCCGCCGCATCGGTGTGCAGGCCTCCTTCTACGGCCACGCCGCCTCCGGCCTGCTGCACGTCCGGCCCGTGCTCGACCTGCACACGGCCGAGGACGTGAAAAAATTCCGGCTCATCGCCGATGAAGTCGCCGACCTCGTGGCCCGCTACAAAGGTTCGCTCGCCGCCGAGCATGGCGTGGGCATCGCGCGCACCGAATACTTGCAGCGGCAGATCGGGCCCGAGCTCTACGAGGTGATGCGCGAGATCAAGGCGGTCTTCGACCCCACGAATCTCCTGAATCCCGGCAAGATCGTGGCTGATTCGCACTACGACTACCGCATCGACGGCCATTTGCGCCAGGGTGCCGGGCATGAGATTCTCCTGCCCTTCGTGCCCCGCCTGGCGTTCGCGGCGCGCGACCACTCCTTCGTCGCCAATCTCGAGCAATGCAACGGCTGCGGCGGCTGCCTCAAGCAGACGAACACCATGTGCCCCACCTACCGCGCCACCGGTGAGGAAGGCATGTCCACCCGCGGCCGGTCCAATCTCATCCGCGCCGCCCTCGAACGCCGCGAGATCGGCGAACCGTTGCTCTCGGATGAACTGGACTTCGCCCTCGGCAACTGTCTTTCCTGCCGCGCCTGCACCGGCGAATGTCCTTCCAATGTGAACATGTCGCTGCTCAAGGCCGAGCTGCTCCATGCGCGCATCCAGCAAAAGGGCCGGCTCAGCCTGCTCCAGCGCATGGTCAGTTCCGTGGACCTCGCCGGCCGCGTGGGCACCAGCCTGCCCCGGCTGGCCAATTTCCTGTTCGAGCGCCGTTCCGTCCGCCATATCTTCGGCCGGATGACCGGTTTCTCCGCCGAGCGCGAGACGCCGCCCTTCGCCCGCCAGCGCTTCGACCACTGGTTTTCCAAACGCAAACACCCGGCCGCCGGCCGCCGCGGCAGCGTCATTCTCTGGGACGACACGTTCGTGCGCTATCATGAACCGCACATCGGCCGCGCCGCCGTGGCCGTGCTCGAAGCCGCCGGTTTTTCCGTGCGCCTCGCCACCGGGCGCAAATGCTGCGGCCGCCCCGCCTTCAGCATGGGCAACCTGGACGAAGCGGCCAGGCTCGGGAGCCACAACCTCGCGCTGCTCGCCGCCGGCGGGACCGATCCCATCCTCTTTCTCGAACCTTCCTGCTACTCGATGTTCGCCGAGGATTATGCGGAATTGAAACTGCCCGGCGCGAAAGAACTGGCGAAACGCTGCTTCCTCTTCGAGGATTTTCTCCAAGCCCTGCTGACGCGCGAGCCCGGCGCCCTGTCCTTCGTGAAAAAAGAGGAACGCCTCGCCATCCACGTCCATTGCCACGCCAAGGCCCTGTCCGCCCCGGCCGCCTCGCAGCAGCTCGCCGCGCGCCTGCCCGGGCGTGAAACCACCCTGCTCGACACCGGCTGCTGCGGCATGGCCGGCGCCTTCGGCATGATGGAATCAAAATACGAACTTTCGGTGAAGATCGCCGAGCCGCTGATCGAACAATTGAAGCATCTCCCCTACGGCACCACCGCCGTCCTCAGCGGCACCAGTTGCCGCCACCAGGTGCAGCATCTCATTCCCATCCGCATCCGCCATCTCGCCGAGGTTCTGGCCGATGCCCTGCCGCCGGGCTAGCCATTGGATGCCGGACGTTCAAGGTGGGTTGCTGGATGTTTTCCCATTTTTAAAATTGCCCCTGCGCGAACCGCCGCCCCATTCAAACTCCTGGCATCCCTTGCCCCCATTGCCCGTCTTCCCCGCGCCGCTCCCCGCCCCGCCGCGTTCTCCGCGTCAACCCCCTCCCCCGTTCCCGCCTGTCCGTCAACCGGATAGACGGTTGACGAATCAAGAATAATCGCGGGCCCCTCTTGATTTTTGCGACAAAATGAGGCAATACACCTGTGGACATGCAGGGGAACACTTCATCACAGAAAACCGAACGCGCACCGATCGCCATTCTGGGCGTGCCGTTCGACAACGTCACCACCGCGGAGACGCTCGACCTTATCGGCGGCATGATCGCCTCCGGCCAGCCCCACTACCTCGCCACCGCCAACGTCGATTTTATCGTCCAGGCCAGCGAAGACGTGGAGCTCCGCCGGATTCTCTTTGACGCCCATCTCGTGCTCGCCGACGGCATGCCCATTGTCTGGGCCTCCCGGTTCCTCGGCAATCCCCTGCCCGAACGCGTCACCGGCTCCGGCATGATCCCCCAGTTGCTCGCCCTCGCCGAGCAGAACGGGTGGAAAGTCTTCTTCCTCGGCGGCACCGAGGAAAGCGTGGCCGCGGCCGCCGAAAAAACCCGGGCCAAACATCCCGGCATCAAGCTCGTCGGCGCCTACTCGCCCCCCTTCAAGCCGCTGCTCGACATGGACCATGCCGACATCCTCCGGCGCCTGCAGGAAGCCAAGCCGGACGTCCTCCTCGTGGCCTTCGGCTGCCCCAAGCAGGAGAAGTGGATCAACATGAATTACCGCGCCGCCGGCGTGCCCATCTGCATCGGCGTCGGCGCCACCATCGATTTCCTTGCCGGCACCTTCAAGCGCGCCCCCGGCTGGATGCAGCGCACCGGCACCGAATGGGTCTTCCGCCTCCTGCAGGAACCGCGCCGCCTGTTTGCCCGCTATTCCCGGGGCCTCTGGATTTTCGGCCGCCTGATCGTGAAACAGTTCTGGCAGCTGCCGCCGTCCTCCCCGCCCGCGCGGCCCTTCAGCACATCCGACCTGTCCGCCGACCTGCCCGGCTCCATGCTCATCAAAGCCGGCACCCGGCTCGACGCCTCCGAAGTCCACCATCGCCGCGAGGAATGGGCCGCCGCCGTCGCGCGCGGCAGCGTCATCCTGGACCTGGCCGAGACCGAGCTGGTGGACAGCACCGGCGTGGGCGCGCTCATCAAACTGCGCAAGCAGGCCCGTGAACTGGGCCATCCCTTTGTCCTCGCCGCCCCCAGCACCCGTGTCCTCGCCGCCTTGCAGCTCATGAAACTCGAGAGTTTTTTCCAGACCGAATCCTCCGTGGCCGCCGCCCGCCTCAAGGTCCGCGAGACCGGCGGCCCCGGCGCCGTTGCCACCCGGTCCGCCTCCGCCCAGGAAGTCACCTGGACCGGCGAACTCACCGCCGTCAACGCCGACGAACTGGCCATCAGCACCGAGGCCCGCCTCAAGGACCTGCCCCCCGGCGTCCCCGTGTTCATCAATCTGGCCAAGGTCAGCTTCGTGGACAGCGTCGGCATCGGCCTCATGGTCCGCCTCAAGAAAAGCCTCTGGCGCCGCGACATCCCCCTCCGTTTTCAGAACCCCGGCGAGGCCGTCCGCAACGTCCTTCGCCACACCAAAATGGAAGCGTACCTGCTCGACAGCCCGCAATGAAAATCGGCTTTTCCACGTCCGTCATCCAGCGCGGCAAGACCGGCGTGGCCCAGTATGTGTTCGCCCTGCTCCGCGCCTTCCGGCGCCACGCGAACCAGCACGAATTTTATCTTTTCGTCCTCGAGGAAGACCTGCCCCTGTTCGCATTTGTCGGGGACAAGATGAAGCTCATCCCCGTCGCGGAGAAACACCGCCCGGCCGTCAAAAACGTGCTCTGGCACCAGCTCGAACTCCCCAAGCTCGCCCGCAAGCTCGGCCTCGACGTCCTCCACGTCCCCAGCTACCGCCGCATGCTCTGGGAAGCCCATTGCCCGCTCGTCGCCACCATCCACGACCTCGCCCCCTTTCACGTGCGCGGCAAATATGACTGGAAACGCATGCTCTACGGCCGCGTCATCGTCAAGCGCCTCGCCCGCCGCCAGGATGAGATCATCGCCGTGAGCGAAAACACCGCGCGCGACCTCGAGACTTTCTTCCAGTTGAAACGCGACCGCATCAACGTCGTCTGGAACGGCATCGACCACGCGCGGTTCCAGCCCGGCGACCCTGTTGCCGCCAAGGCCGCCGCCGCCGCCCGCTGGCAGCTCGACCGCCCGTTTTTTCTCTATGTCTCCCGGCTCGAACACCCCGGCAAAAACCACGTCCGGTTGATTGAGGCGTTCAACCAGTTCAAGGCGCAGACGAAATCCGACTGGCAGCTCGCCCTCGGCGGCAGCGATTGGCATGGGGCCGAGTTCATCCACGCCGCCGTCGCCGCCTCGCCCTACAAATCCGACATCAAGATGCTCGGCTTCGTGGACGACCCGTCGCTGCCCGGGCTTTACCATGCCACCGACGTGTTCATCTATCCGTCGCTCTTTGAAGGCTTTGGCTTTCCGCCCATCGAGGCCATGGCCTGCGGCTGCCCCGTCATCAGTTCCACGCGCGGTTCGCTGCGCGAAGTGGTCGGGAAAGCCGCGCTCACCGTGACCCCCGAGGATGTCGGCGAAATCGCCGGCGCCCTCGGCCGCCTCGCCGGCAGCCCGGCGGAACGCGACCGCTGGCGCGCCGCCGGCCTGATCAACGCCCGGCGGTTTGATTGGGACGAGAACGCCACCCAGACCCTGGCCGTGTACGCCAGCGCCTGTGCGCGTGGAAAAAGCTGACCGGCGGCGGCGGATTTGGTACTGTTGCACCGATAATGGATCTGCTCCAGCATTGGAATTTGCGCGAACGTCCCTTTGAAGCGACGTGGGACACGCGTTTTTTCTACGCCGGGCCCGACCATGAGGAGGCCCTCAGCCGCCTGCTCTACCTCGTGAGCGAGACCACCATGAACATCGGCCTGCTTACCGGCGAAATCGGCAGCGGCAAGACGCTCACCCGCGCCGTGTTCGCCGGCCGCATCGACGCCACGCGCTTCCAGGTGCTCACCATCGAGAACTCCGGCTTCCCCCTCGAGGAACTGCTCGGCTCCATCCTCCGCCGGCTTGACCCCGGCGTGAATCTGCACGGCGAAGGCAAGCTGGCCCGCTGCGAACTGTTCGAGCAACTGGTCCGCAAACTCCACGCCCGCGGCAAACATCTCGTCCTCGTCCTAGATGAGGCCCAGGACATGACCCCGGAGACCGTCCACGAACTCCGCTGGCTCACGAATATCAACGGCGGCGGCACTTCCCTGCTTACCCTCGTCGTCGTCGGCCAGCCGGAATTGCGCGCCATGATTCTGGGCGATGCCGCCATCAACCAGCGCGTCAGCCTCCGCTTTCACCTCAAGCCGTTGCGCGCGGATGACCTGGACCATTACCTGCGCCACCGGCTCCGCACCGCCGGCCACGCCACCGGGAATCTGTTCACCCCGGCCGCCGCGCTCGGGATTTTCAACGCCACCCAGGGCATTCCCCGCGAGGTCAACCGCCTCGCCAAACTCGCGCTGGAACACGCCTGGGTCGCCGAAGCCCCCAAAGTCGAGGCCGACGCCGTGACCGCCGTCGTCCGCGACCTGGAACGCCACCTGACCGCCTTGCCCTCATGAACGAATCAAATCCATTCAGCGTGAGCGCCGTGCAGAAAAAGCGCGAGCAGGACGGCATTCCGGCCGCCCCCGGCGGCGAGGTCGGCTCCGCCGCCACTCCGCGCCCGGCCACCGCCGCCGCGCCCGGCGGCCCGGCGGGCGGCGCGCCCGCCGAACCGGAAAAGACCGGCGGCGGCCTGCCCTTCGATCCCGCCCGGCTGCTCGCCGCCCTCCTGCGCGGCTGGTACTGGTTCCCGCTGGCCGGACTCCTGCTGGCCATCCCGCTGGGATTGTATGGCTACTTTAAATTCCAGACCGGCTATTACGTGGATATCCAGCTCATCCGCCGGGAGGTGACCACCACCATCCGCGCCTCGGCGCTCGGCGATGCTTTCAAGCCCAGCCCCGTCTCCGTGGCCACCCTTATAAGCCTGATGCAGTCGCCCAAGCTGCTGGAACGCGTCGGCAGCGAGGCCACCCCCCGGATCAGTCCCGACGCCCTCCTCGGCCAGCTCACCATCAAGCAGGAAAAGGATACCGAGCTCATCACCGTCACGCTCAAGACCAAGACCTCCCCCGCCGCCACTGCGGAACTCATCAACCTGTACGCCAAGGAAGTGGAATTGCTCACCGGCCAGATGCAGGCGGACGAGGCGGCGGAACTCGACAAGTTCCTGCGCGACCAGATCGCCAAGACCGACCTGGAACTCGAGACCGTCAACAAGGAGCTGCTGGATTTCCGCCGCGAAAACGAGTTCTTCGGCGAAGACCGCGAGCTCGAAGCCTACCTCCGCCAGTTGAGCGATGCCGAGGTGCAGGTTGAGACCGCCAAGACCGAATCCGAGACCGCCGCCTTCCGCATCACCAGCCTGGAACGCGAACTGGCCCGCCAGAACCCCGCCAATGTCCAGCTCGCCCAGGCCCGCGGCGAACTCGCCAATTTGCGCGTCTCCTACACCGACGACAATCCCATCGTCAAGGACGCCCTCGACAAGATCGCCGACCTGGAGAAACAGGCCGCCCAAACCGCCCAGGCGGGCACCAACCAGGAATACCAGTTCAGCCAGAACAACACCGCCGGCAACGACCTCTACATGGAGATCATCAATCTCCGCGACCGTCAGGCCGGCCTCGCCAACCAGATCAAGCAGCTGGGCGATTTCCGTGATTCCATCCAGGAGAAGCTGAAGAAGATCCCCGAGAAGAGCCAGCATTACGCCCAGATCATGGCCCACCAGCAATCCATGCAGGCCACCCGCGACCTCCTCGCCGGCCGTCAGCATGAGGCCCAGGTCTATGAGGACAATCCTCCCGGCTTCTACCGCGAATTCGCCCCCGCCACCCCCGATTCCGTCGAGGAAAGCAACCGCTGGAAAAAAATCATCATCATCACCATCGTCGGCTTCGTTTTCGCCCTCGCCCTCACGCTCTTCACCCTGTGCGGCCTGGAGCTCATGAACCTGCGCATCATCTCCGCCGGCGACCTCCGCCGCGTCACCGGTTTGCCCGTGGCCGAGCGCGTCCCCGAACTGGGCGACCTGAATGAAGCCGCCCTCGCCCAATGGCGTTTCCGCGTCTGGGCCCACCTGCTCCGCCAGCTCAATCTCCAGAACGCCCCGCGCGTGACGCTCGCCTTCGCCTCCGCCCAGGCCGGCGAAGGCAAATCCTGTCTCATCCGCCAGCTCCGCGATGCCGCCCGCGACCGCCGCCTGCCCGTCATCTCCGTCACCAACGCCCCCGGCGAGGACGGCAAGTCCCGCATCGTCCCGCTCGCGGATGCGCTGGCCGCGCCCGACCTCGTCGTCCGCCACCTGCGCGAAAACCCCGGCCAGCCGCTCGACCTCGTCTATGACGCAGCCTGGCAGTGGAGCCTGGAAAACCGCGCCCGCTGGCAGCGCGCCAGCGAGTTGTGGCAAGCCATCCCCACCTTCGCCCTGCTCGTGGAATTGCCCGCCCTGTCCAATCTGGACGCCCTCCTGCTCGCGGAGGTCATGCCCAAAGTCATCTGGGTCACCGCCAGCAATGCGTTGCAGCAACGCGACCTCGCCGGCATCCTGCAGATGGTTGAGGCGGGCGAGATTCCGCTCGCCGCCGCCGTCATCAACCGCGAGCCGCCCATCCTTTCCAAATTCGCCTTTCTCGGAAAGTTCGGCCTGTTCCTCCTCCTCTCCGGCGCGCTCGTCTCCGGGGCCCGGGCCGGAACCGTGGCCACCAATGCGCCGGCCGCGCCCACCAATGCACCCGTTGAGCAGCTCTCCTTTTCTTCCTCCGCACCGCACCTCGCCGGCTGGCAGCAGCGGCTCACGGTGGGGCCGGGCGATGCCTTCAACTTCTCCCTCTACGGCAAGGCCGGCACCATCCGCAACGACGTCACCGTGGGGCCCGACGGCCGTCTCAGCTACCTCGAAGCCCAGAGCGTGCCGGTGAGCGGCCTGACCGTGGATGAGATGCGCGCCAAGCTCGACAGCCTCCTCGTCCGTTACTATCACAATCCCCGCACCACCGCCGTGCCCGTGACCTGGCGCAGCAAAAAATATCTCATGCTCGGCGCCATCATGGACCGCGGCGTCTACATCCTGGACCGCCCGCTCACCGTCATCGAGGCCGTGGCCCGCGCCCGCGGCATCGCCACCGGCCTCTATGAGCACAACACCATCGAGCTCGCCGACATGCCCCGCTCCTTCCTCGTGCGCAACGGCCGGCGCGTGCCCGTGGATTTTGAACGCCTCTTCAACAAGGGCGACCTCAGCCAGAATGTGCTGATCGAACCCGGCGACTATCTGTTCTTTCCCTCCGGCACCGTGAACGAAGTCTATCTCTTCGGCGCCGTCGGCAACCAGGGTCCGCTCGGGCTCACCGCCGAGACCAGCCTCATCGGCGTGCTCACCGTCCGCGGCGGCTTCGCCCCGAATGCCTACCGCCAGCGCGTCCTCATCGTCCGCGGCTCGCTCGACCACCCGCAGACCTTTGCCGTGAACGTCAACGACATCCTCTCCGGCCGGTCCAAGGATTTCACCCTGCAACCCCGCGACATCATCTACGTGGCGAACAAACCCTGGCAACGCGCCGAGGAACTCACCCAGATGGCCGTCGGCTCATTCGTCCAAACGATGACCGCCACGTGGGCCGGCGCCTACATCGGGCCCATCATCACCCACGCCGTCCTGCCCCCGCCCTGAACCATGCGCCGGACCCTCTCCATTCTCGCTTTGCTGCTGCTGGCCACCGCCGGCTGCGCCTACCGCCATGGCCCGATTTTCGACCCGCGCCAGGAGGCCAAGGATGATGCAGCCCAGCTCAAGGTCACTTCGCTCACCAACCGCCTCGACCCCGCCTGGCTGCACGCCCCCACGAACGAGCTCACCCTCGGGCCCGGCGACCGCATCGATATCGACGTCTTTGGCCAGGGCGAACCCACCGCCTCCGCCCTCGTCGGCCCCGACGGCTGCATCTATTACAGCCTGCTGCCCGCCATCAACGTCTGGGGCCTGACGCCCACCCAGACCCGCGACCGACTGCAACAGGAACTCTCCAAATATATCCGGAATCCCCAGGTGTCCGTCCTCGTCCGCGAAGTGCAAAGCCGCCGCGTCTGGGTCCTCGGCCGGCTCTTCACCCCGGGCGTCTACCCGCTCGACACCCCCATGACCGTGCTCGAAGCCATCTCCCGCGCCGGCGGCCTCTACACCGCCCAGTTCACCGGCACCACCGAGGAACTCGCCGACCTCCAGCACAGCTTTCTCCTCCGGCACGGCCGGTTCCTGCCCATCGATTTCAAGCGACTCGTCCACGAGGGCGACATGTCCCAGAACATTTACCTCGAGCCGGATGATTTCATTTACCTGCCCTCCGCCCTTTCCACGGAGATCTATATCATGGGCGCCGTGACCCTGCCCCGCGCCATCGCGTTCAAGGAACAGGTCACCCTCGGCTCCGCCATCGCCAACGCCGGCGGCCTCCTGCCCACCGCTTACCCGCGCGAAATCGTCATCGTCCGCGGCTCGCTCACCAATCCGCGCTTCGCCGTCGTCAATTTCATGGACATCCTCAAGGGCAAAGCCACCGAGATTCCATTGCAACCGCACGATGTCATCTACGTGCCGGACAAGCCCCTCGAACCGCTCCGCGAAGCCGGCAATCAGATCCTGGAAACGTTCGTCCGCACCGTGGCCGCCAACGAAGGCGCCCACGCCGCCGGCAGCATCTCCAAGGTGGGCGTGAACCTGAACATCAACCAATAGGCAACGCCGGCGGCAATCGGCGGCCGGAGCGCGACTTCAGGTGGCTTCAAGTGATAATTGAGCGGGTCAGAAAACGTTCCGCCTCATTTAGCCAGGCGTAAGCTGAAGCGGCGTGAACGCCGCGCTCCCAGGTTCGCACTAACATGCACCCGCTCAACATTTTGCCAATTTCGCCTTGCTCCCTGGCCGGTTTCAGCCTAAGCTCACCCCGGTTTTGGACAAGAAAGAGGATTAACCCCATCAACTTATGCTGAAGTCATTTTGCAAACACATCGTTCCGGCCACTCTTTTGGTGGCGGCCGTTTCCGCCTCCGCGCAGTCGACCGTGGATATCACCATCCAGCGCTACAGCAACACCCAGTCCACGTTCTCCTGGACGGCTGGCGGGAGCCTGGCTGGCGGCGGGGTGACGGTGCCCGCCACAAATAACGTCGGCGGTCACGCCGTCGCCTATGCCAACCTCGGCGGCTACTTCACCGGCGCCCTTAACACCAACTCCTTGCCCACCGCCTACATCCCGGTGACCGGCTTCGGTTCGCTCTCCAATCTCAACACCACCGCCAGCGAACCGCTCGGGGGGCTGCTCTTCGAAAATATCGCGGGCAACACGGACGCCATCGGCTTCCTGCTGGGCAGCAGTTACCCCGGCACCGCGCTGGTGGGCAATGCCGGCGACCAATTGCTGTTCACCGAAACCAGCGGGTCCGTGGTCATCAATGTCCCCATCACCGACTTCAATCCGGGCACCTATGAGTATTCGACCCCGGCCCAAGCCGAAATCAACCCGAGCGGTCTGACCTATTTCACCACCTCCATCACGGCCAACTTGGATATCCTGGAACCCACCCCCGAACCTTCCATCCTCGCGCTGGGCGCCCTTGGCATCTTTGGCGGATGGATGCTCCGCCGCCGGGTTTCCTGAACCCGCCGGGAGCAAGCTTGATCTCAGTTTGAAAACAGGCGTGGTCGCAATTAATCGCGGCCACGCCTGTTCTGTTTTGCCAATCCGTGTTTAATCCGTGTTTAATCCGTGGCTAGAGCATTTCCAAAAATGCTCTAAGTTGCCATTAGGCAGCGAGTCACTCCGGATGATAATGCAGCGGCTGGCCGTGCATCAGGTTGTCCACGTTGTTCCACACCACGATGGTCACGATCACCGCCAGCAGCACCCATTGGATCAGGCTCACCACAAACACGTAAATCCCGAACCGGAACCCGGCCGAGAGCAGCCGCACGGACATCCAGGAAAGCCACGCCAGCCCGATGAAATAAGTGACGATGCCCGGGTAGAAGAGAATGTAGATGACGTCCCGCAGCCAGACCGGATAGCCCCCCGCATTGCGCCAGAACAGCGCGGTTTCCCGCAGGATGGCCGCGCTCAGCAGCAACACCCCCAGGCCGCCGTTCATGACGCTGGCCACCACCCCCCGCGCACGCCCCGGCGTCGGCCGGCGATTTGATTGGGGCGCCATTCCGCGTCAGATTTTCCCGAGCTTGCGCCAGCGCCAGAGGGTCGAAGAATTGACGCCCAACTGGCTCGCCACCCACGTGTGGTTGTTCGCGCTCTCCGCCAGCAGGCGGCGCGCCAGATCGAATTTCTGCTGCCGGTTCAACACGCCCGGGCTCGCCGGGGCCGCCGCCGTCGCCGGCGGAGCCACCGCGACCGAGGCCAGCGCCTGCTCGGCCGCCTCCACCTTGATCGCCCGGACATTGGATGCCTCCGGCCGTTCCCACCAGCTCTCGCGCAGCACCGGGCCGTCGTACAGCAGCACCAGCCGGTCGATCATGCTCTTCAGCTCCCGCGCATTGCCCGGCCAGTCATACTGCATGAACCGCTGGATCAGCGCCGGCTCGCAATACTCGATGTTCTTGCCGAACCGCTCGTTCGCCAGCTTCAGAAAAATATGTGCCAGCGGCGGAACATCCTCCCGCCGTTCCCGCAGCGGCGGCACCGAGAGCGTGATCTCCGCCAGCCGGTAATACAGGTCCAGCCGGAACCGCCCCGCCTCCGCCTCCGCCCGCAGATAACGGTTCGTGGCCGCCACCACCCGCGCGCTCGCCCGGTACTCCGCCTCCCCGCCCACCCGCCGCGCATGGCGCGTCTCCAGGTAGCGCAGCAATTTCGGTTGCAGGGAAATGTCCATCTCCCCGATCTCGTCCAAAAAGATCGTGCCGTCCGCCGCCTGCTCCACCAGCCCCGCGCGCGCCTTGTGCGCGCCGGTGAACGCCCCCTTCTCCACGCCGAACAGTTCCGCCTCCAGCAGATCCTTCGGGATGGCGGCGCAATTCAGCGCCACAAAATTCTTCCGCCGGCTCGCCGCGTGCAACGCCTGCGCCACCTTCTCCTTGCCCACCCCGGATTCGCCCAGGATGAGCACGTTCACATCCGTGGGTCCCAGCTTCTCCACCGCCTGCCGCAACGTCCGGATGGCCGTCGATGCGCCGCTCAGCGCCTGCTCCGTCGAAAAAGATTCGCCGCCGTAGAGCTGCATCCACAGCTTCTGGGATGCCACCGCCTTGTCCAAGGCCGCGCGCCACCGCCGGTCGTCATCGATGTCATCCAGCACATCCGAGGCCCCGTCATTCACCGCCTCCATGATCTGCGCCGTCGTGAGGTCTTCCCCGGCCACCACGAACCGCCGGTTCGCCCGGGCCAGCCGCACGCGCAATTGGTTCCATTCCGCCCCTTGCAGCGACTCCACGGGCAGCAGATACACGACGTCCGCCGACTCATTGGTCAGCTCTTGAATCTGCTGGGGATCCATCTTGAAGCGCGGCACGCCCAGCGCCATCAGCCGGGTCGGCACGGCATCCGAATTGGGATTGGGTAAAACGCCGATACGCACGCCCCCCAAGGTGACCGCCTCCCCCGTGCGAATCAATGCTAAAAATCAGCCCCCCTCATCTTTGGGACTGGCGAAGCGCTTCAGAATATCTGATTGATAATCTCGATGCGCGGCCACCTGATTCCGGGGGGAGGGGGGAGGTTGAAGGTTAAAGGGTTAAGGTTTAAGGAAAGAGGCGCGGTAAATGCGAACACCGTCGGACTGGCGGAGTCGCTTTGGAAACGGAGGTTCTGGTCGGACCGCGCCGGCTCAAATCCGCGGTCCCTTCCACCTTAACCCTTTAACCTTAAACCTTCCCCCGTTTTTGCACCAACACGCGAAAGGCCCTGCCCAAATGTTCCGGATGCGTCAGCGTTTGAAATTGCCGCGCCCGCGCCGCGTCCCACGCGCCGAAACCCACGTCCCCCTGCGTCGCCGCCATGATCCGCGTCAGGAACCGCGGCTGCGTGGTGAATGCCTCCGTGACCAACCCCGCCGCCTCCCCCGCCGCCTGCACCGCGGAAAAATGCACCTGCGCCGTCAGGTCCTGGCCGCCCGGGTCCGCCAGCAAATCGGTGCCCGACCGGTGCTTCGAATACGACCGCAAGGTCCCCTGCACCCGCGCCGGTGAATACACCTCCGGCGCCGTCAGCCCGTAATCGATCGCCAGCAGTTTCCCCTGTCGCAGCGCCCCCGCCGCCGACTGCCACCAAGCTTCCGCCGCCGGGGTGTCTTCCACCACATAGCCGTCCGGCAGCACCGCCTCCAGCTCCGCCGCCGGCCGCACCCGCGGCGCTCCCGGCAGCTTCGTCCATGCCAGTTCCCCCGCCGACACGGTCACGCCCCACTCGAACCACTGTTTCCCCGCCGCGTCCCAGCCATACCGGCGAACCGGAAACGCATCCAGCAACTCGTTTGAAAAGAAAATGCCCGTCACCGGGTCCGCCTGCAACGCCGCCGGCGAATCCACCCACCGCACCAGCCCTGCAAAGTCTTTCAGCGTCTCCCCCTGCCATTCCCGGCGACTGTCCGACGGTTCCACGAGAATATATTCCAGGCCCGCCAGCAAGTCCGGCCGCGCCCGGCGCAACCAGCCCAAAATATCCGCCGCCAGCCGGCCGTCATGCGCCCCCGCCTCCACCAACGCCCGTTTGCCGCCCGCCGCCGGCAATTCCGCCAGCCACGCCGCGAATTGAAACGCCAGGAGTTCGCCGAACAGCGGCCCCGTGCTCACGCTGGTGTAAAAATCCCCCGCCCGGCCCACCGCTCCCCGGCCGCGCTCATAATATCCCTGCCCCGGCGCATAGAGCGCCCGCTCCATGAACCGCGCAAAAGACAGCACGCCCCGTTCCCGGATCTCTGCTTTGATGCTTTCTGCCAATGCCGTCACGTGGGGATTTTCCGTGCCGATTGGGAAAAGACAATACATTTTCCCAGCGAGCCCGGTAGCGGCAGGCATCCCTGCCTGCCGTAGAGGGTGGCATCCTGCCACCCGGAACCTGCCTCCGAAGGTTTGCGGTGTGAAATATACAATGCAGACTCACTACTTATCCGATCGCCCTTGCCGCCGGGCTGGAAGCCCCGGCTCTACGGCAGGCAAGGATGCCTGCCGCTACATCCACCCGGCCGCGCTCATAATATCCCAGATGCCCCTCCAGCCCGCTCGGTGGTGTGTCGCTCATGACCACACATCTCAGCCAGCACCCCCGGCGTCGCCGGACGGGATGGTTTGCGGATGCCGGGCAAGACTGGTTGATAACCCGCGAAAGCAATGTAAAGTTACTTCAAGGTTTGGGTATCGGGCAGAGTAACTGGGCGAGGCCGGGGTCGGGCACCGGAGGAACCGCCGCCAAAGTTGTCTCTGGCGGGCGAGGTTCTTTGACATCTAAATTCAGGCACGAGGCGCCAGGCGCTGGGTGCGGAAAGGGACGGAGCGAGTCCAAGGGCCAAAGTCTAAAGTCCAAAGTCGGGGAGGCGGCTGGGTCAGGCGGAGGTTCGGGGTAATTGCGGCGCACGGATGGCTGGTGGCGTTGCTGCGCCCGAGGACGGGCGCGCGCCGGGCCAAGCAGGTGAACCGCGAACCACGCGAACCACGCGAAAAAATTCTGCCGCCCCTTTTCGCGTGGTTCGCGTATTTCGCGTTTAAACATCCCCTTCTCGGTGTTCTCTGGGTTCACTGCGGAAAAATCCCTCCGGATCTCCCGGCGGATGGTCAGCGAGTGCCGGGTTTACTTTCCGCCCCCGGATTGGTTAACATTCCCCGTGCTCAATTCCGCCGCCATTTGGAAAAAACTCAATTCGCCGCGCCAGCTGTTTCTCATCGCCGGGCCGTGCGTGATCGAAAACGAAAAACTTTGCCGCCAGGTCGCCGCCGCCATGGTCAAGACGTGCGCCCAGCTCGGCATTTTCTACGTCTTCAAGGCCAGCTTCGACAAGGCCAACCGCACCTCGGGCAAGGCGTTCCGCGGACCCGGCATCGCCGCCGGCCTGCAAACCCTCGCCGCCATCCGCGCGGAATTCGGCGTGCCCATCCTGACGGATGTGCATAATGAGGCCCAGGCCGCCGCCGCCGGCGAAGTGGCGGACATCCTCCAGATCCCCGCTTTCCTCTGCCGCCAGACGGACCTCATCGAGGCCGCCGTCGCCACGGGCAAGATCGTCAATCTCAAGAAAGGCCAGTTCCTCTCCCCGGCTGAAATGAGCCGCGTGGCCGAGAAAGCCCGCCTCGCCGGCGGGAGCAGGATCATGCTGACCGAGCGCGGCACGACCTTCGGCTACAACAATCTGGTGGCTGACATGCGTTCCATCCCGATCATGAAGACCGCGGGTTTCCCGGTGATCTTTGATGCCACGCACTCGGTGCAATTGCCCGGCGGCGGCGGTGACAAGTCTGCCGGCCAGCGCGAATTCGCCCCGGTCCTCGCCCGCGCCGCCCTCGCGGTGGGTGCCGACGGCCTGTTCATCGAGACCCACCCCAAACCGGATGAGGCGCTCAGCGACGGTCCGAACATGATTCCGCTCGGCGAGATGCCGGCAGTGCTGAAACGTTTGCTGAAGGTTTATCAGGCCGTGCGGTGACCGCCCGGCCCCACCCGTTTTTCCAATTTTGCCATGCCCAAAATCTCCGTCCAACTCACCGCCCGGCTCAAGCGGGTGCGGCTCTTTTTGTGCGATGTCGATGGCGTCCTCACCGACGGCTCCATCTTCATCGGCGGCGAACGCGAGTTCAAGCGCTTCAACATCCGCGACGGCCTCGGCCTGGTCATGCTCCGGCGCGCGGGGCTGAAAGTGGGCTGGGTCTCCGCCCGCCCGTCCCTCGCCACCAAGCTGCGCGCGGACGAACTGAAGATCGATTTTCTGGTCCAGCAAGGGGACCACACCAGCAAAACCGAGGCCATCGAGCAGTTGCTCGCCAAGGAAAAATTGAACTGGAAGGACATTTGTTTTGTCGGAGATGATATCATCGATCTCGGCCCGCTCACCCGCGCGAATCTGGCGGTGGCCGTGGGCGACGGGGTGGCCGAGGCGAAGGCGGCGGCGCATTATGTGACCCGGGCCGGCGGCGGGCGCGGGGCCATCCGGGAAACGGTCGAACTGATCCTGAAGGCGCAGGGCAAATGGGAACCATTCATTCAAAAATACTCGGCGTGAGGCCGGCCGCCAACGGGTTGGCCCTCGCGTTCGCGGCCCTGCTGCTCCCGGCGATGCCGGGGCGCGCCCAGCTCCCGGCGGGCTTCGGGCGGGCCACGGATTTTTCCTCGGTGGAATATTACGAGGCCCCGTTCGACCAGCAGATCAAGACGCGCCTTGCCGGCGCGGAATCCAGCCCGGTGCCCGGCAGCCCGGGCGTCCTGGACGTCCGGATGCTGCGCATCGAGAATTTTGGCACCAACGGCGCGCTGGAGATTGTCATCACCGCCCCGCAATGTTTCTATTCCACCATGGATTATACCGCGCACTCCGCCGGCCCGATTTTGGTGCAAACCGGCGACGGGCAGTCCACCCACTCCGGCATCGGCTTTCTCTGGCGGCAGAGTGATGCCGGCCAGTCGCTCAGCATCTCCAACCAGGTGAAAACCGTGATCAGCGGCGCGAATATTCCCGCCCCTAAAAAACCCGCCGCCGCCACCCCGACCAAGCCATGAAGAAACCGCTCCTCCTCCTGTTGCTCGCCACCGTCACCGGCCTGGCCGCGCTCGCCCAGGCGAACCCGCCGGCGGCAGCCAAACCGCACAAAGACATTCTGCGCGGCGGCACGAACACCATCACTTCCGACCATTTCGACATGGATACCGAAGGCCACAAAATCGTCATGATCTATACCGGCCATGTGCATATCGACAGCGCCGACATGCATCTTGCCTGCGCCAAGATCACTTCCTACCCGGCGGCCAGCGGCGGCAGCCATCCGGAACGCATCGTGGCCGAAGCCGGCGAAACGCAGACGAATGTCGTCATCGACCTGGTGGATGACAAGGGCGAGCTGAACCACGTGACCGGCCAGCTCGCCGTGTATGAATACAAAGTCGCCGCCGGGGCCACGAACGAGACGGTCACCGTCACGGGCCACCCCTATATCGACACGCCCATGATGTTCGGCCCGGCCGACGTGATGGTCTGGAACCGCGCCACCGGCCACATGTCCGCAAAGAACCCCCTGTTCACGAGCAAGCAGGATATTGATGCCATGATGTCCCATACCAACAATCCCGCCCGGGCCACAACCAATCCGCCCGCCCCCAAATAACCTCATGGAAACCGTCCCCTCTCCCGCCACCGGCACACTCCTCACCACCGACAAGCTGGTGAAGGAATACCGCGGCCGCCGCGTGGTCAATGGCGTCTCCATCGCGGTCGGCGCGGGGGAGATCGTCGGTCTGCTGGGCCCCAACGGCGCGGGCAAGACCACTTCCTTCAACATGATCGTCGGCGTCGTGAAGCCGGACGAGGGCAGCGTGAGTTTTCAGGACACCGCCATCACGGGCCTGCCCATGCACCAGCGCGCCCGCCTCGGCATCGGTTACCTCACGCAGGAGCCATCCGTTTTCCGCAAGCTGACGGTGGAACAGAACATCCTCGCCATCCTCGAGACCTGCCAGCTTTCCCGCGAGGAACGGAATGTCCGGCTGAAATATTTGCTCGATGAACTGGACCTCACCCCGATCGCCAAAAGCAAGGGGTACCAGCTCAGCGGCGGTGAAAAACGGCGGCTGGAAATAACCCGCGCCCTGGTCACCAGCCCGAAATTGCTGTTGCTGGACGAGCCTTTCGCCGGCATCGATCCCATCGCCAAATACGAGGTGGGCAAGATCATCCGCCGGCTCAAGGACCGCGGCCTCGGCATTCTGATCACCGACCATGACGTCCGGGAAATGCTGAAAATCATTGACCGCGGCTATATTATTTACAAAGGTCAGGTGTTGGTGGCCGGCAGCTCGGAGTTTCTGGCCAATGATCCCAAGGCCCGCGAGATTTATCTCGGGCCCGAATTCAACCTGTAACCGCAAAGCTTAAACCGTTTGCCAGCCCGCCAACCTATGGAACGCCCCCCGGTCACGGTCGAACATTTTTTCAGGGAACACGCCGAGCCGTTGCAGATGAAGCTGCTCGACGGCGCGGAGAACATGGCCCGCATCATCCGCGAGCCCACGGTCAACCGCCCGGGCCTCGCCCTCACGGGCTTCACCCGCTACTTTGCCTACAAACGCGTCCAGGTCATGGGCCATGCCGAGGTTTATTATCTGCGCGAGCTCCGCCGCGAGGACCGCCAGGCCCGCTACGCCTATCTCTTCGCCTGCCGCATCCCGTGCATCGTCTACAGCCGCGGCCTCAGGCCGGACAAGGAGTTCCTCGAAGCCGCCGCCCAGGCGGGCGTCCCGCTCTTCCAGTCCCCGCTGGTGACGATGAAGTTCATCAATCTCGCCACGCTTGCCCTCGAGCTGATGTTCGCCCCGCGCGGCACGGAGCTCGGCAGCATGGTGGACATCCTCGGCGTGGGCGTCATCATCCGGGGCGAAAGCGGCATCGGCAAAAGCGAGGCCGTCCTCGCCCTGATCGAGCGCGGTTACAGCCTGGTGGCGGATGACGTCGTGAAGGTCACGCTGGCCGACAACCGGGAAGTGGTTTGCACGAGCTCCGAGCTCACCCGCAACCACATGGAAGTGCGCGGCATCGGCATCATCAACGTCGGCCAGATGTTCGGCGTCAAGGCCATCCGCAAGGACAAGATTCTCGACCTCATCATCACGCTCAAACAGTGGGACGATGTGAAGGACGTGGACCGCCTGGGCATGGAGCAGGAATTCGTCAAGGTCCTGGGCATCGACATCCCGCACGTGACCATCCCGGTGCGACCCGGCCGCGATATCGCCCGGCTCATCGAAGTGGCCGCCTTTCAGACCAAGCTCCGGAAGTCCGGCTACAACGCCGCCGAGGAGCTCAACCAGCGGCTGCTGGCCCAGATGGCCCCGAAACCCGCCGTTCCGCCGCCGGCGGCCGACACGAAAACATAGAATTTAATTGGCGAAAGCCCGCCACCCGGTCTATTTTGGTCATGAGCCAACACATGAGCGCAAAAAAAGCAGCGGATGCAGAGTTCCAAACCAAGGACTTGATCATCCAGAACAAGTCAGGCATCCACGCCCGTCCCGCCGCCATGTTCGTCAAGGTGGCCAACCGCTTCGGCAGCGACATTTTCGTTGAGAAGGACGGCGAGAAGATCAACGGCAAGAGCATCATGGGCCTGATGATGCTGGCCGCCGGCCCCGGCAGCAAAGTCACCGTCCTCGCCAAAGGCTCGGACGCCGATGCCGCCATCGCCGAACTCGAAGCCCTCGTGAACCGCAAGTTCGACGAGGATTGAGCCGGAAGAATTTACGTTTTGCCTCCTAGCGGGCTTTAGGCTGCGCTTCCACCCGCTGGCGGATTTCAGCCAGTAATTTGCGTCCGCGCTCCGGGTTGCCCCGTTTCTGCCGCACCACAAACCTGGCTTCCGCCTGGCGGTCGGCGATGATGTGCGTGACAAAATTATCGAACAGCCGCTGCACGCTGGTGCCGGTGGAGCGGGCGGCGCTCAGCAAGGCCTTATGCCGTGAATCGTCACACCGGTAAGGAATGGTTTTCATATTGCGATTTTCAGATGTTGCGCCGGCGTGACCACGCGAGACGGGTTAAATGATTGGCATTACCTGTGATGTCAGTCAAGTGGCAGGTTGCCCCCGATTTCCGCTCACTGCGGCCAAATGCCAGACCAACGGTCCAACGCCCTTCCCCGCCCGCCCGCATCGACTCCCCCCGATGGAACGTTGCAACGATGTAACAATGTAACGCTCTTCCCTCATTTTGAACTTTGAACTGCGCCCGCCGGACTTTAGTCTTTACGGATGGCATCCGCTGAAATCGATGTGAAATATGTGGCGCACCTCGCGCGCCTGGCGCTTTCCCCCGAGGAGGAGAAACAGCTCGGGGCACAGCTCGGCAGCATTCTCGGCTATATCGAGAAATTGCGCGAACTCGACGTCACAAACGTGGAGCCGACCGCCCACGCCGTTCCCCTCGTGAACGTCACCCGCGCCGATGAGGTCCGCCCCTCGCTTCCCCACAACGAGGCCATGCGCAACGCGCCGAAGCAATCCGGCGGCCTGTTCATCGTCCCCAAAATCGTTGAGTAATCATTATCTTCCGCCATGCTCAACCTCAACCAGCTCACCATCTCCGAACTCACGGCCAAGCTCGGCCGCCGCGAAGTCTCCGCCCGCGAAGCCACCCAGGCCTGCCTGGACCAGATCGCCCGCGTGGACGGTCGCATCCATGCTTTCATCAGCCATGACCCGGCCGATGCGCTCGCCCAGGCCGATGCCGCCGACCGCGCCCTTGCCGCCGGCACCCGGCTGCCCCTGCTCGGCGTGCCCATCGCCATCAAGGATGTTCTCTCCGTCAAAAACCATCCGCTGAACTGCGCGTCCAAGATCCTCGGCAATTACATCGCGCCCTACGACGCCACCGTCATCGAGAAACTCCGGGCCGCCGGGGCCGTCATTTTCGGCCGGCTGAACATGGATGAATTCGCCATGGGCAGTTCCACGGAAAACTCGGCTTTCGGGCTCACGCGCAATCCGTGGGACACCGACCGCATTCCCGGCGGTTCCTCCGGCGGTTCCGCCGCCGCCGTGGCCGCGAACGAATGCATCGTCAGCCTCGGCAGCGATACCGGCGGTTCCATCCGCCAGCCCGCCGCGCTCTGCGGTTGCGTGGGTTTGAAGCCCACCTACGGCCGCATCTCCCGCTATGGGCTCGTCGCCTTCGCCAGTTCGCTGGATCAGATCGGCCCGTTCACAAAAGACATTCGCGATGCCGCCACCATGCTGACGGCCATGAGCGGCCAGGATTTGCGGGATTCCACAAGCATCCCCACGCCGGTGCCGGACTACGCCGCCGCCCTCACCGGCGACATCAAAGGCGTCAAGCTCGGCTTGCCGAAGGAATATCAGGTGGGCGGGCTCGACCCCGAGGTGAAAGCCGCCGTCGATGCCGCCGTGAAGAAGTATCAGGAACTCGGCGCGGAGATTGTTGAGATTTCCCTGCCGCACACGGATTACGCCGTCGCCACGTATTACATCATCGCCACCGCCGAGGCCTCCGCGAATCTCGCGCGTTTCGACGGCATCCGCTATTGCGCGCGCGTGGATGGCCATGACCCGATCGAACTGTATTCCAAGACGCGCGGCGCGGGCTTCGGCCCCGAGGTCAAACGCCGCATCATTCTCGGCACCTACGTGCTGAGCAGCGGCTACCATGATGCGTATTATTTGCAGGCCCAAAAGGTCCGCACGCTCATCCGGAACGACTTTCTGAAGGCGTTCGAGACCGTGGATGCCATCATCACGCCCACCACGCCCACCGCCGCTTTCAAAATCGGTGAAAAATCCGGCGACCCGTTGCAGATGTATCTGTCCGACATCTTCACGATTTCATGCAACCTCGCCGGCATCTGCGGTCTGAGCCTGCCGTGCGGGTTCACCAAGAATCCGCGCCTGCCCATCGGCCTGCAATTGCTGGGCAAACCCTTTGGCGAGGAAGCGCTGCTGAAGATCGCCCACGCATATGAGCAGGCGGTCGGCTGGCAACGGCCGCTGCCGCCGCTGTGACAAATTAGACGCAAGATGCCATGTTAAAACCTCAAATTTGTTTACTACACTTATATAAGTTTAAAATCATGTGAAAACAAAGCAACAGATTGAAGCACTTGTAGCTGAGAGGAATTATATTCACATGTTCATGGATGAGGTTGAGCAAACAACTGCATTTTGGCTATGGAGTAAATATGCTTCAAAGTACCGTCAAGAAAACGACGGTTTGGAATACTATTTTCAGACATTCTTGATTTCAGTCTTCCACTCATCCCTTTTAAGCGTTCGGAAGCTGAATGATTTTTTCACAGATGGGAAAAGCCGATCTGGCGACATAAAAGCTAGTCGTTACGGGTTCAAATACATGACTTCACCTTTGGACTCCAGCGCCCAGAAAAAATTGAATAAATATCTCGCCCACATGACAATTGAAGGTGAAAACCTGCGGCTGCAAGGATGGGCTGTCCATGATTACGCAAGACCAATATATTTAAGGTCATTTGAGTTTTGCCAGCACTTGGAAAGCAACTTTCTCGATCCAAAGATGGATAAAGAAATTCTCACTAAAGTGGCTAGCATCAGGCGGGGCTTGTCTTCGCACATAAAACGAGTTGGTACAGCAAACACTGAAACAAAAGCCATTAATGTATGCCCCTCGAAACCAAACAACTGATTAAAACATGAAGCCAAACTGGTTGTCTGTTTTGGTCGCCGTGATACTTGTCGCCGTCAGATTCTACTCGCGAGCACAGACAGTCCAGACTCTTGTTTCCTTCAATTATACGGATGGAGGCGCCCCGCTTGGAGCATTAACCCTTGGCACAGATGGAAGTTTTTAT
>Ga0316222_1001759_pt1 | contig 25152 bp, 22 predicted proteins | sample TBH18011metaG_FD_206008 | JGI IMG/M metagenome (GOLD analysis project Ga0316222, IMG submission 206008) | Freshwater microbial communities from Trout Bog Lake, Wisconsin, USA - TBH18011 | ecosystem: Environmental > Aquatic > Freshwater > Lake > Hypolimnion/Profundal zone | place: USA: Wisconsin... | reverse complement strand
AACACTGGAAGCTGCGCTGGCGCCCGAACTAACCAACACCACCAGCGGCCCGGCCGCCTACGCGGCCATTGGCACCCTGCGCCTGATCGCGGATGAACCTACCGCCGCACTCGAATCGGCCAAAAAGGGACAGTCCCTGAACCCAACCGCACGCCAACCGGTGCAGCTGGCGCTGGGGCTGATCGACCCCCTGCTGCCTGACGCCGAAGCCCTGGTGCTGCGCTACCTGCAAACCACGGCGTCGCCGGAAATGCGCATGGCTTACGTTCGGCGCCTGCTTGAAATTCAGCGTTACACCGACGCCAGCGCACAAATTACCTACCTGACCACCACCAACCCCGGCTATGCCGATGGCTGGCTGGTTCGTGGTTCACTGGAAATGGAGGACCGGGCCAGCGCTGACGCTGCAGAGTCGTCACTGAAAAACTATGTGGCGTTAAAGCTGGCTTCTGCACCGCTTGCGCAGCCAACCGAACCAACCACCACCGACACGGCTGATGACGACAGCGACGACAGCGACGACAGCGCAGACCGTCCGAGCGTGGTGACAGAACGTGGTTTGGTTCAGGCCTATTTCCTACTGGCCCAGCTTGCCGAACAAAAGCAGCAATATGACCAGGCACAGTCCTACCTCGACCAGATTCACAGCCCGACCGACACGTTGCGCCTCAATGCCCAACGCGCAACCATTCTGGCCAAACAAGGACAGCTCGAGGCCGGGCGCGCATTGATCCGTGGCACGCCAGAGAACGACCAGGACGCCGCACGCGCCAAAATTGGCGCCGAAGCCGATTTGTTGCGCGACAACAAGCAATACCAGGCCGAATACGACCTGCTGAAAACAGCATTGCAAGACACCCCGGACGACACGGATCTGCAATACGACCTGGCCATGGCCGCCGACCGGCTCAACCATGAAGACGAAATGGAAGCGCTGCTGCGGCAAGTTATCGCCTCCAAACCGGACTATCCGCATGCCTATAACGCCCTCGGTTATTCGCTGGCGGACCGTGGCATCAGACTCGACGAAGCACGCAGCCTGATTACCAAAGCACTCGAATTCTCACCCAGCGACCCCTACATCATTGACAGCCTGGGCTGGCTCGAATTCCGCAGTGGCCATTTACAGGAGGCGCTGAAGATATTGCGTGGGGCGTTCCAAAGCCGACGCGATCCGGAAATTGCCGCACACTTGGGCGAGGTCCTGTGGAAGCTCAACCAACCAACCCAGGCCAGGGAAGTCTGGAACCAGGGTCTGGCTGTCAATCCGGACAATGAAACACTGCGCGAAACCCTGAAGCGACTGAACGCGCTGTGACAGCGGTCACTGCCCTGCGTACGCACAGGCAGCCCGTGCTGCGCCAGCGCCTGGGGGCGGCCCTGCTGTGCTTGCTGCTGAGCGCATGTGCCGCGCCCACACTGCATGGATCGCCGCCACCCAACCCGGCAGCCAACAACAACACCATCGCAGTTCCGCATTGGCAGGGCAAACTTGCGGTTCGGGTCTACCGCACGCCGGTGCAGGCCTTCAGTGCCGAGTTTGAACTGCAAGGCACGCCCGAACAGGGTGAGCTGGTGCTGAGTTCGGCGCTTGGCACTACGCTGGCACGACTGCACTGGAGTGCCAACGTCGCCGTACTGCGCACCGCCAGTGAAGAACGCCACTTTGATTCGATCGGCGCGCTGGCACAAGCGGTGACCGGTGCCGACATCCCGGTCACCGACCTGTTCGCCTGGCTGCAAGGGCAACCAGGCCAGTCCAGCCACTGGGTTGCCGATCTGCACGAACTCAACCAAGGCCGACTGCTGGCGCACACCCGTGACGCCAGCCCAGCCGCCGAACTCAAAATGATTCTGGAGCCATGAGCGGGCGATAATCGGGGCATGCAGTCGCTCTACGACATTCCGGCTCCAGCCAAACTCAACCTATTCCTGCACATCACTGGACGCCGCAGTGACGGGTTCCATTTGTTGCAATCGGTATTCATGCTGATCGACTGGTGCGATACGCTGCATTTCGAGTGCCGTTCCGATGGCGCCATCAGCCGCGAGGATCTGCACAAGGGGCCACACGGGGAACTACCTCCCGACGATCTCTGCGTGCGTGCAGCACGCGCCCTGCAGGTGGCGGGCCACTGCACGCAAGGCGTCCACATCGGGCTTGAAAAAAGCATTCCAACCCAGGCCGGCATGGGTGGCGGCTCATCCGACGCCGCCTCGACCTTGCTGGCACTTAATCGCCTATGGAACCTGAATTTGCCGCTTCACACGCTGCAGGAAATTGGTTTGTCACTGGGTGCCGACGTGCCTTTTTTCCTGTGTGGTCAGCACGCCTGGGTCGAAGGCATTGGCGAACGCATCACCCCCATCCAGCTGCCATCGAGCCGCTGGCTGGTCGCCAAACCAGACCAGGGATTGGATACCAAACAAATTTTCTCGCACCCAAATCTAAAACGCGATAGCGAAGCTGCTATAATCACAGGCTTCGCTACAAATGCATTTGAAACGAGCGGCAAGTTAGGATTAGGCTTTCATTTTGGCCGAAACGATTTGCAGCCAGTTGCCCAGACGTTGTGCCCTGGTATCGGAGAAGCCATTGAGTGGCTTGCCAACCAGGGTTTAAACGGCCGGATGACAGGTTCAGGCAGTGCGGTGTTTGCGCAGGTTATGGATTTGTATTCAACATACGAACCAGGCTTGGCGCCAACGGCATTGCAGGTCAGGCTTTGTAGCAGTTTGGAGGCTCATCCCCTGTCGGGCTGGGCTTTCAGCGACAGTTAGCGGTTGATAGCATTCGCTGTCAACCTGTGTAGGGGAGTCGCCAAGTTGGTTAAGGCACTGGATTTTGATTCCAGCATGCGAAGGTTCGAATCCTTCCTCCCCTGCCAAATATGCGGTAGCAGTCGTGGCAACCGTGAATACTGTGGCGGTAGCTGCAGCGCTGGTTGTAGCTGTGGCCGCAGCACCTGCTTGCAGGCGTGACAACGTAACACCTATTTTCGCTGGAACCTCCGAATGCAGGCATCATCCCCACCCGACTTCATGGTCTTTACTGGCAATGCCAATCCTGGCATGGCTGCAGACATTGCGCGCCATCTCGGCATTTCGCTGGGGGCCGCAACCGTCGGGCGCTTCTCCGACGGTGAAGTCACTGTTGAAATCAACCAAAATGTGCGCGCCCGCGATGTATTCGTGGTGCAAAGCACCTGCGCTCCGACCAACGAAAACCTGATGGAACTGCTGATCATGGTCGACGCGCTCAAACGCGCATCGGCCGAACGCATCAGCGCCGTGATTCCCTATTTCGGCTACGCCCGCCAGGACCGTCGCCCCCGCTCCACACGCGTTCCCATCACCGCCAAGGTGGTAGCCAACATGCTGCAAGCAGTGGGTGTGGCGCGGGTGCTGACCATGGATTTGCACGCTGACCAGATCCAGGGCTTTTTCGACATTCCGGTTGACAACATCTACGCCTCGCCTGTGTTGCTGGGCGACCTGCGCCAGAAGAATTACGACGACCTGATCGTGGTCTCGCCCGACGTCGGTGGTGTGGTGCGTGCACGCGCACTGGCCAAGCAACTCGGCTGCGATCTGGCCATCATCGACAAACGTCGGCCCCGGGCCAACGTCAGCGAAGTGATGCACGTGATTGGTGAAATCGAAGGCCGCAACTGCGTCATCATGGACGACATGATTGATACAGCGGGCACCCTGGTCAAGGCAGCGGAAGTATTGAAGGAACGCGGTGCCAACAAGGTCTATGCCTATTGCACGCATCCGATTTTTTCCGGCCCGGCCATCGACCGCATCACCAATGGCGGTGCGCTCGACGAAGTGGTGGTGACCAACACCATCCCTCTGAGCAACGCGGCAGCCAACTGCCAGAAAATTCGCCAACTCACCGTCGCACCGCTGATAGCAGAAACGATCCAGCGCATTGCCAAGGGTGAGTCGGTCATGAGTTTGTTCTCTGATCAGGAAAATCTGTTCTAAAACCTATTTTCGGATCGTGACAAGAAGCGGGCCCTGCTGCATGGCGCAGTCCGGGCCTTTATTAAACCGGAGTCACACTGGTCGCGGTGGACTCCTTCAGGAGTAAGTTATGAAATTCGTCGCTTTTGAGCGCGCCAAGCAGGGTACGGGTGCGAGCCGCCGTCTGCGCAATACCGGTCGCACACCGGGCATCGTTTACGGCAGTACGGCTGAGCCGGCACTGATCGAAATTGACCACAACGCACTGTGGCACGCACTGAAGAAGGAAGCATTCCATTCGTCCGTGCTGAGCATGGACATTGGCGGCAAGGAACAAGCCGTTTTGCTGCGCGATGTGCAAATGCACCCGTTCAAGCAACTGATTTTGCACATCGATTTCCAGCGCGTTGACGCCACCACCAAGCTGCACATGAAGGTGCCGTTGCACTTCAGCGGCGACGAGAATTCACCTGCGGTGAAGACCGACGGTTGCATCGCCAACCACGTGATGACCGAAATCGAAGTGCTGTGCCTGCCCACCGACCTGCCTGAATTCATCAAGGTCGACCTGAGTGGCCTGAAGAAGAATGGCTCGCTGCACCTGAATGACATCGTGCTGCCCAAGGGTGTGACCGCTGTGACCCACGGCAAGAACAACCCGGTGGTCGTGTCGGTGGTGGTGATTGCTGCCCCGGTGGAAGCTGCTCCAGCGGCTGATGCCGCCGCCGCTGCCCCTGCCAAGGGTGGCAAGCCTGCTGCCAAGGCGCCTGCCAAGAAGTAACGCATCTTGCTTCTGGCTTAAGCCCATCAACGGCCCACTTCGGTGGGCCGTTGTCATTGGTGACCACCTTTGCACCTGGCACACCTGAGCGCTGCATACTGTATGCCTTGTTGCATTCCGTTGACGGGAATTAACCCATGATCAAACTGCTTGTCGGCCTGGGCAATCCTGGCCCTGAATACGAAGGGACGCGCCACAACGCCGGGGTCTGGTGTGTTGATGCCATGGCACGCGCACTCCAGCTGAATCTGACGCTCGACCGCAGCTACCAGAGCCTGCTGGCGCGCGGCAGCTTTGACGGACACCCGATCTGGCTGTTGCAACCGCAGACCTTCATGAATCTGTCGGGTCGCCCAGTGGCTTCGTTGGCGCGATTTTTCAAAATTGCCAGCGAAGAGATTTTGGTGGTGCACGACGATATGGACATTGCACCGGGTGAAGCCAAGCTGCGCCTGGGCGGCAGCCATGCGGGCCATAACGGCCTGCGCGACATTCACGCCCAACTCGGCAGCGACCGTTATTGGCGCCTGCGCGTGGGTGTGGGCCACCCCGGACTGAAGTCGGAAGTTGTGAGCTGGGTCTTGAAGAAGCCATCCATCGATCACCGTATTGCCATTGAGCAAACCATCGACCGCGCCGTCAAGGCCTTGCCGCTGCTATTGCAAGGCGACACCGAACGCGCCACCATGCAAATTCACACCAGCAAACCACCGCGCCCCAAGCCGCCGCGCCCTGCACCGGACGCCAGCAAAGTCGCAGCGGCAACGTCGGCAGCGGCGGAGTCTGCGACTAATAGCCCCAACTCGCCCACCGTTGTTGTACCAGTCCGCGCAGACCAGTGAACTACCATGGGCGGCCCGAAACCGCCCTATTAGTCGCTGCATGACGTGTCTTCTGCTATTTCTCATCCCGTATCGACAACGCCAACCCGAAACCCGCACACCGGCGCACGCGCCGAGCCGCACTGCAAACACAACCACAACCACAACCACAACCACAACCACAATCACAGTCAGCGCTGTGATTCCACGGTGTGCTGCAGCATGGGTCGCCGCCCTGTTTGCCGGCGCTGCGATAGCCCAGGCGACAGGCCCAACCAGCACAACAGCGCCGCCGGTCTACCGTTGCGGCAATAACTACAGCCATAACCCGTGTGACAACGGTGCCGTCATTGCGGTCGATGATGCGCGCACACCCCAACAGCAAGCGGACAGTGAACAGGTTGCAGCGCGCGACGCCCAATTGGCCCACCGTATGGAACAAAGCCGACTGCGCCAGCAAAAAACTGATCAGGCAGCCGCATCACGGGGCCACCCGCCGCAGCACGCCAAACCACAACAGAAGCCGGTGCAAAAACCGCCGGAACAGCCGGTCATAGTCCGCTTCACCATCCCAGCACAACCACACACTAAACCTGCCAAACCTGCCAAACCTGCCAAACCCGGCAAACCCGGCAAACCCGGCAAACGCAACCCAGCCAGACTGCAGTGAAAAAACCGTCCCACCGGACCCCACCGCACAACCATCGGCCCGGCGTCCTACGCTGGGGGTGACGCGGGCTCTACCGCCGCCTTGTCCTGTGCTTCCTGGGCCTTGAGGGCTTGTAAATGACGGTACTTCAACCACAGGGTGGGCTGGTCCTCCACGTGCAGCGGATGCACCGGGATGCAGGCCACCGGACACACCTGCACGCATTGGGGCTCGTCAAAATGACCCACGCATTCGGTGCAACGGGACGGATCAATCTCGTAAATGTCCGGCCCCAGGTAAATGGCCTGATTGGGACATTCGGGTTCGCACACATCGCAGTTGATGCATTCGTCGGTAATTGTCAGCGCCATAGTGATCTCAATTGCATGGGGCAATTATCGTCAACTGCACCAAACAGCGGGTTATGCAGGACATGCCCGTTAGGCGCGGCGCTTCGCCAGCAGGCGCGCTTGCACCAGCGGGTCAACAAACTGCGCTACATCGCCGCCCAGTGCCGAAATTTCGCGCACCAGGGTGCTGCTAATGAACTGGAAAGCACTGTCTGGCGTCAGGAACACCGTGTCGAGCTCGGCGGACAGGGCGCGATTCATGCCCGCGAGCTGCGACTCGTAGTCGAAATCGGTCAGTGAGCGCACGCCACGCACCACGGCACGGGCTCCCTGTGTCGCAACAAAATCGCGCAACAGTCCGTCAAACGCCACCACTTCCACAGCGCCCAGTGGCTGTGTCACGGCACGTACCATCTCCAGGCGTTCATCCAGTGTAAACAGCGTTTTTTTATGGTGAGCCTGGGCCACAGCCACCACCACGGTGCCAAACAACCGTGTGCTGCGCCGAATCAGGTCCTGGTGTCCTTGGGTAATAGGATCAAACGTACCAGGAAAAACCACGCGGACTGGATTCGACATGTTGAAAGGCTCCTGGGAAGGAAATGACCAAAAAGACGGGTCGGGAAATGAAGCAAGCTCAGGCCACGGTAGCCTGCAGTAAATGGGCGTGCACCGCGCCCGCACGCAGATGGCGGTGCAACTGCAAACCGCGTTCGTTCAGGCTGGCGTCAGGCCAGCGCTCGGGTGCCTCCAGATACACCCAGCCGCCCGGCGCCAGTGCCCGGGCACACGCTTGCAAGGCGGGCTCGAACAAGGCGGCGTCGAACGGCGGATCCAGAAAAATCAAATCGAGTGACGCCGCATGGGCCTGGCGCAGTGCCGCCACGCCGTCGCCGCGCTGCACCCGCACGGTGCTGGCACCGAGCTGCGCCAGTGTCTTGTGAAGCTGCGCTACCAGTCCGGCTTCCTGCTCCACCAGCAACACCTCTTTGGCACCCCGCGAAGCGGCTTCCAGCCCGAGTACGCCGGTGCCCGCAAAAACATCCAGGCAACGCCAACCGGTCAGGTCCTGACCAAGCCAGTTGAACAAGGTTTCGCGCACGCGATCCGGACTCGGACGCAGACCCGGACGATCCAGCACCTTGAGTTTGCTGCGCTTCCAACTGCCGCCGATGATGCGGATTTCGTGGGGCGCCGCGCCTGACGCAGCAGGTGCGCGGGGGGCGACGGCAGCGGGACGGGAGGAAGACGAGCGGGCTTTTGTTGACATGGGGACCGAGCTTACCGCAGTCCGACGGCTGCAAACGCGCGCCGCTGCGACAATCAGTGTGCGTCGTGAGCGCCCAGCACCACCGTCACCATGTGCTGCGGCTGCAGCGCCCGTGCCATGGCGTCACGCACCTGCGCTGTCGTGAGTTGCTGGATTTGTGCGGGCCAACGGTCCAGGTAGTCCAGCGGCAGATCATTCCAGGCGATATTGGCCACGTTGTCGAGCAACTTGCGGTTGCTGTCCAGGCGCAGCGCAAAGCCGCCAATCAGGTTGTCCTTGGCGGCCTGCAATTCAGCTTGCGTCGGCCCCTGCGCCAGGTAGTCGCGCAGGACCTCGCGCACCAGTTCGAGCGCCTGCTGTGCCTGATCGGGGCGGGTCTGCAAGCCGATGGTGAAGGCTCCCGCGTGCAGGCCTGGCGCAAAGTAACTGTAGACGCTGTAGGTGAGCCCGCGCTTTTCGCGCACCTCGGTGGTCAGGCGCGCGGTAAAGCCGCCGCCCCCAAGAATGTGGTTGCCCACCGTCAACGCGAAGTAGTCGGGCGAATTGCGCTTGATGCCGGGCTGCCCTATCAGCACGTGGGACTGGGCCGATGCAAACGCAATGTCGACCTGCTGCGCCGCAACCAAGGGCGCCACCTCCGGCACCGCAGGCAGGGGCGGCAACTGCGCACAAGCCGCTGTGGGCAAGCGCGACAGCAGCGTGCGCACCAATGCGTCAGCCTGCGCCGGATCCAGCGCGCCGACGATGCTGACGCGCGCATTGCACGGGCGAACCAGGCGGTCATGCCAGGCATGCAGATCAGCCACTGCGATGGCTTTCAGGCTGGTCGCAGTGACCTCGTAGCCATACGGGTGCGTGCCGTACACCGCGTGCGCAAATGCGCGCCCGGCCTGGGTCGCCGCCCGCGTGTCGGCTTCCTTTAACGCCGCAATTTGCTTTTCGCGTTCACGCTCCCACTGCGCCTTGGGATACGACGGCTCACCCAATTGGCGACTGGCCAACACGGCCGCCGCCTGCAACAAATCGGGATAGGTCAGGGAACGCAGCGAAAAACTCACACGATCGGCGCTGGCACTGCCGCCAAACGAGGCACCGAGATCGGCCCAGGCGTCACTCAGCGCGTTTTCGTCCAGGGCCGGGGCAACATCGCTGCGCCCACTGCCGACGCGGCCACCTGCGGTGCCGGTGCCGGTGCCGGTGCCGGTGCCGGTGCCGGTGCCGGTGCCGGTGCCGGGGCTGGGGCCGGGGCTGGGGCTGGCACGCACGCCGTAGCTGGTGGCCAGTGCCGCAACGTGCGCCAGTCCAGCCTGGTGGGGCGGATCGCGTCGGCTGCCGGCATCGAAGTCCATCTGGACGTCCACCATCGGAATGGCCGGGCTGTTCACCAAATACACCTGTGCGCCGCCGGGCTGGGTCCAGTGCTGGATGGGGATGCCGGCGCGGGCCAGACCCGACAGGCCCAAACACCCGAACAGCACGCCCGCCACGACGCGGCTACGCACAAAGAAAGATTGCTTCGGGGCCATGCAGTACCTGTTTCAATAACGCAAAAATCAACAACTCAATACCGCAAGCCGGGAATCGACGGACGGGGTACGCGCTTGGGATCGAGCGGCTGCGGCAACAACGTGGCCACGGTCAGGGCGTCGTCACCAAAGTAACGCGCAGCAGCAGCCTGTACCTGGCCCCCGGTGACACTGCGCAAGCGTGCAATGAGGCGTTCGTCGGCATCGACTGGAAAGCCGTTCACCCAGTTCACGCCCAGCAAACGCGCCTGATTGAAGACACTGTCCTGCTGATAAATCATGCCCGCCAACCACTGGTTCTTGACGCGCCGCAACTCCTCGGCGTGCACGCCGTTGCGCGCAATGTCGGCCACCTGCGCACGCAAGGCGGCTTCGACCTGCGCCGCCGTTTTGCCCGCCGCCACCACGCCGTACAGGACACACAGTTGCGGGCCGCGCCCGGCCAGTCCGCAATCGGCCTGTGCCGTGTCAGCCACGTGGTCTGACGCCTGCGTCAGCGTGCGCTCCAGGCGGGCGTTGTCGTAGCCGCTCAACACCGCCGCGAGCACCGTCAGCGCCAGGACGTCGTCACTGGCCGCATCGCTGTGCGCGGGATCAAGTGCGGCAGCAGAAAAATGGGGGATCTTGAACTGAAGCACCACCAGCGCCTGTTCGGCCGGTGCTTTGAAGTCCAGCCGACGCAGTCCCACCTGCTCGGGCTCCACCCGAGGTTTGCGCACCGGCAAGGTCCGGCCTGGCAAAACGCCGTAATATTTCTGCGCCAGCGCCAGCACCGCTTGTGGATCGACATCACCGGCGACCACCACGGCGGCGTTGGCGGGTACATACCAGCGTTGGTAAAAATCGTGCACATCGTCGGGCGTCATGGCGTCGAGGTCGCTCATCCAGCCCAGCACCGGACGCCGGTAAGGCGAGGCCTGAAACGTGGCGGCATCCAACGCCTCTTCGAGGCGCGCATGCGGACTGTCTTCGGTGCGCATGCGACGCTCTTCCTTGACCACTTCGATTTCGTGCCAGAACGCGCTGTCGTCCCACTGGCTGTGGGAAAAGCGGTCCGACTCCAGGCGCATCACGTCTTCGAGCCGCTGTGCTGGAATCTGCTGGTAAAAGCCGGTGTAATCCTTGGCCGTGAATGCGTTTTCGCGCCCGCCCAGCGCCGCCACACGCCGCGAAAATTCACCGGCTGGCACCTGGGGCGTGCCTTTGAACATCATGTGCTCCAGCACGTGGGCAACACCGCTGGTGCCATCCACCTCCTCCATGGCTCCCACGCGCAGCCACAGCATGTGAACCGCCGTTGGGGCGCGGTGGTCAGTCTTGACGATCAGGGTCAAGCCGTTGTCGAGCGTGAACTGCACGACGGGGGTCGCGACGGAGCCTGCGTCCACCTGGGACAGGGATGCGGGCACGGGCGCAGAAGGATCGGCACCCGCCGCGCCCACGCCGCACAGGGAAAACAGGCCCAACACGCGTAGCGGCAGAACAACACCACGTGACCAAACCGCGCTGAAAGAATAATGTCGGAGCTGTTTCATAGAATGCATGGATTCTACGAACGCGATCCATGTTCAGCTTTTTCAAAAAAAAATTTCCCTTCCATTCGAACGCCGCACCTAGCAGTCCTGCTGCAGAGGAGCCAAGCGGGGCATCTGCACCCGCCGCCGCATCCATTTCCGCACCAGCGCCCCTGGCGGAACCGGCAAAGCCGACCGCAGCCAAGCCGCCCGGCACCGACCCCGGCGCAACGCCCGAGCGCAAGGGCTGGCTGGCTAAACTCAAGGCGAGCCTGGGCAAGACGGCGTCGGGTATTTCCAGCGTATTTGGCGGCGCCCGGATTGATCCCGCCTTGTTTGAAGAACTGGAGTCGGCCCTGTTGATGGCCGATGCCGGGGTTGCGGCCACCGAATTCCTGACGGAAAACCTGCGCAAATATGCCAAGACGCAGGGCACCAGCGATCCGGCCGCCCTCAAAGAAGCGCTGCTCGACGCCCTCACCGCGCTGCTGCTGCCGTTACAAAAAACCCTGTTCATCGGACAACACCAACCCACCGTCGTCATGGTGACCGGCGTTAACGGCGCAGGCAAAACCACCTCTATCGGCAAACTCACGCGCCATTTGGCCGACAGCGGCGCCACCGTCCTGCTGGCCGCAGCGGACACCTTCCGTGCCGCAGCACGCGAGCAGCTCAGTATCTGGGCTGACCGCAATACGGTCGAGATCATCAGTCAGGAAGGGGCCGATCCGGCCGCCGTCAGTTTCGACGCCGTCAGCGCAGGCAAGGCGCGCAACAAGGATGTGGTGCTGATCGACACCGCCGGACGCCTGCCAACCCAGTTGCACTTGATGGAGGAACTGAAAAAAATCAAGCGTGTCATCCAGAAGGCCGACCCCAGCGCGCCGCACGAAGTGCTGCTCGTGATTGACGGCAACACCGGCCAGAATGCGCTGGCCCAGGTGCGCGCTTTTGACGATGCACTGGGACTGACGGGCCTGATCGTGACCAAGCTCGACGGCACCGCCAAAGGTGGTGTTTTGGCAGCCATTGCACGCGAACGGCCAATCCCCGTGTACTTCATTGGTGTGGGTGAGAAACTGGACGAATTGCAGACCTTCAACGCACGTGAATTTGCGCAGGCACTGCTGTCCTGACACACTGTTGCCGCATGCATACACGCCACGCCGCCACCCACACCACACGCCCACCGATCCTGGGCATCGACTTTGGCACATCCAACTCGGCTGCCGCCTTTATTGACGCCCACGGCGCGTTGCAAGTCGTGCCACTGGAAACACAGCACGCAGAAATGCCGAGTGCTGTCTTTTTTGCCACCGAAACGCACAGCGTGCTGTTTGGCAAAGACGCCATGCACGCCTATTTGGGTGGAACCGAAGGACGCCTGCTGCGTTCCCTCAAAAGTCTGCTTGGCAGCGCCCTGATGGACGAACACACCGCCGTGGGTGAGCGCAGCATGCGCTACTTCGACATCGTGGTGCTGTTTTTCAAGGAACTCAAACGCCGCAGCGAGCAATTTGCAGGCGTGACGCTGACGCACGCCATGTTGGGCCGCCCGGTCCATTTTGTCGACGACCACCCGCAGCGCGATGCGCTAGCCCAGGAGACCCTGGGCCGCGCCGCCATGGAAGCCGGTTTCACCCACGTGGACTACCAGTTCGAGCCGATTGCTGCGGCACTCGACTACGCACAGCGCATTCAGGCCCCGACCCACGTGCTGGTGGTCGATATTGGCGGCGGCACCTCCGACTTCAGCGTGCTGCGCTTGCAGCCGGCCCACAACGCCGCCCTGGGACAGGCGCAGACCGTGCTGGCGACCAGCGGTGTGCACATCGGAGGCACCGACTTTGACCGCCTGCTCGACCTCGACACCGTGATGCCACTGCTGGGCTACCGCCACCTGGGAACGGGCGGACGACCGGTGCCCAACAGCGTATTTTTTGATCTGAGCACCTGGCACCTGATCCACCAGGCCTACACGCGCAAGGCCATGCACTTTGCGCGCGAGTTGTGGACCGACTATGCCGACCAGACACTGCACCGGCGCCTGATACAAGTGCTCGAAGGCCAGTTCGGACACCGCTTGCTGGCAGAGGTGGAGCAGGCCAAGATTGACTGTTCCATCAGCGCCGCCAGCGCACCCGTCAACCTCGATTTTCTGGATACGCAAAACGGTCTGGCCCTGGCACCGGAGCTGACTGCCGCTGGCATGGCACGCGCGGTACAACAGGCCTTGGATCAAATCGTGCAGTGCGCACAACAGTGCGTTGCGCGATCTGGTCTGGCTGCAGTGGATGCGGTCTACCTAACCGGCGGCTCCTCCGCACTGCGGCCTCTGGTGGCGGCCATGCAGGCCGCCATGCCACGGGCGACCCTGATTGAAGGCAATCGGTTTGGCGGCGTCGCCGCCGGACTGGCCGTGGACGGTGCCAATCGTCTTGGACCGCCATGACTGCGCACCACCCACCAAGCTCCTGGCAGGACTTGCCCAACGCACCAGCCCCTGGCGCGCTGATTGGCACGCTGCGCGATGTGCATGCCACGCTGGCCGACGGCCAAGCGCGGCTACACAGCGTCTCGCTCGCCGGCAAGCCGTCTTATTCCCTGCTTCTGTTGCGCAGCGGCGACACCGTGCGGGCCTTCGCCAACCACTGCCCCCACTTTGGCCAGCCATTGGCAGCCAAACCGGAGCACCTGATTTTTGTGCCCCACACCAGCATCAGCTGCAACGTGCACTACGCACGCTTTCGCTGGCGCGATGGCGCGTGTGCCCATGGCGACTGCGCCGGTGAATCGCTGCTGCCGGTTCCGTTGACCATCGACCGCGAAGGCAATGTCCGCATTGACGCCAGTCCATGACCACCACCCGACGGCTGCCGACCATCCTCTGGGTTCGCTGGTTGCTCATGGCACTGGCGGTCGCCGTCCTCGTGATCCTGGTTGAACTCAACCAACACCACGTTCTGACACTGACCTTCCTGCAGCAAAGCCAGCGCGACATTGCCGATTTCTATGCCCAACACCCGTGGCAAACCCGCGCCCTGTTTTTCCTGCTGAATCTGACCAGTGCCGCGCTGTCGCTGCCCAGTACGTTTTTTTTCTGTCTGTTGGGGGGCGCTACATTCGGCTTTACCTGGGGCCTGCTGCTGGTGTCATTTGCATCGACCATCGGCGCCATGCTGGCGTTCTGGTCGGCCCGCTTTTTATTGCGCAACTGGGTTCGCCAGCACATTGGCGCGCGCCTTGACCGCATCAACCAGGGGGTGCAGAGCAAGGGCCGCTGGTATCTGTTGAGCATGCGCCTGGTGCCCATGCTGCCGTTCTTCGTCATCAACCTGGCACTCGGTCTGACGAGCATGCGCAGTTGGTCTTTTTATTGGGTGACACAACTCGGCATGCTTGGCATCATATCGGTCTATGTCAACGCCGGACGCCAGCTCAGCCACATGCACGCACTGACCGATGCCGCCGACCCGGCCGTACTCGCACCCTTCTTGCTGCTGGCATTGCTGCCTGTGCTCGTGCACTGGCATGACCACCGTCGTAACCGCCGAGCCGCACGCCCATGACCGACCACCGTTTTGCGAGTCCCCCCAACGCCCTCCAGCCGGCGCATGCTGACGCCCAGCAACCACCGACGGAATACGGTCCCGGCTATCAACCGCGCCAGCTGGTGCTGTTAGGCGCAGGCCATGCCCACCTCCTGACGCTGAACCTGCTGGCAAAGCAGCCACTGGTCGGGGTGCGCATCACGCTGGTGTCACCCTATGCCAACCTATTGGCAACCCGCATGCTGCCAGGCTTGGTTGCCGGTCAGCACACGCAGGAAGCGTGCACCATCCCGCTTGAGCCGCTGGTGCGGCACAGTGGCGTGCGCTGGCTGAACCGCAGCGTGCGCGCGCTTGATGCGAACAACCGAATCGTCGAGCTCGACGACGGCAGCCAACTGCAATACGACTGGCTCAGCATCAACACCGGCCCCATCCAAAACCGCGCCGCACTGGAGCAGGTCATGCCGGGGGCGCGCGAATTCGGCCTGTTCCTGCGTCCCGTTGAATCCTTCGCTGCCATTTGGCCGCAGGTGAGCGCCATGGCGGATTCCCGCGCGCTGCGCATCACCGTGATCGGCGGCGGTGCCGCTGGCGTGGAAATCGCGCTGGCCATGCGCCGACGCCTACCGAATTGCGCCATCACCATCGCCTGTGCCGAGGCTTTGGTACCCAACCTCCCGCCATCAGCACGGCAGCGCCTACTCCAAACATTGCGGCGGCGCCGCATTACCGTCATCTACGAACGCGTTACCGGCATTCAAGCCACCACCGTGCAACTGCACTCGGGCGCCTTGCTGGCATGCGATGTGCCCCTGATTGCCACCGGCGCACAGGCCGCGCCATGGCTTTGCGCCAGCGATCTGGCCTGCGATGAACAAGGCTTCGTTCAGGTCGACGCTCTGCATCGCTCCACCAGCCACCCCGAAATATTTGCCACCGGCGACGTCTGCCAGCGCATCGATCGCCCGTTGCCACGCAACGCCGTGTCGGCGCGCCGTGTCGGCCCCACACTGGCTTTTAATCTGGCCGCTGTCGCGCAGGGCAGCCCTGCCAAACCGCACCAGCCCCCAACCACGGCACTGACACTGATCGACTGCGCTGATGGCACCGGCGTTGCAGTGTGGGGACGCCACAGTGCCCAGGGGCGCTGGGTCTGCTGGCTGAAGAACTGGATCGATCGCCGTTTCGTGGCACGCTTTGCGCGCGCAGCGTAGCCACCTGCCGACACGTCAGCAGCCTGGCACGGTTTGTGATTGTGATTGTGGGTCGGACATGGAAAAAAGTGCATCGGATACCGGTATCGCACCGTCGGCCATGAACGACAATGGACCCTGCGCGATGCACCAATAAGAGGCATCGCGTACCTCCCCGGCACCCCAGGAAGCATTCACACGCTGCGACACCATGAAGTTTTACCGCCAGGTGATGTTTACGCTCCGTATCGAAGCCGGATACTTCCTGCGATTTCCGCGTTTACTTCTGGCTGCACTGGTGGTCATCGGCATTCCCGCCCTCTACGCCCTGATTTACCTCAGCAGCGCCTGGGATCCGGCTTCCCGCACCAGTGCGCTCCCCGTGGCGCTGGTGAACCTGGACCAGGGCGTGACGTACCGCGGACAGATTTTCAATGCGGGCGTCGAAGTTACCGCCACACTGCGCAAAAAACACACCTTTGGTTTTGTCGAATGGAGCGATGAAGCCCTGGCACGCAGCCAGGTCCGCAGCGGCGCACTGGCGTTCGCCCTCATCATTCCACGCGACTTCAGTTCCAATGCCATTCCGGGCCATGACGCAGGTGCCGGCAAACTGGTGGTGTACACCTCCGAAGGCAATAATTTTGAAAGCGCCATGATTGCCAAGGATTTTGCGCACGAACTGGGCCATGACGTCAACGAAAACCTGAACGAGCGGCGCTGGCAGTTGGTGCTGCTGAGTGCGGCGGGATCACAGCGCAATGTGGAGCAACTGCGCAGCGGCGTCGATCAACTGCACCACGGCGCACGCGAACTCAGCAAAGGAATGACCCAGCTGACCAGCGGCACCCAGCAATCGAGCAGCGCCGCGCAACGCCTGTCCAACGGTGTCACACAACTCACCGGCGGCATGCGCCAACTCGGCAATGGCATCCGCACCATGGAGGCGAAACACCCGCGCACGGCCGACCTGGAACGCTTAAAAGCCGGTGCCGAACAACTGGCCGACGGGCACACCACGCTCAGCAAGGGTCTGAACGAACTGCAGGCTGGCAGCCAGCGCATTCGCGCGGGCGTTGCAGAATTTCGCGATGAAGCCCATAACAGCCTGCTGGTGCCTTCGCGCGTCAGCGACGGCGTTGACGAATTGTTTGATGGCGTCGTCAAACTCGATACCGGCTTGCAAACCGCGTACGCGGCACAAAGCCGGATCGAAGAAGGAGCCCATACCCTCAGTACCGGCGTTGCCAGCCTGACCGTCGGCGTCAATGCCATGAACAACGGCCTCAACACCATGGTGAGCAAACTGCCCGACGACGCCGTGCTGGACGATATGGACAACGGCGCCAACGCGTTGGCGCAAGGCATGGTCAAGCTCAATGACGGCAGCTCCCGCATCAAGACAGGCGCGGCCCGGCTGGAAGCTGGGCTGCGCTTGCTGTCCGACCAATTACCGGCCAACGTCGACAAACCGGACGGCAGCGCCAGCGGCCTGGCGAACTCGGTTCAACCCGTGCTGGAAGTGAGCGCTGCGGTGCCCAACAGCGGCAGTGCGCTGGCCCCGAACGTGATTCCCGCCGCCTTGTGGCTGGGTGCGGGCATCGCCGCTTTCCTGATTCATCTGCGCGTGCTGCCCAAACACGCCCAGTACTTTTCCCGACCCGCGCAACTCGTCGGGAAGCTACTCATCCCGTTGCTGATCGTGCTGTTGCAGGCGGCAATGGTCTACCTCACGGCGATCTTCGGACTGCACATCCACGTGGCCGAGCCGGGGCATTGCGTACTGGCGCTGGGGCTGTCTTCACTGGCGTTTCTCGCCATTGTTTTTGCGCTGACGCGCGCATTCGGTGATGTCGGCAAAGGCCTGTCCATGATTTTCCTGGCGGTGCAACTGTCGAGTTCGGGCGGCATCATGCCGGTAGAACTCAGCGGCGATCTGTTTTCCGACCTCAGTCCGTGGTTGCCGCTGACGTGGGTGGTGCGCTGCATGAAAGCCACCATGTTCGGTGCCTACGACGGTGACTGGCTGCGCCCGCTCGCTGTTATCGGCGCCTGGGGCCTGTTGGCGCTGTGCTGTGCCTGCTGGGTCGGGCGCTGGCGTTATGCACAGCCAACCCTGATGCGCCCCACGGTCGATTTCTAACGCGCGGGCACGCGCCAGCGCAGCCAATGCCATCCCGCTGAGGTTACAGTTGCGTGCTAGTCGCAGGCGAAACACGCCAGCGCAAAATGCAGTTTTTGCGTTTCAAGAAACCAAGGAAGAAGTCAAATGGGTGCACAGTGGAAAGCCAAGGGCAAGGAACTGGCGGCAAATGCCAAGGGCCGCATGTTTGGAAAATTGTCCAAAGACATCATGCTTGCAGCGCGCAGCGGCGCAGACCCGGCGTCCAACTCGCGCCTGCGTCTGCTGGTGGAGCAAGCCCGCAAAGTCTCCATGCCCAAAGACACGCTGGAGCGTGCCATCAAAAAGGGCGCGGGGCTCACTGGCGAAGCGGTCAGCTTTGACCACGTGATTTATGAAGGCTACGCCCCCCACCGCATTCCCCTGATGGTCGAATGCCTGACCGACAACGTAAACCGCACCGCGCCCGAAATGCGCGTGCTGTTTCGCAAGGGCCAGCTCGGAACCTCCGGCTCCGTGGCATGGGACTTTGACCACGTGGGCCTGATTGAAGCCGAACCCACTGCGACCGGCGCCGACGCCGAAATGGCTGCCATCGAGGCCGGCGCCCAGGATCTGGAAACCGGCGACGAAGCCGGCACCACGCTGTTCCTGACCGACCCGGCGGATCTGGACCTGGTCAGCCGGGCCCTGCCAGCCCAGGGCTTTACCGTGCTCTCCGCCAAGCTGGGCTACAAGGCCAAAAATCCCGTGAATGCGGCTAGCCTCAGCGCCGAGCAACTGGAAGAAGTGGAAGCCTTTCTGGCCGCCATCGATGACAACGACGATGTGCAAAACGTCTATGCGGGGTTGTCCGCCTAAGGACCCTTACACAACGCTGGCGAGGCGCAGGCAGACGGATCGGGAAGGGCTGCAAGGCGTCTTTTTGAAGCCAATAGCTGGGCTATTGGTGAGAAAACAACGTAGCAGAGCGCCCGAGGAATGCAACAGATCCCGCTAAAACGGTAATTTATCCGTATTTGGTTTAAGGGTTTTCACCGACATCGCCCATAACTCCAAGGGACATTCGAAAATCATCCCAGGCTTTCATAACCGGGATCTCATTCATGTTTGTCCCTATCAAAGTACCGTCCGTTGTTGTCTGTGCGGTTGTTGCCATCGCCAGTCTGTGGATGCCACAAGCACAGGCAAGTGTGCTGAGTGCGGCCACCATCCTTCAGGATTTCAACGCCGTCGTGTATACCAACGCCTCCACCACCGCCGACATCGAAGGTGCAACGGTGGTCGGCGGGAATTTTGGCGGTGCCACGATGTACTCCAACCCCACCCAATCCCAGCCGGCGGGCTTTGGCGCGTTGACCGTCTTTGGCAACTTGCTGCAGGGCAACGGCATGAATATGGACAACGGGGGCAGCGCCTACGTCGCGGGAACCAAAAGCGGCACCATCAGTTTCAACGGCGGCGGCGGCTACCTCACCACCAGCCCGGGCAGCATCACCAATTTCGAAACACCATTGAATGCACTGTCGGGCAGCCTCTCGGCACTCACCGCCAACAACACATTCACGGTGGCCAACAACAACAACAGCGATGCTTTCAACGTCAGCACGTCCACCAACGGGATTGCCGTGTTCGACGTCACGGCGAGTGAGCTCAGCAGCATGAATAGCTATCAGATCAATCCGAACGGAGCCTCCACCGTCATCATCAATGTCTCGGGAACGTCGGTCAATATCGATGGCAATTTGAACAGCACAGCGGCGGCCGACAACGTGATCTGGAATTTTTACCAGGCCTCCAGCGTCACCCTGCAAACACAGATAGAAGGCACTATTCTGGCCACGGGCGCAACCGTCACCAACGACAACCAGATTGACGGAACCCTGGTTGCCAACGCATGGAACGGACAAGGCGAATTGCACGATTACGGCTTTACCGGTGTTCTTCCTGCCACCAACTCGGTGCCGGAGCCGGGTGACTTTGCGCTGGTGATCGCCGGTATAGGGTCTTTGCTGCTTGTGCGTCGAAACAGCCTGGGTCGGGCCATGCATGCGGCCCGTGCGGTGCAATAGCCAAACGCCGCACACCGAAACCGCTGGGCGAGCCGCCGCACGGGCATTCCGTCATCAAATATTTACGGGTGTAGGGTAAATATCACGTTCTTGTGTTATCAAGACGCTTAGGACCCGCTTACATAACGCTGGCGAGGCTGTGGCAGACGGATCGGGATGGGCTGCAAGGCGTCTTTTGAAGCCAATAGCTGGGCTATTGGTGAGAAAAGCAACGCAGCAGTGCACCCGAGTCCGGCTGATCACAGACCGCAAGCAGTGATGCAGAGGGTGCCTAATGCCCAAGCATGAAGTTGCCCCGCTGGTTTTCACACGTCATCACCGTAGCCCGATACAAGGATCGTCCCCATGAGACTGAGTTTGAAACTTCCACTTGCATTCGCTGGTGCGTTAACGTTGCTGTTCGCGGCTGGCGTGTTTGGCATCCTCCAACTCAACACGGCCATTTCGTCATTCACGGACGGCGTGTTGCACCATGTTGCGGGCGTTCAGCAAGGTGCAGAAATATCGGCCCATTTTTCGACTGCTGTGCAGGAATGGAAAAACGTGCTGTTACGCGGGAAAGACGCCACTGAGATGCAAAAGTACTGGGAGGCGCACGTCCGGGAAATGGGTGAGGCCGAACAACACACCCTGGCGCTGGGAAAAGCACTGGAGGCCAATTCGACACTTCGTATCAACGTCGACCAACTCGCAGTGGAATTGACCAACGCCGAAAAAGGCTATGAACACGCCTTTGAAGCCTACCGGTCGGCGGGCAATGACTTCACCGCCGGTGACGCCGCAGCCAAAGGCATCGACCGCGGCGTGACCCAATCCCTGCAGGAACTGCGTGCGGAGCTGTCCAAGAACGAAAACCACGCAACCGAGGCCGCCATTGATGGGGCGACGATCGCCACACGCATGTCCCTGCTGGTCATGACCCTCGTTTCCACAGCTTCGCTAGCGGCTTCTTTGTGGCTCACGCGACGCATCACGGCGCCCATCAGCGCCGCTATCGGTCTGGCAAAAATGGTGGCGCATGGAGACCTCACCACGCCCATTCATGTCACCCAAACCGATGAAGTCGGCGACCTGCTGGAATCCCTGCGATTCATGCAAAACAACCTGTCCCAACTGGTGACCGACGTACGCCATGGCTCCGACACCGTTGCCAACGCCAGCGCAGAAATTTCCACCGGCAACACCGACCTCGGCCTGCGCATCGAGCAGCAGGCGAGTGCGCTGCAACAGACTTCTGCCAGCATGGACACGCTGGGCAACACCGTCACGCAAAACGCCGAATCGGCACGCCGCGCCAACCAACTGGCGCAAAGTGCTTCCACCATCGCAGAGGAAGGCGGCCGCGTGGTGGCACAAGTGGTTGACACCATGCGCGACATCAACGAATCGTCACGCAAGATCAGCGACATCATCGGCGTCATCGACGGCATAGCCTTCCAGACCAACATCCTGGCACTCAATGCTGCCGTAGAAGCCGCCCGCGCAGGCGAGCAAGGGCGCGGCTTCGCGGTGGTGGCCAGTGAGGTGCGCTCCCTGGCAGGGCGCAGTGCCGACGCGGCAAAAGAAATTAAAAACCTGATTCACGCCAGCGTGGAGCGGGTAACCTACGGCAGCGATCTGGTGGATCAGGCGGGCGTGACAATGACCGAGGTGGTCACCAGCATCAAAATGGTGACCGACATCGTCTCGGAGATCAGCGCGGCCAGCGGCGAGCAAGCCAGCGGCGTGGCACAGGTTGGACAAGCCATTGCCCACATGGACCAGGCAACCCAGCAAAATGCCGCGCTGGTAGAGGAGATGACCGCCGCCACCGGCAGTCTGTTGGGCCAGGCGCGTGCGCTGGTGCATCTGGTCGATGCGTTCAAAGTGGCGGGGCTGTTAGCGCATCCCACCGCGCCGACTGCCTTGCTTGCCAGGTAGGGCGCAAATCAGACCCCGCCGCCACCCCGCCAGCGACGCTCCGGATCGTGCTGGTTGTGGTTGTGGTTGTGGTTGTGAAATTTAGAATGCCAGCCAGGCATACAAATACAGCGTGTCGTTGTCACTGGCATTGCGGCCTAACCCATCGTAATTGGTAGAGGAGCCGTTGTATTTGTCGTACATGGTGTACTGGGCGCCCAGGCGCAAGTTCTGCAGGGGCATATAGAAAGCCTCAAACGTCACGCCGCTGGTTTCGGGGTTGCCCGTGAAATTGCCAGTCACCCGTGTTGACCCGCCGCCATTCGCGCTAGACAGCACACCACCGCCCAACTCGTAGCCCGACGTCTGGTTCAGCGTGTTGGTTGTGCCGGTCAGGTTGAAATAGGAAAAGCTTCCGCCGTAGCGGGCCTTGTAGGTGAGTGCCAGTTTGGCCCGGAATGTGTTGAAAGTACTACTGGGACTGATCGGCGCCACCGGTGTGACGCCATCGGACTGATAAAACTGATAGGCGGCACCACTGGCCAGCGTGTTGGCAGAATAGTAGACCGACTGCTCCATGTAAGCGGCCTGGGCCGTGATGGTCAGCGGGTCCAGAATATATTGGTATTGGGTATCCAGGCCAATATTGCGTATCTGGTTGTAGGCATTGGGGTCGCCCGGATTGGTGCTGCCATCGTAAACATTGGCCAACATTCCCACGGCGCCCACCATCAGGTTGCTGGCGCCCCAGGCTTTGGTATACGCAAGACGCCAATAGGGATTGGTGCCACCGAGGTGGGTTATGTCGCCATTGTCGATCCCCGCGCTGAACACACGGGCGCCGCCATCTGCCGTGGTGTAGAGGCCAAATTCGCCATACCAGGTCTGATTCCAGTACGCATACGCCGTGACGCCGGCGACATTGGAACCCGCGCCAAGGCTAGGATAGGGGCCGTATGCGTCGGTGAAAACGTAACTGCCGGGACTTGCGCCGGGTACGTATTGCATCCAGGCAGGCGCCGTGTTCCATACATCGGTGACGGACGGGCTGTTGTTGATGCTGACACCCCAGATCAGATCGGACTCCTTGCTGACAATGCGGTCCGCATAGCGCAGGTCCATGTTGTCCGCCTGTGTGTGCCCCGAGGAAGAACCATCGGCGTTGGCCGAAGCATAGGGGTCGTACGTTACTTGCAGGAAAGCACCGATGTTGTCTGTCACTTTACCAGCCACAAAGACACTGCCGGTGGCAACAATGGGCTGGTTGTTTTTGTAGAAATCCGAGTTGGAATTCGACGTACTGACGCCCGCTGCAGCCGTATCGCTCTTGCTGACGTTGGCTACACTCGACATGCTGGCCACGGTTGTCACGGCAAACGGCAACGTACGCGCACCCGTGGTGTAGCCGGTTAACTTGAACAGCCGCCCGTAGGGCGTTAACTCCGGAAATTGACCACCAACATGGCAGGCGACACAGTTTTGACCGGTCTGGCGGGCGAATGTTGGAATGGCGTCCGCATTTTTCGCGAAAAATAGCGTAAACAATAAAATATAAATTGCCGCGCCGCACAAACGTCTGACAGGCCAGAAATTAATATTGAGCATATAAAAATAATATGTTTGTCTACCCGTAATTAGCGGAAGGGTCGATGCCAGGAATCAACGCTTACATCATTCATCCATGATGCGTGGTCAGTTCCCGGATAGACGGTAAAGAAAAGCATTCCAGAAATCACCACAATACCAGCCGCTTGTCCAGACCGAGTAATGGCAGTTTTTTGGGTCACCCTGGGCATCAAAGGCGGCCGGCGTGGGGGCCTGTTTCACAGCGGGTAATTTAACCACTTTGTCGCCCGTCGGCTCCAGGATTGCAATGGGCGCGCTCCCGGTACCAACGGATGCCATATAGGCCGATACATTTTCAATCTCGCTATCGTCCAGATGGGAAACAATCTTGGTCATGGCAATTCGTGCCCGCGCCTTCAGGTACGCATCAAACTGGCCAGCCAGGCGTGGGGTAATTTCGTCACCCTCGCCCAATTTTCCATGGCACGAGGCACAGGGTTGCACGCCTCTTGCTGGAATTCCTTGGTAATAAATGTGTCGCCCACTATCAGAATCACCCGCACTGGGTGTGACGAATTTCATGGGTTCCAGCCCTGAGAAATAATCAGCGATATCTTTAATCTGCGCGTTGGTCAGATGCTGCGTTGGTCCCCACATATAGGTGCGGGTTCGCGCATCATTTCTATCCCTGCTGCGTATAGCCAATAACTGACTCTCAATGTAGGCACTCGTCTGTCCAGCGAGCTTGGGAATCATGGGATTGGTTGACTCGCCCTTGACACCATGGCAATTCGAGCACACCTGCTGGGCTAACGTTACGCCCGGTACGGCCGGATCAGCCCAGTCCCGACTCCGGTCGATGGAGCTACAACCCGCCAGCGCTGCGAGAAAGACGCAAGCTACCGTGGCAACAGAACCCATCAAGTGGTTTTTCATAAAGCCTCTCAATTCGCAGTACTCCCCATCTCAGTGAGACATGTCGCCTAGGCGACCCTCTGCATAACTGCATAACTCCGGCGGATCACAGACCGCAGGGAGTTATGCTGAGGGTCCCTAACCTACCTAAATACGCACTATTGGAGGCGCGCATTCATCTTAGCCGCTGCTGGCGCAGTCTGGCCCACCACGGCAGCATTTTTTTGTTGAGTGCTCCAGTTTCCCGGCAGACCTGACCGTTCATTGAATAGGTCGCTTTTAATGGCTGACCATCGGACACTGAATCACGGCAAACAGCCCGCAGCAATGAAGTCAATATGTCAGCCTGACGTGACTGGCAATCGGGCCTCAGGATTCGTTTACCTTCTTCCAAAATTGGGGCATGATAGCGTGCCAATTTGGAGAATTGATGTATGGAATCTAGCCGTCTCACCGAACGCCTTGTAACGCGTGCTGTAACCAGGCGCCGTGAATTTATAAAAATCCTGACCAGCGCAGGATTGGCCGCGCAACTTGCCTCCATGGCACATGCGGCGGAAAAAATCGACCCTTCTGACCCCTATGCAAAGACGGCTGGGTACGTTACTAACGCGGCCCAGGTTGACACCACCCGCTTCCCGCACTTCGAAAAAGGCCAGCGCTGCGACAACTGCAAGCTGTTTACCGCGACGGAAGACGGCTGGGGAGAATGTTCATTCTTCGATGGCGCAGCGGTCATCGGTACCGGTTGGTGTAAGAGTTATAAGCCGCGCAAATAAAACGCGGTAAAAGACGCTACCTGAACCGTGCGGGGTTGATGGGCTGCGCATGGCATTTGAATCCGAAAATTAAAGGTCGAGAAATGAACGATGTCTACGCCAGTGTGAGGTCTCTGCCTGAAGATGCCCCTGCTTCTGCACGCCGTGGCTGGATGTCCAGGATATCGCTTAA
>Ga0316222_1001757_pt1 | contig 25155 bp, 12 predicted proteins | sample TBH18011metaG_FD_206008 | JGI IMG/M metagenome (GOLD analysis project Ga0316222, IMG submission 206008) | Freshwater microbial communities from Trout Bog Lake, Wisconsin, USA - TBH18011 | ecosystem: Environmental > Aquatic > Freshwater > Lake > Hypolimnion/Profundal zone | place: USA: Wisconsin... | reverse complement strand
TTTCCAAGTGTTGTTTACTTCAACACGACCCTTATAACGAATAATGACGAGGCGGTTGAAAACATTTGGGATATTTCTACTAATGGATGGACCGACTGGCAAGGCAACCCGTATACATGGCTGGCAATTACCTACACCGATCCGTCAGGTCCTTATGTCCAAAGCAGCACCAATTTGGTAACTTGGACTAATTGCTATCAAACGGTATATATGTGGCTCAGTTCGAGTGTGTCACCTGACCCGGGGATGGCATACCTGACAAACATGACAACCGTTGTCTGCGACGGCAATGGCGTTCCTCTGATGACAAATTTTTCAGCCATCACAGGTAATCAGCCTGTCAATATTGGCATGCCCGTTTCGGCACCCAATGCATTTTTCCGGGCAGTCACGCCATAAAAATTAAGCAATGAAACGTTTGGAAAGAACTTTTGTTTGGGTCATTCTCCTTGGTCTGGTCATCAATTTTGTTATATGGGATTATTGGATGATACGGCTGACTCATTAGTCCGAATTTCTTACTTTCGAGGCGGTAGTTAGTGCTGCTGAGGAAACTTGCCTCAGCGGCATTGTTGCCTCCGCGAAAAAACTCGCCGTCGCTTCACCGTTCGGAAAGACAAGCGAGTTCACATACGTGACCGGACCTAACAAAAACGGGTTGGCAGGGTGCGTCGCTCCGTGCTTGCGAACCATCGTTTCCTAATGAAAGTATCCGCCTGTTGCCAACCATCGCCTCCCCCCCGGCGTAACGATGTAATGCTCCTTCACGGCGTGACAATCCGGTAAAACCGCGCCGGCCAATTGGTCGCCTGCGGATCGTTCAGCCAAAACATGCTGTTCGTGTCCGCCATATTCGTGGCCACCGGCGTCCATGCCGGCGTGGTCAGGTTCGTTGCCGCCAGCAGAATGCACGTTTGCCCCACCGCGCCCGTCCCACCGAGCAGCAGTCCGCCCGACCCGATGGTCCAGGATTGGATCATGGTCGGGGTCGGGGGGATCACCACCGGCGGGGCCGTGTTCACAGTGATGGTCCCGTTCGTCGCCACCGTGTTCGTGCCCCATACCAGCCCCGAGCCCAGCGCCGGCAAGGTCAACCCGCTGAAATTCCCCGCAAAGGTCCCCGCCTGGAACAGCTTGAAGGTGTCGCCGGATACCAAGGCGTTCGTCCCGATGTTCGTCACCGTCAGCGTCCCGCCGAGCGTCAGCGTGTTCGTCACGATCACCAGGTCGTTCGTCGTCGACCCGTTCGCCGCCTGGCTGAGTTTCAGCAAGGCGTTGCCGGCCAGCGACAGGGTGTTGCCAAATGTCAGAATCCCGATCCCGCCGTTGCCCGGCGCCAGCGTGCCGCCGGCCTGCACCGTGGCCGCGCCATAGATCACGCCCGTGCCGCCCAGCGTGCCGCCGCTGCTCACGGTCACCGTGCTGCCGCCCGCGATCGAGCCGTTCACCAGCAACGTCCCGTTGCTCACGGAGGTGACGCCGGCGTAGGTGTTCGCCGCCGCCAGGGCCAGCGTGCCCGCGCCGTTCTTCACCAGCGTCGCCGTCGGGCTGCCGCCGTTGTTGAACACCGATTGCACCAGCAAATCAATCCCCGCGCCCGTGACCCCCACGTTGAAGCTCGCCCCGTTCGCCGTCGTGAACGTCGTCGCATTGATCACCGACTGGTTCGTGCCCGACACCGTCAGCACCGCGCCGTTCAGCAAATAATTGCCATACCCGCCGGCGTTCTCCGGTCCCGCCAGCCCGTTCGTGGAAGTGAGCGTCCCGCCCTGCATCAGCACCGGCCTGCCCACGCCATTCACCGAATTCTGGCTCGCCCCGTCCGCCGAGAACGTGCCGCCAATTATGTTCAGCGCCGAAAATTTCGCCTGCGCGTAGGTCCCCACCTGATACGACACTTTGGCGCCCGCATTGATTGTCAGGGCCCCGGTCCCGCCGGACGTCGCCACGCTCTCCACCAGCGTTCCGCCATTCACCGTCAGCGCTCCCGTGAAGGTGTTCGCATTCGTCAGCGCCAGCGTGCCCGGCCCCGCCGAGGTCACCCCGCCGGTCCCGGCGATCACCGCACCGAGAGTCGCCGTCTGGCCGTTCACCGTCACCGTCGGCGCATTGGTGCCCGCCAGCGTCAGCGCCCCGCTCGTGCCGGTGTTCACCGTCCAGTTGTAATTGCCGCCCTGGTCGCCGAAAATCAGATTGCCCACCGTGGGCGAACTGTTCAGTGTCACGACCACATTGTTCGTCAGCGTCAGCCGGCTGAAGTCGGCCGTCACGCTGCTGCCCTGGCCGATGGTGCCGTTCAGCCAGTTGCCCGTGACCGCCCACGACCCGCCGGCGAGGTTCGTCCACGTCGGCCCCGCCAGCGCCGGGAAATTATACGTCGCACTCGCCAGGCTGCCCGTCGAGCCACCCTCGGTCGCATAGGCCTCGATGGTCATCGACGCGTTCGTCGGCACCACCACCGTGACGGGCGTGAGCCCGGACGCCGAACTGCCGTTCGGCAACGTTCCGTTCGTGGTGTAATAAATGGTCGAACCCGCCAGCGGGCAGCTCACTTGCACCGTCAGCGGGCCGAGGGCTGCGATATAGTTGCCTCCGGGCGGACTGAACGACGGCGTCAGGCTCGCGCTTTGCGACAGCACCTGGATGCTGCCGTTCACCGCCAGTTGCGTCGTGTTCCAGATCAGGCCGGCCGCCAGCGGCGGCAGGTTGTTCGTGGCGAAAGTGCCCGCGTAAACGCCCGAGCCTTTCGGGAAGAGATAGAACGTGTCGCCATTCGTCAGCGCGTGGCCGTCGCTCGTGATGTTCGTCACCGTCAGCGTGCCGCCTTGCGTGAACGTGGTGAATCCCTTCACCGTGTCATTGGTCAGCACGCCGCCCGTCTTGTTGAGGCGCAGGCTGGTGAGACTTCCCGCATTCAACGTCACTGTGTTGGCGATGGTCAGTGCGCCGACCACCCGGTTCGTGCCCGCCGCCAGCGTGCCGCCGGCCTGCACCGTCACCGTGCCGTTCACCGTGCCGCTGCCTGCCAGGGTGCCGCCGGATTGCACCGTCACCGCGCTGCCGGACGCCAGCGAACCTTTCACTGACAGCGTGCCGCCGCTCACGGTTGTGGTCCCGGTGTAGCCGTTCGCGGCATCCAGTTGCAGCACGCCGGAACCGGCTTTGATGAGACCGCTCGCCGAGCCGTTTTGGTTGATGGGCACTTGCACCTCCAGGTCCACTCCGCTGGCCGTCGTTCCCGCTCCGGCCGTGAAGGGGTAGCTCGTCTGCCCGGAATCGGTCCGCAGCAGGACTTGCGTGAGCGGATTGACCACGCTCGTGGTCGCGCTCGGGTAACTCGTGATGAACACGTTGAACCCGCCGGACGCACCCAGGTCCAGCCGCTGGCCGCTGCCGTAGCCGGTGCCCACCAGGCTGCCGCCGGTCAGCGTGTACGAGACACCGAAGGCGCCGTTCGCCTGGCAGGTTGCGTTCGTGATGTTGATGGTGATGCCGGCGGCATTATTGTTGCCATACCAGCCGAACGCCCCGTCATTGCATTGCAACACCGCGCCCGGCGCGAGATTGATGTTTGCGCAACCCAGCGTCGAGCCGGAGCCGCTGATGGCCAGCGGCAATACCAGCGTTCCGCTTTGCACCGTCAACGCGCCGGCGAACGTGCTTTGCGCGGTCAGGTTCAGCGTTCCGGTTCCCGCCACCACCGGGTAACCCGTCCCCGAGAGCACCGAGCCGATGGTGCCGGTGTTGCTCACGGTGAGGACCGGATTGCCGGCCACGCTGAGCGAGCCGGCGGGGGCATTGGTGACCGTGTAAGTCCCGCCGCCCGTGGCCGCGAAGGTGAGGCCCGCCGGCGTCACCGCGTTGGTCACGGTCACCGTGCAATTCGTGGTCGTGTTCACCCCGAACACCGCCACGTTCTGGTCCAGCCAGGCGATGTTCCCGGTGCCATGCAGCCAGTTCGTCTGGGGTCCGCCCCAGTTGCCGCTGCCGTCCCGCGCGGTCGTGGTCGAGGAGCCCGTGTTCCACAGCAGGCCGGCTCCCTGCATGGGCGTCGTGGTGAAATACCACACCGTCCCCGGGCTCACGGCCGGGCCGGCGACCTCATCCACGCGCCAATAATACGTGGTGTTCGTCAGCAGCGCCGTCACCGGCAACACGCTGTTCGCGGCGAAGCTCCCCTGGTACTGCGGCGAAGCCGTCGTGGCCGTCGCCACCGCGTTGGAGCTTGTCCCGAGGTAAAGATTGTTCGACACCCCGGCCGCGCCTTGTGTCCAGCCGAGCAACGTGTTCGTCGCCACCAGGGTTGCCGCCACGGCCGGGCTGGGATTCGTGGCCATGAAACTGCCCGAGGTCGTGAACTGCCACACCGTGCCCGTGCCGGTGTTCGTGCCGTTCACTTCGTCCACGCGCCAGAAATACGGCGTGTTCGTGAGCAGAAACGACACGCTGTAATTCGTCACCGCCGCCGCCAGCGTGCCCTTGAACGACGCCGAGTTCGTGGTCGCCGTCGCCACGGCGTTCGAGCTCGTTCCGAAATAGACGTTGTGCAGATAATTCGTCCCGCCCGCGAGCCACGTCAGCGAGGTGCCGATGTTCACCCCGGCGGCGTAATCCATGGGCGCCGGCAACTGGGCCGGGAAGGGCGGCTGCACCCAGGAGAGGGCATATGTCGCGGCGGCGGCGGCCGGCCATTGCACGTAGCCCAGCGCATTGGTGGTGAGGGTCACCGGCACGCCGTTGGAGGTCACGGTCACCGGGTTCGGCGCGTGGACCGTGCAGGTGCCGGTGAAATCCGGCGTGATGGTCGCGCTGGCCGCGGCGTTCGTCCACGTGATGCCCACGGTGAAACCGCCCCGCGCGCGCAGCCCGGTCACGTAGCCCGCCGGCCATGCGCCGGGCAAGGCCGGCAGCAGATTGATGAAGCCGGACTGGCTTTGCAGCAGCGTTTCCGCCACGCCCGCCGAGGCGCCGATGCAGCTGTCCATCTGCGCCACCTGGTTGTAGCCGGTCAGGTTCGGCTGCACATTGTGGTAATATTGCGCGAACCAATAATGCGCGCTCCACCAGTCATGCAGGCGCGCGTAGCGCACCATGTGCTGCATGTAAGCCCATTCGTAGTTATCCGTGTACGTGTTGAGTTTCACCCGCGCCGCCGCCGCCATGGAGGGCCACATTTCCGGGGTGAACTGATGCCCCGGATACAGCCCGCAAAATTCCATTTCGCTCGAAGCGCCCCCGTTGCCGGCCGCCGAATCCACCGTGTAGAACCACGGCCGCAATTCCCCCCACGGTCCGACGCGCGGTTGGAGCAGGTTTGCCTGCAGGTTGGACACGGTCACCGCATACACGGCATCCGTGCTCAGGATGCCGGCGGCCTGCTGGTAATTGGTGAAGACGTCCCAGATGAATTCCTGGTCGCACGTCACGCCATCCTCCCGCGCCACGCCGGTTTCGGGCGACCATCCGTTCGTCACCACCAGCGTGCCCGCCGGCACCCCGTTGGTGGCGTAGGGCAAGGCCTTGAGATTCTGCTGCCAGTACTGGCAGGTTTCCTTGAGCATGGGATAGGCGCTGTTCCGCAGGTAATTCGTGTCGCCGGTGAACTGGTAATGGTCCCACACATACATGCAGTACCACGCGTTCGCGCCTTCGATCCAATCCCAGCCCTGCCCGCCCCAGACGTTCTGGCTCGCGCGGGTGGCCCAGCCGTTCGTGCCGCCGAACCCGCCGCCGTAGCCGCCGTTGTTGATGCTCCCGCTGGTGTTCGTGGTGAAATACCGCCACACCGGGATCTGGCTCTGGAGATAGGTGACGAACGGGGTGAAACATTCCGGCAAATTCACGAGTTCCTCGCCGGAATACATCATCTCATCGTTGAGGTCCGTATGGTAATCGCTCGACCAGTTCGGATTGTTGTTGTCGTTCCACAGGCCCTGCAGGTTCATGGGCAAGCCCCCGCGCGAGGCGGCGATCATCATGTACCGTCCGTAGGCGAAGAGCAGCGTATCCATGCCCGGGTCATCGTCGTAGGTCGCGTTCGCCGTGATCCGCTGGTCGGTCGGCAGATTCGTCCGTCCCGCCGGGGCCGCGCCGAGGTAGAGGGACACGCGGTTGAACAGCGCGGAGAAATCATTCGTGTGCCGGTTTTGCAACGTGGCGAACGTCTGCGCCATCCCCGCCGCCGCCTGCGCCACCACGTTCGTGTGCGGGTTCGGTCCGGCATAGTTGGCCGCCCAGTTCGTGGAATAGCTCGTCCCCAGCGCGATGATGAGCGTGAGGCTGTTGCAGTTCGTGAAGTTGATCGTGCCGCCGCCGTTCACCAGCGTGCCGCCGCTGTTCGTCACCTGCAACTGCGCTTCATACAGTTCGCCGTTCGCCAGCGCGCCCGAGAACATCAGCCCGCCGGCCACCGACGACACGGTGTTGGAATGTCCGTCCGCCAGCTGGATGCTGCCGGTGTAGGCCGCCGTCGCGCCGGCCGTGAGCTGCACCGCCATCACCTGGTCCGTGGCGCTGCAGAACAGTGTGCGCGTGTAGGCCACGCCGGCGTTCGTGTAGACGACCGTCGCCACGCCGTTGTTGAGATCGAGCGTGCGCGTGTAGCCGGTGTAACCGCTCTGGCCCGGCAGGTTCAGCAGCAGATTGCCGAAGGTCTGGTAGGAACCGAACGCCCCGGTCGGCCCTTCCGCGTAGCCGCCGGAGGAGTTGGTGTTGCCGGACCACAGGCTGTCTTCGTTCAGCACGATGGACTCGTTCGTGACATTGCCGGGCACGATGCAGCCCAGGCGGCCGTTGCCCAGCAGGATGCCCTGCGTCATGTTGGCCGTCCCCGGCGCGGTGTACCAGAGGGTGAGATCGGCGGCGCGGGCGGGCCGGGCGGCCAGGGCGGCCAGGCCGAGCAGGGCCAGATGGATGATTTTTTTCATGGGTAGGTGTGCTATCTCAAACCGGTTGCCAAGGGCAATTCTAACGCAGGCATGGCCCGGCAATCTACGTCCGCAGATATAAAAGACCATTCATTTTATCGGCCACCCGCCGTCGGGCACCCCTTGGCTGATACCGGAATCGATTGCTCCCTGCGTGTAAGCCGCTATTAATGACGCAAATACCACATTCGTGGTATCCCATATTCGGGGGAGGCGGCGGCCGCCGGGGCGGCCCTGAAAGCGGCCGGCAAATCGCCGCCCGGCAGAGTTTAGGCTTGAACAAAGCGGAGCCGGTTTGCCACGCTGTGCCGACCACCGCATGGTCCGACGCATTTCATAATGATTTTTCCGACGCAACCACCGACCCCGGGGCCGCCAGCGGAGCGCCCTTCCTGGCGGCTGCCCGCCGTGGTCACCGTGCTGGCCTTTCTCGCCTACCTGCCCGTCCTCTCCCAACGATCCAGCCTGTGGAGCGCGGAATTGGCCGTGCGGGCCTGCGGCTGGGAATGGCGTCCCATCCTGCAGCAGCCGTTGCTCTTCCTCTTCCAACTGCCGTTCCACGCCCTGCCGCTCACCTGGCGGCCGGTCGCGCTGAATTACGCCAATCTCCTGCTCGCCGCCCTCGTGCTCGGCTTGCTGGCCCGCGCGGTCCAGCTCTGGCCCCGGGACCGCACGCCGGATGTCCGCGACTGGCAGTTGACGCGCCTCGGCTTCCTGCCCGCCGGGCTGGTGAGCTGGTTTCCCCCGTTCTTCGCGGCGCTGACCCTCGGGCTCACGCTCAATTTCTGGCGGCAGGCCACCTCCGCCACGGGCGACATGATTGATGTCCTCGTGCTGGCCGCCGTCATCTGCTGTTTCCTCGAATACCGCCTGGATAAACGGCCGAAATGGCTCTGGCGCCTGTCGATCCTCTACGGCATCGGGATGGTGAACGACTGGGCGTTCAGCGGCCTGCTCCCGTGCTTCATCGTGGCCGTGGTCAGCATGCTCGGCTGGCGCGCCTTGCTCGACCAGCTGGCCATGACGCTGGACCCGATCTTCAACCGCGAAAAAGAGCCGGCCAACATGATCCCCTACGATTTCGGGCTGCTGGACTGGCGGCCCGTCTGGATTGTCATCGCCGGCCTGGCCTCCGGCCTCACCCTCGTCTTTCTCCTGCCGGCCATCCACTGGCTGACGGGCACCGACCACCTGGGCTTCTGGGACTGCGTGATCCCCGTCTTCTACTGGCACAAGATGGGTTTGGAATCGATGTTCAACCTCATCTCCATGGACGGCCTGGCCGTGGCCATCGCCTTGAGCTCGCTCCTGCCGCTGCTGCTCATCTCGATCCGCTGGCACGATGAGGAGACTTCATACTACACCTTGTCTTATTGGTTCACCGGCAAGGCGTTCTGGGTCATGCACGGCCTGCTGGCCCTGCTCTCCGCGTGGATTCTGCTGGGCGCGGTGATCGGTCCGGCCAACATGTTGCTGGAACAGTCTTTCCTCCCGCATTATTTCATCTGCGCGCTGGTGCTGGGCTGCTGCCTGAACTACCTCGTGCGCCGTCTGCTCGGCCGGCCCCCGGGGGAGATCATGACCCAGTGGACGCCGCTGATGCGCCGCCTTCGCGGGGCGCTCCTGGCGCTCCTGGTGGTGTTCGCCGCCGGCGATGCCGCCCTCATGGCCGCGCGCAACGCCCCCGTCATCCACCTGGTGAACCGGACTTTGCCGGATGATTTCTTCCGGTGGGTCCTCGGCGGTTTGCCGGCGGGGCCGAAGGTGCTCGTCGCGGATGATTCGAACATTCTCAACTTGGCGCGGCTGTTGCAACTGGGCACGCCGGCCGGCGGGGAGACCGTCTATCTGGACACGGCGGCGGCCGCCCAGCCGGATTACCACCGGCAGCAGCTCGCCCTGTATCCGCCCGTGTGGCGCATGGGCTTTATGAACATGACCAGCAACGTGCCCCTGCGGCCCGTGGTGCTGGACGAACTGCTCAAGGACCTCGCGGCCACCCGTCATGTGTTCTACCTGCATCCCAGCGAGATCAATCCCTACGACCATTTCCGCCTGCAGGACCGGGGCTTCGAGCACGCGCTCGTCTGGCGCACGACGAACGCCCCGCCCGCCCCGCCCGCTCTCACCGGCAACCTCGCGGTGGATGACCCGGACTGGGCGGAGTTCGAGCAAGCGGTCATGCCGCAGCTCACCAACGCCATTGAGAATCTCGGGCCGTCGCTCAAGAAGATCAAGGCGGGCAGCAACCTCATGCGGCTTGTGCAGTTGCCGCCGCCGCGCGATTTCACGGTCGCCTTTTTCGCCCGTTATTATTCGCTGGCGGCCGACGCCCGCGGCGTGGCCCTCCAGAAAGCCGGCCGCTGGGAGGCCGCCGCCGGCCTGTTCAACCACGCGCTGGACCTGAATCCTTACAATGCCTCCGCCCGCGCGAATCTGGATTACAACCTCAGCCGCCGGGCGGCGCCGGCGGACGCCGGCCCCGTGGCCGACCCCGCGGCGCAGGGTTTCGGGAACTACGATTCCATCGAACAGGCCGTCAAAGCATGCGGGCCGGTCGACGACCCGGTTTACCGGGCGATGATCGCGGATTCGTGCAGCCAGGCCGGGCTGGATTGCCAGGCGGCCGGCCAGTATGAGCGGATTGTGGCGCTGGAACCCGGGAACTGGGGCTACCGCTTTTTGCTGGCGGACGTGGAGTTGCGGGCCGGCCGGCCGGCCACCACCCTGGCGCTGGTCAGCCAATACCGCCGCACCCTGGCCGCCGCCGGCGAACTGCCGCAGTTCCAGCAGAACCTCGACATGCTGGAATCCCGCGCCAATCTCGCCTTGCACAATAAAAACGAGGCCCTCGCGGCCATGGACCGCGCCATCAATGCCGGCCACGGCGATGCCCAGCTCATGGCCGCCGCCGTGGACATCCTCTGGCGGGACGGCCTGAAGGACGAAGCCCGGGACCTCATCGAACTGCTCGCCCAGCAACATCCCCGCAGCGAGGCGGTCTCCGTCCTGGCCGGCTATATCCATCTGGCCCTGGAGGAACCCGCGCAGGCCGAGCAGGATTTTTCCCGGGCGCTGGCGCTCGACCCCAAGAACGAGCTTGCCCGCTACAAGCACGGTTGCGTGCTGATCCAATTGCACCGGTATGACGCGGCGCGGCAGGAGCTGCAGACCATGCTCCAGTACACCGCCTATGCCTTCCCCGCCCATTATGCCCTGGCGCAGATCGCCCAGGCGGAGGCGGATCTCCCCGGGGCCCGGCAGGAACTTAAGGCCTACCTGCAATTGGCCGCCACCAACGCGCCGGACTATACGAACGCCCTCAACCAGCTCCGGCAGTTGCGTTAAACCACCCGCTTAGCCGCCCTTATTTGCCCCGCCGGCACCGGCTGCTCCGCCGGCCGCGCTTTCATTGAGTTTGACGGCCCGGCCTTTTTCGGCTATTTCAAACTCGGACAGGCGGTTGTGGCGCGATTCAAAAGGTTATCACCCGGAAAAGCGATCCGCCCGTTTGCTGTTCAGCTTTAAACCTATGGGAATCAGCAGGCGCGCCTGTCGCGCAAGGAATGCCGAATGATCAGTCCGTCAAAGAAACCGCCGTTACCGTTTTTTGAGAAGCCCTCCTGGCGTTTGCCCGCCGCCATCATGGTGACGGCGTTTCTGGCTTATCTCTTCACCCTGCCGCCCCGGGCCACCGTGGCGAGCACCGACCTTCTGCTCCGCGTTTGCGGCTGGGACTGGCGGCCCATGCTGCAGCAGCCGCTGCTGTATTTCTTTGAATTGCCCTTGCACCTGCTGCCGCTGGCCTGGCGGCCGCTGGCCCTGAATGTCGGCAACACGCTGCTGGCGGCGGGCGTGCTCGGGTTGCTGGCGCGGGCGGTGCAGCTCTGGCCGGCGGACCGTTCCCCCGACCTCCGTTCCTGGCAACCCGAACGACTCGGTCCTGTGACCGCCGGCCGGCTGGCCTGGCTCGCCCCGCTCATCGCCGCCCTGGCGCTCGGGCTGACCATGAATTTCTGGCGGCAGGCCACCGCCGCCACCGGGGACATGATCAGCATGCTGATCGTGGCCTGGTCGGTCTGCGCCCTGCTGGAATTCTGGCATGACCGCCAGCTCAAATGGCTGTGGCGCATGGCCCTCGCCTACGGCGCCGGCATGGCCAATGACTGGGTGTTGCTCGGCCTGCTCCCCTTCCTGCTGGCGGTCATCGCCAGCATCCTCGGCTGGCGCGCCCTGCTCGAACAGCTGGCCCGGACCATCGAACCGCTCCTCTATCGCAAAAAATCGGGCTACAACAAGATGATGTCCGATGCGCGCCGGCCCGATTGGCGGCCGGTCTTGCTGGTGGTGTTCGGCTTGGAGGCGGGCCTGCTGCTGCTGCTGCTGCTGCCGGTCATCTACTGGCTGACCGGCGAACTGGGGCTGTCTTTTTTCCAATGCCTGAAGCCGGTCTTGAAATGGTATAAAGGCGGGCTGACCTCGGAGTGGAACCTGCTCACCTCGGATGTCAAAGGCGCCACCCTGGCCTTGAGCTCCCTGCTCCCCTTGTTTCTCATCTCCATTCGCTGGCAGGATGAATCCGCGTCCGTCTACACGCTGTCCTACCGGATCACCAGCCAAATGTATTGGGTCATCCACGTGCTGGTCGGCGTCCTGTCTGCCTGGATTTTGCTGGGCGCCATCATCGGCCCCTCCAGCCTGATCCCGGACCAGTCATTCCTGCCGCATTATTTTCTGTCCGCCCTGGCCTTTGGCTATTGCCTCAACTATCTCATCCGCCGGCTGCTCGGCCAGTCCCTGCCCGTGGCCGTGAACCGGTGGACTCCGTTCGGCCAGGCGGTGCGGGCGGCCCTGCTCGCGCTGCTCGTGACGCTGGTCGGCGCGGATCTCGTCGCCATGGCCTACCGCAACGGCCCGCTCATCCGGCTGGTCAACCGCACTTTGCCGGAGGATTTTCAACGCTGGGTGCTGGGCGGCCTGCCCGCCGGACCCAAAGTCATCCTCGCGGACGACCCCCGTGTGCTGACCCTGGCGCGCGCCCTGCTGCTGGGCACGCCGGATAATGCGGACACCCTGTTCCTGGACACGACGTTCATGAATCTCGTGGATTACCACCGGCACCAGCTGGCCGGGTATCCCCCGCGCTGGCGCGCCAGCTTTGAACGGGCCACGCAGCATGAGCGGGTCCGGCCGGCTTTGCAGGACCGCATGCTCCAGGATCTGGCCGCCGACCGGCCGGTCTACTCCCTCCAGCCGGGCGCCTTCTATGCGTTCGACAGTTTGCAATTGCAGAACCAGGGCTTTCGCTACGCCGTCACCCGCTGGCCCACCAATGCCGTCACCCCGCCGCCCGCCCTGCCGGCCGACCCGGTCCGGGCGGAATTCGAGCGGGAGTTGCTGCCGCGCCTGACCAATGCGGTCGACAACTATCTCTTCTCGGCCAAAAAACTGTCGGGCGGCAAACTGACCCGGCTCGCCCAGCTGCCGCCGCCGCACGATTACACCGCCGTGTTCTTCGCCCGTTACTATGCCCGCGCGATGGATGCCGCCGGGGTCGCCCTGCAACGGGCCGGCCGCTGGCCGGAGGCGGAGGACATTTTCATCAATGCCCTGAACCTGGATCCGTTCAATACGTCCGCCCACCTCAACGAGGATTATAACCGCCGTCACCGGGCCGGCGAGACGGCCCCGGATCCGACGGCGGATCCCACGCAGCTGGACCTCGGCACCTACCATTCACTTCAAGAGGAGCTCCGGGCCTGCGGGCCGATCGATGACCCGCTTTATCTGGCCAGCTACGGAGACAAGGCCGCCAAGGCCGGCTTCGTGTTCCAGGCCATGGATGCCTACAACCGCGTGCTCGCGCTGGATCCGTCCAACTGGGAGTCCCGCCTCTGGCTTGCCAGCCTGCAGGTCAAGGCCGGCCAGCCCGCAGACGCCGTCCGGATGCTCGCGCAGATCCGCCGGCAGCTCGCGGACAACGGCTGGCTGCCGCGCTTCGCCCAGAATCTCGACGAACTGGAAGCCCAGGCCGACCTCCTCCTGCACAAGAACGCCGAGGCGCTCGCCATCCTGGAACGCATCATCAATGCCGATCCGGATAACAGCCGGCTCACCACCGAAATGGTCCAGACCCTCTGGCGGACCGGTTTGAAGGCGGAAGCCCTGACCTTGCTGGACCGGCTGATCCAGGCGAATCCCGGCCGGGCGCACCTGCCGGCTCTGCGCGGCCTGATGTGGCTGCAACTTGGCCGGACGGCCGACTCCGAGCGGGATTTTTCCCGCGCGCTCCAATTGGACCCCGGCAACGACATCTACCGCTACCGCCGCGGCGCCCTGCTCGTCCAGTTGCATCGCTATGATGAGGCCCGGCAGGATTTCCAGACGATGCTCCAGCATTCCTCCGATGCCTTCCCCGCCCACTACGCCCTCGCGCAGATCGCCCTGGCGCAAACCAATTCGCCCGTGGCCCGGCAGGAACTCGAGGCCTATCTTCATCAGGCGGAGACCAACGCCCCGGACTATGCCGCCGCCGTGGGCGAGTTGAAAAAATTGCACTGAAAACGCGCGGGGCGGATGTTGATTCACGCCATAAGGTTTAAGGAAAGCGGTGCCGGGCGGGGGGTGGCGCGGGTTGGTCTGGCGGGGCCCGGCGGTCGCAGACCGCCGCTACCGGGGGAGGTGGTGGGCGCGGAGGCTTCTTCGGGGCAGGGCACTGCGGCGGGGGCGCCGCCGCTACCTTCCTGGCGGCACTGCCGGTCGAAGCGGGGTCGCGCTGCGCTTGCCCCCGCAGTCCAAAAGCTGGCGCCAGCAAGTTCCCCCTGGAAACAGCCAAAGCGGCATGTTGAAAACACGCCATAACACATTGCCCAAAATGCGCTTGGACGCGCTTTAACCTTGCGTCCCCGCCGCCCGCCCGCTATCTCAACGCGATGGATTCGCGGGAAGCGTTCATTGCGTTGAACATGATCGAAGGCGTCGGCCCGATACGGGTCCGTTCGCTGCTGGAATATTTTGGCGAAGCCCAAAAAATCCTCGCCGCCCCGCGCGCCGAACTCCTCCGCGTCCGCAACCTCGGCGAGGAGCTGGCCGCCCGCATCGCCGCCTGGGAAACCACCGTGGACCTCGCCGGCGAACTCCAGCGCATCCGCGATTTCGGCTGCGAAATTCTCATCCAGTCCGATGACCTGTACCCGCCCTTTCTGCGCCAGATCTATGACCCGCCCGTGGTTCTCTACGTCCAAGGCCGCCTCACCAGCCGCGATCACAATGGCGTCGCGCTGGTCGGCTCGCGCATGACCACACCGTACGGCATCGAGACCGCCCGCAAACTCGCCTATCAGCTCGCGTACCTTGGCGTCACCGTCGTGAGCGGCGGCGCGCGGGGCATCGATACCGCCGCGCATCAGGGTGCCCTCAGCGCCAAGGGCCGCACCATCGCCGTGCTGGGCACCGGCCCGAACCTCGTCGCCCCGCCCGAGAACGCGGAACTCTTCTCCCGCATCGCCGCCAACGGCGCGGTCATCACGCAATTCCCCTTCAACCGTCCGCCGGACAAGCAATCGTTCCCCATCCGCAACCGCATCGTGGCCGGCATGACGCTGGGCACGGTCGTGGTCGAGGCCAACCTCGCGAGCGGCGCCCTTATCACCGCCAATTTCGCGACCGAATACGGCCGGCAGGTCTTCGCCGTGCCCGGTCGCATCGATTCCCCCCGCAGCAAAGGCTGCCACGACCTCATCAAGAAAGGGGCCAAACTCTGCGAAGGGGCGGAGGACATTCTCAGCGAATTCGAATATCTTTTCCCCGCCAGCAACAAGCCTGCCTCCCCCGGCGAGACGGGCATCCTGCCCGCGCTGGAGCTCTCCCTGAACGAGCAGAAAGCCTACGATACGCTGAGCAACGAGGAGATTGGGATCGATGACGTCATCCGCCGCAGCGGTCTGCCAGCCTCCACGGTATCCGTGGCGCTGCTCAACCTGGAGATGAAACGCCTCATCCGGCAGCTGCCGGGCAAGCTCTTCGTGAAAAACCGGTGAAATCCGGGCGGGGGTGTAACTTGATTTGGTTTTGACTGCTGAGTTAGGCGGAAGGCGATGGTTGGCCGGGGACGGGCGCGGTTGATTCGTCTGCGCGGATGGCTGGCGGACCGCCACCATCGCTCCGTCCGTCCGCCATTTTTTTGACAGGCTCCCAAATTTCCCGGCAAACAAAATAGTCAATCACATTTTATGTTTTCGCCTATCGCTTTGGCTGGAAAATGGATGTATATCTTGGAAAAAAACGATAAAATGGCGCGATGATGTCATGAAATATACTGATAAATGCAATTGACAAAACAATAAATCATGCGGTAGCTTGATGCCTTACTTAAGGCGCAATCCAACCAGGGACAACGTAAATATGAAGAAAATCCGGAACGGCCGTCTGGCCAAAGCTTCGCTCGTCACGTGCATCGCGGCCTCCAGCCTGATGCTGGGGCACGCGGAAACCACTGTTTTCAACTCCCTCACGACCGCCGGCGGGTCGCTGGCAGTTGATAATTACGCAAACTTCGGCGGGACGACGTCCTTTTCCGTGGCCCAAGGTTTTCAGGGAATCGCTTCCGGCTATTTGACGTCCATTGTTCTGGATTTGAATAATTCGGGCGGCCCTTATCAAGGAAACCTTAGCGGCCCTTTGACCGTCGCTCTTTACAGTGCCTCCGGGCCGGGCGGTTCTCCCGGCACGGAGTTGCTGGGTATGTCCGGTCCTTCCGGGGCGGGGATTAACTATGGTGATTATACGTTTACCCCGAACAGCTCTTTGTGGATACAGACTGGTGCCACCTACTATGTGGTGGTGGCAGACAGCGGCCCCGACTCGTCCGAAGAATTTCCCGCCGGCTATTCCTGGTTGGAAGGCAGCCTGACCGAAGGCATTCGGGCCGGCAACTATTATGATGCCAACGCCAGCGGCTGGACCTATCAAGGCAACACTTTGGCCATGGAAGTGACAGTCACTCCGGAACCGGGCACGCTGGCGCTGACGGGGCTGGGCTTGGCCGGTCTGGCGGCTTTCCGGCGCAGAAAGTGAGCTGACTCCACTTTAAATCCGGTATTTTGCCCCGGCGGACCCGTCCGCCGGGGTTTTTGTTTGGGTGCCGCCGGCAGGGGGTTGGGCATCCTGGGGTTGGGATCGCCGCCGGTGCTTGACCGATGGCGGCTCGCAGCGATGGAGACAGGAGGATGGGTTCTTGGGCCCACCGGCCGTTCGCCGCCCGGCAAATCGAAAAGACTGTCAAAATTATCGGGTGCATCTTGATACTGTTCTTGCAGCCGACGGCGGTAGCGCAGATTGGTAATCGGCCGCGCGTGGCCAGCCCAATGGTCGTGGTGTTTACCACGCCCGGCGGATTGCCAATCCGCGCTACGCCAAGAACAGTGTCAAGATGCACCCGAATGGCCCCTTTAGTGCCGGAATTTATCTGCCACGGCTCGATTCGTAGTGACGGCCAGACAACAACCGCCTCGGGCGGCGATCGCGACCACATTACTCAAACCTTCAGGAACCATGACCGGTTGATTGTTAAATCCCATTGCCCCCCAAGCCGTGATGGTGCCGTCTTTTCTAAGTACCAGACTGTAGCCAACCCCAGCCATTCCCTCATTGCGAAATCCGCCAGCGGCAATTGCCACCACATTGCTCAAGCCAACCGGCACATCGGTTTCGCCATGGTTCCAACCTCCCCAGGCAAAAACCGTTCCATCGCTTTTCAAGGCCAGTTTATTGGCCGGCCCCACGGCAATGCTGGTCACATTGCTTAATCCCTCGATCTGATGCAGGGCAAACGGGGCCTGATTGCCCCATTCAACCACCGTGCCATCCCGCCGGAGCGCCAAATTATGCCCGGAAAGCAAGGTTGACAGGGCAACCGCCGTGACATTGCTTAATCCCACCGGAAGCTTGTTTTCGCCCCAACCGATGACGGTGCCATCTTGCCGAACCGCTACGCAGCTTTCCTCACCAGTGGCAATGGCGATCACATTGGTTGCCCTATCCGGCACCCTGGTCTTGTCATTTTGACCGTCCCCCCATGCGCCAACCGTTCCATCTTTAAGCAGCGCCAAACCATAGCGGTCACCCATGGCGACCGCCGTGAGGTTGCTTAATCCTGGCGGAACATCGGTCCATAGATTCTTTGGCCCGCTGCCGATGGCGGTTCCGTCCGCTTTGAGCAAGGTGACGGAAGCGTTGGCACCAAGGCACGCCGGCATGGCATTGTTCAAAGCCTGTTCGGAATTGGCGGCAAGCTGTGCGGGGCAACTTCCCCAAACAATCGCATAGGCACCGTTGGAAAGGCCGGCCCCGAGCATTTGGCATGAGAACACCAAGGTGAATAAAATTAACAGTGTTTTCATAAGGCCGGAACAATGATATTGCTGGCGGTTCGAGTGACGGTTTGGCCTGGTTTTGTAATGGATATAATTCCATTCGCGTCGATGGTAAACACCTGATCCCGTCCCGGCGTGGAATTGGTTGGTCCACTTCCTATTTCCCAATCAACCGTAAAGGGCCGATCCCTTCCTGCTTTCATTTTAAAAACGCCTGCTCCAGACGGTGTTTTTCGTCCTGCGCTTTTTTCATTTCGGCATTCAAATCATCAACGCGTCTTTGAAACAGCATGTCAACTTGCTGATCCAGGGATTTTCCTGCCAAACCATTGGTCAAAAAGTGCGGGCCAAGCGGAACGACGCGATAATCTTCGCCGGCATCATAAAAACCATCACGGTAATTCGCGAAAAGCAAATAATATTCGCCCTGCCGGGGCCAATAGGAAGTGGTCATTTGCCTTGCCCCCGAATTGGTCGCACCTTTGAGGACGGATACCATCTCTATTTTGGAATTCATTAAACCACGGAACTCAACCCTCATCCCATTATACCGGAGGTTGAACGGGTCCGGGGTGGCGGTGCAGCGCACGATTACGATGTCAGGAGACTGTTGTTTAAGCAAATTCCAACCGGGAAATCCAAGCATTGGATACGCCATGACACCTACGCCAAAGATCAGCAAAAACACGATGGCAATGATTTTTTTGATTTTCATATATGAATAAAGGGGGCACCCATTAGGGCGGCCTTTTTAAAGGACTGAGCCCTTTACTTTGAATCCGCCTGTTCCAATTGTTGCAACAGTTGCTGGCATGTCTGTTTTTCTCGATCATCCGGTGGCAGGAGCTTCAACGATGTGCTGAGAACCAAAATGGCGTCATCCAGCCGACGCTGTTCCAACAGGAAGCGCATGTAATCAGACAGTATTTCATGGCCGGCAGGATTCAAGGCATAGGCCTGCCGGAAGGCAAAGTCCGCTTCCGCCTTCAGGCGGGCGGCCGGGGCGGCTTGGGGGGTCCGTTGCAGCCGCCAATGGTACAGGTCAGCCTGGGCGAGCCGCAACCTGGAGTAAGCCGGCGGCGCAAAATCATTCGTCAAAAAATCCCGGTCGCCTTGGAAGGCCGTGAGGTCCTTGCGAAGATCGACCGCCTCCACAAACGCGCAGACATCGGTCACCCTGGTGTCGGACCGCAGCCAGTTTCCCAGCCGCAGCCCCACCTGCTTGGACCAAAATTCATGGTTCGCGTCCAAGTCCTTGGCCGATAATTCCAGAACAGAATCATGGTTCAGTTTGAAAATGAAATCGTGGGGTGAGAGATAGGGAAAAAGGAATATCTGTGAGGGGGAGACATGATAAGGCTGAAACATCAGCAGCAAGGATGAGCCTTGCTCGTAATAAAACCCCTTGCCGGGATTGTGGTCAACCATCCACTTCACCAGCCGGGCATTGACGGAATCTCCCACCTTCTGCCCGGCGACCATTTCGTAATACACCTGCTGCGGATCCGCACTTGCATCAACCCCAGGGGCCGGAAGGCCCAGCGGAGGAGTCCAATCCGGATCAGGGTGTTTATTATAATCTGCACTGTATTCCTCCGTATATTTGCTGAATACATCAGTGGTCTCTTTCACGGTTGGCAGACGAATGGTGCCATCGTTTATGGCCTTCAGGTAACCCGCATACCATCCATCGATAAAATTATTTGCCGCAAAAACAGTGAATGGCTTGCCCTCTACGACGGTGGGATTCAGCGCCGTGACCAGCATGCGCCCCGCCTCGGAACTGCCGAAATAAATGCTTCCCGGTGGAATGGACCGGCTGATGTCATCGCCAAAAGCAGCCGGGTATTTGGCGCCGCTGCGATGGTAAATCCGGCAGGCGGCTGCCACTTCCTCCAACGGAGGCCAAAAGAACGACCAGTCAGCCTGCCCGCTCTTCAGTCGACGGGGAATGCTAACCCGGAAGTGCTCCAGTATATTGGTAAGCGCCGGGCAGTCTGCCCGCCGGGCGGACTGGAAAAAAGCAGCCACCTCCGACGGCAACGGGGTGGCGAGTTTTTTGGAAAGCAACTGTTCTTCCCGCTCCTTGTCATCGCAGAAGGCGGCCAGCCGGGCGGAAGGAATGGCCCAACAAGAAATCAATGCCAGCAACCACCCAGTGAAAAGGGGTCGAAAAAATAAAGGGGGCAGTCCTTTTATTTTTACAATTTCCATATTGGGTTCAGGTTTAGCCCGTTCGCCCCGCCGTGACCAGCCATTTTTAGGACAACCTCACGCAGAGGCGCAGAGGGGGAGACGGCGAGGAGGGCGGATCGAGAAGGGCGGATGGAAAAATTGCAGAACGAGTTGACAGGCGGTGAAAGCAATGCAACATTACGTCCGGGGTTGGGTGAATCGGCCGGGGCCGGGGGCGGTCGCCGGTGTGATTGGGACGTCGTCCAAGGGGCGGCGGGCGTGATTTTTGACAATTTAAAGCGAGAAGTCAGAAGATAGAAGTTAGGAGCGAGAACTGACGCGGCGGAGCCGCTCACGGCGTGGGGGCCACGGGGCGAGTCCAAGGTCCAAAGTCTAATGTCCAAGGTCGGAAAAACGGTGGGGGACGCCCGGTGGGGGCACCGGGCCTACATGGTCACGACATGAAGGCTATGAGGTCAAGCCGGTCAAGGTGAGTCAAGGCAGGTCAAGCCTCGGACGGGGAGAATGGTTAGGTCGGGCTTTCAGCCCTTGGCGGCTTCGCCGGGCCGGAACCCAGGGCGTTGCCCCGGGCTGACGTTAGACCGGGCCTTTGGCCCTCCAATTCCAGCGGGATGAAGCTTGCGGAGCAATGCTCCGCGCTCCGTTGCTGGCCCGGTCAAGGTGGCAGCGGGGGGGGAGTCGTTGTGGTCGCGGGTGGAAAGGCGCAGGGGTGCAGGGCTGGCGGGAGTGCTGCGGCTGGGCTTTGCCACAGCCGCGCTCCGGCGGTCGCGGAGTCACTGCGTGACGGCCACTGAATGAGTCAGGGCCACTGAATGAGTCCACAGTTCGAAGTGGGGGGAGCCGGGTAATATTAGACGTTAGGGCAGGCGTTATGGGAGGTGGCAGAAGGCGTTATCGGTGCCCTCGGGATGCCCCCCGAGATAACGGCTTATATCGCCTTATACCGGGTTAAATACAGTTTTGGCCGGGGGAAAATTAAAACATCCAACAGCGAACAGCCAATGCCCAACATCCAGTGTCGAAGGGGAGGCGGCTGGGTCAGGCAAGGGGGGCGGTGGTGAAGGCGGAGGGGCGCTGGCTGGCCACGCTCCGGGCTGCATGGGAAGGGTTAAGGTGGAAGGTTAAAGGTGGAAGGAATGCGGACCGGGCGGGACGATAAAGACCCGTTGCCAGTTCGGAGGTGGAAGCGACTTGAAGGTCGCGCGCCGGCCGGGGACGGGGGGAAAGATTTTACTGGCGGGGGGTGGGCGGCGGATTTACGCTGGCAGTCACCATTTTAGCCTATGGATATTGTATTCAATTGCCCGAACTGCGAGCAGGAGCTGGCGGTGGACCAAACGGGCGCGGGGACGCAGATCGAATGTCCGACCTGCCATGAGACCATCACCATTCCCTCGAACAAGGTGACGACGGGGCCGTTGCCGGGGACCCCGCCGGCGCCGGTGACGGCGAGCAGCATCGCGACCTCGGCGGCGGCGAAGGTGGAGCTGCACCTGAAGGTGCCGGTGCGGACGACGCCGGCGGAATCGCTGATCGGGAAGCCGAAGCCGCCGCTGGAGGTGGTGCAAAAGGGGGCGGGGAAGCGGCTGCTGGTGCGGACGATCCGGCACGCGAGCTGCATCGAGGCGGGGCATGACAAATTTGACGAGAAGGTGGCGGCGTTTCTGCAGGATGTGGGGGAGACGAACCTGGTGCAGGTGGAGGTGATCAGCTACGAGCAATTCAGCGTGGAACTGCAAAAGGTGATGACGGACTACGGGGTGCTGGTGGTGTATCGGGGGTGAATGGCGGGTGAATCGCTTTGACTTGACCCCGCCGCACGGCTACCGTTTCCCCATGAATCGCCGGATTGCCTTCTGGATGCTGCTCGCCGCCCTGGTGCTGGCGATGCCGTTGCGCGCGCCTGCGCCGCTGATCTATGTGCCGGGGGAGGGCTGGTATTACGAGGCTTCCGGGGACAATCTGAAGTGGCAGCGCACGCGGGCGAAGGACCAGCTGGAGGTGGCGGAGGATGCGTTCGCGAAGAAGGATTTCAAGACGACGCTGCATGCGTCCCACCGGGTGCTGCGGATCTGGCCGCTGTCGGATTACGCGCCGCGGGCGGAATATCTGGTGGCGCGGTGCCTGGAGGCGGCGGGCAAGGACGAGGCGGCTTTCAACGCCTACCAGAACATCATCCAGAAATATCCCCGCAGCGGCCAATATAACGAGGTGCTGTGGCGGCAGTATGAGATCGGCAACCGGTTCCTGGCCGGGGAATGGTTCCGGCTGTGGAATCTCATTCCGATCTATCCCTCGATGTCGGAGACGGCGAAGCTGTATGACAAGATCGTGAAGAGCGGGCCGTACAGCGAGGTGGCGCCGCACGCGCAGTTGCGCATCGGCGCGGCGTACGAGAAGGCGAAGGATTACGAGGCGGCGGTGCAGGCGTATGAGCTGGCGGCGGACCGCTATCATAACCAGCCGGACATCGCGGCGGATGCGATGTATCGCGCGGGGCTCTCGTGGGAGAAGCAGGCGGCGAGCGCGGAATACGACCAGGGGGCGGCGGACCAGGCGATCGCGGCATACACGGATTTCATGACGTTCTACCCGGATGACAAGCGGGTGGCGGGCGTGCAGAGTTCGATCGTGAAGCTGAAGGCGGAGCGGGTGCAGGGGAGTTTCACGGTGGCGCAATTTTACGAAAAGGGGAAGAAGTGGGCGGGCGCGGTGGTGTACTACAACCAGGTGTTGCAGCTGGATCCGAATTCGCCGCTGGCGGCGCAGGCGCGGCAGCGGATCGAGGTGCTGAAGCCGCGGTTGCACGCGACCACGGCGGCGAAGTGAGCATTTTGTGAGCATGATACGCGCAATCAAAATCATCGGACTGAGCCTGACGGCGGCGGCGCTGGCGGGTTGCGCGGGGTATCATGTGGGCCCGGTGACGACGGGCGGGGCGCCGGCCGGCGAATCGGTGGCGGTCCTGCCGTTCAACAACCAGACGATGCAGCCGCGGCTGGGGGATGCGGTCACGCAGGCGGTGCGCGAGCGGGTGCAGGTGGACGGGACGTATCATCTGAGCACGCGCGGCGACGCGGATATCGTGGTGACGGGGACGATCACGAAGTTCGGGCGCGAGGCGCTGAGTTTCCTGGCTTCGGATGCGTATACGCCGGACAACTACCGGGTGGGCATCGTGGTGCATGCGGTGGCGCGGGAGCGGGCGACGGGCAAGCTGATTTTCGAGAAGGATGTGAAGGGATTCACGCTGCTGCACGTGGGCACGGACCTGGCGAGCGCGGACCTGCAATCGCAATCCCTGATGGCGGAAGACCTGGCGCACAACCTGGTTTCCCTGCTGGCCGAAGGCGGCTGGTGACGGAGTTCTCCGCCCGCTCAACGCCCCATAAAACCCTGATTTGCTGAAACCTTTCCGGAAAAACCGTCGTCTGATGAAAAACCTGTCCCAGCGGACAAGTGAACTGAACCAACCAACTGAACCTGTTACGAACAATATGAAAAAATCATTCCTCAAACTGTCCCTCCTCGTCCTCGGCGCCGCCCTGCTGGGCACCCCCGCCGTGACCCGCGCGCAAGACGCGACCAACACCCCGTCTGCCACGGCGCCGAAGCATCACGCCAAGGGCCTGCCGCTCGTCGGCAAGGTCGCCGCGGTGGATACCACGGCGAACACCGTCACGGTCGGCAAGCAGGTGCTGACCATCACGGACAAGACCAAGATCAAGAAGGCGGGCGCGGCGGCGACGCTGGCTGACATCACCATGGGCGACACCGTCCATGGCTATTACAAGAAGAACGACGACGGCACCCTGACGCTGTTGAGCCTGGTCGTGGGCGCGCCCAAGAAAAAGGCGGCGGACGCGGCGGCCCCGGCGGCGGCGGCTCCGGCGAACAACTAAGCGCCACTTTTGACGGATTCACGAAGGCGGACGGCAACGTCCGCCTTCTTCTTTTTTCAGAGCATCACCGTCTGCCGGGCGGCGAGGAAGTGGAGGGCGGTGCGGGTGACGGGAAGGTGGTAAATCCGGTTCAGGGCGGCGGCGTAGAGTTTCACCTGGGGGGTGTAGGTCTTCACTTTTTCGGCCAGCCCGGCGGCGGTGGCATGGTCGGTCTTGAAATCGATCAACCAGAGCTCGTTTTCGAGCAGCACCACGAGGTCGGCGGCCCCCTGGATGATGAGGAATTCACCGGGCAAATCGTCGTGGCCGGGCAGGCCGGTGATGGCGGCGATCTCGGCCGGGGTGAAGCGGACGGTGAAGGGAAGTTCGCGTCGGACTTGGGAAGCATGGGCGCGGATTTCGCGGCCGAGCGATGATTGCCAGAACCCGGCGAGGGCAGGGAGATCGAGCACGGCGCGTTCGGCGGGGGTGAGAACGTTTTCGGCGGCGAGCCGGCCGGCTTCGGCGGCGAGGCCGGCGGCGGTTTCAAGGCCGGCTTCGAGGGCGACGCGCTGAAGGAATTTGTGGTGGGCGATGCCTTGTTCCGCGGCGGACATGGCGGAACGGGCGCGGCCGGGGGCAGCCTCGCTGCGGCGCGGAAAGAACGGCGCGGCTTCGCTGTCGAGATCGGCATCCTGGGCGGCGCGGCGAAGTTCGGTGACGGAGGTCTTGGCTTTCTCGGTGGTGGCGGCGGGGTGGGGATATTGCCAGGCGAGCAGCGCGGTCAGGCGCGTGAGATCTTCGTCCGCGAGCGGTTCGACGGGGGCGGCGGGCGCGGTGAGGGGTCCCGCCGGGGTTTCGGCCGGGGCAGTTTCATCCACCCAGCGCCAGTCGAGAGCGGGAAGGTTGCCGGCGGAGGCGGTTTTCACATCGGTGCCGGCGGTTTGCGTGGCGAACCAGAGGCCCAGCCAATCGGCATAGCTGCGGGCCTCGGCGATTTTCGGGATGGTGACGGCGACGGGCTCGGTCCACTTCTCCTCCCATTTATTGGCGCTGAGAGTGGTGAGCAAAATGAGCGAATCGCGGGCGCGGGTAAGCGCGACGTAGAGCAGCCGGAGTTCCTCGCCGCGAAGCTCCCGTTTCTGCCGGCGCTGGGCCAGCCACCAGGGGAGGCTGGGATAATGGCGGCCGCTGGCCGGCGGTTTCACCTGCGGACAAAGGCCGTAGGTTTCGTCGAAGATGATCTCACCGCGCAGGTCCTGTTCGTTAAAACCCTTGCCGAGGTCGGGCAGGGCGACGACGGGGAATTCGAGGCCCTTGCTCTGGTGGATGCTCATGAGGCGGACGGCGCCGCCGGCTTCACCGGGCGGCGGGCCGGCCTCGGCGGCGAGTTCGCGGCGGGCTTCGAGAAAGGCGAGAAAGCGGGTGAGCCCCCCGCGCTGGCGGCGGTCGAATTGTTCGGTGAGATGGACGAATTGCTCGATGTTCGCAACGGACTGGCCGCCGCGCGGGCGGGTGCGCCACCATTCAAGGCAGAACGTTTCCGCGAGGATGGACGCGAGGCATTCCGAGAGGACCACCTGCCGGGTGAGTTTGCGCCAGCGGGAGCAGCGGGCGAGGAAACGGGTGATTTTCTCGCGGGTGGCGCCGGGTTCCAGAGCGGTGGCGGCGCGGTTCAGCGCGGTCCAGAAATATTGGCCGGGCGCGGCGAGCCGGATGCGGGCGAGTTCCTCCAACGTGAGGCCGACGAAGGGCGAGCGCAGGACGGCTAGGCAGGGA
>Ga0316222_1001756_pt1 | contig 25156 bp, 24 predicted proteins | sample TBH18011metaG_FD_206008 | JGI IMG/M metagenome (GOLD analysis project Ga0316222, IMG submission 206008) | Freshwater microbial communities from Trout Bog Lake, Wisconsin, USA - TBH18011 | ecosystem: Environmental > Aquatic > Freshwater > Lake > Hypolimnion/Profundal zone | place: USA: Wisconsin... | reverse complement strand
AAAGAAGCCGGGGTCGTGGTGGACTCCCCAAAGGGCGCGCACCACGGCGGCCAGAAAAATGAGCACAACAATGGTCATGCCTACGCACAGGGCTTCATTCAACTGGGCAGAGGTTTTAATACCGCGCAAGTTGGTCCAGGTAAAGAAAGCCGCAAATATAAGAATCCACGCATAGTAATTTAGGCCGGGCAGGATGTTCATCGCCGCCTTGGCGCAAAAGGCTGTGCAGATGAGGGGATTGAGGAGGTAGTCCATCACCATGGCCCAGCCAACAACGTATCCAAGGGCAGAGTGCATCTCCTGGCCGACGTAGGTATAAGCGGAGCCGGCCGAGGGATAGACGCGGGCCATGCGCCCGTAACTGAAGGCCGTAAACAACATGGCGACCATGGCGATAAGGATGGTCGTCACCACGTGCCCGTGGGCCTTGTTGCTTATAACGCCGTAAATGCCCATCGGAGCGGTCGGCTGGATGATCACCATGCCGATGATGATGAGGTTCCACAGGCCGAGAACGCGATGAAGCCGGACCGGCGCGCCGGGCTCTGAGGGTGCTTGGGACACGAGTGTTTCTCCTCGGGGAAGGGTAACAGAAGCGGAGTGGAATTGACCCTGGGGGCTGGTTTACCGTAAACTAGGAGACTGCGAGGGATGCGGCTCGAGTTGCATTCTCACCCGCATCATTCAAGAGATTAAGGAAGAGCAATGGCAAACCATGTATCGGCGCTGAAGCGCGCCCGCCAGACAGTTACCCGGACCGAAGTGAATCGCGCCAACCGCAGCCGCGTTCGCACCAGCTTGCGGGCATTGCGCGAGGCCCTGACGAAGGGCGACGTACCGGCCGCGCAGGCTCAGTACCGCGAGACTGTTTCCACGCTCGACAAGAGCGTACAAAAGGGAATCCTGCACGACAACACCGTTTCCCGCTACAAGAGCCGCCTCAACGCGCGGCTGAAGGCCCTGGTTCTCGCCAAGGTCTAGCTGGACGGAGCTGTTGAAGCTCCCTGAAAATCAAAATAGGCACGAACGGACAGGGTATGACCCGGTAGTTCGTGCCTATTTTTTTTGCCAGGGCCTCGCCGCTGGCCGGTTGAGTTTACAGGCGCTCGAAGATGCCTGCTGCGCCCATGCCCCCGCCAACGCACATGGTGACCATGCCGTAGCGGACCCGCCGCCGGTGCATTTCAGCTACAAGAGTGGCTGTCAGTTTTGCTCCCGTACAGCCCAGTGGGTGCCCAAGGGCGATGGCTCCGCCGTTTACGTTGATGACCTCCGGATTCAGATTTAGCACGCGGATCACCGCCAGGGCCTGTGCGGCAAATGCTTCGTTGAACTCGATGAGGCCAATGTCGGCGAGGGTGAGGCCGGCGCGGCGCAGGGCCTTGGGGATGGCGGCGATCGGACCGATGCCCATCTCTTCAGGCAGGCAGCCGGTAACGGCGTATGCGACCAGGCGGGCCAGGGGGAGGATGCCCAGTCCCCTTGCCCGGTGCGCTTCCATCAGCACCGTGGCGGCCGCCCCGTCTGAGGTTTGCGAGGCGTTGCCGGCAGTGATGCTCCCTTGAGCGTGAAAGGCGGGCTTGAGTTTGGCAAGTGCCTCCAGTGAAGTGTCCGCCCGGGGGCCTTCGTCGGTTGTGACAAGTCTTTCTGAGATGGTTGGCTTGCCCGTTCTTGTTCCTGGGACGGCGGTGGTGACGGGGACGGGGATGAGTTCGTGGTCGAAGCGCCCGTCCGCTTGCGCGGCGAGTGCTTTCTGGTGGCTCTGGTAGGAGAAGGCGTCCTGATCTTCGCGGGAGACCTCGTAGCGCCGGGCCACGCGCTCGGCCGTCAGGCCCATGGTGAGCAGGGAGGCGGGGTAGTGCTCGGCGAGCCAGGGATTGGGGCTGGGTTTGAGGCCGCCAAAAGGGAGCAGGCTCATCGACTCCGCTCCGCCAGCAATCACAACTCCTGCGTCGCCGCAGCGTATGCGCTGATCCGCAATAGCAATGGCCTCAAGTCCTGAGGAACACAGTCGATTGACGGTAACGCCGGGGATTTCTACCGGCCACCCGGCGCGCAGAATGGCCCACCGGGCCAGGTCCCAGCCCTGCTCGCCCTCCGGCTGAGCGCATCCAAGAATCACATCGTCAATCTCGGATGTGTCGAGCGCGGGGATGCGGCCCAGGGCGGCGGTGATGGCAAGGGCGGCCAGATCGTCAGGGCGGGTGGTGCAGAGGGCGCCTTTGGGGGCTCGGCCGACGGGGGTGCGTACGGCGCTGACGAGGACGGCTTCAGGCATGAGGATGCTCCTGGTAGTTCGCTTCGGCCCGGAAGTAAAATGAACCGCTGGTGGCCGGCTTCATGGCTAGTTCCGCAGTGGCTTGCCGGTTTTGAGAGTAAACGCGATGCGCTCCTGGGTCTTCCGCTCGCCGCACAGGGAGAGAAAGGCCTCGCGCTCAAGGTCCAGCAGGTACTGCTCTGTCACTGGTGCGCCCGGAGTCACGCGCCCCCCGGCCAGGATGTAGGCGGCCCAGCGGGCGACCTTCTGGTCGTGTTCAGAGGCGTAACCGGCCTCGCCCATCAGGTAGGCGCCTGTTTCGAGTGTGGCCAGGGCTGCCGTCCCTGGCGCGGCGATGGTACGGGGCTGGGAGGCTGTGTAACCGGCAGCAACCAGGGCTTCAACCTGCGCTTTCGCTTCCAGCAGCAGGCGCTCCCGGTTCATGGTGATGCGATCCGCAGCAGCCAGAAGGCCAAGCGTCCGGGCTTCCGCTGCTGAAGTGGAGACCTTTGCCAGCGCGATGGTCTCAAAGGCGCGGCGAAGCGCCGTGTTCATCTCCGCGGATTGCGCGAAGCGCGAGGGCGGGTCGCGCGGGTCGGGCGGAGCCAGTGCGGCGGCCTGATCCACTGCTCGAAGCAGCATCTCCTTGGTCCCGCCACCAGCCGGGATAAGTCCTACGCCCGCTTCGACGAGGCCGATGTACGTCTCCGCATGGGGCTGGCGGCGGTCGGCATGCAGGCAAATCTCCGCGCCGCCGCCCAGGGTCAAGCCGAACGGCGCGGCCACCACCGGGCGCGGACAGAACTTGATAGCGGCGGTCATCTGTTGAAAGCCATTGATAACCGCGGCCAATTCCTCCCATTCGCCTTCCTGCGCGATGAGCAGAACCTGCATCAAATTTGCCCCAACTGAAAAATTGTCGCGGTCGCCTGAGATTACAAAGCCGCAGAAGTCCCGAACCGCTTCGGAACTGGGGTTCAGGACTGAAGTGATGAGAGAGAGAATGTCGCCGCCGATGGCGTTCTTCGGCGAGTGCAGTTCAATGCAGGCGATGCCGTCGCCGATATCCACCAGCGAAGCGCCGGGGTTCGTGCGGACCACGCGGTGCGTGCTGCGGAAATGCGCGACCCGGGCGTGGCCGGGGACACTGGCGATGGTTTGCCACGCGCCGGTTGTGGGGTTATAGCACTGAGGCCCATCGCTGGAGTACCAGGAGACGGGAACTTGCTCAGGCGCAGAATCGAGCAGCGCGTCGAGTGCAGGGCTGACGGGTAGGCCAAGCGATTTCATTCGGACTACAGTCGGTCGCACTCCAGCGGCATCCCATTGCTCGAAGGGCCCCAGCTCCCAGTTGAAGCCGTTGCGCATGGCGGCGTCGATGGCAGATGCATCAGCGGCGACTTCGCCGATTCGGTCCGCGGCGTAGTTCCAAAGATAGGCGAAGAAAGGCCACAGAAATGCCGCTGCCTTGTCTTTGGCAGGGTCATTGGCCAGCAGCAGGCGCAACCGCTCGGGAAGTGTGGCGGCGTTCTTCGCCATCTCGATGCCGGGCAGGGCGGGCTTTGTGATGGCGCGGTACTCGAACGTCGCAAGGTCCAGGACCATGCGCAGCTCTTTCCCGTCTGTTCCGCGAATCTTCTTGTAGAAGCCCTGCCCGGTCTTGTCGCCCAGCCACTTGCGCTGCATCAGCTCATCCAGAACAGCGCCAAACTTGCCCTGCGATACGCCCTCAGGAAAGTTCGCGGCAACGTGGGCCAGGATGTCGATCCCGACCAGATCGGCTAGGCGAAATGTGCCCGTGCGCGGCCAGCCAATGGCAGAGCCGGTAAGTGCGTCCGCCTCTTCAATGGTGAGGCCCTGCTGCAGCATCAGGTTGGCGGCGGTAAACAGCACGGCGATGCCGATGCGGTTGGCGATGAAGTTCGGCGTGTCGTGCGCGAACACAACCTGCTTGCCGAGCCTTCGATCTGCAAAAGCGGCAAAGGCAGCCACCAGCGCCGCATCTGAATCCGCCGTCGGAATGACCTCAAGCAGGCGCATGTAGCGAGGTGGATTAAAGAAATGAGTGCCGAAGAACCTGCCGCGATGGGAGGCGAGCGAAGCGGCCAGGCGGCCAATGGGCAGGCCGGAAGTGTTGGTGGTCAGCAGCGCATTCTTTGACAGATGAGGCAACACCCGGGCCAGCAGAGCGGTCTTGATCTCCAGGTTCTCGGCTACGGCCTCAATCACCCAGTCACACTCCGCAAGCCGGGGCAGGTCCTCGTCGAAGGTGCCGGGCGTAATGAGCGAGGCCTGGGATGCGTCGTAGAAAGCAGCTGGCTTGCATCGGGAGAGTGCTTCGAGAGCCGCCTTGGCCAGCGGTTGCGACCCATCCGGCTTTGCAGCCAAATCCAAAAGCAGCGTGGGAATACCCGCGTTGGCCAGATGTGCGGCGATGCGGGAGCCCATGGTTCCTGCTCCCAGAACGGCGGCGCGGCGCACCATCAATGGCTGGGATGAATGGATTTGCACCGGGGAAAAGGGAGGTGCAGTGGTGCTCATACGGGCTCACCCTTGGCAGGCTGGAGCGGGAAGAAAACCAGCGCGCGGAACTGAGGAAGAATACGAAAGGGCAGCGGGCGGGGTCAAGGATCGGAAACGCCGCCCTGCGGTAGCGCGCGCTATTCGACCTTGCCCGCTGAGTTCTCGAACAGAACATGAGTCAGTACCGCTGTGTCTGATGTGGCTGGCAGGTGCGAGCAGAAGCCAATGCCGATGTAGAACGGGCCGTCGAAGTGCAGGGTAATGGGCGGGCCCAGTTGGTGCATGGGTTCGCCCGTGAGGCTCACAAAGATGGCGAAGGAGTCGCCGTGCTTCTCAATGCCAACGCGTTTGGCATGAACTCCCGCGAGGGCGCCGCCGAAACGGTATTGCAAATCTTTCAGGAAGACAGCTTTGTCAGTGCGATAGGCCAGATGAATCATGCCCACGCCGTGCTCGCCCAGCATCGCCTCTTTGGAGTCGTCGTCGAGACTCTGCCGAATAACGAGCACCACCTTGCGGTCGCCGTAGCCCTTGGGGTCAGGGAAGCTGACGTCGGCGGCGAGCGACGCGTCGCCAGAGATCTTCTTCCATAGATAGCGGAACTCGTCGCGAGAGTACCAGATGTTATACCCGGCGGAGTGGATGGTGTACTGCCCTGTGGCGGCATCGTAGGTTGCGCTGCCTGCGACGACGGCGCTGCCAATGTCAGACTGCCCCTGGAATATCCCAATCGGCATCTCGAAGTTCGTGCTGGCGCGATGAAAGTCTGCCGGCGGCGGTACCTGGGTGTGTGTGGCCGAGCCGGGCTGCGCCCAATCGGGCACGGCAGGGGCCTGGGCGCGCAGATGCGGTGCGGCGCACAACGCGAAGACAAGCGGCAACATCCGGCAGACGCATTTGGCTGCGCGGCGAAGCAAGCAGATTTCCATAGCCAAGTACTCTAGCAGAAGGCGAGCTTCACGGCGCGCCCTCGGTTTGACTCTGCCTGTTGGCGGCAATAGCTTTGAAGAGTGCGGGTTGCCCGGCAGTTGCGGCTGCCAGGGCAAGAAGGACAAGGAGACTGGATGCAAAGCAGAACTTCTTCATGGATATGGAAGAGTTTCTTGGCGCTGATACTCATGGCAATGGCCTGCGTGGGTGCGCGCGGTCAAGACCTCAAGAGCTTTGAGCAGCGGATCACGACTAAGGTGCTGCCGAACGGCCTCACCTTGATTGTGTGCGAGCGGCCAGAGGCTCCGGTATTCAGCTACTCCACCTTTATCGATGCCGGAGACGTGAACGACCCGGCAGGCGATAGCGGCCTGGCGCACATGTTTGAGCACCTGGCCTTCAAAGGGACCAGCGAGATTGGGACAAACGACTACGCGGCAGAGAAGGTAGCGCTTGAGAAAGTTGAGGCCGCCAATGACGCCTACCAGGCCGAGTACCTCAAGCCGGTAGGGCAGGACCCCAGCAAGCTGGCCGAGTTGAAAAAGGCATTTGCTGCCGCGCAGGCAGAGGCGCACAAGTTTGTCGTGCCGAATGAATTTACTGAGGTGGCCGAGCGGAACGGGGCCACCGGCCTCAATGCCTCTACGGGGCTCGACAGCACCCAGTACTTCTGGTCGATGCCAGAGAACCGGCTCGAGCTTTGGGCGTGGCTTGAGAGCGCGCGGCTCGCTGACACGGTTCCGCGCGAGTTCTACAAAGAGCGCGATGTGGTGATGGAAGAGCGCCGCATGCGGACGGATTCCAGCCCCATCGGTCGGCTTTTCGAGCAGTTTCTGGCAACGGCATACGTGGCGCATCCCTATGGGCGCAGTTCGATCGGGTGGCCCAGCGAGGTCGGCCAGATTACCGCGACTGAAGCAATGGCGTTCCACAAAAAGTACTACGTGGGATCGAATGAAGTCGTAGTTGTCGTTGGCGACGTAAAGGCGTCAGAGACCATGCCGATCCTGGAGAAGTACTTCAGCAAGGTGCCAGGCGGGCCCAAACCGGAAGAGATGACCACGGTAGAGCCCGTGCAGTTTGCTGAAAAAACAGTGGTCATCCGCGAGCAGACGCAGCCGCTTTACCTCGAAGGCTACCACCGGCCAGACTATCGCGATCCCGACGATGCGGTATACGACGCCATCAGCGACATCCTGTCGAACGGCCGCGTATCGCGCCTTTACCGCAGCCTGGTGCGCGACCAGCAGATTGCCGCGGGCGCGGAAGGCTTCAGCCCGTATCCCGGAGACAAGTATCCGGGGCTGTTCGCGTTCTTTGCGGTTCCGCTGCCGGGGCACACGCCCGCCGAAATGCGCGATGCCATTCACAAGGAGATTGAGAAGCTCAAAGTCGCCGATGTGAGTGACGCCGAGTTGCAGATGTACAAGACGCGTTCGCGCGCTGATCTGCTGCGCGGCCTGGCCAACAACCAGGGGCTGGCGAATACCCTCGCCGAGTACCAGACGCGATACGGCGACTGGCGAGAGCTGTTCAAGCAACTCGACAAGGTGGACAAGGTGACCAAGGCCGATATTCGGCGCGTGGCGAAACAGGTATTCGTGAGCACAAACCGGACGAGCGCGGAGATTGATACCGAGCCGCAGGCTGCTGGCGCCACGAAAGATGGAGGCGCGGAATGAGATATCTGGAGATGAATCAAATGGAAGCGAGTCCCAGGTCTCACAAGCGAGGTCTTGGGCATCCGATCTTGATCGCCAGCGCCCTGTGCGCTGCTCTTCTTGCCACCGTGGCGCTGAATGCGCAGCAGGGCAAGCCGTGGGAGAAGATTCCGGTTCCAAAACTGCATGACTTCAAACCGCAGCAGCCCAGGCGGATTGAATTGAAGAATGGAATCGTCGTGTTTTTGCAGGAAGATCACGAGTTGCCGTTTGTGTCAGGGTCCGTGATGATTCCGGGTGGGTCGCGGGATGAAGACGCGGCCAAGGCAGGGCTGGTAAGCCTCTATGGACAGACGTGGCGAACCAGCGGCACAGGGAAACTCAGCGGCGACGCCATGGACGACCTGCTGGAGGCCAAGGCTGCGCACATTGAGACCGGCGACGACATCGATTCCACCTCCCTGGCATGGGACTCGCTGAAGGGGGATGCGGACCAGGTGTTTGCGCTGGCCATGGATTTGCTCTTCCATCCTGAGTTCAGCGCGGAGAAGCTGGCGCTGGCGCAGCAGCAGGAAGCCACTGGCATCGTGCGGCGTAACGACGACGAGGGAGAGATTGCCGAACGCGAGGCATCGAAGCTCGTCTACGGAGCCAATAGCCCCTATACCCGGCAGCCTGAGTTGGCCACAATTGGCGCGGTAACGCTCAAGGACCTCGATGCGTGGCACCAGCAGACGCTGAAGGGAAAACTGATCGTTGGCATCAGCGGTGACTTTGATGCTGCTGCAATGGAGGCCAGGGTGCGCGCGGCGTTTGAAGGTCTGCCAACCGCAAAACCCGCCCCCGCGCGCCATGACGAATTTGCCGGGCCAAAGCCGGGAGTCTACTTCATCAACAAGGAAGACGTGAACCAGTCGAACGTCGAGATTGTGGCGCTGGGCACGGATCGGCGCAATCCTGACGTTCCTGCGATTACCGTGATGAACGAGATTCTTGGCGGTGGATTTGCAAGCCGCCTCTTCCAGAAGGTCCGTACCGAACTGGGCCTCGCATATGCTGTAGGGGGCGGCTTCGGGATGGCCTACGACCACCCCGCTGCCTTCCGCGCAGAGGTGCTCACCAAGAGCCCTTCCACCGTCGATGCCACCAGGGCGGCGCTGGCTGAGATTGCAGGACTCAAATCTGCCCCGTTTACTGAGGTGGAATTGAAGCGGGCCAAAGACAATATCCTCAACTCGTTCCTGTTCCGTTATGACAGCAAAGACAAGGTGCTGGCAGAGAGGGAGAGGCTTGAGTTCTACGGTTATCCTGCGGACTACCTCGAGACCTACAAGTCTGCGCTGGAGAAAGTGACGCTTGCGGACCTTACTGCGGTAGCAAAAAAGTACATCCACCCGGAGAAGATGGCGATCCTTGTGGTCGGGAACGCACCGGAGATCAAGCCCGGCCTGGATGAACTCAAGCTCGGCGCAATTCAACCTGTTGACATTACGATCCCAAAGCCGGCGGGTATGCCAGGCGGAGCGCAAAAATGAAGACAATTGCGGAACTGGTGGCGGAAGATGCACAGCAAAGGGCTGAAGCTGCGGCCCGGCTCATCGCGGCGGGTGTCACGGTTTACAGGCCGGAGACGTGCGTCATCGATGCCGAAGTCGAGGTAGCTCCAGGCACGGTAATTGAGCCGTTTGTCCAGTTGCTGGGCAAGACCCGTATCGGCGAAAAGTGCGTGATACGGTCCTTCACGGTGATTGAAGCCTGCACGCTCGGCAACGACGTGCTGGTGCGGCAGAGTTGCGTGCTTGAAGAAAGCACCATCGGAGATGGCGCGCGCATTGGCCCGTTTGCGCACATGCGCCCGGGATGCGAAATAGGCGAAGACGTGCATGTCGGCAACTTCGTTGAAACCAAGAAGGCAAAGCTGGGCAAGGGCGTAAAGGCCGGCCATCTCACCTACCTCGGCGATGCGGAGATTGGCGCAGGCACCAACATCGGCGCTGGTGTCATTACCTGCAACTACGACGGCGTGAACAAGCACCGCACCAGGATCGGCAAGGACGCCTTTATCGGCAGCGATTCAACGCTCGTCGCCCCGGTCAACGTGGAAGAAGGGGCCTACGTCGGCGCGGGCTCTTGCATTACCAGGGATGTGCCCGCCGGAGCCCTCGCAGTGGGCCGCAGTCGGCAGGTTACCAAGGAGGGCTGGGCAGACGCCAAGCGCGCCCGCCAGCAAAAAAAAGAGTAGGGCAGCGGGGCCAAACCCCTGCTGCTCTTATATCTTGCGGCCCAGGTCGTTTCTCCAGCAGCGCCCGTCGCGTTCCAGCAGATGATCTGCGCACTCGGGTCCCCAGCTTCCGGCAAAGTAGTTGGGAAACACCTCCGGCTTCTTTGCCGCCCAGGCTTCCAGAATCGGCGTATAAAGCGCCCATGTCGTCTCCACGCCGTCACGATGAGAGAACAGTGTCTGGTCGCCTAGCATCGCGTCCAGCAGCAGACGCTCATAGCCATTGGCGCTCGACTTGCCAAAAGCAGTCTCGTAATCAAAGTCCATGTTTACCGGGCAGACATCCATGTTTGGCGTTGTCGGCACTTTGGCTCCGAAACGTAATGAAATTCCCTCATCCGGCTGGATGCGAATGGTCAGCAGGTTTGGCTGAATCACCTGGCAGGCTGCAGTGGCCGCAATGCGGTCAAAGATAAGAAGCGGCGGCTGCTTGAACTGGATGCTGATCTCCGTGGCCCGCTTTCTGAGCCGCTTGCCCGCGCGCAGATAGAACGGAACACCCGCCCAGCGCCAGTTTTCAACCTCAAGCCGCAGCGCCGCATAGCTCTCGGTCCCGGACTCGGGGCTGACCCGCTCTTCATCCCGATAGCCCACCACATGCTGCCCATCCACAATGCCCGGTCCGTACTGCCCCCGAACCGCGTTCTTGATCGGCACCGAAGGAATCGCCCGCCACACCTTCAGTTTTTCCCGGCGAACGCTCTCGGCCTCAAAGCTCGATGGCGGTTCAAGCGCAACCAGGCTCAGCAGCTCCATCATGTGGTTCTGCACCACGTCGCGCAGTGCCCCGGCCTTCTCGTAGAACGGCCCCCGCCCCTCGACCCCCAGCGTCTCGGCCACGGTGATCTGCACGTGATCAATGTAATTCCGGTTCCAGATTGGCTCAAATATCCCATTGGCAAAGCGGAATACCAGCAGATTCTGCACCGTCTCTTTGCCAAGGTAATGATCGATGCGGAACACCTGGCTCTCGTGGAAAACCGCATTCACCTGCTTGTTCAGTTCGCGCGCTGAATCCAGGTCATGCCCGAACGGCTTTTCAATCACGACCCCCGCTTGCCCCTTCTCCGGCTGAGCCATCCCCTGTGCGCCCAGGTTCTCCACAATGCCCGCAAAGAACTCCGGCGCTGTGGCAAGGTAAAACAGCCGGTTGCCGCCGATCCCGTTCTGTTTGTCGATGCGATCCAGCTCGGTCTTGAGCCCCGCGTAATCCTGCGGGTCGTCAAAGTTCAGTGCAAAGTAGCTGATGTGCTGCACAAAGTCTTCAAGCTTGGGATCGTCCGCTGCCACGCCGCTGAATTCAATAATCCCCGCGCGCATATCTTCCCGGAACTCGTCCCCCAGCGGCCGCCGCGCCACCCCCACAATCGCAAACCCCTTGGGCAGCAGGTCTGCCTGACGCAGGTGGAACAGCGCCGGAAGCAGCTTCCGCTTGGTCAGGTCGCCAGACGCACCAAAAATCACCAGAATCCCCGCATCGGGAATCCGCTCGTTCCCCTGCGGAACCTGGGAAAGATCCTCCGGCCGCACGTTCATCTGTATCGTCGTCATAGCTCTCTAGCTCCCCGCGCCTCGTCCGCGCTCAAAACAACCCATCAGCTTGATCATTCCCGCTTATAAAACCTTCAGCAACTCCAGTTCGCGGCGCAATTTGTCCGCCCCCTCAAACAGAATCGCCCGCATGCCCGCTCGCAGTGCGCTGGCCACATTCTCCATCCGGTCGTCGATAAACAAAATCCGTTCCGGCGCACACCCCAGAATATCCAAAGCCTTCTTGAACATCACCATATCCGGCTTCCGCACTCCCAGGTAGCAGGAACTCAGCGAGACCTTGAAATACCTCCGCAGGCCGAAGGTCTCAAAGCGATACTCGTTGGTCTCATACGCCTCGTTGTTCAGCGCGCCCAGCATGCACCTGTTGGATGCCGAAAGTTCCTTCAGGATTCCAAGCGCGCCGTTCGGCAGAGGCAGCGACTGGCCGCAAATCGCATGGATAAACTCATCCTGCGTAAAACTGCGCGGCTCGTAGAAGACCGTTTCATCAAGATACGAATGGATGGAGATTGCTCCCGACTCCCAGGCGCGGTAGGGAACAGGATGGCGTGCTTCAAATGCTTCGCGATCAAGATGAAACCGCGCCAGCACCAAGGCGCGCTCGCGCGTGTCCCAGCCGTTGGTCAACAGCACTCCGCCAACGTCAAAAAGAATCACGTCGAAGGGGAACATCGGCGCCTCGCATCCGCACAGCACGCGGCTGGTGCTTCAAAGATTGTGAAAGTCTTCGGCTGATTCAAGATCAGCATGGCCTGTTTGGCTGCAGAAGAAAACCTGGGTAGTTGCGGCAGCTATCAGCGTCTATACCGCATCTCCAGCGCGGCCAAAATCGTGCGCTGACGCAATACCCGCCCGTGTTCCCCTCATATCGAGCCACCGCTCGCAGGCGGTTACGCCGGGTTCCGCGATCCGTCTCCGCACTGATACTTGGCTTCTATGGCCAGTACCTTTTCAAACCGCCGCGTAAAACGTGGCTCGGAGGTAATGAAGCTCGCGCCGACAAAGGAATGTGCCACCTCAAAGGCCAGCGCCGATCCAATAATGCGCGCGCCCAAAACCAGCACGTTCATGTCGTCATGTTCCACGCCCTGATGCGCCGAGTAGGTGTCGTGACAGATTCCCGCGCGAATTCCGGGAATCTTGTTTGCCGCCACGCAGACGCCAACGCCTGAGCCGCAGATGAGAATTCCGCGCTCCGCCTCGCCGCGCTTCAGCGCCTCGCCCACCCTCACTGCAAAGTCGGGATAGTCCGATGGCTCGGTGTTATAAGCCCCCAGGTCCACCACCTCGTGCCCTGCTTGCGTTAGGTTGGCGCGCACCTCCTCCTTCAGAGGAAATCCCGCATGATCTGAACTGATGACAAGCTTCAACGTATAACCCCTTCTGTAAGCCAGGCGGAAATTGCTGTAAAGCCGGCGTCGGCACTACCGCCGCCGGCCTGCCAAATCCTCGATCGTCGTGAGTCCCCGCAATGCGCGGCCAACTCCGTTCCGAGCCTACTTGACCAGCTTCTTTGCCCGCGCAGCCACGTTTTCCGCGCTGAAGCCCAGTTCCTTCATCACGGTTGGTCCGGGCGCTGAAGCTCCAAAGCGGTCCAGTCCAATTACGTCTCCGTCCAGGCCTGCATACTTCCACCAGCCCAGGGTTGAGCCTGCCTCTACTGCCAGCCTTGGCACGCCTGCAGGCAGTACGCTGGCCTTGTATTCCGCCGTCTGCTCTTCGAATATCTTCCAGCTCGGGAAGCTAACTACCCGTGCCCGGATTCCATCCGCCGCCAGCAGCTTTGCCGCATCAACGGCCGGCCACAGTTCAGAGCCGGTGCCGATCAACACCACCTGCGGATTGGCAACATCTTCCAGCACATACCCGCCCTTGCTCACGCCCGCATAAACGTCATGCGTAGCAGGATCAATAATGGGCAAATCCTGGCGGCTCAGTGCAAAGAAGCACGGACCCTTGCGTTCCAGGGCCAGGCGCCATGCCGCTGCCGTCTCATTCGCGTCCGCCGGGCGGAAGTCTGTGAAGTGCGGAAGCGCGCGCAAGGCCATCAAGTGCTCGATGGGCTCATGCGTCGGCCCGTCTTCGCCCACGCCGATTGAGTCGTGCGTAAACACAAACAGGGAGTGTACTTCCATCAGCGCCGCTAGGCGAAGCGCGGGCTTTGCATAATCAGAGAACACGAAGAAGGTCGATCCGAAGGGAATCAGGCCTCCATGCGCCGCCATTCCGTTCACCGCCGCGCACATGGCCATCTCGCGTACGCCGAAAAACACATTGCGGCCGGCGGGGTCCAGGTGGAAGTTCACCCCCGGCTTGAAGATCGTCTTGGTTGAAGCCGTCAAATCCGCCGCGCCGCCAAACAACTCGGGAACTACCTCGGCAATCGCGTTCATGATTACGCCGCCCGCGTTGCGCGTTGCCATCGGCTTGCTGCCCGCCGCATAACTCGGAATCGCCTTCTCCCAGCCTGCCTTCAGCTCGCCCTTCTGGGTGCGCTCAAACTCCGCCGCCAGCTCCGGGAACGCCGCCGCATAGCCAGCGAACAGTTTCTTCCATGCGCCTTCCTGCTCCGCGCCGCGCTCCCCTGCCTTGCGCCAGTTAGCCAGCGCCTCGGCGGGAAGAACAAAGCTCTGGTCCTCTGGGAAGCCGAAGAACTTCTTCGTCGCCGCCACGTCGGCCGCGCCCAGCGGTTCGCCGTGTGACTTGTTGCTGCCTGCCTTCGGCGATCCGTAGCCAATCACGGTCCGTACGGCAATCAGCGAGGGCTTGCCGGTCTCGGCCTTTGCCGCCTCGATTGCGGCATCAATCCCGGCCAGATCGTTGCCGTCCATCACCCGCTGCACGTGCCAGTTGTAGGCCTCAAAGCGCTGATACACGTTCTCGGTAAAACTCAGTTCTGTGGGCCCGTCAAGAGAGATAAGGTTGTCGTCATACAGAACAATTAGCTTGCCCAGCCCCAGCGTTCCAGCCAGCGACGCGGCCTCATGTGAGAGCCCTTCCATCATGTCGCCATCGCCTGCCAGCGCATACGTGTGGTGGTCCACCACTTCAAAGCCAGGGCGGTTGTAGGTCGCGCCCAGGTGCTTCTCGGCCATTGCCATGCCCACGGCCATCGCAAAACCCTGCCCCAGCGGACCGGTCGTTGCTTCCACACCGTCAAGCGTGCCAAACTCCGGATGCCCGGGCGTACACGAACCCCACTGCCTGAAGCTCTTCAAATCGTCCAGTGTTACCTTGTACCCGGTGAGAAACAGAACCGAGTACAGCAGCGACGAAGCATGACCGTTTGACAGCACAAAGCGGTCGCGGTCTGCCCACTTCGAGTGAGCAGGATTGTGCTTCATCTGCGTGTGAAATAACGCATACGCAATCGGCGAGCAGCCAATGGGAGCACCGGGATGCCCGCTCTTTGCCTTTTCCACCGTGTCTACGGCGAGCAGCCGCAAGGTGTCGATGGAGAGTTTGTCGAGTGCTGCTGGATCGAGTGTCTGTCCCGTTATATTGGTGGTCATAATGGATTGGTTTGAAACTTGTCCTTTCATCACGGTGCGCGAAGCACCTGTCAAACTGCTCTTTCGGCATTAACCTTGACTACAACATTGTATCCAAGCCGGGCGTCCTGCTCCCGCCAATGCATGTCCCTTTCTGCTCTGCGGCATCCGGCTGTCGGCTAAATTCCCGCGCTGAACCCGGCGCTGTCCCGCTTGCGGCCAGACCCAGGCTGGCATCCGTAGCCGGGCCAGGCCCCCCGCTGCCCTTCATGGCTGATTTTTCAACAACTTTCCCGCACCCCCGCTGCCACCTTCTGCATCCATGTATTCAGAAGACTTTGCTGCTGCGTCTCAAGAGCGTCGAGCAGGATTAGAGTCCACCACGCCTTGTTCGCTGCCGCTCAGCGCAGGGTCTAACCCTCACAGCACAACCTGACCGGAGGAAATTCCCCTATGGCATATGAACTCGCACCGCTCCCCTACGACTACAACGCGCTTGAGCCGTTCATCGACACCGAGACGATGAAGATCCACCACGGCAAGCACCACCAGGCCTATGTCAACAACCTCAACGCTGCCCTGGCCAACTATCCCGAGCTTGCCGCAAAGTCCATTGACGACCTGGTTCGCGATCTCGCCCAGGTTCCTGAAGAGATTCGCACCGTTGTCAAGAACAACGCCGGCGGCCACTCCAACCACACCGCCTTTTGGAAGCTCATGGGACCAGTCAGCGCGGCCGGCATCGGCGGCCACCCCTCTGGTGCCATCGCCAGCCAGATCTCAGCCGATTTTGGCGACTTCGACGTCTTCAAGAAGACCTTCAACGAGACCACGGCAAAGCAGTTCGGCTCTGGCTGGGGATGGCTGGTCTTTACCGGCGGCAAGCTGAAGGTCGTCTCCACCCCTAACCAGGACTCCCCGCTCACGCAGGGCCTCTTCCCCATCCTGGCCAATGACGTCTGGGAGCATGCCTACTACCTCAAGTATCAGAACCGCCGCCCCGACTACCTCGCCGCATGGTGGAACGTGGTTAACTGGAACGAAGTCAACCGCCGCTTCGCGATTGCAAGGGGATAAAATGCGCGCGGATTGTGAGGGTTCTTGGGCTTTTCCCCTCACTATCAAGCCTCTCTCTCTGCAGCCTGTTCAGCCGTAGCAAGGGCTCAACAGGCTGCAAATTCAGCGGGCACAGTCAATCAATGCCCATCGAAGCCGGTGTAGCAGCTTGGGACCAAGTTAGGTCCACTGCTCTTGCAGATAATTAATGCAGAATCCTGCACAATAGTTACAGGCCGCTTCTGGCTGAGGCAGCCAGAAGCAGCCCGGTTTTGTGAGACTCCCCCCCCTGACGCCCAAAAGGCCGTTTTTCGAGGAACGGAAAATAGTTAAGTCATTTATTATGAACGACCTGAAACGAGGCGCCAGTAACTTACCAGTAACCCGACGCTATACATTTTCGTCATGAAACGGGGCCTTTCGGCCCCAAAAAGTGCCGAAAAACCTTAAATATAGTCCCGAAACAGCTCCGGTGAAGGCGCGGCAATCACGCCTTTGCCCACCAGCATTCCGTCGTCGCCGGCAACCTTCGCGCCCGCCGCAACCGCCGCCTGTACGCTCGAAACATCGCCTGCCATCAGTACAAATCCCTTGCCGCCCAGCGCCATCGCCAGGTGAATGCGCAGCAGCGTCACATTCGCGGATTTCACCGCCGCATCCGCCACTTCAATAATCGAGGCCGCGGAAAACGTCTCGATCACGCCGATCGAACGCAGTTGGCTCGGGTCAATGTCCACAGTCTGTGAGATCGCCTGCAGCACTGACGGATGTACGCGCGCAATCTGACGCCGCTCAATCAGCGAAGCTCCTGCCACCGCCGCGCCAGCCAGCAACGCCGCCTGCACGCTCGTCACGTCGCCCGCCACCACGATCAGAAACTTGCCCGAGCAGATGCTCCGAGCCATCAATAGCTGAACGGAACCAGCCTTCAGCATCGTATCCTCGACCCCATATCCGGTCGCCACGCTTGAAAGCTCAATCAGTCCGATAGAGTTGATTTCAGACACCTTTTTGGCTCCTTCCGCTTTGCTTCACGCTCAGCGCTCTTACGCTTCAATCCAGATTGCATCGCTCTTTACCGTCACCACGCCGTCAATGCTGGCATGGATCCGCGCCCCGAGCTTGCCCTGTTCCGGCACCGCCAGCAGATCGCCCACGCGCACGCGATCACCGCACTTCACCACCGGAACCGCCGGCGCACCCGCATGCTGCTTCAGCAGTACATTTACCTTGCGCGGCGCAAATACATGCTCCGTCAGCGGCCCAACATTGTTGAACTCGCCCAGGCCCAGCCTCGCCATCAGCCTCCGGGTCGGCACGCGCCTGAACTCTGCCATCGGATGCGGCGTCACAGACTCCGGCGTGCCCTTCCACGTCAGCCCGCGTTCCCGCGCCACCGGCTTGGATTGCACGCACACCGCCTTCGGGTCCAGATCCTCAGGACACGCAAACATCGTGCACAGGTTGCACTCGCAGCAATAGAGCGTTCCCGCCACCATTGAATCCGCGCTGCTTGCAAACCCCAGGGAACGCATGGCCGCGTGCGGCTCAATCGGATGTCCCAGCAGGAAGCGCGGGCAGAACTCTGTACAGAACCGGCACTGGTCGCACGCCGAACGCCCGATCCGCTGAACGTGTATCCAGGGCGCATTGTGCCGCCGTATCAGGCTGTGCTCGGCCGGCAGCACAATGATGCCGCCCGTCGTCTTCGTCACCGGAATATCCAGGTTCGCCGCCGGACGCGCCATCATCACACCGCCCAGCAGTACGCCAAAATCGGCAACCGTCGTCCCACCGGCAGCTTCAATTACCTCGCCAATCGTGATGCCCACCGGAACCCGCAGCGTCACCGGAGTAGCCACGGCTCCAGCCACGGTCAGATATTTATGGGTCACCGGCCGGTCCAGCCCGATGTTCATCAGCGTTTCCACGTTGCTGACCGCCACGTCCGCATCCTTCGGCAGCCCGCCTGGCGGTATCACGCGACCCGTGACCATATGCACCAAAATGAACTCGTCACCCGCCGGGTAAACGTCCGGCAACGGCATCACCCGGATGCCCTCCGGCGCCCGCGCCTCAAGCTCCGCAATTATGTCGTGGTACTTTTCCTTGATGCCAACCACGCCCTCGCGTGCGCCAACCATATCCATGGCCAACTTCAGGCCGCGCAAAAATGGCTCCGCATGGTGGTGCAGCAGCTCTTTGTCCTTATGCAGCAGGGGCTCGCACTCCGCCGCGTTGGCAATCACCATCGAGACCCGGGTCTTCAGCTTCACGGCCGTGGGAAACCCACCCCCGCCCGCACCCACGATCCCAAGTTCTTCCACCCGCTCCGTCGAAGAGGACTTCGCCACCACCCCCCCCTGCTGAACTCGCGAGTTCCTAGGTTCTGCCATCATTTTTGGGTTTAACCTCAGAATCTGTCAAACTTTACGATTGACTCTGAGCAACACTGTATCGTATCCTTCACTTTCAATCAAGATCATTCAACAATGAAATGCCTAATTCCAAATATCGGTAGCACTTCGTTCAAGTTCCGTGTCTTGGATATGCCTGAAGAGACCGTTCTGGCCCAGGGCCGGGTAGAGCGAATCGGCCAGCCGGGCGGCGAATGTGCCGACTACCCTGCGGCCATTCGCAAGTGCATCAGCGAGATTGCCGGACCCGGCAAACCGCTGGCCAGCCTGTCAGAAATTGGTGCAGTCGGCTTCAAGGCCGTCCATGCAGGTCCGCGGAACAATCCGCAGATTATTGACGATGAATTCTTGGCCGCCATGGAAGATATCTGCTTTCTCGCCCCGGCCCACAATCCCCCCTACATCGCGGCAATTAAGGCTTTTCGTCGGGAGCTTCCCGGCGTTCCGCTGGTGGCAGTCATTGAGACCGGCCCCTATCGCCACATGGATGAGGCCTCCACCACCTATGCCGTCCCGTATGAATGGCGTCAAAACTTCGGCATTCGCCGTTACGGCTTCCACGGCGCCAGCCACCGATCTGCCAGCGAACTCACCCCGGTGCTCCTGGGCCGCAACAATATTCGTCATATCTCCTGCCATCTTGGCGGCAGTTCAAGCATCGCTGCTTTTAGCAGCGGCGTAGCCATCGACACCAGCTTCGGAGCATCGCCTCAATCTGGCCTCCCCCAGAACAACCGCGTTGGCGACATCGACGCGTTTGCGGTGCTTCATATGATGAAAAAGCTCTCGCTCAGCCCGGACGAGATGGCAACCTTGCTCGGAAGTCAATCCGGACTAGCTGGCATCAGCGGCAAAAGCGGCGACGTTCGCGACCTCGCCGAGGCAGCAGCGGCCGGCGACAGCCGTTCGCAGCTTGCGCTCGACGTTTTCGTCTATGCAATTCGTCATTATGTCGGCGCATTTCTGCTTGAACTGGGCGGCCTTGATGCCATTACATTCTCGGGCGGCATAGGCGAGAACAGCGCTGACATTCGCGCTGCCGTTCTCAAAAACCTTTCCGGCTTCGGCGTCGAACTCGACGAAGAGAAGAACCGCGCTATCCAGGGCGAGGGGCTTATCTCCACCAGCAATTCGGCGGTCAAGGTCCTGGTAGTTCCGGCAAATGAAGAGATCGTCGTCGCGCGCGAAACCGTGACCGTAGTCAACTGCGCCAATGCCGCGCACAAGCAGTAGCAGCAGCCAAAGTTAGCCAAGGCAGCACAGGAACTCATATGGCAAGCACAGCACTCGCGAATTCGGTTAGCCCCATCTCCAGATCGATGGTCGAGCAGATCGTACGTCAGGTTGCTCTGGAATATCTGGGAAAACAGAAGGACGGCAAGGCGCCACTCCTCACCGTACAGGCCTCTTCGCGCCACATGCACGTGAGCCGCGAAGACATGGATATCCTCTTCGGGCCAGGCTCCGACCTCACCTTCGACCGCCCACTCTACCAGGAAGGCAACTTTGCGGCCAAGGAGACGGTTACAATCGTCGGACCGCGCAGCCGCATCATCTCCAACCTGCGCATCCTCGGCCCCATGCGCAAGCAGTCACAGATTGAGCTGGCATTTACTGACGCCATCATGCTCGGATTTAGCGATATTCCGGTGCGCCTTTCCGGGGACATCGCGGGCACGCCCGGCGCCATAATCATCGGACCCAAGGGCGTGGTTGAGCTCAAGGAAGGCGTCATTCGCGCCGCAATTCACGTACACATGAACCCTGCCGAAGCGGCAGAGTTCGGCGTGACCAAAGGGGACCGCATGAAGCTCCGCATCGGCGGCCAGGCGGGACTGACATTCAACAACGTCCACGTCCGCATCGACCCCACGTCCAAGCTCAACGTACATATGGACACCGATGAGGCCAACGCCTGCGGTCTGCACCTCACCAAAGATATTGAACTGTTCAAGTAAGCACTGTTCAAGTAACCCAGCAAGCAAGATCAAGTAACGCCAAGGAAAAGAGAGGAAGCGATGAAACAAGCGCTTGGAATGATTGAGACAAAGGGCCTGGTTGCGCTGTTCGAGGCGACTGACGCCATGCTCAAATCCGCAAACGTAACCTTCACTGGCTGGCAGTCCGTAGGCTCGGGACTAGTAACAGCATTTGTTGAAGGAGACGTGGCCGCTGTAAAGGCAGCTACTGACGCAGGCGCGGAAGCGGCAGCCCGGATCGGCGAGGTGGTCAGCGTGCAAGTGATCAGCCGCCCCCACGACGAACTTCCGTCTTTTGTTCAACAGAGCAGCAAAGCAGCGCCGCGCAAAACCGCCTGAGCCGCAGAGGAGACCAGATGAGTCAAGCTATCGGATTGATTGAAACCAGAGGCCTCGTCGGACTCGTCGAGGCATGTGACGCGATGGTGAAAGCAGCCAGCGTAGAGCTTGTGAAGACCGTGCAGATTGGCGGCGGATTTGTTACCGCGATCGTGCGCGGCGATGTAGGCAGTGTGCGCGCCGCAATTGACGCCGGCTCCGCCGCAGCCAAGGTTGTTGGGGAACTCGTGTCCTCGCACGTCATCGCGCGTCCCCACGATGCGCTCGTTGAAAACATGTTGAAGTAGCACGGAAATTGGAGAACGCACATGGCGAATGAAGCGATTGGAATGATCGAGACAAAGGGCCTGGTCGCACTCGTCCAGGCTACGGACGCGATGCTCAAGGCAGCCAGCGTTAAATTTGTAGGCTGGAACAAGGTCGGCAGCGGTCTGTGCTCGGTCTTTGTTACCGGTGACGTGGGTTCTGTCCGCGCCGCCGTCGATGCCGGAGCCAGCGCTGCGCGCGCTGCCGGTGAAGTGCAGAGCGTGCACGTTATCGCCCGCCCCAATGACAACATTGCAACCGTATTGCCTAAGTAGCCGCAACCGGCAGAGTTTTCTCTGCCGCGGCACACGAGGTGAGCCGGCATGTTTATAGCAAAAGTAATTGGCAATGTTGTCGCCACGCAGAAAAACGCGAAGTTCCGCGGAATGAAGCTGCTGCTTGTCCAGCCCTATATCAGCAGGGACGGCAAGCTGCAGGTTTCCGGTAGCTCCGTGGTCGCGGTTGACAGCGTGGGAGCCGGCGTCGGGGAGTGCGTGTTGTTCACGCAGGGCAGTTCCGCTCGCCTGACGCCTACAACAAAAGATGCGCCCATCGACGCTGTCATCGTCGGCATCGTCGATGCTGTCGAGGTTGAGGGCGCGATATTGGAGAAGCCGTAATGCAGATCCAGGAACAAGTAATTGCAGAGATCGCAAAAGAGGTTGTAGCGCGGCTTCGCCTTCAGTTGCAGCAGCAGCCCGCCTACGCTGCCCCGGTCAGCTCTGCCGCCGCTTCCCGCGATGGCGTGTTTGCGACCGTGGATGAAGCCGTCAATGCGGCCTTCGAAGCGCAAAAGCGCGTTGCCGCCATGAGCTTTGATGACCGCGGCAAAATGATCGACATCATTCGCCGCATCTGCAACGATCGCCGCGAAGAACTGGGCCGCATGGAGATGGAGGAGACCAAGGTCGGTCGCCTCGATCACAAGATCGCCAAGCTGACCAACATGCGCTTTGTGCTCGGTGTTGAAGCCATGCGTAGCGATGCCAAGAGCGGCAGCACGGGTCTCTGCATCATTGAGCGCGCGCCCTGGGGTGTTATCGGCATGATGCTCCCAGTCACCCACTCGGTGCCCACCATGGCCTCCAACGCAATCAACATTCTTGCCGCCGGCAATACTGCGGTCTTCGGACCACACCCGTCCGGCGCGAACGTGGCCCGCTATGCGCTGCAGCTGTGGAACCGCGAAATCGAGCGGGAACTTGGCGTTGCCAACGTGCTTACCACCACTGCCGAATCCAGCATTGAAGCTGCCGAGCAGATCTTCAATCACCCCAGGATCGCGCTCATCTGTGTCACCGGTGGCGCGGCTGTTGCCAAGGCTGCTACCAAATCCGGCAAGCGCGTCATCGCTGGCGGACCTGGCAACCCTCCCGTTGTTGTGGATGAAACTGCCGACTTGGACCGCGCCGCGGAGTGCATCATCGCTGGAGCATCCTTTGACAACAACCTGCTTTGCATCGGCGAGAAGGAAGTCTTTGTTGTCGCCTCGGTCGCTGACGCCTTCATCGCCGCCATGCGCCGCGCCGGAGCGTACCAGTTGGACCCCGGCGGAATCGAACGCCTTACCAAGGCCGCCTTTACATTTGAAGGTGGCGGCGGAGGCTGCGCAAGAGCCCACGTCAAGAAGGACCTCGTCGGCAAGGATGTCGCTGTTCTGGCCGCCGCTGCTGGCGTACGCGTACCCGCCGACACGCCGCTGCTGTTTGGCGAGACCGATGAGAACCACGCCTTTGTCGTTGAAGAGCAGATGATGCCTTTCATTCCCGTCGTGCGCGTGCGCGATGCCGATGCCGCAATTGCTGCATCGCTCAAGGCCGAACACGACTACCGGCACACGGCCATCATTCACACGCAGAATGTTGAGACAGCAACCCGCATGGCACGCGCCATGAACACAACCCTCTTCATCCATAACGCCGCGTCACCTGCTTCACTCGGTGTCGGCGGTCCGGGATATTTCAGCCATACCATTGCAACCCCAACCGGCGAAGGCATCACCACGCCGCTCACCTTTACTCGCGAGCGGCAGATGGTCGTCGGCAACGCATTGCGGATTATCTAACCATGTTTCTAGCGCGCATCGAGGGCACGGTAGTTGCGTCAGTCAAGCATCCCACTCTGGATGGCTGCCGCTTCCTCGTCGCGCAACGCCTTGAGCCCGATGGCAGTGCTGCAGTTGAACCAATTGTGATTATTGATTGGCTCGGCGCCGCCAGTGGCTCCACGGTTATCGTCTCCACGGATGGTGACATTGCTCGGTTGAAGCTTGGCAACACAACGCCCGCCCGCATGGTTGTTGTTGGAATTGTGGATTCAATTCAGTCGCCCGGATACGCGGGAGGAGGGATCGCATGAGACTTGCCATTGTTCGCGGTCATCTCGTCCTCAATCCGGCAGTTGAGGCATTTCGCGGCAAAACGCTGGTCGTCCTCGAGCCCATTACGATGGAAAACCTTCGCGCCAAAAACGGATTGGGCGGAGGCAAGGCTCTCATCGCCGTGGATGAACTCGGTACCGCCAAAGGCCAGATGGTGGCGTTTACTGAGGGGCGCGAGGCTGCTAACCCATTTTGGCCCGCCAGTGTGCCGGTGGATGCCTATTGTTCCCTCATTGTCGATTCGGTTGATGTTCGGTAGCACGCAGTTTTCATACAAAAAAGATCTGAGGTGGTGAAGTGAACAACGAAGAGAAAAGCATCGATATTTCAAGCCGCAAGGTTGTTGCATTGCGCGATGTTCAGGATGCCGTCACCGCGGGCGCAACTCGCCTCGTCATCGCCGAGAACTGCGTCATTACGCCTTCGGCCCGTGACTTCCTGCAGCAGCGCAACATCGCCACGGCGACATGCGGAAAAGAAAAGGCCGCGCCAGCTGCACAGGGCGCCTACGGAAGCTCCGCACCGCCTGTAAGCGTCCAGGCCGCCGCCTCTGCTGGCCGCCCCGCTCCCAATCCTCGCCTTTTCACCACTCCTGAAGCTGAAGCTGTGAAGAAGGAGATTTGCGCTGTGGGCCGCAAGCTGTGGATGCGCCAGTTTGTAGATGGCAACGGCGGCAACATCTCCTATCGAATCGGCCCCAACGAGATCATCTGCACCCCGACCTTGGTCAGCAAGTTCGACCTCCAGCCGGAAGACCTCAGCATGGTCGATCTTGAAGGCAATCAGATTGCCGGCACCAAGCCGCGCACCAGCGAGATATTCCTTCACCTCGAAATCTACAAGGCGGTGCCAGAAGCAAAATCCTGCGTCCACTGCCACCCGCCGCATGCCACCGCATACGCCATCACCGGCAAGGTTCCGCCGAACAACATCATCCCTGAGTTTGAAGTCTTCGTCGGCAAGGTTGCTATTTCGCCCTATAAGACTCCGGGGACAGCAGAGTTCGCGCAGACCGTCATTCCCTTCGTAAAGAATCACAACACAGTGCTCCTGGCCAATCACGGCATCATCTGCTGGGGAGACTCCGTCACCCACGCCGAGTGGTACGCCGAGGTTCTTGAGACTTATTGCTGGACCCTCATGCTTGCCGCGCAGCTTGGCACGCCTATCTCCCAGATCTCCCATCAGCACGCCGGCGATCTGCTCGCCATCAAGAAGAAGCTCGGCCTCCCCGACGCCCGCTTTGATACTTCGCGCATGAAGGAGTGCCAGTTGGCTGATCTGGAGGTTCCAGGCTCCATTGCGCTCACTCCCACTCCCTGCGATGGCAACACGGGCAGCAGCGGCAGGTCCGCTGACTCGGATGTTGATTCGCTGGTCAAGTCGGTCACCGACGCTGTGATGGAGGCGCTCGGCGCTAAGTAACGAGCGTTAACCGGGTGGAAAGTGAGCTGCCAGACAATGAAAGCTGCTGAACGGCAACTTAGAATCCGCCAGATGTTTGAGTCCAGGGATTTTCTTGACCTGGAAACTCTCTGCCGCGAGTTGGACGCTTCCGAGTCCAGCGTGAGGCGCGACCTCGACATTCTGGAACAGGAAAAAATACTGCGCCGCGTCTACGGCGGCGCAGTCTCCCAACAACCCCCGCCCAGCCGGGCATTCGACTACGCGGTAGAGAGTGTACGCTTCAGCGATGAGAAAGACCGCATCGCGCGGCTCGCTGCGGATCTGATTCAGGACGGCCAGACCGTCATCCTCGATGGCGGCTCCACCGTTGCTGCAGTTGCGCGCGAGCTCTCCGCCAAGGCGCTCCACATCGTCACCAACTCCCTGCCTATCGCTGAAAGCCTTGAATCGCTGCGCAACATTGAGCTCACCTTGACCGGCGGCTACCTCGACCCGCGACTCCGCGTCATGCTTGGACCATTCTGCGAGCAGATGCTGGGCGGCATTCGCGCCGACGCCGCCATCATGGGCATCGG
>Ga0316222_1001748_pt1 | contig 25293 bp, 20 predicted proteins | sample TBH18011metaG_FD_206008 | JGI IMG/M metagenome (GOLD analysis project Ga0316222, IMG submission 206008) | Freshwater microbial communities from Trout Bog Lake, Wisconsin, USA - TBH18011 | ecosystem: Environmental > Aquatic > Freshwater > Lake > Hypolimnion/Profundal zone | place: USA: Wisconsin... | reverse complement strand
GCCGGGTTATCCCCGCTCAGATTGCTGCGCAGCAGGTAACGGCCTTCGCGCCCTCTCGCCTCGCGTAGCCTGGCGCGGTTGATGGCAAAATGAAAGGTCTCCGCGTTGACGGGCTGGCGCGCTTGGGGAAGATGGATGTCCACGAGGTGCCAGGCACGGCCGGCCTCTGCTTTGGCCGCTCCGAGCTTGAGCAAGAGTTGGTCCCGTTTAAGGCTGGCCATGGCCCGAAGCTCGGCCAGCCGCTTGAGGAGTTTGCGCAACGCCCGGCGGCGCATCGATCGCTCCTTGCCGACGCGATCACGGCTTTGAGTAAAGACGTAGAGTTCGCCTTCCTTCGGGCAGAGCTTCACCTCGATGCCTTCGCGCACTTGCTGCCACGGCTTGGAGGCAAGCTCCGCTTCGAGCTTGCCCAAACGCCCCTTGGGCGTGCCCACCAGATAGCAAACAGGCGGGACGCTCGCCCGCATTTCGGCCAGGACCTCCTCGGTGGGGATGCCACGATCCATCACCCAGATGCGTTCGGCGCTGCCGTATTGATCGGCGATCTTTTGAAGAAAACCGCGCAGGGTCGTCTTGTCTGCGGTGTTGCCGGAGAATACCTCGTAAGCCAGCGGAAAACCTTCCGGGGTGACGATCAGGGCGATGACCACCTGCACGCAGTCCCCGCGTTTGTCGCGGCTGTAACCGAACTGGCGTTTGTCACCTTCGGCAAAGGGCGGATTGCTTTCAAAATAGGTGCTGGTGAGATCGTAGAGGAGCACCTCGAACTTCACCCCGAAAAGATCGCGCCAGCGTTTGGTGAGGTGGTCAAAGAGCGCTTTCTTGTGGGGCAGCAGCATGTCCAGCACGCGATAGAGATTGTCCTTGGCCGCAAGGGCGTCGTCTTCACCGAGCAGATCGCCCATGGCACTGGCGCCATACCAGTGTCGGTGCATGCGCCACTCGCTGCCGGGATCGAGGAGACGGTAGGCGCACGACGCCGCCAGGACATGCTCCCAGTCGGTGCCTTCGCGGCTGTAGCCGAGCTTGCCCTGCCAGAATTCTCGCAGGCCCAGTTCCTCCCAGAGATGGTTGAAAAGCCAGCACGCCCCCCACTGCCGGGGCCGCTTGAGGACGAATTCGGAAAGCCGCACCCCAATCTTGTCTGCTTTGGAATCGGCAATCGGGCTATCGGAGGCGAACAGCGATAACTTGCCCTGAGAATTGCGGTCTTCATCGAAGACCTCAATGGAGCGAATCCACGCTTCGCGCTGAGCATCGTTAATTTCGCCCAGATAAAGAACCGGACGCTGCACGATTCGCCCCCCGGAGCAACGCCGGTTCTCCATGATGCTCCAGTAACGATGCACTTTGCCGTCTTTGAGTCGCCGATTGCATTTGAGATACATGATGGCTCAGCATTGTAGGCAAAAAAATCCCCCCAGGAAGAGGGTAGGTCTCCCCTACGCAGCCTTTTGCAACCATGTTTCCCTATCCCCCCAGGGCGGCACCTGCGCTACCGCCCGAAAAAAACTGAAAAGCGCCTCCAGTTGCGAAAGTCGGGCTAACAGCGTGGGCATCTGGGCCGATAGCGGCACAAACGGGCACACGCTGATTGTGCGCACGGGATCGGCCACGCCCGCGCCGGGCTACGCCGGATCGAGAACGACGGTGGGGACGTTCGCCACGTTGAGCGACCCGGTCTACGCCGACGACGATTCAATCGCCTTCCTCGGTACGCTGGTGAAGACGGGGACCGTTGCGGTCGCCAACTGCACGGGCATCTGGGCGACCACGTCCGGTTCGCTCGCGCTGGTGGCGCGGGTCGGCGATCCCGCGCCCGACGCCAGCGGAACGACCTTCGGGAGCAGTCCGGTGTTCTCTGTGCTGACGCAATACGTGCTACCCAATCAGGGCGGGGTCATCATCCTCGCCACGCTCAAGGCCGGGACCGCATTGGCGCCGGCAGCCGGTGGAGTGGTCGCGGCCAACAGCCAGGGCATCTGGGCCGTGGACACCACTGGAGTCTTGAAGCAGATCATCCGCACCGGCAGCGGCCTGACGGTGAACGGCAGCGCGAAGACCGTCTCCTCGCTGACGATCTTCAACACGCCAGCCGCCGCCACCGGCCAGACGCGCCACTTCGATAATCCCGGTGATTTGATGTTCAAGGCGACCTTTACCGACGGCAGCGCCGCGATCATGCAGTCGGTATTCCCGTAAGACAACGGGAAGCGAGGCAACGATAGGCTTGTCCTCCCTTGGAGATTCGAAGCTCACTGCCTTACATCTTCCCCAAGAACTTCAGCACAGCGACAACTTAACGCGAAGGATGGCTCTGCCCGAAAAACGCAACCCAGGATGCAGACTCCGGGTTGACGGAAATCAAAATCGCCGAGGAACTGGGAGTCGCCCGCCTTGGAAGCTGCCTCGGTCTGGCTGATCTCGTAGTCTGCCGAGTTAATCCAGTCCGGTTATGTGAGAATTGAAGCGCGTTCCGCAGCACGCCCGTGAGTAAGATGCAGGCTGCGTGAAAAAGTTGGTTTTTTCAAAAATGAAAAGAGTCCTGCTTGCGGGCATTCCTTTTTGACCATAGCTGAGATTGATGAAACACCAGAAAAATGATCCCGTCCCTGTCTTGAGATTCGACCTGGTCCAGCGCCAAACCGTTATTCTGCAGGAAATGGCCGATCTCGACCGTATGCACGGTGGCGAACTCAGCAATCGGCTGTTTTTTCTCAAGCGAAGCGGTCGGGATATTCTATCGAGTCCATACCCTTCGATCCGCACCCTGAACGAGCATCCGAACTTGCGGCTCATCGATTTGCCTGCCCCCTCTGTGAACAACATCGAGGAAGCCTGCGAGCGTTTCGAGCAACTGGTGGAGGAATATGAGGCCGCCACCGCGCGTGTTTTTCTGGATCTCGGCATCGCTCAATGACGTCCTGATTGCGGGGGCAGAAAACTGCGGAACGCCACGTCCGTGGCCCCGGTACAACGTCGTCTGAAACAAAAACCAGTTCCGCGCCACAAGGTCGCATTTATTGAATACGATGCTCGTTAACGGTTTGCCACCAAGCCGGGTGTTTCATCGGCAGCGGCGTTATTGAGGCTGGCTGCAAGTGTGTCGTCGGACGCCGACTCAAGCAATCGGGAATGTTTTGGAGCGAAACCGGCGCCGAAAACCTGCTTTCACTTCGCTGCCTCGTGCTCGGTTTTCACTTCGAAACCTTCTGGAACGCACGTTGTCAGATCCTCCAAGGCCAGCAGCTTGCCGCCCGCCGCTGGCAAGCCAGTCTCAATTGACTATTTCTCCCCGGTTACTTTTTTTGTCCTGCACCCAGCACCGCAATTTCTCTTTGCGAGGTCGCCGAGAAACTTGCAAGTGTTGGGCAGGATGGACTGATAACGGGTTGAAGGTCCGTATCCAGGGTCTGGTTCCTACCGCCCTCACTCCCTACATCGAGTCCTATTTCGAATCGGTCCAAAAAGAGGAAGGCCCCCTTCGGTTCATCGAAAACCGAGAACCGTTGACCGCTCTGCCTAATACTGATGCAGAGATTCCTTGGGGGACCGCTCTTCGTTAGAAGCTGACAAAGAAGCTGCTCGAAAAGATTCCTGTCGGTGCCTGGGTCGTTTCCAACATCTTCGGCCCTGAGGAAGAGATTCTTTGCGAAGCTTGGGGCAGATCGTGCAGCAATATGGCGACGGGCAAAGATCGCAGGAGCCCAATACCGAATCTGCCGGGTCGTGTGGACAGAAATCGATCTCAACAGTCCCCGTCGCCCCGATCCGGGGGGCCACTGCCGTTGAGCCTCTCGCTCGCTGCCGTGGTGTTCGACACCAAGGCGGCTGATCGAAAGTCAAACAGACAACCGACGAAAAATTCTGAGCCTGACGGATCATCCGGTAAAACGTGGACTGGACGAGCTACTGTCCCAGAACGAAAAGAATCACGGTTTTTTGCCGAAGCATTGGGAATTACGCTCGTTTCTAGGGAGTGGAACCTGATTTGGTGGCTCGCGTGGTCTTGATCCACGAAATTGCTCATTACATCACCCACATAGGGACTCATAATCAGGGAATCTGGAGTTTCTGACACTGCCGTCCCATAGAAAAGCGCCGGGAAATTCCACAGCCATCCCACAGAAAACGGCTGACTAGTGAAAAAAGTGATGGACGGAGGAGTTGGAACCTGCCACTCGGCAGGGTGTAAAAAAAACATCCAATCGCCGCCGTCCATCGGCGTCTAAGTTCAGCGTTTTCCGGCAGCTTTGCAACCTCAATCCCAATTATCTCGTGCCGAAGCTGGCGCGGGAAACGGGCGTCGACAAGCTCTGCCGCACGTTCTCGGCGTGTAGCCATGTTGTCGCCATGCTCTATGCGCAGTTCAACCCACTGCATCGGCCTTAACGACGAGTGCGACGCAATGCGGCTCAACAGCGGGCCGCTTTCGGCCATCCGCGGCGCGATGCAGTCGAGCCGCAACGGACTCTCTTACGCGGGCAAGGGGCGCTCGACGGTTGCGCAAAAAGTCTTCTGGGAGGTGCTCGGCCATTTCCAGGCGCTCTCGCCCGGTTTCGCGCGGGGACGCCGCGGCAAGGGCGTCACCCACTGTTTTCGCAGTGCCATCCACATCGTCGATTCCACCACCATCGAACTGGTAGCCTCTTGCATGGACTGGGCCAAGCACCGCCGCCGCAAGGCCGCCGCCAAGTGCCACATGCGCCTCGCCTTGCAAAGTTTTCTACCCCGGTTCGTCCTCATCGACACCGCCCGCGACGCTGACCCCAAGCGGGCCCGCGAGGTTTGCGCCGCCGTGCAGGCTGGCGAAATCGTCGTCTTCGACCGCGCCTATGTGGACTTCCCCCACCTTTACGACCTCTTGCTGCGCGGCATCTTCTGGGTCACGCGCACCAAGGAAAACCACCAGTTTAAGGTGCTCAAGCGGCGCGAAAACAAAAACCCGAAAATCCTGGCCGACGAGGAGGTGTTGGCCGCCAACGAGGGCACCCGCCAAAAATACCCCGAGCGGATGCGCCGGGTGCGCGCCATGGTGGAAGTCGACGGCGTCGAGCGGGAAATGGAGTTTCTCACCAACAACATGAGTGGAGCGCCCAAAGCGTGGCCAACCTCTATCGCAGCCGATGGTCGATCGAGGTGTTCTTCAAGCAAATCAAGCAAACCCTCAAGCTGGCCGATTTCCTGGGTCACAGCGCCAACGCGGTGCGCTGGCAGATATGGAGCGCGCTGCTGTGCTACCTGCTGCTGCGGTACCAGGCATTCGTCTCGAACTGGGGCAGCAGTTTCACCCGGCTCTTCACGATCCTTCGCGCCGCGCTCTGGCCGCATCTGGACCTGGCCGACCTGCTGCGGCGCTGCTGTGGGACAGCAGGCGGCAGCTTCCGGGCATTAGCCACGCCCGAACAGGCGTATTTCCCTAGCTTTGGCTAAATTGGCTGTGGGACAGCATCGCCGTCATCTAACTATACAAGAAAGGCGCCCCCCGAACTTTTAAACCGAAAATCGCCGAACCCACCCGCCAACCGGCTTGAAACCAAGATCGGAGTCGGAATTCTTGCGCCTATGGGACAGCACTGGGGAAATTCTGTATTCACGCGGGTTTGCGAGCAATAGGAGACAAAAACCCCGCCACGTTCCATCCCATAGGATTTCGAACCCTGATTTCATGCGGCTTCCGAGCGATTCCCATGGGACGGCTTTGAATCTCTGATACGCATTGACTGTGCGCCTGAGTCGCATAGCCTCAATCCCCTGATGAAACTTTTGCCTCTGCTTCCCTTGGTTGCACTGACCGGCTCACTCTTGCTGGCTAGTGAGAGCGTTGTCTCGTTAAAGCGGAAGGGACCGGTGCCGCTCGGCGCCCACGTCGCTGCGCGGCCACTTACGCTCGATGAGGCGGTGCAGCTTGCGCTCTGGCAAAATCCGATGGTGCTTGCGGCGGAACAGGAAATCGAGCGCACGCGGGGACAGGTCATCGAAGTTCGCGCCCAGGCATTTCCACAGCTTACGGTGACCAGCGAGCTTCAGCAGCAGGATCGCTCCCTCAGCGTTGGCCAAGCGGCGAGCAATCAATCGTTGACGTCGGGGACGGCATCGAGCACTTCGAACAGCACCAGCAGTAGCGCTTCAGCTTCCGTTACGCCTGTTGCAGTCGCCAACGGAAGCACCGGAACGGGTGCTTCCGCGCCTACGGCGCCTGCTTCGCCCACGCCGCCTGCAACGTCCGCCTCCACCTCCACGGCTGCGCAGAACTTCGTGCAAAACAAGACTTGGGAGGTAACGCTCCAGGCCCGCCAGCTCCTCTATTCGGGTGGCCAGCTCAGCGCCGGTATCCGCATCGCAAAACTGGTTGAAGACCAGAGCGCCTTCAAGCTGCGCGACGCCGTGGACAGCATTATCGCGGTCGTACGCCAGGAGTTTTACACCGTCCTGGTGAACAAGGCGCTGATCGGCGTCCAGCAGGAGCAGGTCACGTTGCTGGAGTCGCAGCTTCAGGACCAGAAGAACCGCTTCGAAGCCGGCGCGGTGCCGCGGTTCAATGTGCTCCAGGCTGAGGTGGCGCTGGCCAATGCCCAGCCCGCCCTCATCCAGGCCCGTAACAATTACCACATCGCCCAGCTTCAACTCGCCAAGACCCTCGGCTATGAAACCAACGAGTTGTCGGCGGGGCACGAGCCGTTCGCTCTCGTCGGCGAGCTGACCATTCCGCCCGTTTACACCGACCTCGCCCGGGGTCTGCAACTCGCCCGCCAGCGCCGTCCCTTCCTGAAGGCGCAACGGCAGAATATCCTCATCAACGTCGAAAACATCACCGTGGCCGCCGCCGGTTACAAACCCTCTGTCAGCGCGCTGGCCGGGTTCACCGTCGAGAATAATCACCAGTCCCATAGCCTCTCCGATGCCGTCAACGGCTGGTTCTTCGGCATTCAGGGGAGCTGGGCCGTATTTGATGGCTTCGCAACTTACGGGAACATCAAACAGGCCAAGGCCCAGATGGCTGAGGCGCGGATCAACTACGAGGACTCTGTGCAGCAGGTGGACCTGGAAGTGCAACAGTCGTGGGCCAATCTTCAGCAGGCCAAAGAAACGATCGCCAGCCAGCGAAAGAACGTTGAAGAAGCTACCGAAGCCGTGCGGCTCGCCCGCGAGCGCCTGGCCGCCGGCGCGGGGACGCAGCTCGATGTGCTCAATTCCACTGTGGCCCTGGCCCAGGCGCACACGACCGAGTTGCAGGCACGGCTGGGCTATAATACCGCGCTTTTTGAATTCGAGCGTGTCACCGCCGCGGATACCAAGTATAATGAGACCTTCGACGACCCCCTTTTGCACAAGTGTCCGGTGAAATGCAAGAAGCGGGCCAGCGCAGCCCCCTAGTGTTGTGTAACCGTTGAGTCTTTGCAACGGCTGGTAAAGAGCATCCTGACGATCCGCCGCCATGGGCTCAAATACCGGATTGCCAAGCCGGAGGATTTCCTGAGGAAAATCAACGCGCTTTCGATGGGGATGAGCGCGAGCAGCCGGCGCAAAGCGGGCAGCAAAAAGGAGCGCAAGAAGGTGCTGCGGGCGATCAAGAACCTCAGCAAGCTGGTGGAGGAACACGCCCGGCGCTACCGCGACCAATTGGATGAGCGCTGGCATCAGAGCGATCTGAGCCGCAAGGAGGCCGAAGTGATTCTGCGACGCATGGACACAACGTGCTTGAGCAACTGCCCGACGCCCGGCGTCAGGCGCACGAACGCATCATTGGAGAGCGCCAGGTCGCCAATGCGAAAAAGATATTGAGCCTTTACGAGAGCGACCTGCATGTGGTCGTTCGCGGCAAAGCCGGGGCGGAGGTGGAGTTCGGCAACAGCCTTTTTCTGGCCGAAACGCGCGACGGGTTTATTCTCGACCATAAGTTGAAATGTGAAAGAAGCGCTGGGGATGCAAAATGGCTCCAGAGCCGCTACGCGGTAATCAAACAAAGAAGCGGGGAACGGCTGCGCGGGGTCGTGGCCGACCGGGGATTTGAAAGCCAGGCCACCCGCCGCATGCTTCAAGAAGAGAAAGCCTTCAACGGGATCTGTCCAAGAGATCCCAATGAACTGGCTGAGCGCATGGAGAAGGATGCCCGCTTTTGCAGTTCGCTGAGCCGGCGAGCACAAACCGAAGCGCGTGTGAGCATTCTTAAAAACGGCTTCCTGGGTGGCACTCCGCTGGCCAAAGGATTTGAAAACCGACAACTACAAGTAGCTTGGGCGGTCCTTTCCCACCAACCTCTGGGTGCTTGCCCGATTACCCTGGAGGAGTGAGCGGCGGGCCGCCGCCTGACCCGCGCCCCCCCGCTTGCCGGGGACACCACAAGAGAAGCGTGCCTGAAAATAGTGTTATCGCCTCAAAAGTGTCTGAATATCAGCATCCTGCCATCCCAATCAGAAAAACAGGTCGAACCGACCACAATATGTTGTGGTCTTTTTGGACTACAAACGCCACGACTTTTCGCCCCTTTTCAAAAAAACTTCTCCTCGGACAGGCTCTAGTCTATAAATGGTGGCACCTCTATGCGCGCCTCCACGATGGAGCGCATCACCGGGAAGCGATCACCAGCCGCCCAGCCCTGTTGGGCGGAGTGGCTCGGCTGATGCGCCATGGCGGCCAGCGGACCGTAAAAGTGAGCCTCCAGCACGAGGATAGCGCCGTGATCACGCAATCTATCGCCCTTGTAAGCAACACCTTACGTCGTTTTCACCTCATCGCGGAGCGATGGAACCCATTGCAGCGCTGGACACTGCTGCTTACCTATATCTTCCGCCACTGGGTTGGGTGGAAAATGGCTCGGAGAACTCCCACCCGAGGCAGACCTGCTGCTTCGCCGTAATCCTGAGCCTTCAAAACCGCAGTTTACACTCGCGGGCGCGTTAGGATTATTTAATCGGCTCGGGCGTCATCGAAGCCGGATGCAAGACGGTGGTTGGCTCCCGGTGTAAACAATCGGAGATGTTTTGGTCAACCCCAGGTGCCGAAAAAATCGTGGCCTTCCGCTGTATCCATCAAAGCCAGCGCATCGCCGCCTTCTGGAAAGATCGCGCCAACAACGTCGCCGCTCGAAACGACTCGCTGCCTCTTGCTGCCTGACGGAAGAATTCTGTCCTGCACTCTTTTTTTAGACAGGCCAGTTTTTCTTCTTGTTCATCAGAGTCAAAAATGCAGAATCTGACTACAAAGCAAACCAAACATAATTCAGCGTGGGTTCCTGTGGGTCTTGCCAGAAAATGGTTAAATTTCGATTGGAAGAGGCCACTTCGAATAGGCGCCCATTCGGGCGGGGTTCGATGTCGCCTTTTTGCATGGGCACTCGGCGGTGCCTCTGGCGAGACCACGTTGGGTCGCGCCCCTGCTATGCAACAGAGAGGGTGCCCGAGACGTGATTCCCCGCTCAGGCGAAGCTCGGGAAAGGAGAAAAACAATGAAACCAGTTTTTTCGTGATGATCGGCCAAAATACAACGTAATATATGGCACATTGGCACTTGGACGCTCATGCTTCGGCGCTGTTTGATCGACTCCACGGCGATCGCATTGTAAAAGACCTTCTTGGTGGCTTTCAGGACGCCACCGGAGTTCGAATCTGGCTCGCCCCGCTCTCGCCGCCGTCATCGGAAGTCATTCTGAAGCACGCCAGTGGTCATCCCTTCTGCCGAGCGTTTGTCGCTGTTTCCGACCAAGCCACCGCCCACTGCCTGAGCATCCATTCTTCATTGCGTGCACAGCCGTTGAAACCCGGCAGGATCGTTCGGCACACCTGTGCGGCAGGGATTCTGCATGCGGCGCTGCCGCTTTTAGTGGCCAAAAGGCCGGTCGCGCTGCTCCTGATGAGTGGCATTGTCGGTCCCTCCTTTAGCCGGGCTGAAGCCATTTCGAACCTAGAACGGATCCTCGAGGACGGCGGGTACCGGACGGTCCTGCCCGCGCAGGTCGCCGGAGCGCTGGAAGACACTGAGTGTCGGTCAAGTCGGCAGATCGACGGACTTTTCCAAACGGCCATTGCTCTCGCGTTTTCGCTGGAGAGCCGGATTCTCTGTCTCAATGCAACACCGGACTCGTGCGCCCTGCCGGCGACGCTCGTCCGCGCCGTTGACTTCTTGAAAAAAAACTTCGCCGATTCCGACCGCACCGCTCCGGAAAACATCGCGACGGAACTCGGCATCTCCCCACGCTGGCTGCGGGCGCTGTTTCGGGAATATCTTGGGATCAGCCTGACCGACTGGCTGGCGCGCTTGCGGGTATCGATAGCTATGGAAAAGCTCCGTAGCAGCAGGAAATCAATTGCCACTATCGCTTGGGACTGTGGGTTTGCCTCGCTTTCGCCGTTTTATGTCGCGTTCCGCAAACACGCGAAGGTGACGCCCAGTCAATGGCGGGCTGGCACGGGTTCACCATCGCCTTTCATGCCCGAGGAGGTCCTTGAGATCGCATCTGACGAGTTGTTACGCGGGGACTTGCCTAAAAAACCAAGAAAGCGATGAGGCAAGGAATGACCGCAATCGCTGAAATCGAGTCCGCCATCGAACGCATGCCCGCTGCCCAAGTGAGGAGAGTAGCCTGAGTCTACAAAAAGTATCCAATTCTTGAATTATCCTGCCGTAATGAACAAAGTTATTCCGTAGTCAAGAAGACAGAGATCGTGGACTGTGCTTTAGTTGCGACCGCTTTAAATGTGATCCTATGAGAAAATCAATGCACAACGCGACATACAGGGGATTAGTTGCCCAGAAAATCATCCTAATCTTGGTCTCGATGCTCTTTCTAGGGGTTTGTTGTCGATCCGTGTACGCTCAGGGAGGAGCCATTGCTGTCCAAATGCTCCCGGCGGCTGCGGTTTCCGCTGGGGCGGAATATTGCATCGACGGCGGCACATGGTCCACCGGAACGTCTCCGATCCAAACGACGGCGGCCTCACACACTGTTTCGTTCAAGCCCATCACGGGCTGGACGACGCCAGCTAGTAAGACGGTCACCGTAACCGACGGCACTCCGGGTAATCAGCCGACGCCGGTGAGCGTGACAGGAACTTATGTTGCGATAACCTCGACTGGTTCGATTCAGGTTACGATCAACCCTGCGGCTGCCGTGAGCGCGGGGGCGATGTGGCAGGTGGACAGTGGGAGTTGGCAGAGCAGCGGCGCTATGGTGAATGGATTATCGAACGGTAATCATACGGTTGCCTTCTCCTCGATCAGCGGTTACACGCCACCTTTATCACAAAGTCTAGCGGTGGTTGCAGGCCAAACCACCTCCTTCACGGGAACCTATCAAGCTGTGGCAACCACGGGCAATCTGCAAGTCACCCTTTCGCCCGCGGCAGCTGTCAGCGCGGGGGCGCAGTGGAAGGCAGACAGTGGGAGCTGGCAAAGCAGCGGAGCTACGGTTACTGGACTTTCCGTTGGCAGCCACACGGTTAGCTTCAACACAGTCAGCGGGTACATTACGCCCGGTTCGCAAATCCTGACGGTAAACACAAACCAGACTGCTACCGCGACCGGAACCTACCAGCTGACGACGCTGCCAAACCTGCACCCGTATACGCCGTCCGGCTGGGCGGGGCCGGTGATTGTGACGACAGATCCAGGCGGCGTGACCCCGCACAGTCCTGTTTTCAGCACAACGGACACGCTCTATTGCAACCGTTCATTTGCAAACGACGGCCCCAGCAGCGTCACAACTCCGTTCCATATCGTCACCGATGTTGACGGAGTTCAAAAGGACGACTTTCTCTTTAACTCCTCGACAGCCAGCCCGTTCGGCAGCGGCTACGTCACCTGGACGCCGCTGTCGATCGGCACGCTTGCAGCTGGAACCCACACGTTCCGAATGGTGGTCGATTCCCAGAACCAAGTGGCCGAGAGCGACGAAAGCGACAATGAGTATTCGATGACGATTACTGTGGAAAGCGGCACGAATGGCTCGGAAAACTCCTTGCAAGTAACATTATCGCCTTCGTCCGTCGTGAGCGCAGGGGCCAAGTGGCAGGTGAATGGAAACGGAGTGTGGCAAAACAGCGGGGCTACCGTCTCTGGACTTGCCCCGGGACTTTGCGCGGTGAGCTTTAGCTGCGTACCTGGATGGACTGCGCCGGACACCCGCTGGGTGGACGTGGTTGCGAACTCGACAACGCCTGTTTCGGAGACCTACATTTCGCAGCAATCGCCGGCGCCCGCCTATTTCCTAACAAGGAAAACGTATAGTTCTTCGGCCAACATGCGGGCTGCTGCCCTGGCCGAATTCGGCCCTGGAGCGACCATAGCCGACTGGAAAGCCATCAAGGCGCTCCTGCAGGGAAACCCCGACAGTTATGTCGAGACATTCTGCACAATTGCGGGTCTTGCAAGCAGTAGGAAATCCGCGTGGGTGACGCACAATGGCCAGGGAATGAACGGAGGGATTCGACACTACTTTATCGAACGAGACGACGGAGCCGTTCCTGGCGGCTTTGTGGTCCACGATCTGATCGGGTCGCACATCTTGGATTTGGGATCGGCGTTGCGAGTAAACAAACCGATTCTCGTCAGAGTCGCTTCAACCACGCCCGTGATCGTAACGATGATCTCTCCGACAAACGGAGGAAAGGTGAGCGGCGCGGGCCTGCATGCCCGAGGAAAGGCGGCAACGCTAACCGCATCTGCCTACCCGCACTACCGCTTTGTAAATTGGAGCGAACACGGAAAGGTGGTAGGCACGTCTGCGCGCTACACGTTTATCGCCAGCAAGCCTCGTGTGCTCGTTGCGAATTTCGTTGGAAAGCCGTAAACCCGCGAAAGCCTCAAAAGATTCGTTGCAAAACTCAGTATGCAGATCGTCATATCTTCAAAGCACCGCATCTCCCATAACTACATGAAGATCCAATGAATGAACAATCCTTGCTCGATTTATCGACTCTTGCCTGGGTTGCACGCGGCGTGATCGCCTTAGTTGCGTCGCAGACTTTGCTTTGCGCGCAACAAATCATGCCGGAGCCCACCCATGTCCTTGCTATCAAATCCAAGTGCTCCTTGATTCATTTGGGGAGCCTCGATTCCTTCGATATCACCACCGGTGGAGTTAGCGCTGCCAAGTTGCTCTACGAGTCGCTCTCCACAGGCAAGACCGAGCCGGTTCAAAAGGCGATTTACATTTACGATAGGATTACTCCAGTTGAAAACTTCGGTGGTGAGTACACTGCTCTTGACTGGATCTGCCATTACCAGCTAGCGGGCGAAGCAGAACGGCAGAAGATGACCGCCGACCGCGTCTCGGCGGAGTTTTACAAGTATTTTGCCGCCAACGATTTCAAGACACTCAAAGACTACCTTAAAATGAAGTATCATTTTGAAGAATGGGCGCACAAAAAGACGCCAAAGAAAGAGCCATACTTTCGTTTTCTTGAGGACTTTATCTTGTTCAATAATCCGTGGCGAGAGCACTGGGAGAGGACAGGCAAGATTATGGATGTCCTCGATCTCAAGCCAGGTAATGTCGTGGCGGACGTAGGCTGCGGTCCCGGTTATTTTACGTTTAAATTCTCGGAAGCAGTCGGTGATGGCGGGGCGGTATATGCGATCGAGACGAATCCGAGCCACATCAATTACGTCACAGGTCTGATTCAGAAGTTTAAAGTAAAAAACATTCAGTGCGTCAGAGGCACCGAAGCAGGCTATCAGATCGACCGAAAGGCGGACCTGACATACCTCTGTTCGATGTATCACAACGTTTACGCCCTTTCGACCGACACCGAACTTGCATCGTTTTTAGGGGCCATTCGGAAGAATATGAAATCGGACGGTTCGCTGGTCGTGGTCGACAATGCGCTTATTGAAGACTCAAATCTTCCCTATCACGGGCCGTACATCTCGAAAGACCTTATCGTCGAACAGCTTTGGTACCATGGGTTCCGATTGGTAAAGTCCTATCAATTCATCCCGCAGCGGTATGTCTTGGTTTTCAAGCAGATGCCGATCCCGCAGGGCGGTGCGCCGGTGTCGTCGTCATCAAATCCGCTGGAGGTGCCCGTGACCTCAGGAAGGGCGCTGGTGCATTGCGTCTTCGATCCGGGCTTCACCCTTCCTGGGCGCAAGGCCGCCCGGCTGTTTTTGAAAGCGCTGGAGAGCGGGGAGCAGCAGGATTATCGCGCTGCATCCGATGCCTTTGGTTCGATTGTTCCGAAAGAGCGCTTTGGAGATGAATACAGCGCTTTCCAGTGGTTGTGCAGTTATGCCGTCGCAACCGGAAAGCAGAAGAGGGCGATGTCGGCGTGGTGGCCGGACAAGGAGTATTGTAAAGTTGTTTCGGCTGACAATTTCAAGAAGTTGAAGCTTTACCTGAAAACAAAGTATTTCCTTGACAGAGTGCTTGACGACGAAGACGCTGCACGCAGCGGTAAGCCAAAAGAGGGCGTGGAACAAAACGATTTGTCGATTACCGACAACTCACCAATGGCCAAAAGTGAAGTGATTGCATTCGGAGAGTATCTTGGTTTTAGCAGTCCGGCTCGCAGCCAATGGGAGAAGACCCAGTCGATGTTGGATTTTCTTAAAATTAGGAAAGGGGAGCGCATTGCTGACCTTGGCTCCGGCGCTGGCTACTTCACGTTCCGATTCTCCGACGCGGTCGGATCGACCGGATCGGTATTCGCCGTCGACACGGAAAAGGCTCAACTCGACAGTGTTGTTGCTGAGGCGAAGGAGCATGCTCAACAAAATGTTTGTCCGATCCTCGCGCGGGATAACGATCCGAAACTGCCGCCCGACAGCGTGGATCTCGTCTACATTTGTTCGATGTATCATGCGGCTTACTTTATCTCGATGGAATATGTGCGGGACGGGTTTGTTGATGGAATCAAGAAGGCTCTCTGCAAGAACGGACGCCTGGTGATCGCGGACAACGCCATTCTGAGTGACAATCAAAACCGCTACTACGGCCCCGGAATTGCTCCTGAATTAATAATTGCGCAATTGAAACACTACGGCTTCCGCCTGGTGGACCGCGCTCAGTTTATCCCCCAACGCTACATGTTGGTGTTTGAGCGGGAGTAATAGCCCCCCCAATGAAATTTACTTTCGCACCGATGATTGGGGTCCCAGGAATTAGTGCCACGATCCTTGGCGTGCTGGCAGCTCTCTGCTGTGCCTGCTCCTGGGCCGTGGCCGCAATTCTGCTTAAGAAGCTGGGAGACAGCTTGCATCCAATGGCGATGACCCTGGCCAAAGGGCTTTTGAGCATTGTCTTTCTTGGGCTGATACTGCTTCTGATTGGGAGCGACGCAATTCCAGCCCGTGATTGGGGCTGGCTGGCAGCCAGCGGAGTGGTCGGAATCGCGGTCGGAGATACGCTGTTTTTTATGGCGTTGCGAGAGATCGGTGCGCAGTTGCTCGTGCTTCTGTTTATGGCAGGCCAGGGGCTGACGGCGCTGTTGGCAGTGGCTATTCTCGGCGAGCGTCTTACCGCAACAGGTTGGATCGGCGCCGCGTTGGTAATCGGCGGGGTTGGCTTTATCCTTTGGAGCAACCTTGCAGAACCAGGGCCCGCCACCCGCATGAAGGGCATCGTTCTTGGAATTCTTTCGGTCCTGTGCATGTCGATATCGACGGTGGTGGCCAAGAAAGGCCTCGGAACCGATGCCTGGGGAATTCAGGCGACCTTGATTCGCATGATGGCGGCCACCGCCGGTGTTGCATTTGTCGGATTGCTGGGCGGGCAGCTCCGCGAATGGGCGAGGGCTTTTCGCAACCTTAGAATCGCCGGCCTCTTTTCGCTCGTGGTCGTGATCGTAACCTTCGGCGGTTTCTGGCTTTCGCTGGTCGCCATCAAGTACGCTGGAGTGCTCGTAGGCAATACGTTAATCTCCACGGAGCCCGTTTTCGTGCTTCCTCTCTCGGCAATCTTTCTCGGGGAAAAAATCGCTGTTCCGGCGGTTTTCGGGGCGGCCATCGCAATGGTGGGGGTGGGACTGTTATGCGCAACGTAGACGCGGAGAGAGCTATCGAACCTATGCATATGGAGAATAACTGCCAACCAATGAAACAAGACGCCGATGCTCTTATCGCAAGGTTGAGATGCGGCGATACTGATCGTGCGTTGCTTCGGTCCACGATGTTTCTTCGCAACGACGACCAGAAAAACCTGTTCGCTTTGGCCCGTGAGCGGCGGGACGATGCCTTTTCGATGCGACAGGTGGAAATTCGCAGCGTTATCGAGCTTTCAAACATCTGCCGGCAGATGTGCAGGTACTGCAGCATGTCGCGTGGTTCGAATATCGAGCGTTACACGATGGACGAGTGCCACGTTCTTGAAATGGCCGATTTTCTTTATGGCTGCGGGCGGCGGGTTTTGCTGTTGCAGTCGGGCGAGAACCCGTCTCCAAACTTTGTGACATTTGTCGAGGAATGCGTGAGAAAGATCAAGGCGTGCCACCCCAAGTTTGTGATCATTCTCTGTCTGGGCAACTTGACAATGGCTCAGTACCAGCGGCTAAAGGACGCAGGGGCGGAACGCTACGTCCTGAAGTTTGAAACCTCAAACCCAGAGCTTTACCGGGCACTAAAGCCAAGCGACACTCTCAAGAGACGGATGGAGTGCCTGCACCTTTTGCAAGAAGTTGGATTCAAGGTGGGGAGCGGCAACATGGTGGGCCTGCCCGGCCAGACGATCGACGACATCGTCGACGACCTGTATCTGGTTGGAAGCGACGACCTGTCCATGATGAGTTGCACGGTGTTTATTCCAGGAGAAGCCTGTGATTTCCACAAAGAGCCGAAGGGAGACGTGGAAATGGCGCTTAATTTTATGGCATTGATGAGAATTCTGTATCCGAAACGGCTCATGCCCACGACCAGCGCGCTGGAAACGGCCAAACATGGCGGGTTGCTGGCGGGGCTGGAGGCGGGCGCAAATACGATCACCATTCACGACGGAACTCCGCCCGAACTGGCAGATCTTTTTCCCATTTATACCAAGAAGCGCATCACTCCCAATGCTAAATTTATCGAGGAACTTTTAACCAAGACCAATCTTACGATAAGCACGGGGCCGCTGGTGTAAGCAGGTCACTTTCTTCCTAATGCGCAAACATATTGCACTACCCGTATTTGTCGGCGCCAGTATCGTCGCGGCGCTGGCTGTTCTCCTGGCTCCGATTGCAAGCGGAACTTTTGGAAAGCCGGATTACCGCTTTGTCAGTGTGACCTATAACAACATCAAAAAGACGATCTCGAGCAGCGGACCGCTGAGCCCGATAACAAAGGTCGAGGTGGGCAGCCAAATTTCGGGGTCGGTCAAGAAAGTTTATGTCGATTACAATGACCATGTCGAGAAGGAACAAGTTCTTGCGATTGTGGATTTGGATCCGCTGAAGACCGACGTGGTGCGGAGTGAGGGGCAGCTCACGCGATCGAGTTCCGAACTGAAGGAAGCGCAGATCAATCTATCTAAGGACAGCAAGCTGTTTGAGAAGAAGACGATCGCAGAATCTGATTTTCTGGTGGCACAAGCGCGGGTATGTGCTATGGAGGGACAAGTGAAAGTGGACGAAGCCAACCTTGAGCGCGCAAAGCTGAATTTGGCCTATGGCACCATCCGATCGCCGATAGCCGGGACGGTTTTGGTAAAAAATGTTGAAGAAGGGCAGACTTTGGCCGCCAACTTCATGACGCCGCGGCTCTTTGAGATCGCCGAAGAAATATCGCACTTGGAAATTCTTGTCGCTGTCGACGAATGCGACATCGGGCAGATTCAGAACGGTCAAAAGGTTCAGTTTACTGTCCAAGCCTACCCAGGAAAGACATTTTACGGCAACGTAAAAAAGATTCGGCTCGCCGCTGAGAAGCTGGCCAACGTGGTCAACTTTCCAGTCGTGGTTTCCGTGAACAACACAAACAACCTTCTGTTGCCAGGGATGACTGCCGAAGTAGATTTTGTGATTGGGCAGAGGAATCATGTCCTGAGTGTCCCAAAGACTGCGCTCAGCTTTGTGCCTGACAAAGTGCTGATCGCACGGCTCGAACACATGCCCGACCAGAAAATCGCTCAAATCAAGGCAGCGGTCGACAGGGCCGCGGATCTGGACGACAACACTGGGCAGATTTGGTATATGGATGAAAAGGGACGGTTGAGCGTTGCCGAGGTAAAGCTGGGAATCAGCGACGGGTCTAACACGGAGGTGTTGTCGTCAGGTCCTCTCCATGAAAGCATGCAAGTAGTTGCGGCTGTGGTTACAAACGACGACGTAGCGAAGGTTGACAAGAGCGGCAATCGAAAACTTGTCGGCCCCCCGCCGGGAGGGCCCGGCGGACCCGGTCCGGGAGGTCCGTAGTTTTGGATGAGTGTGGCATGCTGAATGTATGAGTTCAGTTATTGAAGTTATAGGGCTAACGAAGACATACGTGATGGGCGAGACGGAGGTCTACGCCTTGCGTGGTCTGGATCTGACGATTGAACGCGGAGAGTTTGTTGCGATCATGGGGCAGTCGGGTTCTGGGAAATCGACATTAATGAACCTGCTGGGTTGCCTTGATATTTCGACGTCCGGGGATTACTACCTTGACGGGCGCCTTGTCAGCAGCCTCAGCAAGCACGAGCGGGCGGCGGTTCGAAACAAGAAGATCGGCTTCGTTTTTCAGGGGTTCAATCTGCTGCCGCGCACCACGGCGATGGAGAATGTCATGCTGCCCATGGTTTATGACCGGACTAGGGACAGAGACTCGCGCAAAATGGCGGTGGATGCCTTGGCGCGTGTTCGGCTTGCGGACCGTATAGATCATGAGCCGAATCAGCTTTCCGGCGGCCAGCAGCAGCGTGTCGCGATCGCGCGAGCGCTGGTGAACCATCCCGCGATCATTCTCGCTGACGAACCCACAGGCAACCTGGATACACATACATCGAACCAGATTATGGCGCTTTTTCAAGAGCTTAACTGCGAGGGAATCACTATTATTCTTGTAACGCACGAGCCGGACATTGCGCAATATGCAAAGCGCATTGTGTGTTTGCGCGATGGCGAGCTGTTTTACGACGTCCCCGTGGAAAATCGGGCGGACGCAGGCCGGGCAGCGATGGAAGCGCCAAAACATGCGCCGTCTCCCAAACCCGCCGGCGGCTAATTATTGTACATTATGTTCTTCGACAACCTCCTTAAGGCGGCATTCCGCGCAATCCTAAAAAACAAGCTTCGCAGCTTGCTGACATCCCTTGGCATTATCATTGGGGTAAGTGGCGTGGTTATTCTCTCGGCGATCGGCGAGGGGACCCAGGCGCAGATCATGAAAGAGATCGCCTCTCTCGGGAACAACGTTATTATCGTTTTTCCCGGGTCGAGCCGCACCGGCGGAATGAATCAGGGCGCCGGCAGCTACAACCGGCTGACTGTCCACGACGTGGACCAGATCCGGCGAAACGCTCGAAAACTGAGCGCCGTCTCGGCTATCGTGCGTACTGGCGGCCAAATCATTGGCGGCGGCAAGAACTGGGCCACCGAATGCTGTGGCGTTTACCCCGATTTCTTCAAGATGAAGAACTGGGTCACCGAGAAAGGTTCGTTGTTCAACAAGAACGATGTCGACGGAAATCGCAAGGTGGCGCTGCTTGGAAAAACCGTTGCGGATGAATTGTTTCCAAGTCAGGATCCTGTGGGGAAGAAAATTCTAGTCCGCAACATCCCGTTCATCGTGCAAGGAGTGCTCAAGGCCAAGGGACAGAGCGGGATGGGCCAGGACCAGGACGACATCATCATCGCACCCGTTACAACGGTGCTCTACCGGCTTAAGGGCGGACGATTCATCGACATCGTCACCGCCTCAGCGACAAGCGCCAAGGAGATCGACGATGCGCAGGACGAGATCAAGGTCATTCTCCGGGAGTCGCACCGCCTCGCCAAAGCCGCCAGCGACGATTTCACGGTCCAAAACCAAGTGGAAATCATCCGCACCGTTACCAAGACTACTTCACTAATGACTGTGTTCTTGGCCGCTATCGCCAGTATTTCGCTTGTCGTTGGCGGCATTGGCATTATGAATATTATGCTGGTGTCGGTGACCGAGCGCACGCGGGAGATCGGCATTCGGATGTCGGTGGGAGCGCGCGATTCGGACATTCTGATTCAGTTTCTGGCCGAGGCGGTTGCCATTAGTGTGATTGGCGGCGTCATAGGAATTGCCTTCGCCATGCTCTTTGTTGAAACTGTAAACAATTTCACTACTTACAATGCGGTTATCCAGCCGACGATTATTTTTATCGCGGTCTCCTTTTCGGCGGCCGTAGGCACTTTCTTTGGATTATATCCGGCGCGCAAGGCCGCCTCGCTGAATCCAATCGATGCATTGCGTTATGAGTAAACATAACTATAGAGAGAAGCGTAGTGTAGGGACAGCCTTCGTTAACAGCTTTGAGCGCGTCGCCGTATTGTGCAACTTTCAATAGCAGCAGGGCACTTTTTATGAATATGACCACATACCTCGATCGTCAATCCGGTTGGGCCCGGTTGGAGCCGGTTACGCGTCCGGCAATTAATCCCAGACTCTTGCGTTCACACCCGGCGCCTTCTCCCGTTATCGCGCCATCGCCGAATCGCGCTACGCTGATTGAAGCCGCACGCGAACGAGTCCAAGACTTTCATCGCGTCCGGGACTTGGGTCTAATTCAAAAAGACGGAGACTTCTACCCGTCGGTCCACTACCCGCCGATCACAATGTATCCGCCCATGGGCGAGGCTGAACTCTTGGAAGACTATACGCCGCCCAAGGATGGAGTTATGGATATTTACGCGCATGTTCCGTTCTGCAACTCGCATTGTGTGTTTTGCCATTACCCGCTGCTGCTCGGGCCGCGAATTGAGGAGAAAAAGCGTTACATCGAAGCATTCCTTAAGGAGACTGATATTTGGCGCGATCGCCTAGGCGTTGAAAAGATCAAGGCGCGTTCCATTCTTGTTGGAGGTGGAACGCCAACCTACCTGACACTGGATCTACTAAATCGTTTTCTCGACGGCTTTGCCGAGCGCGTCGACCTGTCCATCTGCCGGCAGTTCAACTATGACGTGGATCCCAACACGCTGATCGGCCCCGATGGTGAAAGACGGTTGGCGTTGCTTAGGAAACACGGCGTCGATCGCCTAACGATTGGTGTTCAGTCGCTGAATCCGGCAGTGCTCAAGAAGATGGGCAGGCATCATGGACGGGAGGAGTCGTTCCAGGCCATCAAGGACTCCCTCGCCGCCGGATTTCAAGTCAATATCGAGTTTATCTTCGGGTACCTCGGGCAAACCGTGGAGAACTGGTTGGACTGCGTCGAGGAAGCCTGCAGTCTGGGCGTTCACGAAATTCAGCTTTATCGCCTGAAGATTGAAGCTTACGGAGACCACCAGGGTGCGGTAAAGAACTACGTCGAGCATAGACCGGAGGAATATCCATGCAACGAAGATCAGTTCGTCATGAAGCAGTCGGCGATATTGATGCTGAAACACTACGGTTACACGGAGCACCTTCGGCGCGTGTTTTCGCGGCATGCGGGCGACTATTCCGTCTATGCGCACAACCAGTGCTGTGTTCAGTTTGATCAGCTTGGCATCGGCCTCACTGCTTTCAGCAGCTTGCGCGACCGGTTCGGATTGGCCACTCAGAACTTCGATGAGTACTATTCTCTGATCGAAAGCGGACGCCTGCCAATCAACCGCGGTTACCGCCGTAGTGCGGAGGACCAGCTTCGTTGGGGGATTATCCTTCCGATCAAGAACCGAAGCGTGCGGCGCGGGAACTATGGCCGGCTTACCGGCATGGATCTCAACTATGTGTTCAAAGCCAAGATCGCCGCACTTGAGAAGCACGGGCTGCTTAGGAAAAGCGTGCAGTCGATTGAAGTTACGCCTCTCGGAGCGTTTTTCGCCGACGAAGTAGCCCAGCAATTTCATCATCCGGATTTCATTCCTTACCCTCGGGACCAATACGCGGTGGGACCGCTGAATCCTTACGAAAACAACACTCCGCTCCGTTAGATATGTCTGAATCGCCCATTTCTCAAAATTCTGCGCCTCAAATTCGTGCGCGCGTTTTCTATTATTGGAAAAGACCGGAAGAGAAGGAACGCCACGGCTTTGCCATGGGAGTGGTCACGGTGATTGAAAAGACTGAGACCGCCGTCATTGAGGCTCTGCGGAGAACATACGCTCGACTTGAAGGTTTTGATGTGAGAATCGAAAAGCTTGAGTGGCGCTGATGCGCTTTATGGGGCTTGTGATGAATAGTTTTTATGGAATCCTATTGGCTGGCGTCTTGGCGTCAAACACGGCTTTGTATGGCGGGGATGAAATTAGGATCGGCGAGTTGACATCGATTACCGGTCCCAGCGCAAGCTTTGGAGTCTGTGCACGCAACGGCACGGCGTTGGCGATTGAGCAGATCAATGCCAAGGGCGGAGTGCTTGGGAAGCGGCTTAAGTTGATTGTTCAAGACGACCGCTCGGTGGCCGGCGAGGCGGCGACCGTTGCCCGCAAGCTTTTGTATAGCGACAAAGTTGTGGCGATTCTTGGCGAGGTATCTTCCTCGAAATCGCTGGAGGCTGCCCCCATCTGTCAGGAGGCAAAGACGCCGATGATTTCGCCGGCGGCGACCAACCCCAAGGTTACGGAGACAGGAGACTACATCTTTCGCGTTTGCTTCATCGATGCGTTTCAGGGAGAGGTAATGGGCCGGTTCGCGCTGTCGCGCCAGTTCAAGCGAATCGCCGTCCTGACCGACGAACGGCAGGATTACAGCAAAGGATTGGCAGCGGCGTTTGTCGCCTATCTTTCCAAACACGGAGGCGAGGTTGTTAAAGCACAGAGCTATTGCACGGGCGACAAGGATTTTCGGGCGCAGCTTACTTCTATCAAGTCTGCGAAACCCGATGCGGTTTTCCTACCTGGTTATTACACGGAGGTCGCGTTAATCGCCCGGCAGGGACGTCAATTGGGGATTAAGACGCCGTTTCTTGGCGGCGATGGGTGGGTGGGCGAGCCGTTGCTGAAGGTGGCAGGCAACGCATTGGACGGTTGTTTCTACTCCAGCCACTTCTCGGAGAAAAGCCCGGAGCCGAGTATCGTGGCATTTCTGGCTGCGTACCGGGCGAAGTTTGGTTCAAAGCCGGACGACATGGCCGCTCTGGGATACGACAGCGCGGTGCTCCTAGCTGACGCAATCAAACGCGCCGGCGCCACCGCGGGTGCCGCCCTACGGGACGCTATTGCGTCGACGAAGAATTTTCCGGGGATCACAGGCAGCATCACCATCGACAACCGGCGAAACGCCAGAAAGCCCGCGGTGATTCAAGCGGTTGAAGGTGGAAAATCTACATTTCTTGAGACTGTGCTGCCTTACTGACTTTTCCAAACTAGATACACATCAGGAAACTGCCGGGAAATTGAGGTGTGTTTGGCTCCAAAACGCTCGGATTAGATTTGGTCTTCTCCGCTTTTTGAAGAGCGCATCGCGCACGTGCTTGGAGAGATCCCAGAGTTCTTTGTCGCCTGTGGGTCAAAGTGTACCAGCAAAGGTCGAAATAGAGGGCTTCAAAAGCTACCGTTTTCGGAGGGAAAAATAGCTTTTTCTGACCGCTTGAGGGTAAGCGTCAACTGGAGCACCTATAACGTGGTGGGGCGGAAATTCGACATAAGTGACATAAACGTCATAGCTGGGGGGCTATGACGTTTATAATGCGCGGCGCATAGTCGGCTTCGAAAGCGCTCGGGCGTATGCGGTCGGAGTAAGGTCGGCGATTTTTCAGTTGGTTGACTTCGGCAGCGTCGTAAGAACGTCCCGAAGGTAGGCGTAGGAATCTATCCCGTGGCGGCGGCAGTTCTCGATGTCGGCGGTCGCTCAAAACCAGCCAGTGATGGTCGAAATTAAGGGCTTCAAAACCAGCCACTTTTTGAAACGGAAAACTGCTTTCTTGGGCGTAGGCGTCAAGCCGAGCGCATCTATCCGGATCCTGTGAATGCTGGCAGGATTCTGGATAGATGCGCTCGGCTTGACGCTTACGCTTGAGGGCGGTTGGAATGCGGCATGTCCAACGTCCTGAAAGTGGCTTCACAAGAAACGATCCGCAGTTTACACGAAAAAGGGTGGTTCCAGCGGCGCATTGCGCGCGAGTTGGGGCTGCATCGGCGCACCGTCGGGCGGTATTTGGAGGTTTGGAGGCGAGTCCGCCAAAGTGTACCGCTATTTCGACCCCCGGCTCCGATGGGGAGCCGGGTTCAAAATGTACCACCATTGCGACCTCTGGCTCGCAAGGGGCTGAGCAGGCTGGCGCACCGACTCTCCTGAGCGCCACAAGCGCCGAAAAAGAGGCTGGCCGCAAGAGTCTGTGCGATTCTCTGAGCGAGGCGATTCGGTCGAAAATCAAGGCGGGTCTGACCGCCAAGCGCATATATCAGGATCTGTTGGAGGAGAGCGCCTTTACCGGCTCTTACCAGTCGGTGAAGCGCTTTGTGGCGAAGCTCCCCCCAACTGTTGAACCACAATGGCATGCTCTTGCTTCGATTAGTGCTGTGGTTAGGAAATGCCTCGGATCGTTTGGTTTTCGCTTCAATCCTTGCTGGCCGTCCTTACGGCCCGTCCAGGTTTGTCCATTGGGTCGATGACTCCGTTTCCCCCAGAGCAAAAGCTGCGAGCCCCGAGGACAATCGATCCAACCTGCATTGGGTGAACGATTCGGAGCCTATCGAAAGAATAGAATCGATCTGATCCGGTCGCGACTCAATAATAAGCACCGCTTGTTTGCCGGACGTCGAATCGGAGTTGTTCCTCGTCTGCTGCGGATCGTGCAATAGCCAGTGGTTCGAGTAGTGGGATTGGGTGAAAGAGCCGATGGTGAGATGGTCTCCGAAGCCGGAAGCGGTCAGCGCAGTGAAGAATTCGGATGGCACGTAACCTAAAAGCGAGAGGGCGAGAGTCCGATGGCAATCAAAGAAATCGTGTGCGCCGTCTTGGAATCTCGAAAACGCGACAATTTTTTCCGGGGTGTCCATTTCGATCGGTTCAGGGGCATTCTCCGCGATACGCTGCGATTGATAGTAGACGACCGCGGCGATTTCAGCGCGGGTCGTATCGGACTGCGTGCGGTGCAATTGTCGGATCAAATCCAGAAGCACCGCGCATCGGGATGCGTGCCGGTTGCTGATGCGTGCGTGCTCAAGGTTATGGGTGTCGCGGGCGAGAAGAGTCAGCGATGCGTACAGGTTCTGGGCTGTGCTTCTTTGTTCCTTGTAAAACACCGGACGCCAGAGTCGTTTTTGGCTTTCCATAGCCGCCAGCCCG